>VFQQ010000162.1_pt1 | contig 170450 bp, 120 predicted proteins | sample 3512341 | NCBI WGS metagenome assembly VFQQ01 (sample SAMN10412373, study PRJNA504923) | tailings metagenome | isolation source: Relicate 2 Philex TSF1 revegetated site | place: Philippines: Tuba, Benguet | collected 2017-08-29 | reverse complement strand
AATGTGTGGCCGACCTTGGCCATCAACCGCGCCGCCTGCCCTGATGATTGCAAGGCGCGGCCTGCTTATCTGCGAAACTTGGGCTAGCATGACGGGTAGTTCCGCGATGATCGGCGGGCGATGCGGCTGGTCGATCCGCGCGTAGCGCTCGCGTATGATCTCCCGGCACACATAGCTGGGCGGCTGGTAATCAAGCTGGCTGGTGATCTCCTGGTCCACCAGACGGTAAGCCTGCGGATTGGCGCGCACTTCATCAGGCACCACGACCACCTGCTGCTTGGGCAGTGAGGCGAGCAGTTCCTCCGTGATGCCGCCCTTCTTCTTGCGTGGCCTGGTCTAGCGTTTGGCGTTGTCTTCAGCCGCCAAGGCGTCGGCGGCGCTGCTGGCCGCCTCGGGTTTTTTTGCTTCCATGCCTTCCAACGCCAGCAGCAACTGGTCAGCGTCCATCTTCTCGCTGCTTGCGCCAAACACTCGTCGCACCAGCAGGTCGATCTTCTCACGCAGGATCTTAATCTCCTGAGCTTGTCTCGCGTTCTCCCTCCGCAGCGCCTCGTTCTCCTTTGTTAGGCGGGCTTCAAGCGGCGTCATCTCAGGCATCGGCGTGTGCTTGGCATATACACATCTAACACCTTCTTGCAACGAGCATCTCCAAAAAAATAGCCTCCTAACTTTCGCGCTCATACCACCCGCGCGGCTTGGCCCCATGCATGTCGATGCCATCAGTAAGCAGTGCGAACGCCTCAGGTGTCAGCCGCAGCTTCCTCTGGCCCGCCTGCGCCGCCTTCGGCCAAAAGAACGTGCCTTGTTCGAGCCGCTTGGTCATCAGCCACAGGCCCGTTCCATCGAAGTAGAGCACCTTCAGCCGGGTGCGCCGCCGGTTGGAAAAGACAAACAGCCCGCCGCCGCGCACCTCTTCCTTGAGCTGCTCGCAGACCGCCGCGTGCAGACCCTCAAATCCCTTGCGAATGTCCACCGCCTCCCAAACAGTCGAAAACCTTCAAACTGCCGGTAAAACTCAGCATGGCAGTGAGGAGAGGGCTTTTAGCAACTGCGCCACCCGAGGCGCCTGGCTCGGATGACTCACCGACACTGAGGCTCCGCCCGGCAACATCACGGTCAAAGCCCGCCCGTCGCCAGGCTCCACCACAGTCTCCATCCACATCCCGAGTCCAGACGCAGGCACGGTCGAACGCTGCCGAGTCACCGGCAATGTTCCATTCTTCCTGCGCCAAGTGGCGAAGGTTTGATTCTTCAAACCCGCCATGGCCGCGAATCGCGGGCCGGAAAGGCCGCTGCACTCAAACTCGCGCACCAACTCCACCTGCCGTTCCACCGGCGCCAACATCCGCCCGCATGCATCACTCTTCAAGATCATCGCTATTTCGCTCATACAGGCTATAGCTCTTCAGCTATCGCTTATATGAAGCGAGCAACTTCAAAGGGAGCTGCGCGTGACGTTTACCGCTGGCAGGGATAGCGCTGGCGTCATTGACGGCGGCGTTGAGCTTGCGGGCGTGCTGGAAGGAGTCATTGCCGATGACGTGGGCGACGCGTTCGGCGGCGGACAATGAAGTACCAAGGATGAAGCAGCATGCGAATGAGAGCGGTGCATTTTGTGACTTGAGTGTTCAAGCTTTGCTCTTCTTTATACTAGTTTTGGTTTTGACTCACTGCTTACAGGGTCAGTTTGACCGTTCCATGGTGCCTTGTCATACTGACCAAGCACTGAAAATCTCTAGCGAAGGCCTGAGCCTTTGCCAGACTCTGGAAACACGCGATTCTTGCGCCATTTGTCTTGTTCGGTGGTATGGGTATGCCAATTTCGACTAATTGACCACTATGGGTCACCTTTTTGCCATTTGTGAAGGCCACGACTATGAAGGACTTTTTAGTCGTCAGGTTGGCCATTTTTGCATCTTTAACTTGCTTAACATCAACCTTATCAGAAGACCCATAGGTCAGGACCTTGATCTCTTGCACCTCTTGCAGCGGGATAGTGTAACTGTTATGACTTGTCTGTTCGCTCTTCCCGTGGCGTGTATCTTCGCTGGAGGTGGTCTCCTTCTGTAGGAACGTCAAAATACCTTTTTCGTTTATGGTGGCATTTGAGCCACTCACTCGCACTTCCGTTAGACCACTCGACTGAACAGCGTTGCTATTTAGAGCACTCGCATACTCGAAGACTGAATTGGAATTGTTTATTCTCTCGGAAATCTGGTTGGCGAGCGCCCTGAATTCGGGATGATCGATTGACGCGATTGGTTTGGTCGTATGGGAGCAGGATGCCAACATGAATAAACCAACAAAAGCACAAAAGATAATGAAATTTCGAGATTTTTCTAAAATTATGGGATTCATCTGATTTGGTCGAATTAATAGAGCTTATATATTTTGGTTATAATCCAACCTCACGTCGGACAATTTTTGGGCGATAATGGCCCTGTGAATTCCCGGACCAGGCTGCCCATCGGAGCGCGGCGGTGGGGACCAGCACTTATCCTTGCGGTTATTCCTGGCCGCCGCCGAATCACTGCGGGAACTATGCCGGACAGGAGATGAGGGGCTGCACGGCAGCGGAGCGGGTACTGCTTTTCAAAGGTTTTACCTTCATCGGGGGATTCAGTGATCGGCATAAGTGCATTGAACGGTGGGCAGTTTTCTATAGGTCGAGATCCACATGAGCGCGGCCCTGTAGAATTGTGGCCAGTCGGTGAAGATCTTTAGCGAGACGCACTGCTTCGTCTCTGCTCTGAAAAACCACTAGCCTGAGTGAGGTGTAAGTCAGACCTTGTGTTGAAGTTGAGGGTGCAATGAGTGGATAAAGGGCAGTATAAGTTTGAGTGGTTTTGGTAACTTTTATTGTCTTTGAGTCATTTACTGTCACCTTTATGCAGTGTGTTGGTTGGGTTTGTAGTCCTGCAATTGCATCATTACCATGCCGGAAGACAGCAAGATCATTCATTGACGAAACCTGGATTTTATTCACGTCACGCAAAGAAAATGCAATATTAGATAAATAAACCGTTTTTGAAAGATTCAAAGGCTTATTTAATAACTCTTGATTCGTAATTTCAACAAGTCGCACTCTGCCACTCTTGTCGATTTGTGCATCTGAATATGTTGTGGTCTCGACATATTTGATATCTATCGGTTTATTGTCCATCTTCACAGACATAACGCCGCGCGTATTGGTCGTGGAGTTATTGATACTTGCCGCCAGATTTGAGGATAGCGTAGTAACATCGAGGGCATTGTGACTTGGGTATTCAGGGCTTGAAGCGCACGAAGCTAAAAAAAACAATCCAGTAATTGTGCTGAGATAGGCGAAACGGTGGAATTTCATGACGAATTTTCGTGAACTTTGAGATTGGCTCATAGTCCAACTGCTCGCCTGACCCTTTCCTCTGGTGTCAATTGTCTGGCATTTGGTGGTTTCTGTGAGCTTGAATTTGCGTTGGGTCCAGGAGGTAGAGTGTCGCTGGCCGGTATTCTCATCGGAGTTAGATTTTCCAATCTCAAGCTTTCAAGGGAAGTTAAGTCGAATTTACCCGAAACTTTTTTCTCATTAGCCTGTTGCCACTCAAGAATCGCCCGCTGCGTGCCCGGTCCGGGAACTCCGTCCGGCTTGCCGGGGTAGTGGCCGAGAGTCTTGAGCTTTTCCTGGGCCTTTTTCAAGATATGGCCTTTGCTGTAGCTGTTGTAGCTTGCGTAGGGGCTGTCGGCAAAGAGTTCGTCGAGATTGAAGTAGCCTCGCGCTGGCAGGTTGAGCGCGATGGCGGGCGGTTGGTCGGCGATGCTAGCAGCGGGGTCGGGGGCCATGGGGGGTGCGGATGGAGCCTCGACTGTGGGCGGAGGAAAACTCACGTTTTCCACGCCGGGAGGGGCGCCTGACCCGGCTTTGGCGAAGGTGAAGTTGCGGAACGGAAGTGTCGAGCCGTTGTAAAAAAGGCGGGGGCTCTGGCGGCCTTGGGTGCGTTCCAGCACGCTTTCCTCCACCCGGCCAAAGACTTCAAAGGAATGCACACCGGGCTGCGGTAGGGCGTCGAGCAGGGCCTGGGTGAAGGGGCTGTGCTCGTCTGAAGGAGTCAGGCGATCCAAGGCCGGTTTGCCGGGGCTGGCGGCATAAACCACCAGGGTGGCAGCGGGAAGGCTCTGCACCGCCAGTTCTCCCAGACCACCGCCGCCAGCGCTGCGAGTGGCCAACCAAGTGCGGCCCTCCAGGGGATTGTCCCGGCAGCAATCCAGGATGACCATGCGCGCGGGAACATTGAGCGCGGTGAGCTTGTCCAGGACGCCGTTCAGGTTGACGGTCTGGGTTTGAAGTTGGATTTCTTTTTCGAGCTGAGCGTCCACAGGGATCAGGAAGTTTTGGCCCTGGGACTCGATGCCGTGCCCGGCGTAGTAAACCAGCACGGCCTGGGCTCCCACGGCTTTGACCCTGAGGGTTTCCATGGCTTCCACCATATGCTCCAGACCGGCATTGGACGCGACGAGGGTTTCAAAGCCGAGCTTCTGAAGCGCCCCTGCCACGGCGGTGGCATCGTTGAGGGCTGCGTTGAGCTTGCGGGCGTGCTTGTAGGCGTCATTGCCGATGACTAAGGCGACGCGCTCAGCGGCGGACAGGGCGGTGTGGATACCAAGAAGTACCAGCGCGGACAGGAAACGAGAGAGCAGGCGTTTCATTAAAAGGAGTGTAGTCAAAAAGGGAATCGCTGGCGAGGAAAATCTGATTGCCGATTTTTTGCTCCTTGGGAGCGCGAATGTGGAGTCTGGCTGTGTGGTTGGGGTTTTTTCCAAAAATCCGCTCTGGTGCCCTCAAATTCAAGGCGAGTGGTCTTCGACACACTTGCGCTCCAGTGTCGAAGCGGCGCCCCCGCCGCTTTTGGCGGCAGGTGGGAAAGCGGAACTTTTTCGTGATGCCATTGTTTCCCTGGCAGCGAACTCCAAAGCGGCAAGATGCCGCTTCCACATCAGAGCACCTTCAACCAGCGCATGCGGAAGCCGCGGTTTTCCTCCATCAAGGTCGCCGCCACCGCGGCCGAGAGCGCTTGCAGGCCGTTGAGCCGCGCGAACACGGCAAGCATCTCCTGGCGGCGATAGTAGTCGGTGGAGTCGGTCACTTCGGCGGCGCGCGCCTGCGCGATTTCCACCAGCGTCTCGGGTGAGAGTTGGGCGGTGGGAATGGTCGCCGCGCCGCGCTCGACGGTGATCGTTGTCTCATTCAAATCGAGCCTGGTGATGACTCCGCGCACCGTGGCGCCATCGATCCGCCTGAGCGCGCCGCTCCATTCCCGCGCCGCCACATCCCGGCTCAATTGCTCCATGAACGCCTGCGCCTGGCTGTGGAGATACATTTTCGCCTCCTGGGCGGCGCGCACCTCGGGGGATTGAAAGGCGACGCCTTGCAGCACCTCCAGCGCCTTGCGGTGGTCGTAACCCTGGACCAGGGCGGGCAGCAGTTCGTCCAGCTCCCGCAATTGCTCCAGCTCGCGTTGACGTCGCGCGCGCAGTTCCTCCTGCTCCTTTTCGCGATCCGCCATGCGCTGACGCACCTCCTCGCGCCGCAGCGCTTGCAGACGCTTGCCCAGCATTTCCTTGAACACGCCCTCCGTGCGCAGCCCGGCCCGCGTTTTTTCGAGTTTCTCGATCATCGCGCGCAGTGCCGTTCCGTCCGGTCCGGTCTCCAGGCCGAGCAAACTGCGCGCCGCCTCCAAATCCGGTCCGTAACGGCGCTCGAACCCTTGCGCGTAGGCCGGCAGCCATTCCGCCGTGCCCGTCAGCGCGCCGGCCGTCGCCCGCACCACCGGCATGGAATCGAAGAAGAATTGCAACAGGTCCGCCGCCCGCGCCGGATCGCCGAAATGCCACTGCGCCAGCCCGTGCAGCAGGAAACCCGCCGCCTCCTCTGAATCACGCGCGAACGGCAAATCCGCGGGCTTCACCTTGCCTCCCCACTTATCCGCCAACCCCTCGCCGAGCCTGGAAAAAAAAGACGCCGCATCACCCGTCCCCGGATCGTCCCGCATCAATGTCACCATGCGCTTCGCCGTCTCCTCGTCCGCCCGTTCCATGGCGCAGACGGCGACGTGAAAACGCGCCCAATTCAAGGTCGGCTGACGCAGGCCCTCGGCGATGAGCGTGTCAAACTGCGTCTTCGCCTCGTCGCATTCCCCGGCGATCAAGCGGTCGCGCGCCTGACGGAAACGCTCGCCCACCGTGGCCTGACCCGCGCTGAGGGTGGTGCCGCTGTTCAACGCCTCCAGGGTCACCGCCGCCCCGCCTCGAATGGATTTGGCCGCGCGTTGACCGCTGCTGCGCGCCATCCAGCCCACCATGAACGCGCCCACCACCGCCACCGCCGCGCCGGCCAGGAACTTCTCGCGCCGCCCCCAGACCAGGTGCCGGCGCCGGCCCGCCAGCCGTTGCGCCATCCGTAACTCTTCCACCACCGTGTCGTAATCCGCGTGACGTGTTTCAGGATCGAGGGAGAGCATCCGGTTGACCACGGTGGATGTCCGTGGCGAGAACGCCAGTCCCGTGTCCTCCAGCGACACCTTTTGCGCCTTGATGCGCCGCAAGTCAGTCAGCGAGGCGGTGTTCGCCTTGTGCGGCGGCTTGCCGGTCAGGGCATGGTAAATCGTCGCGCCCAGGCTGAAGATGTCGCTGCGCGTGTCCTCGCGATTTTCCATCACCTTCTCCGGCGCCACATAGTAGGGCGTCGCCCACATTTCCCCGCTGTCGTCCTCGGTCGAATCGGCAAAAATCGCCAGCCCGAAGTCCACCACTTTCGCGGTGCCAGTGTCGGTGAAGAGAATGTTGGCCGGTTTCACGTCCCGGTGCAGCAGCCCCTCCTTCTGCGCCGCGCGCAGCCCCTCCGCCACCTCCAGCCCGATGCGCAGCACGTCCTCCTCCGGCAGGCGCCCCAGATTCTTGATGCGCTGCTCCAGGCTGCCGCCGCCGACCAACTCCATGGCGATGTAGAAATAACCGTGGTCTTCGCCGGTGGAGTAAAGTTTGATCACATTCAGGTGGCTGATGCGCGCCGTCACCAGCGCCTCCCGCCGGAATTGCTCCACGCGCGCCGCGTCGCGGCTGAACTGGCGGTTGAGGATTTTCAAGGCCACCCGCCGCCCCAGCGTCTCGTCCTCCGCCTCGAACACCCGGCTCATGCCGCCCTCCCCGATCTGCTTGATGATGCGGAAATGATCGAAATTCCGCCGCACCCGCACCAACTGCCCGCAGTGCGGACAGGCGATCTTGCTGAACGGCTCCAGCGCCGTCACATCGATCGACCCCTGGCAGACAGGGCAGATGCTCAAAAAAGAAGGTGTTGGCGAGGAATCGGACACAAGATCTGTGAATGATGAATGCAGAATGACGAAAGTCGAATACCGGATACTCACTCGATATTCCGCATTCGACTTTACCCGCCGTGCTTGAATTCACCGCCGATCAACCCGAGGACGCTGGCGAGCGTCTGGACCGGTTTCTGCATGCCCGCGTGCCCGACCTCTCCCGCGCCCGCCTGCAAAGCCTGATTCGCGACGGACTCGCCCTGCTCAACGGCAAAACTACCAAACCCGGTGCCGCCCTCAAGGCAGGTGACCGCGTCAGCCTCACCATTCCCGATCCCGAACCGGTCGGCCTTGTGGCCCAGGACATTCCGCTCGCAATCCTTTTCGAGGACGAGGACATCATCGTCATCAACAAACCCGCCGGCCTGGTCGTCCATCCCGCCGCCGGCAACCCCGACGGCACCCTGGTCAACGCCCTGCTGCACCACTGCGACGACCTCTCCGGCATCGGCGGTGAGACCCGGCCCGGCATCGTCCACCGGCTGGACAAGGACACCTCCGGCTGCATCGTCGTCGCCAAGCACGACCGCGCCCACCGCCGCCTCACCGAGGCCTTCTCCGACCGCCGCATCGCCAAGACCTACCTCGCCGTCGTCAATGGCACCCCCGCCCAGGACTCCGGCGTGCAGCGCAATTTCATCGGCCGCCACCCCGTGGACCGCAAACGCATGGCGGTGCTCTACGATGGCGCTGGCAAAGAGGCCGTCACGGAGTGGGAGCGCCTCGGCGTCCATCAAGGCTGCGCCCTGATTCGCTGCCGCCTGCTCACCGGCCGCACCCATCAAATCCGCGTCCACATGAAGGAGGGCCTGGGCTGCCCGATCCTCGGCGATCCCATCTACGGCCATCCCTCCCGGCAAAAGGTGGGCACCTCGCGGCTGATGTTGCATGCCTGGCGCCTCGCCTTCAATCACCCGATGAGCGAGCGTCCGCTGTCCTTCGAAGCCTCCGTTCCCCCCGAGTTTCAGCCCTGGATGGAGGCAAGTCCGGCAGCGGATCAAGCCTTCGGCAAGTAGTCTGCGGGCAGATCACTGAAACGCACCTGTTCTTCGGGCGCAGGATTTGTTGGTGCAAAGCGCGTTCTGTGGCACATTGCAACGCAGCGCATGCCCTCCCGCTACCGACTTGTCGAGCATCCTGACTTTACCGAATCCTTGAGCCGGGAAGACTTGCTCGTCCTTGAGCGGCGCGGCTCCATCGCCAGAGGCGATCTTTGCGAGGACGAGGCCAGCGGCCGCTGCCACACCGTAGGCGAGCTGATTCAGGGCGCGCGCGCTTCCAGGGTGGCGGACGGCAGCCGCGTGGCCAGGCCCGCCTACCAGGAAATTCGCGCCGACAGCACCCACGATGATGACGAGGAGGAGGATGATGATGACGACGGCGTCGGGCTTTTCGAGGACCTCCGTACCGCCAGCGGCGAGCGCATCCTGTTTCACGGTCATCCCTCCTGGCTCTCCTACTCGAAGGCGCTTTTTCTTTGTGTGCTGTTGGTGGTCGCTGGCGCGCTTGCCGCGCCCTTCGGACTGAGTTATGCGGCGCTTGGCTTTCTGTTCTCCTCCGCCACCTTCACCTGCATCGGTATCGTTCGCTTCTCCCGCGATTACCTCATCACTGAGGAGCGCGTGGAAGTGCTCTGGGGGGTGCTCGGTCGCAGCTCCAAAGAGGTCCGCGTGCGCGACATCCGCTCCATCGACGTGCGGGAGAGCTGGATCAGCGGCCTGCTCGGCCTCGGCAGCGTGGACTTTTCCTCTGCCGCCAACGCCGGTGTCGAAGTCGCCTTCGACTACGTCCGCCAAGCCCACCGCGTCAAAGAGCTCGTCCGCCAGTTGCAGCGCCTTTCCGACGGCGCGCGCGACTGAGCCCCCGCCTCACACCGCCACGCCCCCAACGAATACCCGGCGCACCGTCAGTCGCTTGCTCAGCACCAGCACATCCGCCTTTTTGCCCGCCTCCAGGCTGCCCGTTTGAGTCGCCAAGCCCACCCGCTCCGCCGGTGTCAGGCTGGCCATGCGCACCACCTCCGGCAGGCTCGCACTCGTGCTTTTCAACATGGTTCGCACCATGTGATCCATGCCCATGATCGAGCTCGCCAGACTGCCGTTCGGCGCCCAACCCACCTTGCCATCGCTCTCAAACCACGAGCCGTCCCCTTCCGGTCCGAAGCGATAACGCCCTGGCGGCAGGTCGAGCGCGCGATTGCTGTCCGTCACCAGCAGCAGCCGCGCTGCCCCCTTCATCCGGTAAGCAAACTCCAGCAGCTCCGGCGCCAGATGACAGCCGTCCGCGATCACCTCCGTGCTCATCTCCGGCCGCGCCAGCACGAACTCCGCCATGCTCGCCTGCATCGGCACCCCGAAGCGGGCGCGCAAGGAGGGCACCGAGCTCATCGCGCACCAAAAATGATCCACATGCCGCATCCCCGCCTTGTAGGCCGCCTCCATCTCCCCCCAGCTTGCGTTCGAATGCCCGCAGGTGACCAGGCAACGCCGCTTTTTCGCCGCCCGATAAAACGCCACCGCCCCCGGCAACTCCGCCGCGCAGGTCGCCACCCGCACCAGCCCGCCCGCCAGGTAGCGTTCATACTCCCCTGCCACCGGCGCGCGACAGCCCTCCAGCGCATGGCAGCCCGCCTTGTCCGAAGCAAAATAGGGCCCATACAAATGCACCCCGCCGAGGCGCGCCCCGGTCTCTGCCACCCCCGCCCGCTGCGCCGCCGCGCAGGCCGCCAGCATCGCCTCAATCTGCGCAGGCGACCCCGTCGTGGTCGTCGGAAAAATCGTCGTCGTGCCATGCCGAGCGTGCGCCCGGCAGGCCGCCACCACCGCCTCCACCGCCCCATCCATGAAATCCGCCCCCGCGCCGCCGTGCACATGAATGTCCACAAACCCCGGCGCGATGAACCCGCCGCCCGCATCGATCACCTCCACCCCCGCCGGCACGCGCCTCCGGCTCCGGCCCACCCGCGTAATGCGCCCGTCCACGCACTCCACCACCGCGTCTTCCAGCACCCGATCCGGCAGCACCACGCTGCCATTGACAAAAAGCAACCGACTCATGCCCCAGTGTTTCGGAGGAAATCGCCTGCGGCCAGGAAAAAAAGCGACGGTGGCAAAACGCAACCTTCAAAAAAATCCCGTCCATCCTGTCATCCTGTAAATCCTGTCCAAAAAGAACCCCGACATCAAGACGTACCCTCATTCAACCGATGACCCACCTGCTTCTCTTTCTTTCCCTCTTCACCCTCAGCGCCTTCGCGCAACCCGCCCCTGAAGCCGTCCTCTGCGCGGGCCGTTACCCGTCCCATCTTCAGGGCGTCTGCGTCGGCGCCGATGGCTCGGTGTTCTGGTCCTGGACCGATCGCATGGTCAAAACCGACCCCACCGGCCAAGTCCTTCACGACATCCCCGCTGACGACCACCACGGCGACCTCTGCCATCTCGACGGCAAGGTTTACGTCGCCGTCAACCTCGGCAAGTTCAACGAACCGCCTGGTCGCGAGGACTCCTGGGTCTATGTCTATGACGCCGCCACCCTGAAGGAAACCGCCCGCCATCGGGTGCCCGAACTCGTGCACGGCGCTGGCGGCATCGCCACCGACGGCCAGCGCTTCCTCGTCGTCGGCGGTCTGCCCCCGGACGTGCCGGAGAACTACCTCTACGAATACGATCTCGATTTCAAATTCGTGCAGCGCCACGTCCTCGCCAGCGGCCACACCCACAAAGGCATCCAAACCGCCACCTGGGCGCATGGCGCCTGGTGGTTCGGTTGTTACGGCACCCCAAAAATCTTGCTGCGCGCCAGCCCGGACCTCCGACTCACCGGCAAATGGGAAACCGACGCCTCCCTCGGCCTCGAAGCCCTGCCCGACGGCCGCCTGCTCATCGGCCGCAATCTGAAAAAGACCGGCGCAGGCCACCAAGGTTGGACCGAGATCGCCCGGCCCGACCCGGAGCAGGGACTGATCATCGAAAAACGGCCCCCCGGCGCCCCTTCCAAGAACCCGTAAAACAACTCAAAAACCCCTTGCAGGCGGAGGGAAAGCCTTTAACCTCTCCGCCCCTATGTCCAAAAACGCAGGCATCGCCAAAACCCGGAAAGCCGTTTCCAAACGGTTCAAGTTGACTGCGACAGGCAAAGTGCTCCGCCGTAAAAAAGGCAAGCGCCACCTGTTGCAGAACAAGAACCGCAAGCGCAAACGGAACCTGGGCAAGGTGGCCCTTGTGGCCGAAGTGGACGCCCCCGCCATCAAAGCGAACATGCCGTTCGCCTGATCGCGCAGGCCCCACGGCTCCCCCCCGGAGCCACGACGTTGTGACCTGGCCAGCCCCGCGCCGGCCTTCGAGAGGATGAGGTCCAACGCCGAATTTTACAACAGTCCCCTCACCGACAAACCCACATGCCCAGAGCTACCAACGCCCCCGCCAGTCGCAAGCGCCGCAAGCGCACCATCGCGAAAGCCAAAGGTTTTCGCGGATTCCGTTCCAAAAACTTCCGTTACGCCAAGGACGCCGTCCGCAAGGCCCAAACGTACGCCTACCGCGACCGCAAAGTCCGCAAGCGCACCTTCCGCAACCTGTGGATCCAGCGCATCAACGCCGCCACCCGCGCCCACGGCCTCTCCTACAGCCGATTTATGGAAGGCCTCAAGGCCGCCGGCATCGAGCTCGACCGCAAAGTCCTCGCCGACCTCGCCGTCACCGATGAAGCCGCCGTCGAGGCCCTGATCGCCCAAGCCAAAGACGCCCTCGAAAAGAAGGCCTCCGCCGCCCAAGCCGCCTAACCCCGGCCCCACCACCAAACTTCAACACCAACCACAGCCGGGGTCACCACGCCCCGGCTGTTTTGCTTTTTGGAGCCGACGTGGGCTCGTTTGCTCGTTTTCCGTTTTCCACCCCAAATCTCCTCCCATTTGTACTGATGAGCGTCCATTAGTGGTTCCCCAAAATCCTGTTAATCCCTTTCAAATCCTGTCAATCCTGTCCAATAAACCCCCGATGCTCCCCGCCCTCACCGCCCTCCACACCGAAGCCCTCGCCGCCCTCGCCGCCGCCACCGACGAGACCGCTCTCGAAACCCTGCGCATCGACTACCTCGGCAAAAAAGGCAAACTCACCGCCCTCAGCGCCGGCATGAAGGACGTGCCGCCCGACCTCAGAAAAGACGTCGGCGCCAAGCTCAACGAAGTCCGCACCGCCATCACCGACGGCATCGCCTCCCGCCAGCTCGGTTTCCAAGCCGCTCAAGACGCCGCCTCCGTCGCCGGGCTTGACATCACCCTCCCCGGCCGCCCCGGCCAGGGCAGCGGCACCCTGCACCCCCTCACCCAGATCCGCCACCTCGCCGTCACCACCCTCCGCCGCATGGGCTTCGCCCTCGCCGAAGGCCCCGAGATCGAAACCGAGTGGCACTGCTTCGACGCCCTCAACACCCCCGCCGACCACCCCGCCCGCAACGAGAGCGACACCTTCTACCTCCACGACGGCCGCCTCCTCCGCACCCACACCTCCAGCGTGCAGATCCGCACCATGGAGTCCGTCAAAGAACTGCCCGTCCGCATCATAGCCCCCGGCGCCGCCTACCGCCGCGACGAGATCGACGCCACCCACCTCTCCGTCTTCAACCAGCTCGAAGGCCTCTACGTGGATCGCGACGTCTCCCTCGCCGATTTGAAAGGTACCCTCGAGTACTTCTTCCGCGAGATCTTCGGCCCCAAGACCGCCGTCCGTTTCCGCCCCCACTTCTTCCCCTTCACCGAGCCCAGCTTCGAGATCGACATCAAACTCGAAGCCAAAGGCAAGGAGGATCGCTGGATTGAGATCGCCGGTTGCGGCATGGTCGATCCCGCCGTCTTCGAATCCGTTAGCCTAACACGACAGGATACCCTCTTCGACCCCAAGGAAATCACCGGCTTCGCCTTCGGCCTCGGCCTCGACCGCCTCGCCATGATCCTCCACGGCATCACCGACATCCGTCATCTGATCGAGAATGACGTCCGGTTCCTGCAGCAATTCTGACCTTTTTCTTGTATCGACGCTGAGTTAGACAGGATGGACAGGATTACAGGATGAACGGGATTGTTTTATGAGCATGGATGAATTGACGCACAAGGTCATTGGCATGGCCATGGAGGTCCATCGAGAGATGGGACCGGGCTACAATGAAAGTGTTTATCACCGTTGCATGGAGTTGGAACTCGCTGCCGCTGACCTCCCGTTTCAATCCGAGATGCCCATCGAAGTCTTCTACAAAGGCCGGATCGTCGGCAAGTTCGAAGCAGACATCGTCATTCTCGTCGATCAACGCCTCCTGCTCGAACTCAAGGCGGTGGAAGCCCTCACCAAAGCCCACGAAGTCCAAACAGTAAACTACCTCACCGCCACCCGGATCGACCACGGTCTCCTCTTCAACTTCGGCACCTCCAGCCTCCAATTCAAACACAAATACCGCCACTACCAAAAGCCCGGCCCTCCCCGCTCATAATCCCGTCAATCCTGAAATCCTGTCCATCCTGTCAAAAATTTCGCCGCCCGCTCTAACATGAAAGTCTCCCTCTCCTGGCTCTCCGCCCACATCGATCTCTCCCACCTAACTCTCCCCCAGCTCTCCGACCTGCTCACCTTCGCCGGCATCGAGGTCGAAGGCATTGAGCAAAAGGGCGTCAACACCGACCTCATCGTCGTCGGCCAGATCGCGGAATCTATCCAGCATCCCGACGCCGAAAAACTCTCTGTCTGCCAGGTCGATGTCGGTCAGGGCGCGCTGCGTCAGATCGTTTGCGGGGCCAAGAACTTCAAAGTCGGCGACAAAGTCCCCGTCGCTCTCCCCGGCGCGGAGCTGCCCGGCGGCTTCCAAATCAAAGAAGGCAAGCTGCGCGGCGTCGCCTCCCTCGGCATGATGTGCAGCGGGCGCGAGCTCGGCCTCAGCGACGACCACGCCGGCCTGCTCATCCTCGACCCCGAGGCCGCCCCCGTCGGCACGCCGTTCCGCGAACTCGTCGAGCCTGACGTCCTGCTCGACCTCGAGATCACCCCGAACCGACCCGACCTGCTCTCCCACCTCGGTCTCGCCCGCGAGCTCGCCGCGCTCACCGGTCTGCCCTTGAAAGGCGAAGCCCATCACGCCGTCACCGACCTCAAAACCCGCGCCGCCACTGCCGACGAAATCCGTCTCGACGCCCCCGAAGCCTGCCCGCTCTACATCGCCCGCATCATCCGCGGCGTGAAGGTCGCCCCCAGCCCCGAGTGGTTGCAAAAGCGCCTCCACAGCATCGGCCTGCGCCCCATCAACAACCTCGTCGATATCACCAACTACATCCTCATGGAGATGGGCCAGCCACTCCATGCCTTCGACCTCGCCAAACTCAACGGCGGCATCGTCGTGCGCCACGCCGCCGAAGGCGAGACCCTCGTCGCCCTCGACGGCCAAACCTGCGCCCTCCAGCCCGACGACCTCGTCATCGCCGACCAATTAAAACCCCTCGCCATCGCCGGCGTCATGGGCGGGATCGACTCCGGCGTCACCGAGACCACCACCGATGTCCTCCTCGAAGTCGCCTACTTCCAACCCTCCGGCATCCGCCGCACCTCCCGCCGCCTCGGTCTGCACACCGACTCCTCTTACCGCTTCGAGCGCGGCGCCGATCCCCAGCAGGCCCTCGGCGCGGCCGACGCCGCCACCCGACTCATCCTCGCCATCGCCGGCGGCAAGACCGACGACCACGCCGTCGTCGCCGGAGCCGCACCCGCTCTGGTGAGCGAAGTCGAGCTCGACGAAACCCGCGCCCGCCAGCTCCTCGGCATCCCCAGCTTCACCGCGGATGAAGGCCACGGCATCCTCGAAAAACTCGGCCTCATCAAAAAAGACGCCAGCGACCTCGCCTCCCGTTGGCAGATCCCCAGCTACCGCCTTGACCTGCAACGCCCCGTCGATCTCATCGAGGAACTCGCCCGCGTCCTCGGCCTCGAGCGCGTGCCCTCGCGCTTCCGTGCCGCCTTCGCCGCCACCGACACCGCCGACCGCGCCTACGACCACCTCATGTCGTTGCGCCACGCCCTGGCGAATCGCGGCTTTCACGAGGCGCAAACCCTCCGCCTCATCTCCCAGGCCCAGCTCAGCGACGCCCTCGGCGCTGCTCCACCGAAGGGCCTCGACTCCGCCGCGGTCCCGGTGAAAAACCCGCTCAGCGAGGACCACACCCACCTCCGCCCCAGCATCGTCCCCGGCCTCATCGCCACCGCCGCGCTGAACCTCCGCCAGGGCGCTGCCCAGCTTCGTTTCTTCGAAGCCGGCCGCGTCTTCCTCGCCCTGCCGAAGAACAACACCCGCGAAGAGGAGCGCCTCGCCATCCTGCTCAGCGGCCCTGTCGCCCCATCGAGCTGGCACGCCCGCGAGCCGCAGGCCGCCGATTTCTACGACCTGCTCGGCCTCATCCAAAACCTCGTCGGCCCCGGCGTCGCCATCGAGCCGAAAGCCATCGACAACCCCCCCGGCTTCCTGCTCACCAGCGAGCTGCGCCAGGGCAACCGCAACCTCGGCTGGATCGCCCAGCTTCACCCTGCCCGCGCCCGCGCCATCGACGCCCGCCATCCCGTCTATGTCGCCGAGCTGCTGCCCAGCGCCCTGCGCCAGCTCCAGACCGGCCCCGCCAAGTTCGAGGAGCTGCCCCGCTTCCCCGCCATCACGCGCGACATCGCCCTCGAGTGCCCGCAGGACCTCACCCACGCCCAGATCCTCGCCGCCTTGCAAAAAGCCAAACCCGCCCTGCTGACCAGCATCGACCTCTTCGACCAGTTCCGCGACCCCAGCGGCCAAAAGCTCGCGGCAGATAGGAAATCCCTCGCCTACACCCTCACCTACCGCGCCCCCGACCGCACCCTCGAGACCGCCGAGGTGGATACCGCCCACCAAGCCTTGCTCGCCTCCCTGGAGAAAGCCCTGCCTGTCACCTTGAGGAAATAATTCGTCCCGACTCAGCCATCACTTCCTGTCCCACATTGTCGAGCGTAGGCATCAAATGAGCACGCGTAATGCCCCGACGGCGAAGAAGCTCGAGCAGTTTGGGTTTTTCGGATGAAGGAAGGATGATCTTCTGGAGAATCGGGAAATGTTGCGCATTTCCGGGCTCTTTACTCCATTCCTTGAAAGCAGAGTCGAGATCAGGCCATCGTCCGTACTTCATGAAGTAGTCCCCAGATTCTGGCATATGTGTGAACAGTCCAAGCTGGCTACGAAAATACGAGGAAGCTGAAAACGGCAATATCAGAACCTGGATTCGCGGAATTTTACCGGGATTGCGCGTGTCGGTTGGAATCTGCGCAGCCACTCTTGTAATGTTAAAGGCGTAAACGCAAAAGTTGGGGACATTCTCGGCTTTCTCGGCAGCAAAGAATGCCGCTACGAGGGGATTGAGTGTCCAGTCCAAGAGATGTGTTGGAATACCGTGGTGTTGAGCCAATCCATCCAACGTCGTTTTTTGCTCAAAAACTAAATTTGTTGTGCTCTTGCACTCCGAACCTCCTGCTGGGAGTAGACCCAGAAGGTCAGCACGGATTTTGAATTCGTCTCGCAGCCGCTTGTACACGCACTGGTAAGCCCTCAGGCGTTCTTCAACAGAGTCGTTCTTTTGTTCAAGTTCAACAAGTGCGAGGACTTGATCATTGCATTCCCTCCAGAGACTTGGGATCAGTTTCCAGGTTGCGTTACTCATGCCACGAAAAATCCAAGCCGTGCCATACGGCAGACCCTGATTTGAAGGGTCCTGATCCTCACTGGTTGGCTGCCATCGATCATGGGACGGGCACAAGTATTCCAAGAAAGTTTCAGCCGTGAAGATTTTGCCAGCAGGGCACTTTTTGACTGGTTCAGTCACCTCAGACCCTGACTCCTGATTTGTGTTTTTCATGCCGTGCTATTTGCTTACTAGAGTCCTCATATACCAGGCATTTTAGCTTGGTTGATGAAGTCATCCAACTTCCCGCTGCCGAGATCTTACTCAATCTGGGCGTCCCATTCCGCCCAAAGCTCATCGGCAAACTCATGCAGCAAGCTCCATCTCTCCTCAGTTGGAAGGCGACGCAGAGCGGCGGAAATCTCGGTCACGGTGCTCATGGCTAAAAGGTGTGCGAAATAGTGAAAGAAGCAAGTAGCGACCTATTCGATCCCGTCCGCAGCCTCACCGCTCAGCATCTCTTCGTCATCCGCCAAGCGCCCCCTTACGGACGTGAGATAACCATGAGTAAGGGGGTGCAAGAACCAGGTGGTGGCGTCTGAGATGTTCTCTTTTCGAATCTTGTAAATCACGGGGACGAAGTTGTCGGAGTAGTCGTAGAGCGCATCGTCTGGAGGAGGATGGTTGGTTTCATGTTCGAGCAACGCATACGGATCGATATGCCATGCGACGTCATAGTGCTGGCGAATAAAACGAGTCGTTTTACCAAAAAACAGGTCATTGTAATGAGGTTCCAACTCGCTCCATGAGCGCGGCCACCGCTTTTCCTTCTCCATGAACTTCACGATGGCAGCATGAACGCTGCTGTAACCATACTCCCCGTATATGGCGTGGCGAATCCCATTGAACATATAGACAACGAACGCCAAACAGACCAAACCCAACAAGTATGAAATCTTCTTTCGCATGTTCGAGCGGGTGGGTTTGGACTTCGGGTGGAAAAGATTGGCTAATGACAAAGCGCCGGACCTGCCGCCTCATGCGGATACTCTTCCAGAAACAGCTCCGTCGCCTCTTTCAGGTTGGCCATGGCCTCGGCCACGGACTTGCCCTGCATGGTGGTGCCCGTCTCGGGATGGTTCGCCACGCAGCCTCCCTCGGGATCAGGTGTCAAAACCGCAGTCAAGGTCATGACTACAGACTATGTGTTGCTGCCGCCAGGGCAATCCATTTCTCGCCCCCACGATTGGTGTGGGGAAAAAATCTTGTCCTGCCGCGCAGGATCTCATCTTTTTCGCATCATGAGGACTGCCTTCATTCTGCTAGGCGTACTAAGGCCTGGGGGAGGGATTATTAATAGGGTGCGGTATTTTCGGCTGGGAGGACGGTGTGTGGCGTGCTGGCTGGCAAAGTTTGCAACGCGCCACCCGAGCCTTGTCTGCCCGGTCAACTGGCATTTGTTGCGAAGTCAGATCTGCTATTGCTTGCAAGCTCGAAATTGGGTTGCCAGTGCCCCTGATGAAGTGATTTTGCTTCGTGACACCTTCACAACAGCGCAGAACTGAGCTTTGGGGCCTTTTCGCCATCGCGAGCATCGTCAGCCTCATTCTGGCTTGGATGGCTCTTGAGCCCCAGACACCATGGCTATGGGTCCTTGTCATTGCCTTCGCCACGGCATCGCTGCTTCTCGCATGGAAAGCCACCCGGCCTGACTCGGCCTTTGAGCGGGAACGTGAAAACCAGCGGATTTGGGTCAGGCGGCACCCCGTGCTTTCGGCATTGATATCCTTGGGCGTTATGGTGGCGGCACTTTGGTCGATCTACTCGATGTTGTTCAGGACCCTCAACTGAGAAATCTCGAAACCAAACGGCAAGATTCCCTGCTCGTCAGCTTGATGAGTTAGCACGAGGCCGGATTTGTCTTGTGCCACCCGACGTGACGCCTAAACTCCCGAGACACACTGACAAAAGTGGATCATCGAGATCCGTCATGCCCCACTACTCCCGACCGCCTTGTCCACAGGAGCTCCCATCTGCGCCCTTTTCGCTTTTGCGCTGCCATTGTTAATCACTTTTCTTTTTCGCAGCTGAGGGCAGGAGATGCTCGGGCATCGTTCACCTCGAATGTGGTGAGCCAGGCGGCCTTTTTTGGGTCCTGGGTGAAATCGGCAGTCAAGCTCATGCCTCCGCCAAGCCGCGGCACGATCACGTCGGCGAGGCCGGGAGCAGGGCACCGCCACCTGGGGGCGAGGCCTCACAAGGTGAGCTGGTAGCAGATCACGTCGCCGTTGTTGTTTTTGAGGAGGAGATGGCGGTGGCTGAGGACGGGCTGGCACCAGGCTTTGGCGGGCAGGGCTTGCACGCGGGCGAGGATGTCGGGGCCTTCAGCGGTGATTTTGGCGAGCACGACTTCACCGAGGTTGGTGAGCAGGATGGCGTGGCCGTCGTCGGTGATGAGGCCGGTGCCCTTGGCGATGTCCTTGTTCTGCCAGACGGTGGCGCCGTTGGCGAGGTCGATGAGGCGGAAGTCGTTGCCGCCGCGAAGGGCGTCGTTGAAGGCGAGCAAGTGATGTTTGCCGGCAGGGATGCCGGAGTGGAAGAGCAAGCCCAGCTTGCGGTCGCTCCAGCGCTCGGTGAGCTCGCTGTCTTTCCAGTCGAGCACGCGGGCACCCATGTCGCCGGTGTGGGAAATGAAGATGCCTGCGGCGGAGACGACGGGCGTGGCGCAGTTGCAGAAGTCGCGGGTGGTGGTGGCGTGGGTGGCGATGAGGCCGCCGTTGGCGGGGTCGCGCAACTCGAGCGCCTCGCCTTTGAACAGGATAAGGGTGGCTTTGCCGACGTGGGTGGTGACGAAGGGCGTGGCGTAGCCGGCTTCGCCGTCGCCAGTCTGCCAGACGACTTCGCCGGTGGCGGCGTCGAGGCAGGCGGTGGATTTGCCCGCGCCGCCGACATCGAGGTAGAGCCGGCCGTCGATGACAGCGGGGCTGGAGGCGTAACCATAGACGGGGCGCTTGCCGCCGAGGTCGGTGAGCAGATGTTTTTCCCAAAGCAGCGCGCCGCTGTCAAGGCTGAGGCATTGCAGGTGGCCTTCGCGGCTGAGGGAATAGACATGGCCGCCATGGATCGTAGGGGTGGCGGCGGGGCCGTAGGGGACGATGGGCATCTCATGACACTTGGTGGGCACGGCGAGGCTGTGCCGCCAAAGAATCTCGCCGGTCTGCAGGCGGAAACAGAAGACGGTGTCCTGGTCCTTGCCGTCGTTGCCGGCGGTGAGGACGCGATCGCCGGCGACGGCGAAGCTGCAGAGACCGAGGCCGATCTGCTCGCGCCAAGCGACGGGCGGGCCATCGGCGGGCCAGTCGGTGAGGAAGCCGGTTTCAGGGGTGGTGCTGTCGCCGCGCGGTCCTTGGTAACCGGGCCAGTCGCTCTCGGCGGGGGGGAGGTTTTCGGGCCAGACCAAGGCGGGGCTGCCAGGGAGTGAGGGCGCGGCTTCCGCAGTTTCAAGCGAGACTGAATTGGGCGCGGGCAGCTCGATGATCTCGGGCGGGGCTTTTTCGCCTTTGCGGCTCTCGCCACCGAGGGCGATCAATTTGCCGGCCCCGCCGGGGACGAGGCGGTGGAAAAAGCGGGGGTGGGCGAGTTTGGCGACGGCGACCCAGGTGTCGCCACGCAGTTCGAGCAGATCGCCGGCAGCGCCGCTGGCAAAGAGACGGCCTTCATGCGCGGCGGCGGCGAAGCCGAAGCCGCCGATTTTGTCGGCGGGCAGCGCGGCACCGCTGGTCCATTGGCCAGACTCGGTGTCGAGGACATCGACATTGGTGACGGTTTCCTCGGAGGAGTTCATGCCGCCGATGGCGTAGAGTTTTTTGCCGATGGCCTGGACGGCGAGGGCGCGACGCTCAAAAGGCTGCGGATGGCTTTGCCAGGTGGCGGCGGGTTGGGAGAGGTCGAGGGTGAGGTAGGTGTTGTGCCAATGCGGTTCAAGGGCGGCGATTTTGCCGCCGCCCAGCGCCCAACCGCCAATGACGTAGAGCGTGTGGCCGATCACGACACTGTCGTGGGAGGAGCGGCGTTGTTCGAACTTGGGAAGTTCGCCCCAGGTTTTGCTGGCGAGGTCGAAGCTGGTGGTGGTCTCGGAGGACCAAAGGTCTTGTTTTTCGCCCTTGGCGTTCTGCGCGGCCATGCCGCCGACGCGGATGACGCGGTCTTCGAGGGCGATGAGGGAGGCGCCTTGCGCGGGCTCGTTGCTGCCGAGTTTTTGCCACGCGCTCATGCCGTTCTTCCAGAAGTAGAGGTCGCCGTTGACTTCGTCGCGGCTGTATTTGTGGCGGACGCCGGCGTGACCGCCGTAGATGTAAACGCGGCCATCGGCGGTGGCGGCGGCGCCGAAGCTGGCGACGGGCGCGGGCAGGTCGGGCGGAGGCTGGGCGAAACTGGAATGCGAGGCGCTGGCGAGGAAGAAGGTGACGAGGAGGGTCAGCGGTCTTTTTTTCATGGTCTGGGTTTTTGTGGAGTTCTGGCAGGGGCTTGCGCTTGGGCGAGATGAGTGACCCACTTGCTAGGAGAAACGCCTTTCTCCTGCTGAAACGCGCGGCTGAAGTGGGAAAAACTGCGGTAGCCGACTTCGAGAGCGGCTTCGGAGACGTTGCAACGGCCACTGGCGAGCAGTTCGGCGGCGCGCTCGATGCGGGCGCGGCGGATCCAGAGCATGAGCGGGATGCCGGTGACCTGGGTAAAAGTGCGGCTGAGGTAATGCGGGCTGCAACCAGCGGCGGCAGCGAGGCTGTCGAGGTCGTGCGGCTCATCGAGATGCCGTTGCAGCAACTGCTGAACGCGCGCCACCCGCTCGTGCGAGACGCGCTCGGCCCGGGAGAGCAGGCTGGCGCTGGTCGCGGGCGGGCGGCCATGGGCGGCGAGCAGTTCGCGCAGCAAAAAATCCGTCACCCGAGTGCGGTCGAGCAAGGCGCGGACGGCTTCGCAAGGCGCGGGCAATTGCAGGCTGCGCGCCCAGGAGAGGTCTTCCGTGGTGAGCGAGCGCCCAGGGTGGAAGGCCGGTTGAGCGGTTTTGAAAAGCAGGTCGCAAAGGGTCTCAGGCAGTTGCGGGGCGAGCTCGCGCAGGTTCTCCCGCAGCCAGGCGTCGGGATAAACCAGGGTGAGGCATTCGTGGGGGTCGCGTGATCCGGCGGACCCGGCGCGTTGGGCGGCACGGGCGCCGCGAGTCCAGTGCAGCGTGTGCGGCGGCAGGCTTTGGAGGGCGCTGTTTTTGAACTGAAGCCGGCCTTCGCCCTGGAAGTTGAGGTGGAGGCAGAGGGCTTTGGGATGGACCGCCTCGGGCCAGTCGGACACGGGCAAACCGGAGCGCTGCTGGACATGCCAGCAACGGAAGGGTTGGGCGGTAGGAACGGGAGCGAGAGGCACCTTGGTAATGCGATTCAATCTCACTATATCTTGAGCCTGACTCATTCAATGGGCATTTTTCACGCAACTTGCCCTGTTTTGTCAGGGATTGACGACGGCTTGCGAAATCGCAAGCGAGCGACAATTCGCGGCACGAGGAGCGAAGCGGAAGTCCGCTTGCCAGGCTACTGAGACGCAGGTTCAACAAAGATACCGCTGTTTACGGCCATTTGTCGCCCCCTTCAACCCCTTCCCTTGCACGCCAATAAACCTCCTCATGATGCCCTCTTTTTGGATTCGTCTCGCCGCCCTCGCCCTCGCGTCGGCCGCGCTCGCCTCCGCTCACGCGGCCGAATTTGTTCTCACCCAACGCCAGGATGTGCCCAGCGTGGAAACGTCACTCGTGGTGCCCAGCACACGCGGCGCTTCCAACACCACTTGGTTCGGCTGGGATCAATTTGGCGCCATCTCCGATCCCATCGACGACACCACGCCGGACATCGGCACCACCACGACCGGCGTGCGCTTCCGCACGGTCACCGGCGGCGACCACACCTCGGGCTCGGGCAACTACTATTCCTACAGTGACACGCCGGACGAGGAAATCACGGTGGTGACCGATGGCACGCCGGGGATGACGGGCAAGACCACGATCATCATGCAAATCGTGACCTTGTTTGGCGGCTTTCCCGGGCTGTGGGATGTGGGAACGATTGACGGCGTGAAGCCAGCGGCGCTGCTGCAAGGCACCAATGCCTCGGGCAAAGGCCAGCTTTGGGCGGTCTGGGAGCTTCCCGGCAATGCCGCGACCTACACGATCCAGCTCAAAGGCGTCCCCGGTGTGTCCGCTTACAGCTTTGACAAGATCGAATTCGACACCTGGTACGACGCCGCGGGCGGTTCGCATCCTGACAGCATGCTGCTGGCTCTGCCGGCGGACTTCACGCTGAACAAGGAAAGCGGACTCGTCACGCCCACCACGCGCGGCTCCTTGAACACGACACGCTTCGGCTGGGACAGCTTCGAAGACCCCGCCACTTACACTGTGCCCGGCAACGCGCTGGCGGATGACACACCTGACATCGTGGATTTTTCCACTCCCGCCGGAGTGAAGTTCGAGTCCCTGCATGGCAACAAAAACCGTGCCTCCAGCGGCAACTACTACAGCGGCTCCAATTCAGGCACCGCGGTGATCAACGAAAAAGTCACGGTGGTGACAAAGGGCACGCCGGGTGTCGATGGCAAAACGACGATCATCGCGCAGTTGGTCGGCACCGGCGCCTTCCCAAGCTCCTGGACCTTCAGCGACATCGACGGCGTGGCGCCGGTCGTGGTGCAGGGCCTGAACTCCGCCAATCGCGGTCAAGTCTGGGCCGAATGGGAGCTGCCCGGCAACGCGCTGACCTATGAGTTCACCCTCGGCAGTGTCGCGCATCCGTCCTTCGGCCAGGCGCACATGTCCTTCGACAAGATTGAGATCGACACCTGGTACGACGCTGGTGGCGATTCCCACCCTGACAGCCTGATTGTGTCCGAGCCGGCGGCGCTCGCGCATCTCATGGACCAGGCCAGCGGCCCTGTTATCCCAAGCAGCCGTGGTGGTCGCGGCACCACGTTCTTTGGGTGGGATGCTTTCGGCAATCCCGGCCCGGCCTCGGTGATCGATGACACCACACCGGACATCGGCAGCGATCCGACCGGGCTGGCGCGCTTCCGCACCACCAATGGCGAGACCCACCAGTTCGCTGGAGGTGGCAATTTGTACTTCCTGTCAGGCACCCTGGCGGAGGAGGTCACGGTGCCCACCGACGGCGTGCCTGGCAGCGCTGGTTTCACCACGATCATCCTGCAAATCAGCTCAGCGAGCAGCGGGTTCGGTGGCTCGTCCTTTCCGGCACCGATCATGTTGTCGAGCCTCAACGGCGTCACACCGACGGTGGTGCAAGCCTCCAGCAGTGTATCCGCGCAGCTTTGGGCCAAGTGGGTCGTCCCCGGCAACCAGCCGACCTACACCATCGCGATCTCCGGCCCGCCCAACCAAGCGCACTTCAGCTTCGACAAAGTCGTCGTCGATACCAAATACAGCCGCTATGAGGGTGTGGGTGACACGATGAAGGCGAAGACGGTCGAGATCACGACCGGGACGCTGGCCGACGCCGTGAAGAACTTCTCCTACTCCGTTCAACTTGAGGCCGAGGGCGGCGCCGAGCCTTATGAGTGGTCGGTGCAATCGGATTCGACTTTGCCGGCGGGATTGAGCTTGAGCGCTACCGGCTTGTTGAGCGGCGACCCGTCTGTGATCGGCGACTTCACCTTCACCCTTGTGGTCGAGGAGGGCGGAGGATTCACGGACGCGAAAGAATTCGCACTGTCCGTCCAGCCGAGTCTGAAAATCCTCACACCGGAAACGCTTCCGACCGCAGTGGTGGGACTGCCTTACCAAGTTGGTTTGCAAGCGGACGAAGGCGCGGCTCCATATGAGTGGGATATGGTAAGCGGCACGCTGCCGGTCGGTCTGGTGCTGAGCGCGGCAGGTGTCATCAGCGGCACACCCACTGGAGCGGGTGACGCCACGGTGACCATCGCGGTCACAGACGGCGATGACTCGGTGGTGGAAAAGACCTTCCTGCTGCCCGTGTCCGGCTCGCTGCTGGCCCCGGTCATGAATCCGCTGACGCTGCCGATGACGGCGGCTGGCGCGGAGTTCACTCACATGCTGAGCGCGCTCAACTACCCGTCCAGCTTCCAAGTTGTGGGCCTTCCAAAAGGGTTGAAGCTGTCCGTGAACACCGGAGGCATCGCTGGTCGCGTGTCACTGGCCGGCGTCTATCCCCTCCAAGTTCGCGCGTTCAATGCGGCGGGTTCCAGCCCTTGGATCAGCGGAGTACTGGTCGTGAAAGCCATCGCGGTCATGCAGCAAGGCACCTTCACTGGCTGGAGCGCGCGGCACGCGGTCAACTCCAGCATCGGCAGTCTCGTCACCCTCAAGACCACCGCCACCGGCTCCTTCACTCTCAGCCTCAAAACCGGCAAAGCCGCCAAGTCCGCCCGCGGCTTTCTCAACGCCTCCGCGCCGCAAGTTCAAATCACCGACATCGCCGGTGGCGCGCTCTCGTTGACCATCGACCCGGTGACCGGTGATCTCACCGGCAATCACGGCGGCGCCCTCATCTCCGGCTGGCGCGCGGTCTGGGATAAAAAACTCAACCCCGCCAGCTCCCGCGCCGGTTACTACAGCCTCGCCCTCGAACTCGACGCCGCCCACGCTGCCGACACCTCCCTGCCGCGCGGCCTGGGTTTCGCCACCTTCACCGTCCCTGACAACGGCCTGCTGCGCCTCACCGGCAAAACCGCCGACGGCCAAAGCATCGTGTCGAGTGGACCGATGGGGCCGAACGGTGAGATCGCGATTTACGCGCCGCAACATGCCAACAAAGGCAGCCTGCTCGGCCAGTTGGAACTCAGCGAGGACCCCGATGGCGTGTTTTCTGACAACGCGGTTGCTGCCGTCGCGCTCACCTGGCAAAAGCCGCCGACCACGGGCCGCGTTTACGCCGCCGCCTTCGGCCCGCTGACGCTCAACGCGGCGGGGGGTTATCTGGCGCAGTCGGCCAAAGGACAAACAGTGCTGGGGCTGCCGGAGCTGGGCGAGTTCGCGCTGGAGTTCAGCGAGGGCGGCATCGGCGACTCGGCGACGACCGCCGATGTGAGCGGCATCGAGTGGACCGAGAAGTTCACCGCCGTGATGCCCGCCACCGGCAACGACGCGAAGGCGAGTGTGAAGATCAACAAGAGCACGGGAGCGGTGAGCGGCAGCTTCACCCTGGTGGAGACCGCGCCGCTGCTGACGCGCAAGAACGTGAAATTCTTCGGACAGGTGGTGCGCGGCATGGCGGACGCGGAGGTGCGCGCGATTGGCCACTTCCTGCTGCCGCAAATCCCCGGCAACAGCCAGACCCTCAAGACCTCGCCCATCCTCTCCGGCGCTGCCTTCGCCGTGCAACCCGCGCCCTGACGCGCGGCCTCCTTCAACGCATGATGATGTTTTTTCCCCGCTCCTCAATTTCAATGCCGTGCCTCGCCGCGGCGCTGCTCCTGTCCGCTCTGGGTGTGTGCCACGCCCAGAGCGGCAGCTTCATTATTCCGACGATTCGCGCCAGTGGTGGCACCGACTTCGCCTACTGGGATTTGTTTGCGCGGCCTCCCGGTTCCCCCTCCAGTACCAACCACCAATACGCGAACCCGCCCGCTTTGATCGACGGCTTTGGCGAGGACGCGGACGGCAATCCCACCACCGCTTTCTCTCCGCGCACGGTGCTCATTCAAACCGGCACACCGACGGCCTTCATCACCTCCTCGGGCGCGATCTACAGTTTCTCCGCCCCGCTGGCGGTGGAGGTGCCCTACTCCGCTCCGCCTGCCAGCTCCGGCGAGATCACCAACGTGATTTTCCAAACCATGACCGGCGGCGCGCGGCTCAACGTCAACTCGGTCTTCCTGCGCTATCAAACCAGCGGTGGAGAGAGCGTTGATCTGGCCCCGGTTTTCCGCGGCCTGGACGACCCGCAATCCGGCGCATTCAGCGAGCGCATCATCTGCGCCTTTCAATGGAATCTGACCGGTTTGAATCTGCGCGACTTCACCATCGTCTTCACCGGCCCCACCTCGATGCCGATTTGGGAAGCGCAGCTTGACGCCGTGGTGGACGCGCCCTTCGTGCAGGAACTCGGCTACCTGCTGACCACACGCGCGCGGCCGCTCACCCGCTTTGGCCGGCCGGGCTTTGTCGATAAAAACCTGCCGCTGACCGCGGACGGACGCTTCTTCATGGAGGCCGAGCAGCTCCATCTCATCGCCGAGCCGAATGCCGGCTGGCAGGCGACCGGCTGGGACTACGCGGGCACAGTCAGCGCGGGCGGCATGCTGCCTTTGACCTTCCCGGCGCAGGACATCACGGTGACCGCGTTGTTCGCGCCGCTGTCCTACGCGACCTGGCGCACGGCGATGTTTTACCACGCCAACGCGCTGTTGGAGACGGACGACGATTATTCCAACGACGCCATTTCCGCGCCGCTGGTGGACCACGACGGAGACGGCCTCAACAACGCGGGAGAATACGCCTTCGCCGGTGATCCCTACACCATTGACACCGAACGCACCCAGCCGCGCATGTTGCTGGTGGAGGTGGCGGGTGTGCCGCATCCGGCGATCCGCTATCGCGGCAACGGCCTGCCTGCCGGCACTAGTGATGTGGTGCAAACCGTGCGTTTGTCCGCGGATGGCGGCCCCTGGACAGACAACGGCCAGCAGCCGGTGACGGTGCAAGTCTCACGCGAGTTGCAGGACGATGGCTCGGTGTTGGTGACGGAGCGCGCACTGCAGCCATTGAGCGCGTTCAGCACGGTCGCCATGCAGGTGGCCTGGAGCGTCGGAGGTGTGTCGGGAACGCCATTGGACCCGGTGCCGCTTGCAGTGGTGACCGAGGCAGTGCTGGCATCAGCGCAGCAAGGCAGCTCCTACCAATTGAACCTGGAAGCGGCGGGCGGTGTGACGCCGTATCAGTGGTCGCTCTTCAGCGGCGCATTACCTGAAGGTTTGACGCTCGGTGCCGACGGCAGCTTGACCGGCCTGCCGCAGCAAAGCGGCAATTTTGACTTCATCGTCGAGTTGGAGGATGCGCTCGGAGCGCAAGTCACGCGGGCATTTAACCTGCAAGTCGCGGCCTACGCGATCAGCACACCTGCGCAGCTTGGCAGCACTTCCGTGCAGACTTTTTTCGAGCGCACACTGGCGGTGACCGGCGGCACGGGACCGTTCACATGGTCGGTGATCGGCGGAACGCTGCCCGAGGGAATGGAGTTGAGCGCGGACGGAGTGCTGAGCGGCACGCCGACCGCACCCGGCCAAGCCGTGTTCACGGTGCAAGTCGTGGACGCCAACCTGTTGACCTCCTCGCTGGCCTTCGAACTGACGGTGGTGAATTTGCAAATCACCTCGCCGCCAGCGCTGCCGGTGGCGGTGTTGAATCGCGCCTATCAACTCGCTCTGGCGGCGAGCGGCGGCAAGGCGCCTTACACTTGGACGCTGCAAAGCGGCGCGCTGCCGATGGGGATGGAGTGGAACAACGCCGGCCAGCTTTCCGGCGCGCCCCTGCAATTGGGTGACGCCAGTTTCGTCATGCGTGTCGAGGACGCGGATGGCTTTGCGGTGTCACGCAGTTTTACGCTCGCGGTGGCTTCGACCCTGCCGCTGCCGGAACTGTCTGCGCTGGCGTTTCCAGAATTGCAGATCGGCGCGGAGTTGAACCCTGCGCTGCAAATCCAGGCGATCAACTATCCCGAGCGCTTCGTCATCAGCGGGCTGCCGCGCGGGCTGCGCTGGAATGCGAAGACCGGAGCAATCAGCGGCCGCCCGGCGGTGGCGGGTGTCTTCCAAGTGCGAGCGCAAGCCTTCAACAGCACGGGCGGCAGCGCGCCAGTGACAAGCAATTTGCTGGTGCGCGCGCTGTCGAAGACCCTGGTCAGCACCTTCACTGGCTGGAGCGCACGGCACGCGGTCAACAGCAGCCTCGGCAGTCTCCTCACTCTGAAGACCACCGCCACCGGCACCTTCACCCTCACCCTGCGCACCGGCAAAGCCGCCAAGTCCGCCCGCGGCTTTCTCAACGCCAACGCGCCGCAAGTTCAAATCACCGACATCGCCGGTGGCGCGCTCTCGTTGACCATCGACCCGGTGACCGGTGATCTCACCGGCAACCACGGCGGCGGCGCCATCTCCGGCTGGAGCGCGGTCTGGGATAAAAAACTCAACCCCGCCAGCGCACGCGCCGGTTACTACAGCTTCGCCCTCGAACTCGACACCGCCCACGATGCCGACACTTCCCTGCCGCGCGGCCTGGGTTTCGCCACCTTCACCGTTCCCGACAACGGCCTGCTGCGCATCACCGGCAAAACCGGCGACGGCCAAACCCTGCTCTCCAGCGGCCCGATGGGTCCCAATGGCGAGATTGCGATTTACGCGCCGCAGTATGCCAACAAAGGCAGCCTGCTCGGTCAGTTGGAACTCAGCGAGGACGCCGATGGCGTGTTTTCTGACAACGCGGTTGCTTCCGTCGCGCTCACCTGGCAGAAGCCGCCGACCACGGGCCGCGTTTACGCCGCCGCCTTCGGCCCGCTGACGCTCAACGCGGCGGGGGGTTATCTGGCGCAGTCGGCCAAAGGACAAACAGTGCTGGGGCTGCCGGAGCTGGGCGAGTTCGCGCTGGAGTTCAGCGAGGGCGGCATCGGCGACTCGGCGACGACCGCCGATGTGAGCGGCATCGAGTGGACCGAGAAGTTCACCGCCGTGATGCCCGCCACCGGCAACGACGCGAAGGCGAGTGTGAAGATCAACAAGAGCACGGGAGCGGTGAGCGGCAGCTTCACCCTGGTGGAGACCGCGCCGCTGCTGACGCGCAAGAACGTGAAATTCTTCGGACAGGTGGTGCGCGGCATGGCGGACGCGGAGGTGCGCGCGATTGGCCACTTCCTGCTGCCGCAGATCCCTGGCAACGGCCAGACCCTCAAGACCTCGTCCATCCTCTCCGGCGCTGTCTTCGCCGTGCAACCCGCCACGCCTTAAACGATGATGAAGCAATCGCAGCACAACGCGCAGGAAGTTAAAGTGCAAGCATCAGCTTGTCGGGGGTTGATGACGCAGCGGTGCGCACCCCCGTGTCGCCTAAAGGCTTCACTCCAGCGCCGCAACCGTGGCTTCGCGCTGGTCTTGGTGATGGCGATGGTCGCCCTCATGACGTTGTTCGTGGTGGCGATGCTGACCACCACCCGTCATGGTCAGCGCGAGTCGAACATCGAAAGCGAGCGTCTGCGCGCCGAGGGCGTCGCGCAGAACGCGGTGCATGTGGCTTTGGCGCAACTCCGTGACGCCACCAGTCGCGAGTTTGCCGACGGCACCCCCATGCCCTGGACCAGCCAGCCGGGCGCAATCCGCTCCCACGCGATGGATGGCAGTCTGGACCGGCTTTACAAGCTCTACAGTGCGGCGGTCATGCAGACCGCCGACAGCGCGAGCGTGGCCGCCGATGTGCCGGATACCTGGGCCGCGCAGCCGGATGCGTTTGTCGATCTCAACGCGCCGCGCGTCCTGCCCGATGGCAGCCTGCGTTTTCCTGTGATCGATCCGCGCGCGCGCTCCCTGGATCCGTTGCAATCCGTGGAAGGTTTCGATTATGCCGAACGCAAAGGCGCGGTCGGCCCGGCGGCGGGCGAGGCGGCGCAGCGCCTGCCGATGCCGGTGCGCTGGCTCTACCAACTGCGCGACGGCACCCTCGGCACGCTGGACGAGGCGGGCCGATTCCAAGGCTCCAACGGGCGGGCGGCCACGCGCGCGAATCCCATCGTGGCCCGCTTTGCTTTTTGGGTGGACGACGAGACCTGCAAAGTGAACATCAACACGGCTTCCGAAGGCGGCTTCTGGGACACTCCGCGCGCCGACACGAACCAGGAGCGCGCTTTGGCCGCCACCGTGCCCTCGCGTCTGGAGTACATGCGTCAGGCCGGACATCCCGCCGGGGTCTGCCTGAGCAGTGTGCTGCTGCCGCATCGCCGGCTCACGCCGCTGGGCTTTGAACAGGGAGCACCGTTGATGCCGCCGATTGACCCTCAGGATGCCATCGACCTCTGGCGTTTGGGCCGCCTCACTGTGGCGGAAAAACGCGATCACACCGCGCAAGGCGGCACCGTCGAGGCGGACTGGACCCAACTCATCACTACCGCGCCGATGGAGTCCGTGCGTCAACCGCGTTACGCCGGTGTCGGCGAGTTGATGTTCGACCATGTTTCCAGCAGCCGCTTCCCCAACACCTGGAGCGAGCTGCCCGAACCGCCGGAGGGCCAGCGCCGGCGCAGCCAGTTCTTCAATCGCCATCCCGAAGCCTTGCAGCGCCTACCTCGTCTGCGCGCGTTTCTGACCGCGCACAGCAGCGCGCCGGAGACCACGCTCTTCGGCACCCCGCGCGTGGCAATGTGGCCCATGCACGCGCAGACCCTTCTCAACGGGACCACGCTGGGCGATCCTGAGACGAGTCGCGACACGGCGTTCAATCACAAAGTGGCGATGGCGGCGGTGATCAAAGGCCAGCCCTACTTTGTGCAGCGCTCGGAGCCCGGCAACGGCGCCAACGACTTCCAGGTCCACGCCAGCGGCGCCAACAAGCGCCTATACGAATACCTGCAGCGACTGACCAATCGCGCGTTCCCCGGCTTTGATCGCGCCAGCGGCGGCGAGGCCACTTTCGCCGCCAAATTCGGCGAGGACCGCGACGCCATCCTCATCGCCATGCTCGACTACCTGCGCTCCGCCAACTGCGCCGAGCACCAGCTCTCCGACCGCATGCAGTTCTCCGTGCTTTGTCCCGGCGTCGAGCACAAGGGCTTCGGCCAGGTGGCACCCTTGCAACCGCGCGTGCCCGCCAATCAAATGGCGGCCAGCAATCACCCGCAGGGCCTGGGGCGCGTGCTGACCTTGAGCGAGGTCACCCTCGTCATCACCTGCCGCGCCGAGGTGGATGCCAACGGTGACATCCAAGGCAGCCCCACCACCGCCGGACGCGCGCAACTCACCCGCCCTGGCGACCGCGAACTGGAAGCCGGCTTCCTCGTCGAGACTTTCCTTCCGGGCCAGAGCTGGACCGACTACCGCCCTTACGCCACTGCCGCCCTCTTCGGTGGCGCGCCCGGAGCCGCGCCCAACCTCCGTGATGCCTTCCCTTCCATCCTGCTCAATGACATACCGCTCGAACCGGACAGCCACAGCGTCACGATTGAGTCCGGCGATTTGCCGCCCTCAGGCTGGAGCGGTGCCGGCGGCATGCTCGGCGTGCGCGGCCTCACTCATGGCGTGCTGCAATTCAAACCCTTGGTGGTTCGCGCCGATGAGCAGGGCCAGCCGCCGCTATTGAAGCTGCGCGGCACCACTCAGGAGAGCAGCCAGTTGAAAATCGCTCTTTACGATGCCCCCGCCAGTACCAGCGCCTCCGACCTGCTGCAAGTGGCGCCCGTCATCCTGCCGGACATTCCCGCCGAAGCCGGCCTCACACTGCCGCGTCTTGTGCCCGGCATCCAGCCCGTGCTCAGAGATCGCTGCACCGCGGCGGCAAAATCCGGCACGCCCATCTTCACCGCCACCGATGTCGCGCAGTCCCTTGCCCCCATGCATGGCGACTACCGCCTCACCGCCATGCAGCGCTGGGTTGAAAGTCGGAAAGGCGACCACGCCACGCCCGTCTTCTCCCCGCACCCGCAATGGGGCCTACGCCAGCACGCGCACAATCTGCGCGACAGCGCCCTGCCTGTCGAAATGGACCGCACCCAGGGCTACCTGCACAACCTCGTCTATGCCGCGCCTTTCCGTCCCGACATGCCCGACACCCTCGCAGAGGACACCCCGCGCGTCAGCGTCTGGCGCTCCGGCGACTGGGTTCACTACAGCCTCTCCGGCGCGCTCGACGCCCTGCGCCTCGACAACGGCCGCCGTGGCCCCGCTCTGCCTGAGCTCACCGGCGACTTCGACAACGGCCTCGCCCGCGCCCCCGACGGCCCCTACTGCAACCGCCCCGACGACGGGCACTGGGCCGCCTTGCAAACCGGCGCGCTGGCCTACTTCGACAACGTCTCCCAAACCGGCGCCACCGTGCCCCCGGTCAGCCTCGCCGCCTTCAGCCCGCAGCGTCTGCTGCCCTCCCCCGTCATGTTTGGCAGCCTGCCCACCGGTTCCCGCGCTCATGTGCCCTGGCAGACCTTGTTGTTCCGCCCGCACCCCCGGCATTACGGCGCGCAAATCCCGCCCGACCACCTGCTGCTCGACCTCTTCTGGTCGCCTGTGCTGGAACCGGAGCCGGTCAGCCTCGGCCTCGCCACCGAGGGCAAAATCAACCTCAACAGCGAGATCCTCCCCTTCCGGCACATTCAGCGCGACACCGCCCTGCACGCCGCCATGAAAGCGGAAGCCATCACCGCCATCCCCGACCGCGCCGCAGCCACCTACAAGAGCGGCGAACGCCCCGACGACCGCTTCCGTCGTTTCATCGACGCCAAAGCCACCGTCGCCCTCTGGCGGCAGCAGGTCTTCGACAATGACCGCGTCTTCCTCACCGCCAGCGAGATTTGCGAACAGTTCCTCGTGCCCGAGGGCGTGGCAGCGCCGGGGCAAACACCGACCCGCGAGCAAATGCAAGCCTTCTGGGACGAGCATCGCCTCACGGGCGACAACAGCAAAGAGCGCCCCTACGCCCACCTTTACTCCCGCCTCACCACCCGCTCGAACACCTACCGCGTCCACTTCATCGCCCAGAGTCTCGTGCAGGCGCGCAGCGCGGATGCCGGCACCTTCGACTCCCGCCGCGACCGCGTCACCGCCACCACCTCCGGCAGCGCCCTGCTGACCCGCCAGCTCGACCTCAGCGACCCCAGTCTGCCCGATTATCAAACTCCCAGTCCCGAAGCACAGCCGAGCCTGGAGCGCTTTTACCGCTGGAGGATTGGCGCGGTGGAGGCACCGTGATGGCGTTAGCCGCACCGACTGCACCGAGCCCCGGGCATGGTCAGAGGCAGAGGCAGGGGCAGGGGCAGGGGCAGGGAAGCGCTGCCGCCTGATAAGTCGCGTCTTTACCTCAAGGAAAACAATGCCCGCGAACAATGAGGCTAATCGACTAACATAACCTAAAGAAAAAAGAGGGGACCTTAATTTGTCGCGAAAATCCAAGTGCCGCCGGCGCGCAAGAATTGTTAGTTGTCATGACAGCAGCGTCGTGAAAAAGACTCGTTCGGGCAAGTTTCCGTTGCGCTGTACGGCGTTGCCTGTCACTCTGTACGAGAGGCTCAAACCGAAGCTTGGGCAGAGTGAAACAACCATCTAAACCGGGTTGGAGAATGAGTTTTTTGCGTGATTGGTCCCGGCATGTCCGGTTGAAATATGGATTGGGATTTACAAACGAGGAAATTCGCTTGTATGGCTTTGAGTATGGAACCAAGGACCGGCGGGTGTTGGACTTTCTTTCGATCCAGCGCCAGAATGAGCTTTATTGGCCGGTGCTCCAGCCGAGCGTGCAGCGGCATTACACGGCGGACAAGTGGATGCTGGATTGTTTTATGAGGGCGGCATCGGTGCGGACGGCGGAGACGTACGGTCTTTTGCATCCGGACTTTGGAGTGACACGAGAGCATGAGAGCCTGCAGACTGCGGAGGACTTTCGGCGGTTGCTTTGGCGCCATCGTCCGCGGTCTTTGATCATGAAACCGCGAGGCGGAGGGGGGGGAAATCTGGTGTTTCGGTTTGATCCGGTGTTTGACGGCGAGTCCGTCTGGTTGGAGGCATCTGGTGTGCGTTTGGAGGTCGAGGAGGCGTTGCAGCGGGTGCCTCTGAGGGCTTGCAGCAATGAGATTCATGGCTGGCTGATTCAGGAGCGCGTGATCCAGCACGCGGAGTTGGATCGCTTGAATGCAAGCTCCTTGAACACGGCGCGGCTCATTTCGTTTTTGACGAAGAAGGGAGATTGTCAAATTCAGGCGGCGATCATGCGCATCGGACGGCAGGGCAAGGTGATTGATAATTGGTCGCGAGGAGGGGTGGCGGCGGCGGTGGATGTCGAAACCGGGATTTTGGGAAGCGGGGTGCTGAAAGCGGAGGACGGAGTGCACTTGGTGGAGAGTCACCCGGATTCAGGGGAACGGTTGGCGGGCTTTCAGGTTCCTTTTTGGCGGGAGTCGGTGGAACTGGTGGGGCAGATGGCGCGGCATTTTTCGGGGGTAAAGTCAATTGGCTGGGATGTGGCCATTACGCCGGAGGGACCTGTGCTGATCGAAGGCAACAATCGCTGGGGGCTGCGCTCGCTGCAGGCGCATGGCAAGGGCTATCTTTCAAAAGAGGTGAGACGGGAGTTGAAACGCTATGGGGTTGAGTTTCCCACCCGCTGGCCCTCGCTTGGCGCCTCATTGCGGCGCATGGCATGGGATCGATTAAACAAGCTCAGGCCAAAGCCCGAAGGAACCTAAATGGCCGTTGATGCCGGAGTTATCGTCGCATCAGAAACTCGTCCAGGTTCATGACGACGCCGGCGAGGGTGGTCCAGGCGGCGGCTTCCGCAGGGGAGAGGTCAGGCGGCAGCGGGCCGAGCGGATCGGTGGCGAGTTGTTTGGCGTCGGCGGGACGAGCGGTGAAGTGGTTGCGGGTGTCGGCGAGGGTGAGCAGCAGGGTGTCGCGCTCTTTCTTTTCCGGTGGACGACAGAGGGTGAGCAGAAAAAGCTGGTCGAGGCGGGCGGTGTCGGTGGCGAGGGTGCTGTCGGTGAGCAGGCGCCGGGCCATGGCTTGATGAGTCTCGACAAAGACGGGGTCGTTCAGGGTGACGAAGGCTTGCAGCGGGGTGTTGGTGCGGTTGCGGCGGATCATGCAGACCTCGCGATTGCCGGCGTCAAAAGTGGTGAAGCTGGCGTAGGGCGCGTTGCGGCGCACCTCGGTGTAGAGACTGCGGCGATGGCGGTCCTCGCCCGTGCTGACGGTCCAGTCGTTGTCGCGGCCAAAGGCCGTTTTGAGGCCCATCTGCGGCGCGGGCGGGCGCACGGGAGGACCTCCCATCTTTGGGCTGAGCAACCCCGAAACCGCCAGCGCCTGATCCCGCAACAACTCACCACTTGGCCGGAACCGCGGCCCGCGCGAAAGCAACCGGTTCTCGGGATCATTGAAATTCGGATTTGATGCGCTTCGCTTCCCTTCGGGCAGCCTACGGCTGTCTGTCTCGCTTCGCTCGGCTCGGATTTCGGATTTCGGAATTTCAGCACTGTCCTGCCGGTAGGCGCGCGAGGTGACGAGCAGCTTCAGCAGGTATTTCAAATCCCACCCATGATCCATCACTTCAGCGGCAAGCCAGTCGAGCAGCTCGGGATGGAAGGGCAGCTCGCCCTGGCTGCCGAACTCCTCGCTGGTGCTGACGATGCCGGTGCCGAACAGCGTCTCCCAGTAGCGATTGACGAGCACACGCGCGGTGAGCGGGTTCTCGCGCGCGACGAGCCAGCGGGCAAGGGCGAGGCGGTCACGCGGCGCGCCCTCCGGCAGCGGGTGAAAGGCGGCGGGGGTCGCGGCGTGGACCTGCGCGCCGAGGTTTTGCCATTCGCCGCGATTCTGAATGTGGCTTTTTCGGCGTTGCTCTGGGGGCAGCTCGACCATGACGGGCACGGTGACGGGTTTCGTGTCGGTCAGGCTTTTGAAGAGCTGCTTCAACTCCGCGCGCGGGGCGGCGGTGGCGGGGGAGACGAAGCGAACGTAATGCGCTTGGAGTTGCTTGGTTTCCTCCGCAGTGCGCTCGGCGGCGGGCTTGGCGAGGATGCTTTTGAGCGGAGCGGTCTTGATGTCAGGTTTGGCGGCCAGCCACTTCTCATAACCTTCCAGCCAGGCAGGTTGAATTTGGGTCAGCTCCTTTTCCAGTTCGGTGCTGCGCTCGGTCCATTGCTGTCGTTGCTCCCGCAATTCCGCCGTGATGATTTCATGCAATGGCGCTTCGTCCTTGCGGTCAGCATCGGCGGTCTGGTTGAGGAAGTCGTAGAGCTGATAGTATTCAGTGATGGTGATCGGGTCGTACTTGTGGGTGTGGCACTGGGCGCAGGCGATGGTGGTGCCCATCCAAACAGCCATGGTCGTGTTGACGCGGTCGATGACGGCGGCGTTGCGGAATTCCTCGTCGCTGGTGCCGCCCTCGTTTTGCGTCATGGTGTTGCGATGGAAGGCAGTGGCGATGATCTGGTCCTCGGCGGCTCCGGGCAGGAGGTCGCCGGCGATCTGCTCGAGGGTGAACTGGTCGAAAGGCAGGTTGCGGTTGAAGGCGTCGATGACCCAGTCGCGCCACGCCCAGATTTCGCGGGGTTGATCGCTCGGGTAACCGGAGCTGTCCGCGTAACGGGCGAGGTCGAGCCATTGCGCGGCCCAGTGCTCGCCGTAGGCGGGTTTGGCGAGGTAGTGTTCGACGATGTCTTCGAATGAGGAATGACGATTGGCGAATGACGAAAGCTCCTCCGGTGTCGGTGGCAGACCAGTAAGGTCAAGCGCCACCCGGCGAATCAGCACATGCAGCGGCGCCTCCGGGGCGAAATTTACTCCCTCCTGACGCAAGCGAGCGAGCAGAAACCGATCCACAGGATTTCGGATTTCGGATTTCGGATTTTCAATCTCCGGCAAAGCCGGCCTCACCACCCGCTCATAAGACCAATGCCGCCCCCACGGCGCGCCTTGTTTGATCCACTCGGTGAGGAGCGCGACTTGCTCCGGGGAGATGCTCTTGTGCTGCTTCGGCGGCGGCATGACCTCGTCGGGATCGGTGGAGGTGATGCGCTGGAGCAGGGCGCTCTTTTCCGGGTGACCGGGCACGATGGCAATGACGCCGTCGTTGTCCGCCTTGGCGGCGGCTTCGTCGTCCAGGCGCAGGCCGGCCTCGCGTTTTTTGTCGTCGGGACCGTGGCAGAAGAAGCAGTTCTCCGAAAGGATGGGGCGGATATGGCGCGAGAACGAAATGGCCTCGGTGCCGCCACTGGCGGTGGCGGCGATCAGCAAAACCGGGAACAAAAAGCGCGACGGCATGAACAAGGTACCGAAACGCCGGCAAACGGGCCAAGGTTTCCAGAGGGAGGTGGATGCGTGCGGGGACCGGCTTGGGATTGCGGCCGATTTCGCCTTTGCCGGACAGGGACGCGCATCTGGATTCGTTTGAGCTGTCCTCATGCGTTTTGTTTTTTCACTGCTCGTCTGCCCCGCGCTGCTGGCCGGGAGTCCGCCGGTGTCCTGGGATCTGGCCCGCCTGGAGTCGCCACCACCGCATCGCTGGCGGAACCAGGAGGGGCCGGTGCATTCACTTTTTTACGAGGGGGAGACTTACCAGGGTCGAGCGACGGAGGTCTTCGCTTTCTATGCCTCGCCCGCCACAGTCTCCGGCGCCGCGGCCCCAGCAGAGGGCTTTCCCGGCGTGGTGCTCCTCCACGGCGGTGGCGGCACCGCGTTTGCGGATTGGGCGCTGATGTGGGCCAAGCGCGGTTACGCGGCCATCGCCATGGACCTCGCCGGACATGAGACGCAGGAGCCGGTTTGGATCGAGAACGACGGCGAAAAAACACCCGCCCATGCCTCAAAACCTGAGACACGCACGCGCCTGCCCAACGGCGGCCCCAACCAGGGCCACGAAGAGAAATTCGACAGCATCACCAGCGACGATCCGCACGACCACTGGCCCTACCACGCGGTGGCGAATGCGATTCGCGCGCACTCCCTGCTGCGCCGTCTGCCCGGCGTGAACGCGGAGCGCACCGCCGTCACCGGCATCAGTTGGGGCGGCTACACCACCTGCCTCGTCGCGTCGGTGGATCCTCGTTTCAAAGCGGCGGTGCCGGTCTATGGCTGCGGCTTTTTGTTCGAGGGGGAGTCCGTGCAGAAGGCGGCCATCGACCGCCTCGGTGATCTACGGGAAAAATGGATCGCCTGGTACGATCCTTCCAGCCACCTGCCGAACTGCCGAGTCCCGGTCCTCTTTGTCAACGGCACCAACGACCAGCATTACCCGCTGGACAGCTACCAGCGCTCCTTCGACTTGGTGCCGCACGCGGACAAACAGATGCGGGTGGAGGTGAACATGCGCCACAGCCACCCCGCCGGCTGGGCACCAACAGAGATCGGGCGCTTTATTGACAGCCATTGCGCCGGGGGCAAGCCGTTGCCTGCGCCCGGCAAGCCGGTCTTGAAGGACGGCGAGGTCATCCTGAAGTGCGAAAGTGTCACCCCGCTCAAGCAGGCCGCGCTGCACTACACCAAGGACAGCGGCCCGCGCGTGAAGCGCGTCTGGCAAACCGTGGCTGCCGCTTTTTCCACCGCGAACCTCGTCTCAGGCAGCCTGATCCGCCAGGACGCCCGTATCGTCGCCCCCGCCCCGCCACCTGAGGCAAACACCTGGTTCCTCACCGTGACCGACGAGCATGGGGCGATGGTGAGCAGCGAGATCCAGTTCACGCAGTGAGCAAGTGTCAGGCGGGGCGGGACGGAGCGGCAAAAACCGCCCCACCGCAACGCTATTGGAGCCGTCAGGGCGACTTTGTGAAATTTTTCACAAATTCGGGTTGCCGGACGCCGGGTCTCTCAGATAGTGGCCCGACCCCCGCTCCCGGATGCCCATTTTCCTGGCCAGTATTGACTTTGCCCTCCTGATCGCCTCGCTGATCAAGATCGTTTTCCTGGTCTTTTTGGTCATTCTGCCCATGGTGGCCTATTCGGTCTATGCCGAGCGGCGGTTTTCAGCGGTCATCCAGGACCGGGTGGGGCCGAACCGGGTGGGCATCCCGCTGACGCTGTTCGGTTTCAAAAAGGACCTCCAGATCTTCGGCATCGGCGGTCTGCTGCAGCCGATGGCGGACGGCCTGAAATTCATCCTCAAGGAGGACTTCACCCCGCGCACGGTGAACACCTTTTATTACTGGCTGGCCCCCTGCCTGACCATGGTCCCCGCCCTGCTGACGGCGGCGGTAATGCCTTTTGGCAGCGAGTTGGACCTGGGCTGGGCGGGCATCGCCGAGCCGGTCGGGCTGGTCATTGCCGACCTCAATGTCGGACCGCTCTTCATGTTCGCCATCGCCTCCCTCGGCGTTTATGGCATCGTGCTGGCCGGCTGGGCGTCGAACTCGAAGTACCCCTTCCTCGGCGGCGTGCGCTCCAGCGCGCAAATGATCTCGTATGAGATCTCGCTCGGCCTTTCGATCATCCCGGTGCTGATGATCTTTGGCGAGCTGAACCTCGGCAAAATGTCCGCCTACCAGGACGCCAACGGCTGGCTGCTGCTGCCCTTTTGGGGCGACGGCCTGAGCGTCAGCCGCTGGGTGTTGCTGGTGCCGATCGTCATTTCCTTCGTGGTGTTCTCCATTTCGATGTTCGCCGAGACCAATCGCACACCCTTCGACCTGCCTGAGTGCGAGACGGAGTTGGTGGCCGGCTACCACACCGAGTACAGCTCGATGAAGTTCGCCCTCTTTTTCCTGGGCGAGTACGCCGCCATGATCATCGGCTCCGGGCTGGCGGTGACTTTGTTTTTCGGCGGCTGGAGCATTCCGTTCGGGCCGGTGCTGAGCAGCCTGACCGGCCTGCAATTCCACTTCGAGCCTGGCAACACCCCTTTCTACACTGGCCTGCTGCACATCGGCACTTTCTTCTTCAAAGTGACCCTCTGCATCCTGTTCTTCATCTGGGTGCGCTGGACACTGCCGCGTTTTCGTTTCGATCAACTCATGAAGCTGGGCTGGCTCGTATTCTTCGAGGTGGCCCTGCTCAATGTCTTTTTGACCGCTGTCCTGCTCTGGCTGGTGCCGCTGAAATAAACCCTCGACCCGCACCAAACCGAACCCATGGCCACCATCGTCGTTCAACGCCCCAAGCTCGCTTGGCACGAGAAGATCTTCCTGTCCAGCTTCATCAAGGGCATGAAGATCACCCTGGGCCACGCCATCAAAACCTTCAAACAACTGCGCGGCAGCAAGACGGAAGTCACCATGCAGTACCCGGAGCAAAAGTGGGACGACCACCTGCCCGAGCACTATCGCGGCGCGCCGGCGCTGGTGACCGACGAGCATGGCCGCGAGCGCTGCGTGAGCTGCCAGCTTTGCGAGTTCATCTGCCCGCCCAAGGCCATCAAAATCATCCCGGGCGAGATTCCCAGCAGCGATCCCTGGGCCAAGGTGGAGAAGCGTCCGAAGGAATTTGAGATCGACATGATCCGCTGCATCTACTGCGGCATGTGCGAGGAGGTCTGCCCGGAGCAGGCCATCTTCCTGCGCAAGGACTACGCCATCACCGGCGTCACGCGCGCCGAGATGGTGCATGACAAAGAGAAGCTCTACGAGATCGGCGGCGTGCGTACCGGCCTCGTCAACAAGTGGAACGAACTGAAATAACGCGCTGATGCCCTCTCTGCTGTTTTACCTGTTCGCTGCCATCACGCTGGGCTTTGGCCTCAACGTGGTGCTGGCGCGCAACCCGGTGACCTGCGCGCTCTCGCTGGCGGCCTGTTTCACCGGGCTGGCGGCGCTCTTCATCAGCCTCGACGCCTACCTCATTGGCATCCTGCAAATCCTCGTCTATGCCGGCGCGGTGATGGTGCTCTTTCTGTTCATCATCATGCTGCTCGACATCAAGAAGGAGGAGGGCAAAAAACCGAACCTGCCAGCCGTGTTCGGCGGCGTGCTGCTGGCGGTCCTGATGCTGCTGCAAATGGCCGCCGTGCTGAACGCCTTCGATGACGGCAAAACACCGCTCGCCGAGCGCGCCCTGGCGCCTTTGGAGGCCGCGCAAAAAGAGCCGCTGCCGACCATCCGCGAGGATCTGCAAGCCGGCACCCTGCCCGACGCCAAGCTCATGGGCGTGACCCTCTTCGAGCGCTACGGTTTCCACATCCAGGCCATGGGCCTGCTGCTGCTCGTCGGCACCGTCGGCGTGGTGGTGCTGAGCAAACGGGAGCGCCCCGCCTCCGACAGCCCGCAACCTTGACTTTTTGACTCCAGTTTGACCCCATGCTCACCCTCAACCACTACCTCTTCGTCAGCGGCGCCCTGTTTGCCCTTGGGTTGGCCGGTGTGGTGGCGCGGCGCAACATTCTGATCATCTACATGTGCCTGGAAATGATGCTCAGCGCGGCGAACCTGGCCTTGGTGGGCTTCTCCCGCTTCCGCGTCACCGACGGGCTGCCGGACTACACGGCGCAGTCGCTCGTTTTCTTCACCATCACCGTCGCCGCCGCGGAGGTGGCGGTCGGTCTGGCCATCATCGTCGCCCTGTTCCGCGCCCGCCAGACCGTCACCGTGGACTCCGTCACCAAACTGCAAGGCTGAGCCGTCTGCTTTGATCTTCCTTTGAATCCGCACCATGCCTGACGCCGCCGAGATCATCAAATACGCGCCGCTGATGAATGTCATCCTGCTGCTGCCGCTGGCGGTGGCGTTGATCATTCTCACGCTGCGCAAGGTCCTGGGCGAGCGCGTCTGCATCTTTCTCTCCCTGGCTTCGGCGGCGATCTGCCTGCTCTGCGCCATCGCCAATCTCGGCGTCGTGGGCAGCGAGACCTTCCGCGTCCTGCCCTTCCTGGTGCTCGACGGCGGCAAGACCCTCGACATTGGCATCGACGTGCTGCACGACAGGCAAAGCGCCGGCATGATGTTCATCGTCACGCTCATCGGCTTTCTGGTGCAGGTTTTCTCGCTCAAATACATGGAGGAGGACGACGCCAGGCCGCGCTACTTCGGCGCGCTCTCGCTTTTCATGTTCTCAATGACCGGCATCGTGCTCGCCGACAACCTGATCATGATGTTCGTGTTCTGGGAACTGGTGGGCCTGAGTTCCTGGTTGTTGATCGGGCACTGGTTTGCCAAACCAAGCGCCGCCGAAGCCTCGAAGAAAGCCTTCCTCACCAACCGCATCGGCGACTTCGGCTTCATGATCGGCATTCTGCTGCTGTTTGGCGCCAATCATGGGGATGTGAGTTTCGGCATACTTCAAAGCGATGGTTCTTTCAGTGGACTCAAGGGAAGTTTGATCGCCGGCCCATTGCACGGTCTTAAAGCCTCAGATCCCTGGCTGCTCACCGCCGCCGTGCTCTGCCTGTTCATGGGCGCGGTCGGCAAGTCCGCGCAGGTGCCGCTGCATGTCTGGCTGCCGGACGCCATGGAGGGTCCGACACCAGTCTCCGCCCTCATCCACGCCGCGACCATGGTGGCCGCCGGCGTGTACATGATGGTTCGCATCGCATTTCTCGTCGCCGAGTCCGAAACAGCGGCGATGTGGATTGCTGGAGTGGGCGGAGTCACTGCCTTGATGGCGGCGCTGATGGCCACTCAGCAGGGCGACATCAAACGCATCCTCGCCTACTCGACGCTTTCCCAACTGGGTTACATGGTGATGGCGGTCGGTCTGGTCGGCATGACCGGACAGGCGCTGCAAGGCGGCGGGCATCCGGCGATGTTCCACCTCTACACCCACGCCTTCTTCAAAGCCATGCTCTTCCTCGGCGCTGGCGCGGTGATCTACGCCTGCCACCACGAGCAGGACATTTGGAAGATGGGCGGTCTGGCCAAGCACATGCCGGCCACCACCGCCACCTTTGCCATCGGCACCGCCGCGCTCATCGGCGTGCCGGGTTTGAGCGGCTTCTTCAGCAAGGAGGCGATTCTGGACTTGGCCTGGGGCGAGTGCAAATGGCTGTTCGCCATCGGCGCCTTCACCGCGCTGCTCACCGCGTTTTACATGACCCGGTTGTTTGTGGTGGCTTTCCTGGGCAAGGGCCGCAGCGAGCACGCCGGCCATGCGGTCGAGGTGCGCCTGCGGATGCTGGTGCCGCTGGTCCTGCTGGCGATTTTTTCCATCGCCTCCGCCTACCCCGTATTGGCCGGCCTGTTGAAAGCGATGATCGTTCATAGCCATAGCGACGCGCACAAGACCGTCATGGCCATCTCGCTGGTGGCGTTGGTGCTCGGTGCCGGCAGCGCGTTCCTGCTCTATCGTGGCAAGGACCAGGACCCGCTCAACATCAAGATCTTCGCCCGCAAGTTTTACATCGACGAAATCTACGGCGGTCTCGTCAAGGTCTTCCAGGATGGACTGGCTTGGTTGGTCAATGCGCTCGAGCAAATCCTCGTGGACGGTCTCGTGGCGCGGCTGCCTGCGGCCCTCGCGGCCAAGGTCGGCGAAAAAGCCCGCGCCCTGCAAGCCGGGCATCTGCAAGGCTACACCTTTTTGCTGGGAGCCGGCGTGCTGCTGGCCATTTACGTCATCGTGTTTGTGCTGCCCGGCCAGGGGCATTGATCCCGTTCCCCTTTCTCAACCGGCATGAGTTCACTGGAAATCATCATTCTTCTCCCGCTGGCGGCAGCGCTGGCCATCTGCCTCGGCGCTCCGGCGCGCGTGACCGCAGTGACCGCCGCCGCGGTCAACCTGATCTGGACGGGCCTGCTGGCCCTGCGTTTCCCCGCGCTGGCCAACGGCGCGGAAATGGCCTTCACCAGCAAACGCGTCATTCTCGAAAACCCGGCCATCGCCTTTGCCGTCGGCGCTGATGGCGTGTCAATGATTCTGGCGCTGCTCACCACGCTGGTGACCTTCGCCGCGATCTGGCAGATCGTGGACAAACCGGCGATCTACCACATCTCCAGCCTGCTTATCTCCGGCGGCGCGCTCGGCGCCTTCCTCTGCACCGACCTGTTTTTCCTCTACGCCTTCCACGAACTGGCGCTCATTCCGACTTTCCTCATGATTGCCGTGCATGGCCGCGCCGAGCGCGAGCGGCGGCTGGCGGTGGCGTGGAAAACGACAATCTATCTTGGCGCGGGCAGTCTGGTGCTGCTGGCCGGGCTGGCCTGGGTGGTGCTGGAATTCAGCGGCGGCGGCGCGCTGACCTTCGATCTTCTCGCCCTGCGCGCGCAAGCGGTCGCTTCCCCGCTGCCCGCCTCCACCCAAGCGCCGATGTTCTTCCTCCTGCTCGTCGGCTTCGGCACCCTGGTCAGCCTTTTCCCCCTGCATAGCTGGGCCGCGCCCGCCTACGCCACCGCGCCGACGCCGGTGGCGATGCTGCACGCGGGAGTGCTGAAAAAATTCGGCCTGTATGGCCTGCTTCGCATCGCCCTGCCGCTGCTGCCGGAAGGCGCGCAGACGCCGTGGGTGCAGCAGGCGCTGCTGCTCATGCTGCTCGGCAACATCCTCATCATGGGTCTGGTCACCATTCATCAGACGCGGCTCGATGATATGCTCGCCAACTCCAGCGTGATGCACATGGGTTACGTCTTTCTTGGTCTCGCCGCCGGCACCGAGATCGCCCTCAAAGGCGCGGTGCTGCTGATGTTCGGCCACGGCGTCTCCATCGCCTTGCTGTTCGCCCTTTGCGGACGCATGCGCAACCAGCTCGGCACCCTGGAGATGAAAAAAATCGGCGGACTCGGCGCGCATGCGCCCTTCCTCAACGTGGTGTTCGCCTTCGGCGCCTTCGCCTCCATCGGCCTGCCCGGCCTGGCCAACTTCGCCGGCGAGGTCATGGTGTTCATGGGCGCTTTCGCCAACGGCAACGCCTATACCACCTTCATTCCCGCCAACGGCCTCACCGCCTTGCATTGGACCGTGATCCTGGCGCTTTGGGGCGTGGTGATCTCGGCCGTGTACATGCTGCGCGGCTATCGCGACATTTTCCAAGGCACGCCGCAAACCGGTTTGTTCATGAGCGACCCCGCCCGCGGCCAGAAACTACCGCTGGCCCTGCTCGCGGCGGTGCTGCTGGCGGTCGGTTGTTTCCCCTCGCTGTTGCTCAATTTGCTGCAAACGCCTCTGGCCGCCGTCGCCCCCTGATTCCTTTTTCAACTCCGCCATGTCCGTTTTCACCATCGAAGCCCTGTTAGCCGCGCTTGGCCTGTTCGTGCTGATGCTGGAGGCCTTCGTGCCGACCGTGTCGCGGCAGACGCTCGCCGGTCTCTGCATGGGTGGTGTGGCGGTGGCGCTGGCGCTGCTGGTGACCTCGGCGGGCGGCCAGGAGGCGCTGCCGGGCTTCGTGGCCAGTTGCCATCAACTCGACGGTCTCGCCCTGTTTTACAAAGGCTTTGCCTTGGTCATCACCTTCGTGGTGCTTTGGCTGACCTTGCAAGCCGCGCCCTACCTGACCCGGTTTACTCCTGAAGGCCGTCTGGCGGAACTGTTCAGCCTGCCGCTGTTGGTCTGCGTCGGCATGATGTGGATGGCCTCGGCGTCAGACTTGGTCACATTGTTTGTGTCCCTCGAGTTGGTGACCATCTCGTTTTATGTGCTCGTCGCCTACGCCCGCAAAAGCGCGCTCTCACTGGAAGCCGGCGTCAAGTATTTGATCCTCGGCGCGCTGTCCACCGGCGTGCTGGTGTTCGGCATCGCCTGGGTCTATGGTGCCACCGGCCAGTTGAGCTTCGCCGGCATCGCCCGGGCGGTGGCGGACGGAGAAGTGAATAAAACCGTGCTGCTCTTTGGCGCCGCTTTTCTGCTGGCCGGACTCGGCTTCAAAGTGGCGGCGGTGCCGTTTCAAATGTGGGTGCCCGACGTCTATCAAGGCGCCGCCACACCAACCACCGTGTTTCTCTCCGTCGGTTCCAAAGCCGCCGGCTTCGTGGTGCTCACCCGCGTGGTGGACGCGCTCACCGGGCCGGACTCCATCGTGCGCGGAGAGATCATTGGCGTGCTGATCGCCGCCGGCGCGGTGACGGTGGTGCTGGGTTCCCTGCCCGCCCTTTTCCAAACCAGCGTCAAACGCCTGCTCGCCTACTCCAGCATCTCGCACGCCGGATTCCTGCTGCTGGCGCTGGGCTGCCGTGACAGCCTGCGCTTCGACCTTTCCTCCGGTGGCGTGGTCGCGTTTTATCTCGCCACCTACCTTCCGATGACCGTGCTCGGTTTCCTCGGCCTGATTCAGATGCGGCTCAATGGCCGTGGCGAGGAGTTGGACGACTTCAAAGGCCTGGCCGAAAAATCTCCCCTGCTCGCGCTGATGCTGACGCTTGCCTTCGCCTCCCTGGCCGGGCTGCCGCTGACGGCCGGGTTTCTAGGCAAGATGCTGGTGTTTGTCGGACTCGTGGACCATCAATACTGGTTCGCGCTGGCCTGCGCCGTCATCGCCGCCGCCGCCGGCTTTTATTACTACTTCCGCGCCATCCTGGCGATGTACACCCCGGTGGAAGGCACCCAAGCCGTGACCTTGAACCTGCCCGCGCGCGCTGGTGCCTTGGTGCTAGGGGCGGCCATCGTCGTGCTCGGTGTCTATCCCAAGCCCTTGCAAAGCGTGCTCAAAACCGGTGACGCCCTCGCGGCCACGCCGAAGACGATCGAATGATTTTTCAGCGTGAAGAATCGCCCGCGCCGAGCAAGTAACTGCGAACCAGCTTCAAGGTTGCGGGCTGATTCAGAATTTCGACATGCTCGTGGAATAAATGGCGGACGGACGTGGTGCTGCGTTGCACCCGCAGGTCTGTTTCGCTGGCGATGGTGACCACGCCGTCGTTCGGTTCCTTCAGCCAAAACGGTCCCTTCTCAATTGAGCCGTAAATCAGATGATGCGTGGTCCCTTGCGGCAGCGGCGTGGCGTAGAGCTGGGTCAGAAAGGGGCTGTTCGGAGCCACATCCAGCCATGACGGCACCGGTTTTTTCAGGTGGCGAATGCCGGATTCGGCGGCTTTGTGACCTCCCCAGGGCGTCGAGATGCTGATGAAGCGCGGGATGAAGTTCTCGCCCTCGCGCGCCGCCACCTCGGTCAGCGCCGCGCGCGCCAGCAGACCGCCCATGCTGTGGGCGACGAGATGCATTTGTTCAAACCCGTGCCGCTGCCGCAGCACGCGAAGGCCGCCAGCCAGCGCGCGTGACACCCGGTCCAGTCTCATGCCGCTGGGGTAGTGAAAAAACCACAGTTGATGGCGGGAGCGGTCGAAGTTTTCGATGAAGTAACGCCAGTCCTGCGGACTGCCGCCGATGCCATAGACCAGCACCAGTGGAATGCGTTTCGGGTCGTAGGGTTCGGTGAAATAGATTCCAATGGTGTTGCTGGAAAGAAAGTCGAGCGGACGCCAGAGACCGCCGCCGCCCGCTTTTTCAGCAAAACGCGGCTCATCCAGCGAGACCACATCCCCAAGCGCCACATTGAGTTTCCCGCCCAACTCGCGGTTTTCCTTTGGCTCCTGGATCACCGTGCCCGCGGCAAGTCCGTGGTCGCGAGTCAGAGTCACGGAAAGGAGGCGCGGTTGCGCGGAAGGGTCGGCCAAAGGCACGGGCCGCACTTCGCGAACCATGCCGAAAGGTTCCCCGGCATCGAGCGCGCCGTTCCGGTTTTCATCGGTGAACGCACCCACACGGTAGGCTTCGCCAAGCCGCAGGGTGAAGGCCGCGATGCCATCCGGGCGCACCTCTTGAAAACCAGCGGAATCCCGCGGGCTGCCGTCCTCGCCCCGCCAGGCAAGCGCGTAAGTGGGCGTTTTGCCATCGGGCAGCGGACTGACGCTCAGAGTGACCCCGCCATGCTGCTCCAGTTCCGTCACCTCCTTTTTCAAACCGATTAAAGAGCAGGACGCCAGCCATCCGGCGCTGATGATGGCAGCGGTGGAGAGAAAAAAGGCATGCCGAGGTTTCATGGGAGGTAGGCGCTTGCAGTTTATGAAACCATTCCTCCATTGCCATCAAGACTTTTGCTTTGCCATGATGTACCTGCTGAACACGGCCACCAGAAAAGCGCCGGAGAACCCGCACATGAGAATGCCGGTCAAGCCCTCAATCGGACTAAACATGCGCCAGGGCGGCGGCAGCACCAGATCGCCATAACCAATGGTGGCATAGGTGACCCCGGAAAAATAGAAGGCGGACTCCGCGTCCGGGAACAAGCCCCAGCGCCAATAAAAAAACGCCCAGAGGCTGACCTCGAGCACATGGATCAAAATCAAAGCCCAGACGACGCTTACGAGCTTTCCGGTCAGTGTCCAGAGTGACTGCGGGGGCGTCTCTCTGGCCCGGTTCAGCCAGCGAATGAGAAAAGCCAGGCCCAAGGCATGAATCGCCACCGTGAGGGCGACCAGCACAAGCGCGGTGGTAGTCATGCTCATCATGGCTGCAACTGACTCCGCTTCCGGCCGGACTCAAACTTGTTTTCCACAGGCAGTCCGATTTTAATGGAGGCGGAATGCCCCATGCTCAGAAAACGCCGCCGCCCGCCCAAATCCACCGCATCACCAGGGAGTTTTCCGCCTCGTCAAAAAGCGCTCTCACGGGAATTTTAAATCCGGAAACCACATCGCTGTTGAGCAGCCCCTCGGTCCGCGGCTGTACGGGAGGACAGAGGCCATCTGCCAGAATAAAAAAGGCTCCATCGTCTCCGCCTCCGGATCAATGAAGATCCGGCGTGATGTCGGCATAAACTTCTGCCGCAGCCTCTGCTCCCTGCCCAGAACACGCTGGGCCTTGCCGATCAATTCCGGCAGGTCGGGCGCGTCCAACAGGCGTTCAAGCCGGGCGGATTTCATGGTTCCTCCTGCTCGTCTTCGTCATCAATACAAAACGGGAAATCCGGGCACATCACCGAGCGCGGCACGGGTTCGAGCTGCTCCTTGACGAAAAACTCCATGTTCCCATGATCGTCACACAACCACACCTCTAGCGCCCCGGCGGCATAATAGAGCTGCATCTTCTCCAGCATCTCATCACGTCGATTGGAGGGCGACAACACCTCCACGCAGATCTCCGGCGCGATGGGCAGGCTGATCGCGCGACGGTGGGGTTTGAAGCGTTCCTTGGAAATCCAAACCACATCCGCCACCCGGGTGCCATCTGTGGTGTCAATGGGGCATTCCGTGATGATGCGCCCTGATGGCAGCAATTCATTCATCAAACGGCCAATCTCCCATTCGTATCCACCATGCCAGGCCGTTGCAGGACTCATCATGATCTTGTTGTACTTATTGGTTTCGATCTTCGCCGGAATATCCTTCAGCCACGGGATGGCGCAGACCTCCGCCCAAGTCATCGTGTCAGTGCTCATGCCAACAACTCTAAACCGTCCGCAGCGAAAAAAAAAGTCTTTTCACCCCACTCACCACTCACTGATCCCCACTCCCCGACTTCTCCCCGCGCTCAATGATCCCCTGCACAAACACATAACACACCGGGATCAACAACAGCCCGATGATGGTAGCGATGGTCATGCCGAACACCACGCCGGTGCCCATGGTGGCGCGCGAGGCGGCGCCGGAACCGGTTGCCAGCATCAGCGGCACGCAGCCGAGGATGAAGGCGAACGAGGTCATCAAAATCGGGCGCAACCGCAGCCGCGAGGCCTCCACTGCGGCGTCGCGAATGGAGACACCCTCGTCGCGTTTCATCTTGGCGAATTCCACAATCAAAATGGCGTTTTTTGCGGCGAGACCGATCAACATGATGAGGCCGATTTGAGCGTACACATTCATCTCGAAATGCCGCAGGAACATGCCGGTCATCAGTCCGAGAATGACCGTGGGAGTCGCCAGCAGCACGGCAAAGGGGAGCCCCCAGCTTTCATACTGAGCGGCCAGCAACAGAAACACAAAGAGCACCGCGGCGGCGAAGATGTACACAATTTGACCTTCGGACTTTTTCTCCTGCAAAGTCAGGCCGGACCATTCATACCCGACTCCGGCGGGCATGTTTTGCATCACCTCCTCGATTGCCTTCAAAGCCTGGGCCGAGCTGTAGCCGGGAGCGGGCGCGCCGATGATCTCGGCCGCGTTGTAGAGGTTGAAGCGGCTGACAAAATTGGGCCCCGACATTTTGCCCACGGTCACCAGGGTGCTGAGCGGGACCATTTTTCCGCTCTTGCTGCGCACATGGAAGTCCTTGATGCGCTCGGGTTGATCAGTGAATTCCGGCTCGGCCTGCAGGAAGACTTTGTACACCTTGCCGAATCGCGTGAAATCATTCACATAGAGGCCGCTCAGATAGGCTTGCAGGGCCTGGAAAACGCTGTCCACCGGCACGCCAAGGGTGCGAGCTTTTTCACGATCAAGGTCCACTTTCACCTGCGGCGTCAGCGAATTGAAGGAGGTGCTGACGCTGGCGATCTCGGGCCGTTTGGCGGCTTCCGCCTGCAACTGGCGGACATAGCCGGCCAGGTTCTCCACCGGGCCGCCGGAGCGGTCCTGCAACTGCATGGTGAAGCCCGAGACGTTGCCATAACCTGGCAACGGCGGCGGACCGAAGGCCATCGCGCGCGCGCCGGGAATGGCGGCGAATTGGCGCGTCCATTTCATGGCGATGGCTTTGGCATGAAGCTCGGGCGCGGCCCGCTCCTCCCAGGAATCAAGGCCGACAAACATCATCGCCGTGTTCGGGAAATTGAGGTTGTTGAGAATGTTAAAACCCGCCAGCCCCAGCGCGGAGCGCACGCCGTGTGTGTTGAGCACGATGTCCTCCACTTGTTTGAGCACCTCATCCGAGCGCTGCAACGAGGCGCCTTCGGGCAGTTGCACCGCCACAAAAAGATAACCCTTGTCCTCGTCGGGAATAAAGCCTCCGGGCACGACTTTGCCGAACCCCCAGATGCCGGCCACCACGACCACCAGGATCAGCATCGAAAACGTCGCCTTGCGCACCAGGCCGGCCACGACCTTGCCGTAGCTGTTGCTCAGCCAGTCGAAGAAACGGTTGAACCCCTTGAAGAACGCGCCGAGCGGACCGCGCGGAAGCTCGGGCTTTTTCAACAGCATCGCGGATAACGCCGGACTGAGCGTGAGGGCGTTGATCACGGAGAAGATCACCGCCACGGCAATGGTCAGCGCGAACTGGCTGTACATCTGCCCGGTGACACCGCCCATGAAGGCCACCGGCACAAACACGGCGCACAGCACCAGACCGATGGCCACCACCGGTCCGGACACTTCCTGCATCGCCTTGCGGGTGGCCTCGACCGGAGACAAACCATGCTCTAGATGATGCTGCACAGCCTCCACCACCACGATGGCGTCGTCCACGACGATGCCGATGGCGAGCACCAAGCCAAACATGGTGAGCACGTTGACGCTGAATCCCAGCGCCGGGAACAGGATGAACGCGCCCAGCAAAGAGACGGGCACGGTCAGCATCGGGATGAGCGTGGCGCGGAAGCTTTGCAGGAACACAAACACCACCAACAGCACCAGCACGACCGCCTCAAACAGGGTGTGCACGATCTCTTCGATCGAAGCCACAATGGGCAGCGTGGAGTCGAGCGTGATCTCATACGTCATGTCTGGAGGAAAGCGTCCCTTGGCCTCCTCCAGCAGCCTTTTCACATTGTCGGCGGTCTCGATGGCGTTGGCCCCGGGCGCCAGATAAACGCCGATGGCACCCGCAGGGTTCTTGTTCAATCGGGCGCGCAGATCGTAGGTTTGCGCGCCCAATTCCACTCGCGCGACGTCGCGGATGTTCACTTGCGAGCCGTCCGGGTTGGAGCGGATGATGATGTCCTCGAATTCCGCGGCTTCCTTGAGCAAACCGGCGGCGCGCACATTGAACTGCATCTCCTGGCCGGCCGGCGCTGGTTCCGCGCCGACACGCCCGGCGGGCGACTGCGCGTTCTGCTCCCGAATCGCATTGGCAATGTCATCCGGCGTGATGCCAAGCACCGTCAACCGGTCCGGGCGCAGCCAGATGCGCATGGCGTAATCCTGGGCGGTGAAATTTTTCACATCGCCCACGCCGCGCACACGCTTGATGGCATCCACCAGGTTGAGGTCGCAATAGTTGCCAAGAAAGGTGGCGTCATAGGTGCCGCCGGGTGAACTGAGACCGACCACCATCAGGATGTCGGGGCTGGAGCGATTGACGATCACCCCTTCTTTTTTCACTGCCTCCGGCAGTTGCGCCTGCGCCTGACCGACACGATTTTGCGCGTTGACCTGCATGATGTCCACGTCGGTGCCGACGTCGAAGTACATGTTGAGCGTCATCTTGCCGTCGTTGGCGTTGTAGGACTGCATGTAGAGCAGCTTGTCCACGCCGTTGACTTTGGATTCGATTGGCGTGGCGACGGACTCCATCACCGCCTCCGCCGCCGCGCCACGATAGGTCGTGGTGGCCTGAATCATGGTCGGACTCACCGGCGGGTACTCCGAGATCGGCAGCCGGGAAAGGGAGATGGCGCCCACAATCACCGTCAGGATGGCGATCACCATCGCCACGATGGGCCGGCGTATGAAGAAATCAGCCATGTCGTTACTCCTTGGCGGTTTCGGATTTGGCTTCCGTTCTGTGCTTGTCATCTCCGGGATGAGCGGACGCGGCAGCGGTCAATGCGGCGATTTCCTTCGCAGATTTGGCCTGGACCGGCGCGCCTTCGCGCAGCTTGTGAACGCCCTCGACCACGATTCTTTCCCCTTCCTCCAACCCTTTTAGAACAACCGCCTCCGATCCGACCCGAATCGGCGCCACCTCAACCGGGCGTTGCGATGCTTTGCTTTCCGCGTCAATCACCCACACAAAATGTCTGCCCTGAATTTCCGTGAGCGCTCTTTCGGGCACCAGGATGTTGCCTTCCTGCGTGGGCAGGCTGACCCGCACACGGGCAAACATGCCGGGGCGCAGCAACTTCCCCGGATCGGGAAACTCCGCGCGCGCGCGGATGGTGGCCGTGGTGGCATCGACCACGCGGTCAATGAACACCCACTTGCCCTTCTCCGGATGCTCCGTGCCATCCGCAAGGATCAGAGACACCGGCAATTCCCCCATCTTGCGTCCAGCTTCGCTGGCAAGCCGCTCCGCGTGGAGGAAATCGACCTCGCTGATGTAGCAGTAGAACCAAATGGGATCGACCTGCGAGATGGTCGCCAGCAGCGTCGGCTCGCCTTTGCCGACGAGGCTGCCGATGGACACTTCCTTGGCGCCGATGCGCCCGGCCAGCGGCGCGCGGATCTCACAGTAGCCCAGGTCCAGCTCCGCCGACTTCAGCTCGGCTTCGGCGGACTGAACGCTGGCCTGGTTCACTTCCAGCGACGTCTTGGCCGTGTCCAGTTCGCGCTGCGGCGCCGCGCCTTGGTCAACCAGCGGCGTCAGGCGGGAGACATCCAGCTTGCTTTTTTCCAGCGCCGCCCTGGCCTCCGCCAGCCGTGCCTGCGCGGCGGCCAGCTTCTGCTCGTAGGGTTTCTTGTCGAGTTCGAACAGCAAGTCTCCCGCCTTCACCTCGCTGCCCTCGGTGAAGGCGATCTTGTCGAGAAAAGACTCCACTCGCGCGCGCACCTCGACGTTTTGCGGCGAGTCGATCTGGCCGATGAACGTCGTGGAGCGCTCCACATCCTTTTTGGTCACTTCCATGACCTGCACCACAGGCGGCGGCATGGAAACTGGAGCGGTGGCCCTATCGCACCCGGTCATGCCTAAAGACAGACAGGCCGCCGCGATGCAGCCGCCAGGGGGCAAGAAGTAAAATCGCGAGTCCGGGCGCGTCATTGCATGATCAACGAATGGTTTCATGATGCCTGTTTGGAAATTGGTAAGAGTTGCTTGGACGAGTGTGTTTGCGCTGAAAAAAATCCGGCTGGTTCAGCGGAGATGCAAGGCGGAACCTTCCATAAACGGTTCCCCGGCGCCTCCTGCCAAAAGGTTGGCAACGGTAACGCGCGCGATTTCAGCCAGCGCTTCACGGGTCAAGAAGGCCTGATGCGCGGTGATCAGCACATTCGGAAAAGTCAGCAGACGCGCCAGTTCGTCGTCATGCAGGATCTGACCGGAGAGATCCTCGAAGAAGATGCCCTCCTCCTCCTCATAGACATCGAGAGCCACGCCGCCGAGCCGGCCCGCTTTGAGCGCCTCAATCAGTGCCGTGGTGTCAATCAAGGCGCCGCGGCTGACATTGACCAGGAAGGCGCCCGGCTTGACCAATTGCAGTGTGTCGTGGTTGATGATGTGGCGGGTGTCCGGTGTCAGCGGAATGTGCAGCGAAATCACATCCGCCTCGCTCGCCAGGGCTCGCGGCTCGGTGTAAGTGACTCCATGCTTTGCCGCCCATTCATGGGACGGATAGGGATCAAACGCCAGCACCTTCATGCCGAAACCGCGCAGGATCTCCGCCGCCACCCGTCCGATTTTTCCGGTGCCGATGAGGCCCGCCGTCTTTCCGTGCAAATCAAAGCCGACCAGGCCGTTGAGGGAGAAATTGAGATCGCGCACCCGGTTGTAGGCGCGCGGGATTTTGCGGTTCAAGGCCAGCAGCAAAGCCACCGCGTGCTCGGCCACGGCATTGGGCGAGTAGGCGGGCACACGGGTGACCGCGAGACCCAGCTCCCTGGCCGCCTCCAAATCCACCGCATTGAATCCCGCGCAGCGCAGGGCGATGTGCCGCACCCCCAGCGCGGCCAGTTTCTCCAGGCAGGCACGGTCAGCCTTGTCGTTGACAAAAATGCAGACCGCATCCGCGCCCTGGGCGACCTGCGCCGTTTCAGTGGAAAGCCGGAACTCCATGAAATGCCAGTCGATTTCACCTGCGGAGGGAGCATTGGTCAAGGACTCGCGGTCGTAGGGTTTGGTGTCAAAAACAACGGTGGTCGTCATGGGGATGAATGGAATGGAGAGCGCGCTTCATGCCATCAAGAGGGCATCGAAACAGCGCGGAGCCTTTTCTTTGATTTGCAGTCAATCCACCAGACCGACCTCCGAGCCGCGACGACGGCGCTCCTCGCGCAAAGCGAGCGCCTTGCCGCGACGTTCCTCGGAAATAAGGTCGAGCCAGGCATCCTCAGGATGCAGCGGTCTGGCCATCGACGCAAGCTCTCCCTCTTGCTCCACATCCGCGAAGGAAACCCATCCGGAAAACCTCTTTCAACCCGCACTCCGAGGTCAGAGCACGACTGCTCCCGCATCATTCGCGCGGCTTCCGCTGTGTTTTGAGTGGCGTCCAAAGAAAGCAGCGGCTTTGCCAGATCCGCCGCCGTCAATCCATTCGCGAAAGTGCGCGCCAGACTCTCGATGGTGGCGGCGTCACGCAGGACGGCAGTGGTGGAGACAGACATGAGTGCGCGGATCTATTCAAATTTGGCGGGCTGGCAGGTGGAGGACAACACCGCGCGCCAGAGCTCGCCATCCAAATCAACGCGCTTGCCGCCCTTGACGATCTCCGCAATCGGCACATGCACGAACTGCCCATTGAGATAACTCACCACCAAGCCGGTGCGGCCCGACATGGCCGCATGAACCGCATGGCGTCCCAAGCGGTCGCAGAGCAAGGCGTCCTCAGTGTTGGCTGGCCGGCCTCGGATTTGATAGCTGGGATCGAAGTAGCGCATGGCCATCTCGATGCCGCGCGCTTTGAAGTGGGCGTTGAGCCGGTCGCGCAAAAACATGCCGATGTCCTTGAGCTTGACGTTGCCGGAGGCGTCGCGCTCGCCATCGGCCTCAAGCAGTTCCTGGCCGGCGCCTTCGGCGACGACCACCACCGCGTGGTTTTTGCGTTCAAGCCGGCGCTCAAGGGCCGCCAGCAAGCCACCCGGACCGTCGAGGGCAAATGGCACTTCTGGCACAAGGCAAAAATTGACCTCCTGGCTGGCCACCGTGGCGGCCGCGGCGATGAAACCGGCGTGACGTCCCATCAGTTTGACCAACGCCACACCGTTGTCCACGCTGCGCGCCTCGGTGTGCGCGCTTGAAATGACCCGAACCGCCTCGTCCACCGCCGTGCCGTAGCCAAAAGTGCGGCTCACAAAGCGCACGTCATTGTCAATGGTCTTCGGAATGCCGACCACCGCCAGCGGATGGCCGCGTGATTGCGCCTCCTCAAACAAGGCGTTGCCGCCGCGCTGGGTGCCGTCACCACCGACCGTGAAAAGCATGTTCACTCCCTGGCTGATAAGAAAATCCACCGCGATGCGGATGTCCACTGGCCCGCGCGAGGTGCCGAGCATGGTGCCGCCTTGCTTGTGGATGTCCTCCACTCGTTCGTCAGTGAGCTCGACAGGCGGCTTGGCACGGTTCGGGTCAAGCCCTTGGTAGCCGCCTCGAATGCCAACGATGCTGCCGACACCGTAGCTGCGCCTGAGTTCGCGTACCACGGAGCGGATCACGTTGTTGAGGCCGGGACACAAACCGCCGCAGGTGACGATCGCGGCGCGCACCTTGGACGGCTCGAAGAAGAGCTGGGCGCGCGGCCCAGCCTTTTCAAACAGCAGCAGGTCCGCCGGTGGCGCACTACCGTCCCACAGGGTTTCGGAGGGCACACACAAATCATTGGAAACGGCAAAGCGAACCGGCGAAGAATAACGCGGCTCGCCCAGAGTGGTGACGGGACAGGGAGTCATGAGAGAAGAATCACAACAATGAGTTGCGCCGACAAAATGCGCATCAACGTGGTCAAAGGATACACGGTGGCGTAGGCGACATTGGGGGCATCGGACCCCGCGACGTTGCAGGCAAAAGCAAGGGCTGGAGGATCGGTCATGCTGCCGGCCAGGGTGCCGCTGAGGTCCATGAAGTTGGTCTTCCACACCACGCGCGCAAAGACGCCCACCAGCAGCAGCGGCAGCATGGTCACCAGGATTCCAGCCAGCAACCACTGCGCGCCGGTGGCGCTGAAAACGGTGGCGAAAAATTGCGCCCCGGCTTTGAGACCGACTGCGGCAAAAAACAGGGAGATGCCAAACTCACGGAAGGCCAGATTCGTGCTCGTCGGCATGTGCCAGACTTGCCGCCCAATGCGCCCCACCCGCCCGAGAATCAGGGCGACGATGAGCGGTCCGCCGGCGAGACCCAGCGACACCGGCTGCGGGATGCCTGGGAATGCGATGGGCATGGTGCCGACAATGATGCCAAGCAGGATGCCGATGAAGAAAGGGATGAAATGCATCTCGTTGAGTGCTTTGAGCGAGTTGCCCACCGCCGCCGCCGCTTGGTCGAGCGCGTCTTTACTCCCCACGATTTGCATCATGTCGCCAAACTGCAGTTTCAAACCGGGCACCGCCGTCATCTCAATGTCGGCCCGCGTGACCCGGGTGACGGCCACGTCGAAACGACCGTCAAGATCAATCTCCGCGATGGACTTGCCGAGCGCCGCGCGATCGGTGACCACCACCCGTCGGAAGGTCAGGCCGCCCGCCTCCACCGCCTCCAGGTCCTCAGCACTGTGCTCGCCGACCACCCGGCGGAAAGACTCGATGCCATCACGACTGCCAATCACCGCGATGAGATCGCCGACGTGGATGACCGTGTGCTCGGTGCCCGGCAGCATTTGGTCGCCATGTTTGATGCGTCCGATGGTGATTTTCGATTCGATGCGTCCGGGAATGTCGGCCACCCTGACCCCTTCGAGATTGGGGTTGGTCACCAGCAGGGTGCGGCGTTTGAGTTTCTCCGACCTGCGGTGGTGCTGCTTGGCATAAGCGGCTGCTTCTGCCGTCGCATCAATCTTGAAGACTCTTTTGAGCAGGGTCAACGAGCCGATGATGCCGATTATGGCCATCGGATAAGTCACCGCGTAAGCCAGGGCGGGCAGCGCCAGACGGTCCTGCGTCATTCCCTCCATGCCGCTCATGGTCTGAGTGGCCGCGCCGAGGGACGGCGTGTTTGTGGTGGCGCCGGCGAAGACACCCGGCACGCCAGCGGTGTCGAAACCGATCAACCAAGCGGACAAACAGGCCAGGACCGCGCCGAGCACCACAATCACCACCGCCATCCCATTCAGCCTCAACCCCTGTTCCTTGAGTGCCGCGAAAAAACCCGGTCCCAGTTGCAGGCCGATGCTGAACACAAAGATGATCAGGCCGAACTCCTTGACGAAATCCAGAGTGGCATGGTCCACCGGCTCGCCGAAGTGCCCGAACAGAATGCCGGCAAAAAGCACCGCCGAAGTGCCGAGCCCAATCCCGCGAACCTTGAGGCTGCCCAGCGCCATGCCCAGCACACAAACCGCGGCGAGCGCGCCCACCGCGTGCGCGACCTGATGATGCTCGTGAAGATGAAAAATCCAGTCAAACATGGATGGGATGCTCAATCATAACCGTGTCGGGTTGTTCGGTGAAATGCGGGTGAAAAGAAAAACGACCGAGCGGCCTTCCGCGCGGTAAACCGGTCCCGGAAACACCTGCGCCTCCTGCCACGGCACGATGTCGTCCGGGGAGGGCCGCGCGGTGTCAATCCAGCGGCGCCAGCCGTTGCCTGAGTCAGGCAGCTCAAACTCCAAAGGCTCGTGCCAGGCATTGAGGATCAAGTGCAGCCGAATGCCCTCGCGCGGCATCTCGGCGGCGAGGGCGATGCTGCGCGAGTGGTCGCTCCAGTCGGGCTGGCCGAGCCGGACACCGTGCCATGATTTGGCGGCGGCGGCCAGCATTTCCTCAAGCGTCATGCGCTGCTCCTCGTGCGCCGTGCTGCGGAGGTTGCGGCGGGCGCAGAGCAGGCGGACGAAACGCAGCACGTCGGCGTGCTTTTCGACGAGCGCCCAGTCGAACCAACTGATCTCGTTGTCCTGGCAGTAGGCATTGTTGTTGCCGCCCTGGGACTTGCGCACCTCGTCGCCCATCAGGATCATCGGCATGCCGATGGAGAGCAGGGTGATGGCGTGAAAATTTTTCACCTGGCGATTACGGAGCGCCTCAATGGCCGGGTCGGCGGTCGGGCCTTCGACACCGCAATTCCAACTGCGGTTGTCGTTCATGCCGTCGCGGTTGCCCTCGCCATTGGCCTCGTTGTGCTTGTGGTTGTAGCTGACCAGATCGTTTAGCGTGAAGCCGTCATGGCAGGTGACAAAATTGATGCTTTGCTCCGGCTCCCGGTTTTTGTGGCCATAGACCTGTGGACTGCCGACCAGCCGGTCAGCAAGACGTCGCACCGCTCCGGGTTCGCCGCGCAGAAAATCGCGCGCATCATCACGAAAGCGTCCATTCCACTCCTTCCAACTGTCGCCGACAAAACTGCCGACCTGGTACAATCCGGCGGCATCCCAGGCCTCGGCGATCAATTTGGTGCCGGCCAGCACGGGGTCCGATTCGATGTCCCAGAGCACCGGCGGGTTTGGCAGAACGTGGCCGGAGCTGTCGCGCGCGAGGATGGAGGCGAGGTCAAAGCGGAAGCCGTCCACATGCATCTCGCAGACCCAGTAGCGCAGGCTGTCGAGAATGAGCCGGCGCACCATCGGGTGATTGGCGTTGAGGGTGTTGCCAGTGCCGCTGTAGTTGGCGTAGTAGCGGCGATCCCGCTCAAGGATGTAGTAGGCTGCGTTGTCGATGCCTTTGAAGCACTGCATGGGGCCGGTGTCGCCGCCCTCGGAGGTGTGGTTGAAGACCACGTCCAGAATGACCTCGATGCCGGCGCGGTGCAGGGCCTTGACCATGTCGCGGAATTCGTCGAGCGCCTCCAGATGTCCAGGGCGCGAGCTATAGGCGGGATGCGGCGCGAAAAAACAGATGGGCGCATAGCCCCAGTAGTTGGCGCGTTCCGGCGGCGCGTCCTGGGGGTCGAAGGCGAACACTGGCAGCAACTCGACGGCAGTGATGCCAAGCTCCTGCAAATACGGGATTTTCTCGATCAGGCCCGCATAGGTCCCGCGTTTGTTGTCGGCAATGCCGGAGTTCGGATGCCGGGTGAAGCCGCGCACATGCATCTCGTAAATGATGGTGCGGGCGTTGGGCAGGTGCAGCGGCTGGTCACCCTCCCAATCGTAGGCGGCAGTGTCGGCAACCACGCTTTTCATGGCCGAAGCGGTGTTATCGCCAGCTTGGCAGGCGGCACGGCGGTCGTATCCGGATGGCATCGCCAGTACGCGCCCATACGGATCAAGCAGCACTTTTTCCGGATCAAAGCGGCGGCCACGCGCTGGATCAGAATCGCCATGCACACGGTAGCCATAGATTTGACCGGCGCGTGCCTCCGGCACAAAGACATGCCAGTAGTGATCCGTGCGGTTTTGCACCGGATCAAGGTGGATCACCCGCGCGGGAGCTGCCGCGTCGGCATGATCAAAGAAAAGCAGCTCCACCTTCCTGGCAGGTTTGGAATAGAGGCAAAAATTGACCCCGCCAAGCTGGGGGGTGGCGCCAAGCGGATGCGTGCAGCCGGTCTGATGCGGGGTGTTCATTGAGCCAAATACGTGCCGTTCAAGCCTGCTTATTAGCGGGCTTGTCTTTCTTGTTCGGGGCAGGTTGCTTCGTTCACTTGTTGGATTTCGGCAATCACATCGGCCACGGTGCTGAACCGGTTCACTCCGCCCAGGCGCTCATCGACGCCTTCCAAATGCAGGCGGTCGCGCACCGCGGACCGCGCCTCGACCACACGCACCGTCCTGCCCTGCGCGGTCAGTTCTTCCGCCAGGGCGGCGAGGTTGTGCGCGCCCTGCACGTCCACATGAGCGGCGGCGGAGAGATCAATCACCACCAGTTTAACCGCATCCCCCATGGCGGCCACCCGGTTGCGGATGCTGTCGCAGATGTGATCCACATTGAAGTAAATCACGCTCGACTCAGGCCGAAAGATGGCCGCGCCAGGAATGCCTTCGTTGTCGGGATGACGGTCCACGTCCGTGAAGCGGGAGGCGTTGCCGGGCACCCGACCGAGCAGGGCCACATGCGGCACTGAAGCGCGTCGAATCAAGAGCAGAAGAGAGATGATGGCGCCAATCATCACTCCGTGCAGCAGGCCGGAGCCAAGCACGCCGAAGGTGGCGGCGATGGCGGCGATGAACTCGGTCCGGCTCGACTTCCACAGGTGCTTGAGCGCGCTGAACTTGAACAAGCCACTCACCGCCACCAGCACGATGGCCGCCAGCACGCATTGCGGCAGGTCTTTGAGCAGGGCGGACAAAAACAGCACCACCATCAGCAAAATGAGCGCCGCAAAGAATCCAGACAACGGCGTGCGCGCGCCGCCGGATTCATTGACCAGCGACTGCGACATGCCGCCAGCGATCGGGTAGCCCTGGCCGAGACCGGCTCCGAGATTGGCGGCGGCCAGCGCCAGCAGTTCCTGATTCGGCTCGAAGCGGTTGCGATGTTTGGCGCCGAACATGCGTCCGATCGCCGCCGACTCGACCGCGCCGAGCATGAAGCAGGCGAAGGCCAGCGGCAGCAGCTCGTTGATGTCCGCCCGGCTGATGGGCGGCAGGCTCAGTCCGGGCAGACCCTGCGGCACCTCGCCCAGCAGTTTCACTCCACGCTCACCCACATCCAGCATGCCAGCGGCGACAATGCCGCCGACAACCACGAACAAAGCGACTGGCTTGTGCTTCAGGAACTTTTTCCCCGCGATCAAAACAGCCAGCGCCGTCAATCCCATGGTCAAGGCCGCGGGGTTGGTCTCATGCAGATGGGATAAAAAGTGGCCCGAGCGCTCCCAGAAATCGCCGTGTGAACCACTGAAACCGAACAGCTTCGGCAGTTGCGTGCTGCCGAGATAGAGAGCGACTCCGGTTTTCCAGCCATCGAGCACGGACTCGGAGACAAAATTGACGATGGAGCCTGCGCCGGTCAGCCAGCCGAGGAGGGCGATCACAGCGACCAGCAGCGCGGTCAGCGAGGCGAGCGCGGCAAAGCGAACCGGATCACCACCCGCAAGCGGCCCAAGCGAGGCGCCGATGAGCAGCGAGATGGCCGAGGTGACTGTGACCGCCGTGTGGCGCGAGCTGCAAAACAGCCAGAACACCAGGCCGCCGAAGAGACACGAGTAGAGACCGGCTTGTGGAGGCAGATTGGCCAGCGAGGCGTCGCCGATGCCGGCCGGCAGCATGTAGGCGGCCAGGGTGATCGCCGCCAGCATATCGGCACGCAACCAGCCGCGTTGATAGGTCCGCAGCCAGCCGAGCGCAGGCAGCCACGCCGCAAAGCCGGTGGCATGAGTAGGTGACACGGCTTTGCTCATGGTGCGGGCGGGGTTACTTCTCTTTCTCCAACACCTTCTGGGTCTCGGCGAGTTCCCGGAGTTTTTCGGGACCCACGTCCGGATACTTCAGGTCGAGCGAGGCGAGGCCGTCAATGATCGCGCCGGCCACTGCCACGCGGGTGAACCATTTGTTGTCGGCCGGCACCACATACCAAGGCGCTTCCTTGGTGGCAGTGTGGCGGATCATGTCCTCGTAGGCCTTCATGTAATCGTCCCAGTGACCTCTCTCGGCGGCGTCGGAGGCGGAGAACTTCCAATTTTTGTCCGGATTGGTGATGCGTTCCATGAAGCGCCTTTTCTGCTCGTCTCTGGAGACATGCAGGAAGAACTTGAGCACCAGGATGCCGTTGCGGCTCAGGTAACGCTCGAAACAGCGGATGTCCTCGAAGCGCTCCTTCCAGATGCTTTTCGTGACCAGCCGCGGTGGAAGTCTCTGGCCTTTTAAAAGCGCCTCATGCACGCGCACGACGAGGGTCTCCTCATAGTAGCTGCGATTGAAAATGCCAATTCGCCCCCGCTCCGGCAGGCACTTCATGCAGCGCCAAAGAAAGTCGTGATCCAGGTCCTCGCTGCTTGGCTTCTTGAAGGAGTAAACCTGGCAACCCTGCGGATTGACACCGGACATGACGTGCTTGATGGCGCCGTCCTTGCCGGCGGCGTCCATGGCTTGAAAGATGAGCAGCACCCCCCACCGGTCCTGGGCGTAGAGCATGTCCTGAAGCTCAGCGAGGGCCTCCACTCCCACCTGCAAACCTTCCTTGGCGCGGGGTTTGTCCTCGGAGCCGAGATGCAGCGTGTCTCCCGGGTCGATGTCTTTGAGGCGAAACTTGTCGCCCTTGGTGACTTTGAAAGGTTCGGAAAGGCGGCGCGCCACCTTGAGGACTTTTTTGAGATTCATGGCGGCTGGCGAAGGTTAGTGTTTTTGGTTGCGCAAACGCTCTTTGTAGAGGTTGAGCAGGTTGTCGATGCGCTGCTGGGCGGTGAAGCTGGCGGTGCGGGAAAGCCAGGACGCGAGCGCCTGCGGATCTATTTCCAAAGGATGCACCACCGCCTCAAGAGTGCCTGAGTTCAACAGCTTCAACACATCGCCTGGTTTGTCGAACAGGGTGGCGTCCCAGAGTTCGGGCTTGCTGGCCGCGCCGAGCGCGGAAAAGTCCGCCCATTTGCCATCCCGGCGCAGCATGAAGATGCTTTCAGTGAAAGTGTCATCGCCGGGGGCGTAGCCGATTTGCATGGCAATCACTGGTCCGGAGGCATTGGCATCGGTGTCAACCTTGTAAATTTTAACCCGGCTGTTGTCGTTGGAAATTTTGGGCATGGCGAGACAAGGAGTTGAAGTGTGGATGATGGGTGAAGTGATCTCTCAGGTCGCGGTGGCGGGCTTCTTGGCGGCGGCTTTGGCTTGGGCAAGCTGCGAGCGCACCGCGTTGAGCTGGGGCAGAAAGGTGATAAAGTCGCTGTACTCCTTGAAGAGCTGGGTCAGCTCGATGCGGATGCCGGTGACGGCCGTGCCCACAGCTTTGTCGAGCGCGTCGGCCTCGCCTTTGCCAACAGCCCGTCCGGCCAGGGCGGGTTCGGTCAGCACCTGATCGAGCTGGGTTTGACGGGCGGTCATCAGATCGGAGTTGCGTTTGATTTCCTCCTGCAAAAGCGCGCTCGCTGCCGGATTCTTCTCAAGCTGCGCGCGCAACCGGCGTTCCTGCTCGCCAAGTCGCGCGATGCTGCGTTGAAGCTCCTCAGTCAATTGTTTGCGCACCGCGTCGGTGTGCAGGGTGACCCGGCGGTTCTGCTCCCAGTCCTCGTTTTTGAGGATGGTGGAATCAGCAAAGCCGACCCCGCCCGGAATGACTTTGTACTTCTCGTAGTCCTCATGAGCGGGCAGCGACTGCTGCAACTCGACGATCTGCGCCACGCGCTTCTCGATGCGCGAATCCAGCGCCTTGCGAATCTGCTTCTTTTGATCCTCTGTGAGGTTGGCGGTGGGGCGCATGATTTGCTCCTGAATCTCCGCGCGCTTGCGTTGGTAAAGCTCGATGCTTTTTTTCAAGCCTTCGATGGTCTCCTCCTTCAGACGCGCCACCTTGGTCTTGGAATCCTTGGAGTCGGCCACGACCTTCAAGGCGTTGACCAAATTTTGCAGGCGGGATTCCACGCGCTTGTCGGTGGCACGCACGGCTTGAAGCAAAACGCCGGCGTGATGCTCGCGCGCTTTGACGGCCATTTCGAGGTGTTGAACCTGCGCTGCCTCGGCAGCGTTGAGAGAGGCACCGAGGGCCAGGACGGTGGTGAGCATGCCGCCGGCGAAGAGTCGAAGGAACGTGCGGCGGCAATCCGCGCTCGAAGGGCGAGTGTCCGTTTTCATAAAGGTGGGTTGGGTGGTGAAACGGTTATTTCCCGGAGGCGCGGAAGTCGCCACCGAGAGCGAGGTAAAGGTTGGCGCGCTCGCGCAGACGCGATCCTCGGATTTTGGTGAGTTCGACTTTGGCCGCCAGATTCTCGCCGATCAGGCGCAGGATGGTGAACATGTCGGTCTGGCCCTGGTCGAGCTGCACCCGGCCCAGTTTGACGGCGGTGGCGCTGTGCTCGACCATGTCGTTGAGCGCGCCTTCACGGCGGCGCAGGTGGTAGTCGCTATCGAGCGCATCCTCCACTTCCTTGAATGCGCGCAGGGCGGTGGAAGTGTAGTTGAAGGCGGCGGCGCGCTGCTCGGATTTGCGGATGTCCTCGGCCGCCTTCAGCTCACCCCCCAAAAAAATGGGCTGAACCACCCCGCTGGCCAGCGTCCAGTTCACCGCGTTGAGCACGCCCACACCGTCCAGTTGGGCGGTGCCCAGACCGCTGGCGGCGCTGATGGCAAAACGAGGGAGACGAGCCGCGCGGGCTTCATTAGCCCGGTGGAATGAAGCCGCAAAACGACGTTCCGCCGCGATCAAGTCAGGACGTCGTTCCAGCAACTCGGAGGGCAGACCGGCAGGCACACTGCGAACCTGGGACGGGAAGGAAGTGCGGGTGCCGAGCTTGCCAGACGGGTAGTAGCTGGTCACCACCTCGATCGCCCGAATGGCGGCGGCGCGGGCGGCCTCGGCGGCATAGACGGTGTCTTGTGCGGCCGCCGTGCGGGATTTCAACTGGGCCAGTTCGTAGTCGCTTGAGAAGCCCTGCTCCTTCCGCTTGTCCGTGAGGGTGACATACTCCTCATACAATTTGAGAGCCTCGCGTGCGTTGGCTGCCTGTTGGGAGGCTTCAATGGTGGTGAAATAGGCCTTGGCCACCGATGCTGCCAGCGATTGCCGAGCGAACTCGTAATCAGCCTCGAGCGCGGCGCTGTCCGCGCGTGCCGCCGCCCGCTTCGACCTGACACGACCCCACACATCCGCCTCCCAGGAGGCGCCAATGCCAATGCCCGCCACCCAGCGACCCATCGAGCTGTCGATGGTGTTGATGTCGCTGCTGCCGCCGCTGAGATCGACCCCAAGAGCCCCCAGATCGGGCGGGTTGATGCTCCGCCCCAAGTCGCCGCGCATCTCCCGGCCCTGGCGCTCGCCAAGGCCTTTGAGGGCAACCTGCGGATACAAGGACGCGGCGGCCACCGTCACTGCCGAGCGGGAGGCTTCGACCAGCGCGTAAGCAGCCTTCAAATCAGGATTGCGCGTCAGCGCGTCCTCGACCATGCGGGTCAGCGTGCTGTCGTTGAAGGAGCGGATCCAGCCCGGCACCACCTGGCCGCTGCCGTGCGACGCCTGCCAGGTTCCCGGCACCTCGTTCTTGGCGGCATCGGAGAAAATGTCAGCCCCGCGCGGCGCCGGCTTGATCGTGCAGCCGACAAGCGCCAACCCGGGCAGGCAAAGAAGATAGGATGTGTGGTTGATGCGCATGCAGGGATCAATGAAGCTTGAGAACGAACCAGTCGAGTTTGGTTGAGACACGAAGGAACACTTTGCGAATGATGTGAATCATCTTGCCTTTTTCAGTGTAAATCGCGCCGCCACCACGGGCGCCCGCCGCCAGGAACAGGCCCCGGTCCTTCTCCTCCACCAGGAGGCGGACCGCGATCCGCTGCTCCGGCATTTCCGTGGGCAGCGTGTTTGGCAGATTGCCGCTGATCGGCATCTGGCCCTGGGCCGTGGCCCAGAGGATGGAATCCACCTTGCACTTGATGATGCGATTCGGATAGGTCTTCAAAAAGATCTCCGCCTCGTTTCCCGGCTCCACATGGCGAAGTTCGTTCTGGTGGAAGAATGCGAGAACCCACGGGTCGTCCTCCTCAATGAAACTCATCACCGGCATCGTGGCAAACTGTGTGGCGCGCACTCCAGGGCGGAGCGCCAGATTGGCGACGCGTCCGTTGGCGGGCGCGATGTGAACGCAACCTTCGAGATCATACTTGGCGGCCACCAGATCCGCCTCAGCCTTGGCGATTTGCGCTTTGGCCTCGGCCACTTCATCGATCTCGCCCGCCTCGGTGCGCGCGTCGATTTTCTGCTTGATTTCGGACTCCTTGGCGCGCGCGCCAAGAATCTGGCTTTCCAGGTTGGCGACTTCCGATTCGAACTCCTCGAGTTCCGCCCGGCGTCCCGCGCCGGACGCGGCCAGTTCCGTGTACTGGGCGACGCGCTTGTTGGCGAGGTCCAAACGCGTTTGCAGTGACTGGGTCGCCGCCTCGGCGTTCTTCAAGGTGTCATCAAGGCCGCGTTGATAAGCCTCCGCTGAGACCAGTCCCACCTTCAATTCGACGAGCCTTGCCTCGGCGGCGTTCACGGCCTCCTGGAAGGGAACAGGATCGATCTTGAAGAGCACGTCGCCCTTCTTGACGGGACGATTCGGTTCGATTGGCACCTCGGTGACTTGACCCGTCACGCGCGGCACCACGGGAATGACGTAATTCATGGCGCGCACATCATGCGACGACGGCGCGACGATGTTCATGATCAGAATGAGAATCGTCAGCGCGATGACGGGCAGGGTGACGACAATGACCTGGCTGGTGAGGTTCCATGGAAGCCAGCGGAACTTGAAAAAGATCAGCCAGACAAAAAACGAGTATATGAGGAGCAGGATGATTTCCATTACACCTTGCCTCCCTTCTCCTTGTCAGCTCCCGCCTCGTCATGCCCGTGCTCGACTTGATCGGTCCCGTAAGCCGCGCGGTATAAGACCGGCTTGGTGTAAGCCCAGAGCCAGGCGATCGGCCACAGCAACCCGCCAAACACCAGGGAAAGCAGGCACAAACACTGAATGGCACCCGTCTGCGGGTGTTTCTTTTTCTCGGCGATTTTTTCCGGCAGGATGTGCACCAGCCAAAAAATCGCGATGCCGATGATGGGGGCGATGATCAGCGCCACCCATGAGATCACATCGGCCAGTGCGTCCAGCGTTTCCCCGTGGAGAAAAGAGGCGCGCGCCTGTCCGGGAGTGGCGAGCAACCAGAAGGCGGCGAGACCCGCGATGATCTTGGGAGGCCTTGAGTGGAGGGCGAGAGCATTCGATTTCATGACAGGTTACGGCTTCTTAATACAGGTTTTCCAGCAACACGGCAAGAACTGCAAATTGACATTTTTAAAACATTTTTAGCTCGAATCGACGGGTTGTCTGAGCGCTGCCGCGCGCCTTTGCCAGCCAGGAAAAATCAACCGCGCGAATGTTAGTAGGGCTGGCCGGGCACCGTCGGCACCCCGTTCACCACAGGCGCCAGCGTGTACACCGTCTGGCCGTTGATGTAATAGGGGTAGTAGTAGGCGCCGCCGTAGTAGTAGAAATTGACACCGCGATAGGCCCGCACCGCGTAACCTGCCGGCAGGCCATACATGTAGCGATGAGGATTGCGGGGATCGAAGGGGCCGCGCGGGTCGAACACACCGCGTGTGTCGAAGACCCCGCGCGGGTCGGCGATGCCGCGCGGGTCCAGCAGGCCGCGCGGATTGCCCGGCCGATGGCGGGGCAGCGCCTCCGCCTGCGGGGCCAGAATGGCGAAAGCAAGAGCGACACCGGCCAGCAGCGTCACGAGATGGAATCGGTTTGTTTTCATGGGAGGTTGAGGAAAGGGCTCGGGGCGGCAGGGTGTTAGCGTTTGATCATTTTGACCTTGCTGGAGTCCGCGGCAGGGCGCTTGCTGAAAAGCGACGCGTCCACCGCCGGGTTCAGCTCCCATTTGGAAAGGCGGATGTCCCAGGTTGGCTGGCCGGCGAGGCTGGTATAAGTAAGGAGCATCCGCCGCGGCAGCTTGTCTTTGCTGCCAACCCAGATGTCCGCGGTCAGGCCGTCCTGCACAAGGCGCAACCGCTCGCAGCGGGTCCATCCAACGCGCTCGCTGCCTGCCACGGAGGCGTCTTTGACATTGACCAGCAGGTTTGCGGTCAGGTCATTCGCCAACCACTCCGCCAGCGGCGGGCGGAAACCAAAGCGCGCGTCCATCATGTCGCTGAACTGCTCGATGGTGCCGGCCTTGAGCGGCGCAAGGGCGTGATGCTTCATGCCGGGATGCATGACACAGAGTGTCCTGCCGTCGAAAGCGATCTCCCTCGTCTGGTCCTTCGCATCCTGGATGGCATAAAACAAATTGGGGCGCTTGAAGGTGATGTGGATCGGCCCCGCGTCGAGTTTGGAGCCGGTGGCCAGGGCGGGGTCAATCCGGTGTTTGGCGGTGATTTTGATGGTTTGGGCAGACTGCAATTTGGTCGCGACCTCCGCGGCCAAGGAATGCGCCTCCGGCGTGACACCGGCACGCGCGGGAGCCAGGGTCAGAATGGCAAAAGCGACGGGAATGACAGACTTCATGAAGCTGAGTCGGTGAGAGGGATTCATCATTAAGTGAAAAGGTGAATTGTTGCCGGAATAGACGCAGCACCCCATGACCGGAGCGCGCCTGCCCTCAAAACCATGTGAACAGAGTGGCCGCCACTTTGCTATTATACCAAGGTTAAGGGGAACGCGGTCGTTGCCACTCCGGCGGCATCGAGAAAATGGCCACGAATAAGAAATAAAGCTCGTAAGTTTGCGGAATTGCCTTGCCTGCTTGCTGGCTGTCTGGGAGTCCCGCGGCTCTCTCATGCGATCAACTCAAGTGTTCGCGCCGCTTGTTTCCATGATCAGATCCATGCCACATGTGCGCATGACCTCACCCCGGCGCGCGTGGGCGCGCCGGGGTGAGCTGAGCAAGGGCATGGCTGCCGCCAATCGTGCATTTGAGTGTTGTCTGGCCGGTGTCAGGAACGTATCATCATAATAACCATAATTGATCGTGCCGTCCTCTTTTCCTGCCAGACCGCTGTGGCGCCTGGCTGTCCTGCTGTCCCTGACAGTGGTGACGGCCTGGTTCCTGTCGCGCGCGCCGGAAGCGGAGAAAGCGGCGAATGCCCCCTCGCAGGTCGTTGACCGCGCGCTGCCTGCGGACACGTCACCGCAATCGAAATCCATGGCAGGGAAAGCCCTTGCAGACACCAGAACGCCAAACCCTGTGGCACCCTCGCTGGCGGACATTCTGGAGCAGGTGGGAGACTTGAGTGTGCCGGAGAACCGCGCGCGCGCGCTGGCGTTGATGCGGGAGGTGGAACGGCCCCGGCTTGAGGCGGCACGGGCGGAGGCGATCCGCCGTGGATTGCCGCTGCGTATTGAGCATCCAGATGGCAGGGTGCAGGAGCTGGCGGGCTTTGAGAACGGCAAGCCGGTGTATTTCACCACCCACAACGCCAACGCGGCCATCTCCACCGGGGTGAACGTGCTGCGCGCCGCGCCGTACTCGCTCACCGGAGCCGGCTTGACCGTGGGCGTTTGGGATGGCGGCAGCGTGCGGGCGGCGCATCAGGAATTCGCCACGGGTTCGCGCGTGACGGTGCAGGACGGCTCAGCGTCCATCCATCACGCGACGCATGTGGGCGGAACCATCGCGGCGGCGGGAGTGAAAGCGGGCGCGCAGGGCATGGCACCCTCCGCCCTGATCGACAGTTATGACTGGAACAGCGACCATTTGGAGATGACCGCACGGGCAGCGGCGGCACCCAATGAGGCCGGTAAAATTTATCTTTCCAATCACAGTTACGGTTATGTCTCTGGTTGGAACCATGCGGGAGGCGCTGGCAGCCCGTCCCGAACTTGGGAATGGTGGGGAGACGGCACCACCAGCGCGGGTTACGAGCATGACTTCGGCCGCTACAACTCCTACACCCGCGACAGCGACGCGCTGGCGCATAGCGCGCCTTACTACCTCATGTTTCGCAGCGCCGGCAACGAGCGCACGGACAATCCGGCAAATGGCAGCACGGTGGCGCTCTCTCCCGGCAGCAGCACCGTGGTCAGTTATGACAGCGGCTCCCATCCCGCCGGAGATGGAATTTATCGCGGCGGTTTTGAAACCATCGGTTTTGACGCGCTGGGGAAGAATGTGATCACCGTGGGCGCGGTGACTGACGCGGTGACCGCCGGAGCGCGTGATCCGGCGAAGGCGTCGGTTGCCATTTATTCCTCATGGGGGCCCGCGGATGACGGACGCATCAAGCCGGACGTGGTGGCCAACGGGGATGACTACAGCACGGGCGGGGACGGTGTTTACTCCAGCCTGAACGGCAACAACAGTGACTACGGCAGCTATTTTGGCACCAGCATGGCGGCGCCGAACACCACCGGTACCGCCGCCTTGCTCATTGAGGAATACGGGCGTCTATTTCCTGACGGTGCCATGCGCTCCAGCACGCTCAAAGGGTTGCTGATTCATACTGCGGATGACCGCGGTCATCCCGGGCCGGACTACAAGTATGGTTGGGGACTGGTCAATGGCGTGGCCGCCGCCGACCTGATCCGTGATCACGCGGCGAATCCGCTGAAGGCGCGCATGAACGAGGGCGTGCTCACCAGCACGACAACGACGGTGAACCATGAGTTTGTCTGGGATGGCGTGTCGCCGATCCGTGCCACGCTGTGCTGGACGGACCCCGCCGGCGCCGCCACGACCACGAACGACCTGCGCACGCCGCGCCTCATCAACAACCTGAACCTGAAAATCATCGGCCCGTCCGGCAGCGAGCATCTGCCGTATGTCATGCCCTTTGTCGGCACCTGGACGCAGGCCTCGATGGACCTGCCCGCGACGACGGGGGTGAACCATGTGGACAATGTGGAGCAGGTCTTCATCGCCGCGCCTCCTGCCTCCGGTGTGTACCGCTGCGTGGTGACTTTCAGCGGCACGCTGGCGAACAATTCGCAGAACTACTCCCTGCTCATCAGCGGCAGTGCGAACGAGGAGCCGCCGCCACCGCCGCTCAGCATCGCCAGCATCACGCCGACGACGGCGCTGCCCGGCGCGCTGACGATGGATCTCACCGGAGCGGGCTTCAAAAGCGGCGCGGTGGTGACACTCGCGCGCAGCGGTCAGGTGGACATCACCTCCACAAGCACCACCTTCAATAGCTCGACGAGCCTGCGCAGCCAGTTCGATCTCTCCGGCGCCGCCGCCGGCATCTGGAGCGTGCGCGTGACGAACCCGGATGACGAGACTTTTCTGCTCGCGGACGCCCTCACCCTCGTCGGCGCGCTGTGGAGCGAGACCTTCGACGGCAGCGTCAGCGGCTGGACCTCGCAGGCCACCACGGGCACTAACGCGTGGTCCATCGTCAGCACGGCGAGCCATAGCCCCACGAAGTCGTATTTCGCGCCCGCTCCCTCCACGAAGACAACCTGCAATCTCACCAGTCCGTCCATCGCCATCCCTGGCAATGCCGCCAGCATGCAGCTCAGCTTCTGGCACAGCTACAACATGGAAAACACTCGCGACGCCGGGAAGCTGGAGTTCTCGCTTGATGGCGGCGCGTGGTTCGATGTCATCTCCAGCGGCAGCGGCGCGTCCTTTGCCAGCAATGGCTACAACGTCACGGTGAACAACACCGGCCAGCCGGGCAGCCGGAACGAGTTCGCTGGCCTGCCGGCATGGAGCGGTAACAGCGGCGGATTTATCCAGACCATCGTCAATCTCACTGACACGGCCAAATACGCCGGTCACAACCTGCGCGCGCGCTGGCGCATCGCCACGAACAATGGAACGGCCAGCGCCGGCTGGTGGGTGGACACCGTCGCGCTCGTGGGCGGGGCCGATTTGGTCAATCAGGCGCCGGTCATCACCACCGCCGCCGCCGCTGACAGCGGCGAAACCCATACCGATCCCGATGATGGCACGGTCTTTCACATCGTGCGCGGCGCCTCCGTCGGATTATCGGTGGCGGCCAGTGACGATGGCGGTGAATCCAGCCTCACTTACACCTGGAGCGGTGCGCGGGCGGGCGGTGGTGAGCCGCCGTTTTTCGGTCATAATGCCAGCAACGCCGCCAGGAACACGACCGCATGGTTTGAATCCACTGGTGATTACCTGATTAGTGTGAGCGTCACGGACGCCCAGGGGCTGGCCGTCGGCAGCAACCTGAATGTGCGCGTGTTGCCCACCTCCTCCTCCCTCATCATCGCTCCGGCCACGGCCAGTGTGACGGTCGGCGAGGCGCAAATCTTCACCGCGAGCACGCTTGACCAGTTTGGTGATCCCATGGCCAGCCAACCAGGCAGCTTCGATTGGGGAAGCAGCGGAGGCGGGACCATCAGCGCGCATGGCCTGTTCTCGGCCACCACGGCGGGCGGCCCGTTTTTGGTGACAGCGGCCGCCGGCAGCCTCAACGGCTTTGCCAGTGTGATGGTGAATCCCGCGTCCGCAGTGGTGCATTTGAGCGGGCTGACACAAACCTATGACGGTAGCCCGAAGTCGGCGACGGTGTCCACCGAACCCTCCGGCTTGACGGTGGCGGTGACGTACGACGGTTCGCCCGCGGCTCCTACAGAAACGGGCAGTTATGTGGTGGAGGCGGTCGTCACTGATGCCAACTACCAGGGCGGTGCCAGCGGCAATCTGGTCATCCAACCGAGGCAGTTCAGCCTCGTCGTTGAGGCTGCGCCGCCGGAGGGTGGCCAGGTCAACGGCGGCGGGATGTTTGAGGAGGGCAGTCTTGCGGCGATTCAAGCCGTGGCGGCCGAAGGCTGGTTCTTCGCCGGCTGGTCCGGACCGGGGATCAGCGATGTCGAAGCGGCGGGCACCACTGTTATGATGGATGCCAACAAGACGGTGACCGCGCTCTTTGAGGAAGTGAACAGCTACGCAGCGTGGGCCAAAGCCCATGGCCTCAGCGGCGAGGAGGCGGAGATTAGGGCAGACCCGGACGGTGATGGCCTGGCGAATCTCGTCGAGTATGGTCTCGGCACCAATCCGTGGGTGCGCTCAAACCCACTCAACTACCGGCTCCTGCCGGAAAACGCGCCGCCTGCGGAAGCGCGACCTGCCCTGCAATTTGACCGGCCGAAAAATCTGCCGGATGTGAGCTATCATGTGTGGGTTTCCGCCGACTTGGTTGCATGGGAGGAGATTCAAGAGCTGACAATTGATGCTGCACCCGAGAGCCCCACTGAATCAGTCACTGCCACTGATACCCATCCCATTAGCAATGGACCGCGCTTCATGCGTTTGGAAGTTCGGAAAAAACCGCAATGAGCAGTCAGTAACTCTGACAAAACCACACAGCCATCGGAGGCGCCAGCAAGGCGGCATCGGCCAGGACACGAAACGCTTCGGGAGACCGTCTGCGCGCTGAAATCCAAAGCAGCCAATGCAGCAGCAATCCGGCGATGACGAGGACGGCGAGCTTGGCGGGCGCCTCCGACTTGCTGACGAAAAACCCAAGGCAACCCAGGCAGGCGCAGACGAGCGTCGCGCCGAATAGAAACGCACGTTGATCGCGCTGTGCCGTCACTGGCCGTTCCTGCTCGCTGATCAAAGTGAGATTGCCGGCAAAAAGCAGGGCTAGTATCACGGTCTCCAGCCAGAGATTGAGGTCCCGCATCCCAAGCTCAAAACGCGCGTAAGTGGCGCAGCCGAGCGCGAAGATCGCCCCCGACAGCATTTCCTTGCGCAACCGGTGCCGGCACTTGCGGCGAAGTCCCGGCGCGCAAGCCAGCAGGGCAGGGAGCAGAATGACGAGGCTTCCGACCATTTTTAATCCGACGGTGACCGGCAGAAGGAGAAGTGTGATGAGCAGAACTGGAACTACAACCAGGGCAAGCCTGCGCACTGAGCGCGTACTGGCATCCGTGTAAATCGCCAAATAAGCGCCGGTGATGAGCGCGATCGCGACTGCTTGCACAAGCAAACCGGAAGGAAGACACCGCAGACACAGCCAGACAATGACTGCAACGATCATGGGGACCACGGCACCGAGAATCCGCACCCGGTGGCGCAGATAAAATTGATGCCTCAAATCGAGCTCCGCCTCGCACAAACCGAGGGTGTCGAGCGTGCGATCCAGCAAGTAGATCACCCACACCACCAGGGCGAGACCTGCCAAAACGCAGGACGGCACAGTCAAACCATGACATCGAGAAAGCGCGGCCGTCCAACCCACCGCCACCGCGGGCGCCTCCAAGCTCAGGAGATGCGCCCACAACCAGGGACGGGAAAAGAGCGGGCGCCCGGTCACGTCGGTTTTTGGGTCATCCCGTTTCTAACGGTTTCAAAAGTGGAAAAAGTTCCGGCGGTCACTCCTTCTCCAAACCTTGTTCCGCGCGGGCATAGGCCTTGGAGCGCGAGGTGATGAGCGCGAAGAAAACAAACAACGCCACCACCAGCGCCATTGCCAACTGCGCGGGCAGGCTGGAGTTTTCACCGATCAAATCCGACACATAAGACGAAACCGCTCCGGTGGTGCCGGTCATGAGATCAAAGCCGAACACCTCTTGCAGCAGCCACAGCACGAACACGGCCAGCAAAAACACCGGGCAGAGCCAGCGCATGATCGGTCTGAAGAAGCCGGGCACCCGCATCAGCGCGCCCTCATGCATCTCCCGGAAGCCGGTGTCGATCCCCCAAATCCAGCCGAAGACAATGATTTGAATGGTGGCCAGGGCAAACAGCAGGAACGTGCCCACCCAGAAGTCGAGGGTGTCCAGGGCTTTCAAATCGCCCGAAAAATAAAGCACGAAGCCGGTCCCAAACAACGTGATCATGCCGAGCAAGGCCACCGACATCCGCCTGCCCACGCCCAGGCTTTCCTCAAGAAAGGCGATGCCGGGTTGCAACATGGAAATGGAACTCGTCACCGCCGCCAGAAACAGCATGAAGAAAAAGGCGCCGCCAAAAAACAGGCCCAGCGGCATTTGCGCGAACACCAATGGCAGCACCTTGAAGCCGAGTCCCAAGCTGCTGCCGGCCACGCCCGCCACACTGGCGATACCCATGAACGCCACCGCCGCCGGCACCGTGATAAGGCCGCCGAGGCAGACCTCGCAAAACTCGTTGGCACTGCTCGCCGTCAGGCCGCTTAGCACCACGTCGTCTTTCTTTCGCAGGTAGCTGGCATAAACGATGATGACGCCGAAGCCGACCGAGAGACTGAAGAAAATCTGGCCTGCCGCCGCCAGCCACAGCTTGGGATTGGCCAGTTGCGCCAGCACACCGACCTCCACCACCTGCAAAACGCCACCGCTGGCCTCCGCTTCCGCGCGCGCCTCCGCGATGGCCGCCGCACCGACGATCTCGCGCGGTTTTTCTCCCGCCTCCGCCGCTGTGTTCACCACCTTGACCTTGGTCGGATTCCAAAGATAGCCGAGGCCGTTGAAGACGTTGTCATGCGGCTTTGCCGGGTCGGGTGCACCGAGCGTGAGCACGCGCACCAGCAGCATCAACGCCAGCACGATCAACGTGGGGATGGCGATCTTGCACATCTTCTCGATGCCCGCCGACAGGCCGCGGTAGATCAGCCAGAAATTAAAAGCAAACACCGCGAGCAACCAGGGCAAAGCCCGGTCCATCTGGAAACTCAGCGCCGAGGCGTCCTCGCCCGCGCCGGTGAAGGCCGCGAAGTAGCCCTTGGTCTGGTCGGCGTTCTCCAGGTTGATGTTGCCGGTCCAGAAATTCACCGCATACCCCAGGCACCAGGCCTCGATCAGCACATAGTACATGTAAATCACCACCGGAATGATGACGCCGATGATGCCGGCGAACTTGGCCCAGGGTTTTTGAATGATGGTGGCGAAGGCCCCCGGCGCCGAATTGAAACCGCGTCCGCCCGCGTAGCGCCCCATCGCCCACTCCGCCCAACCAATCGGCAGGCCAATGATGAGAAAGCTGATGGCGTAAGCGAGCATGAAAGCGCCGCCGCCATACTGCGCCGCAAGACCTGGAAACCGCAGAAAGTTCCCCAGCCCCACCGCGCTGCCGGCCACCGCCATAATCACCCCCAACCGGGAGCCCCATTGTTCATTGCGTTGTGCGGAATCCATTAAAGCGGAAATTAAAAGGAAAGCCCGCCCGCGACAAGCCGCAATTCGCGTGCCATCCTTTCGCCATGAGCACCGGCCTTCTACAAGACCCTGTTTTTGCCAGGCATGACACTGGCCCGGGACACCCCGAGTGCGCGGAGCGTCATTCCGCGGTCACGCAAGCCCTGAGTGACTCGGGTTTGACGGCGCGGTTGAAGGCGATCCCCGCGCGCGCCGCCGAGCCAGCGGAGTTGGAGCTTTGCCATCCGAAGTCCTACATCGATCTCGTGCGCCGGGAGGTCGCCGCCGGTCTCGATGCTTTGAGCACGGGCGACAGCCAAATCAGCCCCGGTTCCTACGAGGCGGCCGTGATGGCCGTCGGCGGTGTTTTGGAGGCGGTCGCTGCCGTCATGAGCGGCAAGTTGAAGCGCGTCTTTTGCGCGGTGCGCCCGCCCGGTCATCACGCTCGTCCCGCCCAGGGCATGGGCTTTTGCCTGTTCAATAACATCGCTCTCGGCGCCCGCCACGCGCAGCGCCAGCACGGCGCGGCCAAGGTGGCCATCATTGATTGGGACGTGCATCACGGCAACGGCACCCAGGACATCTTTTATGACGACGGCAGTGTGTTCTTTTGCAGCACGCATCAGTCGCCCTGGTATCCTTTCACCGGTCACGCCGGGGAGACGGGCGAGGGCAAAGGCCGCGGCAGCACGCTGAATATTCCGCTGCCCGCTGGCTCAGGCATGAAAGAAATCGGTGCCGCTTTCCATGAGCAACTTCTGCCCGCGCTTGATGCCTTCAAACCGGATCTCATTATGATCTCCGCCGGGTTCGACTCGCGCGAGCACGATCCGCTGGGCCGCTTCCGCCTGACCGACGCGGATTTTGCCACGCTGACACGCCTGCTCAAACAAGCCGCTGACACTCATTGCGGGGGCCGTTTGGTGTCCGTGCTGGAGGGTGGTTACAACCTCGATGGCCTCGCCAAAGCCGTCACCGCGCATGTAACCGAACTGGCTGTCTGATGCCGCCCGTCAAAACCGGTCGGGCGACATCAGTTCCAGCGACACCGGTGAAGGCTCGCCCTCCAGCAAACCCGCCACGATCTGCCCCGTCGCTGGTGCCAGGCTCAGTCCCATCATCGCGTGGCCCGTCGCCAGAGTCAGGTTTTTCCAGCGAAGTGTGCGGCCGAGATAGGGCATGCCGTCAGGCGAGACGGGTCGCAGCCCGCTCCACGGTTGTATCTTGTCAAAATCGCTTTCCGCAAAGGCTGGAAAATACTCGCAGACTGACCTGACAATGCCGCGCACGCGGCGCTGGGTGATGGATTCGTCGATGCCCGCCAGTTCCATCGTGCCCCCCACGCGCAAAGCCCCGTCCATCGGGGTCACCGCCAATCGGGCTTCGGTGCAGATACTGCACAATTTCGGGAGTTGGCGTGGATTCGCGAGGGTCAGGCTGTAGCCCTTGCCCGCCTGCATGGGAATGCGCAGTCCCAGTTCCCGCGCCAGCGCCGCTGACCACACACCGCCACAAAGCACGACCTCATCCGCCGCCACTTGACCACTTGACATCTTGACCGCTTTCAATGCCTCGCCTTCAACATCAAAACCCTTCACCTCGGTCTCCCAAAGAAAGCCCACACCGAGTTTTTCCAACTCACTCTCAACGGCAGCCATGAACTGCGCCGGATCCAAATGGCAGTCCATCGGAAAATAAACGCTGCCCGCCACCGCCATCATCACACTCGGATCGAGCGCGGCGGTGGCGCTTGCGTCCAGGACTTCAGCGGGCAGCCCAAGCGTGCGACTCTTCTCTGCGTAATGGCCTTCTTCGTCAAGGGTGACTTGATCTTTGCACAGCATCAACAAGCCGCGTTTTACCAAACCAAACTCCAGCCCCATCTCCTCAAAACAAGTCCGGCTTAGGAGGGCCAGATCCCGCAGCACGGGCGCGGCAGCGTCCACTCGCTGGTGGGTGGCGGCGCGCATGAATCGCCAGCCCCACCTTGCCAGATCCAGGTCCAGTCGCGGTTTGATGTGAAAGGGTGACTCTGGATTCCACATCCAGCGCAACCCCAACCGCACCATGCCAGGCGCCGCCAGCGGCACGAAGTGGCTCGGCACGATCATGCCCGCGTTGCCAAACGAGCAGCCGTCGCGCTGGCGCGGCTTTTTCTCCACCACCGTCACGCTCATCCCGCGCCGCGCGCAAGACAGCGCCGTGCAAAGCCCGACCAAGCCCGCTCCAATGATGATGACTCGTTTGCTCACTCAACTTAGAACATGCCCGGCCTGCTCAATCCGTCTTGATTGCTTCCGAGGTCGAAAAACGGTTTTTCGTCAAAGAACCGCGCATCAGGAACCCTTGCAGCTTCCGCAGCGGCTGGCTTTCAGGGCGGCGAGCTTCCTCTCGATCTCAAGCGAGGCGGGCGTGGCCGCAAGACCGCCGAGAGAAGTGCAGCGGTGCTCGCGGGGCATGCGCTCGGCGACGGCTTTGGCGGCATCAATGACCTCGTCGAGCGGGATGAGCGGATCGTAACCGGCAAGGGCCATGTTTGCGCAGGACAGCGCGTTGCTGGCGGCCATGATGTTTTTGCCGAGGCACGGCGCCTCGACGCGGTTCGCGATGGGATCGCAAATGAGGCCGAGCATGCTTTGCAACGCCATCGAGGATGCAGCGAGAGCTTGATCGCGTGTGCCGCCGGCGAGTGTGACGAGCGCGGCAGCGGCCATGCAGGCTGCGGCACCGCCTTCGGCCTGACAGCCACCGACTTCCGCCGCGAAGGTCCAGCGCGTGGCGATGAAGACGCCGATCAATCCAGCGGCGAGCAGCGCTTTGGCCATGTCTTCCTCGTTTTGATTCATCGACTCGGCCATGGCGATGACGGCTGCGGGCAAGGCAGCGCACGCGCCTGCGGTCGGCGCAGCAACGATGACACCCATGCTGCTCTTCACCTCCATCAAGGCGGTGACGTAAAGAATGACGTAGTTCAACGCGCCGCCATCGAGCAAGCGGCCCGCGTTCATCATCTCGGCAAAGCGCCCGCTCTGATGATGCAGCACACGGTCCTCGTAACTCGTGCCCGCAATGCCGCTGGTGATGGATTTGCGCAGGATGCGCACGATAGCGGTCAGAATGGATCAGCGTCGTTCCTTGGCTTTCCCTGGCGCTGGATAAGGAGGGAAGGGGTGAATCTCCACGTCGTTCATTTGCGGCGCGTCTGGCGTGCCGCGGCCTTTGCTCTGGTATTTCACGAGCAGCGCTTTCAGTTCGGTGACGATCTGTGGTTTCACGGCGAAAGGCAACATGTCTCCGTGCCATGTTCATGTCTTGAGTCAAATGGCCGGTGAGGGCCGAAAAAACTGCACAGTTTTGCAACGTACCGGCGAATCAGTCCGCCGCATGTGAGCAGGGCCGGTTGGTGGTCGCAAGGAGAGGTTGGATGCCAATCCAGCACAAGACTACGGAACCAAGCCGCTGCGGCAGTTTGAGAGATCTGGCGGGATAGTCGAGGTATTCGCTTTCAGTGCGGAATCTAAGACTTCATGAACCAGTGAGAGCCGCCTCAAACTCAATCCCCTGGCCTTTGACCAGGCGATCACTCTCAAGGGTGAGCGCAGGTTTGTCGCCGCCAGCAGGGATGGGGAATTGACGGCTTTCACCGGGCAGCAGGCCTTTGAGGGAGACCGTGCTGCGGACACCGTTCACAGCGGGAAAGGCATCGTGATAGATGGGGGCGATGCCGTTGTTGCGCACTTCCACCAGGCTACGCTCTGGGGAGCTGTCGAAACGGGTGACCTCAAACCGGTAGCCGCAGGCTTGGCCGGCGGAGATCAAGCGCTCAGGCCCTTTTAAAAAGCGCGGTTGGTCGTCTCCGATGATGAAAGAAAGGTGAAACTTCGCCGCCTGCTCCTCGAACGGGATGCCGTGCGGGCCGTGCGGGGACAACGCCTCCTTTTGATCGCGTTTCTCAAAGAAGCTGAACTCTCCGCCTGCCGGGGCGTGCCGCCAGCGGTCGCGGCCAAAGGTGTTCCAGTTGGGCTCGTTCGATTTGGCGTGGTTGGCGTGGTTAAAAGAGTCGTCAAACACGCCGAAGTTCAGTGCGAGCAATTCTTTGTTGTCGGCAAACGGGGTGTGTTTGGCGGCAGCGTCCACGGAAATCATCCATGGGGTTTCCTTGAACACCGCAGCGAGGTGTTTGGCAAACTCGGTCTGAAACTTTTGGTCCGGGAAGGTTTTGCCCGGCTCCATGGGGCCGTCATAAATGTGGTATTCCGCCCAAAGGCCAAAACCGGTCTGGACGAAGGCAAGGCGTGGATCGCGATCATAGTGTTTGGCAAATTGGGTATAGAACTCCGGAATGAATCTCCGAAGCTCCGGATGCGACCAATCCGGGAACCCGGTTTCTTTTTTCTCGCTGGGAGCCACGGTCTCGCGATAGTCCGCCAGGGCTTTGATGTAGGCGGGCACTCGAGTTGGCTTGCCGACGTAGGTGTCATGCCAGCGCAAAATCAATTGATGCCCGCGCCCGGCCACTTGATCGAGCAGCGTCTCCACGGCGGTCCAATCATACATGCCTTTTTCCCGCACGATTTGATCGTAACCGAGGTAGGCAAATTCGAGCTGGATCGGCGCCTTGGCGGCGTGCTCGTTGGTGGCCCAAAGCACGATGCCTGTCATGGGTTGCACTCCCTTGATGGTGGATTGCAGTGGCACGGGGCGCAGTTCGGCAGCGTTGGATGGCGAGCCGAGCGTGAAAAGGAGGACTGTGAGGGTGGATGAGATCAAAGGCCTATGGGCAAAAAATTGGAGGTTCATGGTGGCGATCTCTTTTGAGGCTGCACTGTGATGCACGGACGCGTTGCCTGAAGTCAAGGCTCGAAATTCTGCTGCCCCGGGTCTCATTCCGGGATCTTGGCTTTGGCGGCGCGGTCGCCGATGATGAAGTGGCCGAGGGGGCGGCTGTCTGCTGAGCGGATTTGCCAGACGGCTCCGGGGCGGGTTTGCTGACTGCGGGTTTTGGCGGGCTGGATGAGGCCGTAGGATTTGGCTTCACCATTGGGAGACATCCAAAACAGTTCCACGGGCTGCTCGCGGTGATTTTGGAAGGTGACTTCAAAGGGGTTGCCATCGGGCTTGGATGGCGGTGTGGCCTTGTCGCTGGCGGGATGCCATTGGAGTGATGGCAGCGACGCGAGCGGCACTTCGGGGATTGGCGCCGGATCCTTGGGAGCAAAGGCGCGGAGTTCGGCGAGGCGGGCCTGGTGCCCGGGTTTTGGTTCGCGGTGGAGGAGATTGGTCCACTCGTGCGGATCAGCGGCGATGTCGTAGAGTTCCTCGCCGCCGTCGGAGTAGCGGATGTAGCGCCAGGTGCCGTGGCTGATGGAGAAGGTGCCGGGTGTTCCCAGTTGCGTGACGGCGGCGTGCGGCCAGTCACTCCGCGGATCACGCAACAGTGGCACAAGGCTGCGGCGGCTGGCGTTGGGGTTGGATGTGGGCGGCAGGCCGCACAGATCGGTGAGAGTATGGAACAGGTCGGTCAGGCTCACTGCCTGCTTGCAGAGACCAACTGCGCGGGTGCCTTCGGGGAGGCCGGGCGCGCCTTTTGGCACGCGGATCATCAGCGGCACGCGAGTGCTGAGACGCCAGCCGGTGAATTTCTGCCAGTGCTCTTTTTCACCGAGGTGCCAGCCGTGGTCGCTCCACAGCACGACGATGGTATTGTCGCGATGCGGCCCCTGCTCCAGCGCGTCGAGCACCCGACCAAGCATGGCGTCGGCGTAGTGGACGGAGGCGAGGTAGGCCTGGATGCCCTGCTTCCACTGACCTTGCCGCTGAATGTGTTCGAAGTAGCGGTTCCTGGCGATGCGCTGCCCGGCGGCAGGCACATCATCCAGATCATCTTCCTTGTATCCGGGGGGGATTTGGATGGACTCCAGCGGGAACGGCTTGAAGTATTTCTCCGGCACAAACCACGGCTCATGGGGGCGGTAGATGCCGCAGGCCAGGAAGAACGGTTTGTCATGCGGGCGTGCGAGCTGCTCGCCAATCCACTTCGTCACCAGCCAGTCGCCGCCGTATTCCTCATCCGTGACCTTGAGCGCGGCCCAGTCAGTTTCCGCATATTGCCAGGGTCCGCCAACAGGCAGGCTGATGGGGCGGTTGGGCGGATCGAAAGTGCGTGGAAAGGGGTTTTCCTTTTCCTTCTCCGGGAAATAGTCGTCCCAGGAACGGGCATCAATGATGTAGTGCAGCAGCTTGCCAGCACCCGCGCTCCAGTAGCCGTGGCGGGAGAAGTGTTTCGGGATGAGGTCGGCATCCGGCAGCACATCGCGCATCTTCTGGCCGTTCTGATACAGGCCGGAGCGGTAGGGCGGGATGCCGGTGAAAATGGCGGTGCGCGAGGGATTGCAGGAAGGCGCGGAGCAGTGCGCGTTGGTGAAAAGCACGCCGCTGTTTGCCAGCCGGTCGAGGTTGGGAGTAATCGTCTGCGGGTGCCCGCCAAGGCAGCCGATCCAGTCGTTGAGATCATCCAGTGAGATGAATAGCACGTTCGGTTTGTTCAAGGCCTGGCTCAGGGATGAACCGCAGAGGGCGCTGAAGGCGAAGAGAATAACGAAAAGGGTTTTCATGGGCGGCTGCGACCTGTGGATAAGGAGTTTTCGAGCAATGCCTGGAGTTCTTTCACGATGTCCGGCTTTTTGGAGTATAGGTTCGTCGTTTCGCCGGGGTCGATCGCGAGGTCGTAAAGTTGGGCGGGGGCTTGAGGATCGGTTTCCGGCAGCGCGTAAGGCTTCAACTCGTTCTTGTCATAGTTGTTTCCGCCGGAACCGGGGTGGGCGAGGTACTTCCAGGTGCCTTTTCGCAGGTTGAGCGTGCGAGCGCCGCCAAACGACTGGGTGATGAGATAGGGGCGGATGGGTTCGGCGGCTTTGCCTTCGAGGGCGGGAAGAAGATTGAAGCTGTCCTCGGCGGCATCGTGCGGTAATGCGGCGCCGGTGATGGCGGCGACGGTCGCCATGATGTCGGTGAGGCTGGCGAGTTGTTCACTGGTTGCGCCTGCTTTCACGCGACCCGGCCAGCGCAGGATGAAGGGCACGCGGTGGCCGCCTTCCCAGGCATCCCGCTTCACGCCGCGCCAGGGTTTGGCGCCGTCGTGACCGTGGTCGGCGCGCATGTGGAGGACGCTGGTGACTTCGGGGCCGTTGTCGCTGCTGAGGATGACGAGGGTGTTGTCCGCGATGCCATGCTTTTCCAGTTCACTCATCAATTCGCCGACGATGTGATCGAACTGGGCGATGAAGTCGCCATGCGGGCCCGCCCGCGTTTTGCCACGGAAATCTTTGCCGGCAAAGGAGGGCAGATGCACGGCCTGGGTAGCGTGGAAGAGGAAGAAGGGCCGTTGCGGTGAGGTTTGCACATGATGAGCGATGAACGCGCGGCTCTTTTCCAAGAACAGCATGTCCACTTCTTGCACGTCAAAATCAGGGGCGATGAAGCCCGGTCGGCAATCGTTGGCATAGGGGTGCTTTGGCAGCTTCGATTTGTCGAGTGGCTCCAGTGGCGGCAAGGGGATGCGGTCGCCCTCAATGAAAGCGTAGAGCCAGTCGGTGGTGGGGCAGCAGGCGGTGCCGAAGAACTGGTCAAAGCCGTGATCCAGCGGGCCGCCTTCGATTCGGCGGGAGAAATCAATGCGCCGCACATCCTCCAGGCGTCCGCTGTGGATCGCCTCGCCGGATGCATCGCGAAAGGTGAGCCCGATGTGCCACTTGCCGATGGCGGCGGTGGCGTAGCCTTGTTCTCTGAGCAGCGCAGGCAGGGTGAGGCGACCCTTGGCGATCAACGAAGGCCCGCCCGCGCCGGTGAAGACGGTGCCGCCGTTTGGCACGCGAAACGCCATCTGGCCGGTCATGAGGCTGTAGCGCGATGGCGTGCAGACAGTGGCCGGACTGTGCGCGTCGGTGAACCTCATGCCTTCGTTCGCCAGCCGGTCCATGCTCGGCGTGGGCACTTTTGCGTCGGGATTGTAGCAGCGCACATCGCCGTAGCCGAGGTCGTCGGCAAGGATGAGCAACACGTTTGGCTGAGCCGCTAATATCGAATGGCAAATGACGAATGCCGAAAGCAGCAGCAGGGGAAACGGAGCTTTCATTTCCGAGGTGTCGTTGGTTTGGCTGGCTGTTCCCAGATTTTCACCAGCAGATCATACAGAGTGCGGTCGTGCTGCATGAGTTCGGCGCGGACGAAGGGGTAGAAGTCGTTCCGGTAGAAGAAGGCCTCGGTGCCTTCGGCGAAGTACTCCTTGTGGTTGGTCATGCCGTAGTGCGGGACTATGCGGCCGTTGTGCGCGAGCACGCTCTCGTAGCTGCCGGCGGCTTTGGCCTTGTCATAGGCGGCGATGATTTCCGGGTGATCGAAGCCGAGCACTTGATCGTGGTAGGCGTGGGCGAGTTCGTGGAGGATGACGGCAGGGTGTTTGATCATCTGCTCGCGGGAGATCAGATCGGCGCCTTGGGGGATGTGGACCTTTTTGTGCAGGCGCGGGTCGTGACCGTTTTTGGTGAGCCAGCCCAGGTTTGGGTGATATTGCTTGGACTTGAGGGTAGGGTGGCTGTGCTCAATCCAGATTTCCAGCTTGCGCATTTTTTCCAGAGGCTCCGCGGGCACTAAAATAGCGATGCGCTGCAAGTGGTTGGCCAGCATTTTGAGGATGTGCGCGCCTTGCTCCTGGTGCTCGCCCTCGAGAAGCGCGGGATCGATGTGGATGGTCCAGCCTTCGATGGTTTGCTTCACGGGGTCGAAAAACTGGCTGGTGGTTTTTTCAGCGGCAGCAGAGCGGGCTTGGGCTTTGGCCTCTATCTCGGCACGCACCTGGATGAGCCGCTCCGGCCACTCAAACTTGGGCGCTTTGTTTGGATCGTAGCCCGCAAGGTGTCCGTTGAGGCGGGTTTGCGGTTTGGTGTAGCGGAGTTCGGTGTCGCCGAAGACCTCGCGGCAGAGCGCGGCGAGGCCTGGATCGTATTCGATGAGTTCGGCGCGGGTATTGACGTGGTTGTGGTCGTGATCGTTTTCACGGTTGTTGTCGAACCAGCTTTGCACGCCCTCGGCGAAGTATTCGTGGTGATTGACACCGGCGTATTTGCCAGCCCAGAGGCCGGCCTTCATCGCGGCGTCGTAGGCGGCCTGCACGCGCTGGTCAAAGCTGGGGTCCACGTTGTTCATGCCGCGCAGATGGATGTTGTGCGCCAACTCGTGGATGAGGATGCACTCCTTCTCATAGGGGTCGCCTTCGTAGGCGAGCAGGTTTTCCTCCGCGCAGGAGCAAAAGGGATCGGTGGCGCTGCCGCCCATGCCGCGGGCGCGGGCGTCGCGATAATCACGGGCGGGGATGCTTTCAAATCCCGGCACCGGCTTTTCTGCTAGCCAAGCCCACTCGGGTTGATCACAGGTGAACTCGTTGTGCGCGAGAATGCATAAACGTGAGCCGCTGGCGATCATCGCCCCGCGGACATCGGGCCGCTTGGCCAGCATGAGGTCCACCAGATAGGCCGCCTCCCTGAGCGCATACGGATTCACCCCCGCGGAAGCAAAGATCGGGTAGCCCTGGGCATGGACCACCTGCGTGTAAAAGGCCGGGATGCCGTCCTTGGCACCCGGGTCATAACGATAGCCCTGAAAGCGCACCTTGCTCTGCACCTCCGTTTCTGTTTCGCCATCCACGATGACAAATCGATGGCCCAGCGTGGTGCCAATCATGCGGTCGGAGTCCGGCGCGATCCTGCCGTTCGACACTCGCTTCCCATCCGGAGCCAGCCAGAGGACTTCAACGGCATTCGGGGCCGCGTTCAGCAGGCGCAACTGCGAACGGTCGAGCGCGAGCGCCGGCAAGGCCAGCAGCAGGGGGGCAAAGCACAACATTCTCATCAACAGCACAAGTGACGTTCTATGGAGGCCGTGTCTTGAACCGAACCGCCGGACAAAGCGGCAAAAGCGGCAAAAGCGGCACATACCGCAGGAGCATGCGCAAGCTCGCCGCACCAGGCTCCCCTTCGCAGCTTCTGCACGGAGAATTTGGCTTGCCCGGAGCCGTAACAAAGCACGACTCTGCCATGATGAAGACATTGGCCGCGGCGTTTCCAGGGTTGGTTTCCGAGCGGGGCGCGCTGCTTGTGGATGCGCGGCTGCTAGAGCAGGTCGCGGATCTGATGCATGACACCGCGTTTTTCATCAAGGACGCCGCCGGGCGCTATCTTGTGGTGAACCAGTCCCTGGTGGAGCGGCACGGGCTGCGGGACAAGGGGGAGATGCTGGGTCGCCGCCCCTGCGATGTGTGCCCGGGCGAGTATGGACGCATCCCGACGGAGCAGGACGCGCAGGTGCTGCGCACGGGGCGTCCGATCATCGAGCGGCTGGAAATGTTCTGGCGGCGCCCGCATGAGCCGGTCTGGGGATTGACAAGCAAACTGCCGATCCGCGACGAACTGGGTCGCGTGACCGGGCTGATTGGCATTTCAAAGGATTTGACCGCTTTGATGAGCCGCGAGGAGGTGCCGCCGGACGTGGCGCTGGCGCTGCGCGAGCTTGAAAGCTCGTATGACGAGCCCTTGAGCCCGTCTGGGCTGGCAAAGAGGGCGGGGATGAGTCCGGCGCGGTTCGCCCGCATCGTGAAGCGCGTGCATGGCATCAGCCCGATGCAACTGATCACCAAGACACGCATCACCGCCGGGGCGCGCCTGTTGCGGGAGACGGACACCCCCATTGCCGAGATCGCGCTGGAATGCGGCTTTGCCGATCACAGCGCGTTTACACGGGCCTTGCGTGGTCTGACCAGCATGTCGCCTAGCGAGCACCGAAAGTGGTCGCGGCAAAGTTGAGTCAGCTCACGGCCGCAGGTGCCGGACCAGAAACTCCATGCGCAGGCGCGAGCCGTAGGGCGTCTCGGCGGCGCCGTGGCCGGTGCCGGTGATGGGCATGTAGTCGAAGGATTTGCCGGCTTTTTGCAACGCATGAACCACCTGCGTGGTGCTGGCGGGATCGACATTGGTGTCGAGTTCGCCGACGATGAGCAGGAGTTTGCCCTGGAGCTTGTGCGCGTCCTCCACATTGCTGCTTTGGACGTAGCTTTCATCCACCGGCCAGCCCATCCATTGTTCGTTCCACCAGATTTTGTCCATGCGGTTGTCATGACAGCCGCAGTCGGCGACGGCGACATGGTAGAAGTCGTGATGGTCGAGCAGGGCGCGCATGGCGTTCTGGCCGCCGGCGCTGCCACCGTAGATGCCGACACGGCTGAGGTCCATCCAGGGGCGGGTTTGGGCGGCGGCGGTGATCCAGATTTTGCGGTCGGGGAAGCCGGCGTCCTTGAGGTTCTTCCAGCAGACATCATGAAAGGCTTTGCCGCGGTGGTTGGTGCCCATGCCGTCGAGCTTGACGACAATGAAGCCCAGCTCGGCGATCTGGTGCATGCGGATCTGGCGGTCAAAGTCCTTGGGGGCGAAGGCGCTGTGTGGTCCGGCGTAGATGTCCTCCACGACGGGGTATTTTTTGGCGGGATCGAAGTGCGAGGGTTTGATGAGGACGCCGTGGATGTCGGTCCTGCCATCGCGGCCTTTGGCGACGAAGCGCTCGGGCAGGGTCCAGCCGGCGGCGAGCAGGGCGGAGGCGTCGGCTTTTTCCAGTTCGCAGACGAGGCTGCCGTCGCGGCTGCGGCGCAGTTCGGTAACGGGCGGATGATCCGCGCGCGACCAGGTGGCGATGAAGAACTCACGGTCGGGTGAGAACTCGACGCGGTGATTGCCGTCGCCCTCGGTGAGTTGCGTGAAGCCGGTGCCATCGAGATTCACTCGGCAAAGGTGCAGGTGATACGGGTCTTCATTTTCCCGCAGACCGCTGGCGAGGAACCAGATCTGGCGCTGCTCTTCATCCACATGCAGGACCTCGCGCACGGGCCACGGACCCTGGGTGATTTGTTTTTTTACCGCGGCCGATTTTACATCATACAAGTAAAGGTGGCACCAGCCGTCGCGCTCGCTCATCCAGAGGAGCTCGCCGGTTTCATGCAGCCAGTACCGCCAGCTTTTTTGCGAGTAGTGGATGAAGGCTTTTGAGGTATCCTCCACCACCGTGCGCACCGCGCCGGTCTCCGCGTTGACGGCGAGGATGCGATAAAGCTGATGGCCGCGCTGGTTGTAGCTGAAGTAGAAATCGCTGCCATCCGGCGCCCACACGGCCTCCAATTTGCCATCGGTGGTGAAGGGGTTCTTGTAGAGATCGCGCGCCACCTTGAGCTTGGTGCCGTCCGCCTTTTCGATGACCCACTGCGGCTTCGGCAGGGGATCGCCAGGCTTGAGGTAATCCACGACTTTGAGTTTGGGCTGGACACTGTCCGCGGGCGAGGACTCGACGAGGGTGATCTGTCGCTTCGGCACCGGCTTGAACTCGGTGTAAACGGTGAGGGATCCGTCGGGGGAAGGGAAGCCGCGTTTGGCTTTCGGGCGCTGCTCCGATTTGGCTTTGGAGATGCCTTTGCCGTCGATGAGGAAGGTTTGCACCTGCGGACCGGCTTCGATCACCGCCAGGTGGGCGCCCGTGCTGCTGGTGACGAGCCAGACGTGCCCTTCAAAGGTGTGCTGCTCACGCTCCTGCCCGGCGCGGATGCTGCTGTAGCGGATGTGCTTGCCCTGCTGGTTGATCCAGTAAAGCTCGATGTCCTCGGCGAGTTGGTTGATGAGTTTGATGCCCGATTCCTGGCCGGTGCGCCGGGTCGGGCGCAGCTCGATTTTGAGAGCGGAGGTCTTTGCGGCTTCTTGATTCGGAAAACCCAGTTCTTTGAAGGTGGTGGCGGTTTTGCGGCTGCCGCTGGCGGTGTCAATCCAGACAAATTCGTGCGTGTCCGGGCCGGTGCGCACCCGATACCAAAAGCTCTTGCCGTCCGGCAGCCAGTTGGGCTGGACGCGGTCGCGAAAGACCTTGTTCTCGGTGAGCTTGGGGAGGGCGCGCGCGTCTTCGAAGCGGTCTAGGGCAACCACAGTGGACACGGAGAAGCACAGAGGGAGAAGAAGGGGGGCGAGTCTGGCAGTGGGTTGCATGAGGTGGCGGCGTTGATTTTGAAACGGATCGCGCCGGGTTTCTTGGCGGCTTTAGCCCAGTGGAAAGGGTTTTCAGGCAAAGGCGCCTTGCGCCGGCTGTGCGTTGGCTGATCAACTTATCAGCCACTCCCGCGCTTTTTCCGACGGTGTTACCGCAGTTTGATATAAAGGTAGGGCGAATTATCTTCAATCGGTGGTCGCCGGAGTTCCGGGAAAACGAATATTCTTCCCATGTTATAATGGAACAAACTAAATGAAAACATGAAAGTAGATTATCACTTGATAGTTTATTGGGTCAAAGAAAAGGTGGTAATTCAGGACGTCCCTCTCTGGAAAAGCGATTTCAAACCAAGAAGAACCAGCGTGTATAATGGCGGGCGTGCTGCGCCCCTTTTCAAGCGACTGTGCAAAAAACCTAGGCAAGTAGTATGGATCTTTCTTTCCAGCGTATTGCGCCAAATGGAAGGCCTGCACTTTGTCCCATGAACTTCGCAGTGAATCGAGCAAGCTTTCAAACTCGGAGGGTGAGAGCTGGAAAACCCCTGTGACCTGGCGCCCTTCACGGTGCTCGTGCCCTTTGGAATTCACCAAAATCGCATCGTCTGGCAACGCTACTTGAAACAGCTTGACCAGACGTCTCAATTCCTCCTCGGATACCGGCCCCATGAAACTGACTTCATCCACGATTGCCTCGACACCGGCGAACGGTTGGACTGGCACCCACGACGATTTTTTGGAAGTCACGCGAAGCCACGCGCGCAGGGCTTTTTCCAGCCGGTACAAAAGCCTCTGGTTTTCATCGGATCCAGCGCGGCTTTCATTGTAACGGGCGGTGAATGCTTCCCCCCTCAATTCTCCCCGGTAAAATTTGCCGTTGTGGAAAATCACCGAGTTCTTCCGCTCGTGCAAATGATGACCAAGCCAGAACGTCAATACGGACACTACGAGCAAGATACTGAGAATGCAGGCAGATTTGGCGCTATTCATTTTGATATAGTTCTTCCGTTCCGATCCCCCGTCAAAGATCTTTGGAGGTGAGTGCGGCTTCTCTGTGTTCCTCGGTGCTCGCTGTGGTTTTTTGGGAGCATGGCTTTGGTTTACCACAGAGGACACGGAGAGGCACGGAGGGAGCAAAAGGGGGGCGAGTCGGGCGGCGGGTTGCATAGGCTGGCAGCGATGATTTTGAAACGGATCGCGCTGGGTTTCTTGGCGGCTTTCGTGAGGTGGCCGATGTTTTCAGGCAAACGCGTTGTGCGCTGGTGTGCGTTGGTTGGCTTGATCAACCGATCAGCCACTCCCGCGCATTCTCCGGCGTGATGACCGCGGTTTCGGCATGGGGATAGGTCTCCTTGAACAGCTTTGGCAGCCGACGCTTTTTTGAAGGGTTCCATTTGAATTCAAAGGCGGAAAGGCGCGCGCCATCGGCGCTTTCCTCAATCAGATCAATTCCCTGCTGGTCATAGGTGCGCCAGAACCAGTGGTTTGCCGCGAGACCTGGGTAGCGGAGGTGTTTGCGCCGCTCAATCACGAGGTAGTTTTCCCACAGGGCACCGAGGTCGTTGCGCAGCGCTGGGGGCTGGAAAGCATCGAGCAGCGCGTTGCGGATGCCGGGGTCGGTGAAATAGATCTTGCGGGACTTGGCGACCTCTTTGCGGAGGTTGCGGCTGAACCCGCCGAGGCGGAAAATCACAAACGCATCCTCGAGGAGGCCCAGGTAGCGGTCCACCGTTTTCACGTCGATGCGCGCGGCTGCCGCCAGTTCATTCAGCGAGACCTCGGAGCCCACTAGAAAGGCGAGCAAACGCAGGAGGTCATGTAGCCGGTCGCGGTTCACGTCCACCAGTGCAAAAATGTCCTTGAGCAGGTAATCGGCGGCCAGTTGGCGCAGCAGATCCCTTTTCCGGTCAGGCGACTCCGCGAGCAGCACTTCCGGGTAGCCGCCGAAGATCATGCCGTGCTCGAGCCATTGCTGCAGCGTGGTGGCGCGCGGCTCCAACTCCGCCAGGGAGACAGGAACAGCTCAAAAACCACCTGCCGACCGGTCAGCGGCTCGCCCGTCTTGCGCCGCAGGTCAAAAGCCGCCGATCCGCTCGCAGCCACCCGCTGGCGGGGAAATTCGTCGTGCAGCAGTTTCAGGACTCGGCCGATTTCGGAAACGTTCTGCGCCTCGTCAATGAACAGGTAATCCAGATGCCCCGCTAAGCGTCGCAGAGCCGCCCGCTCTGGCACCAGCAGGGCCCGGTCATCGGCGAAGTCACCATTGAGAAACTCACGTTGCCCCGGCAAGCCGGAATGGATTTCACGAAGCAGCGTGGTTTTCCCCACCTGCCGCAAGCCGAGCAGGCAGACCACCTTTCTGGGCGAAGAGTGGGCAAGGGCGGAGGCAATCTCTATTTTGATCAATCTGCGGATCAAAATCCATAAATTAACGTAAAATCATGGAACTAAAAAATAAAATTGGCAATCTTTTGCCACCACAGAGAGCACAGAGGCATGGGGGAGGGCTTTAGATGAAAGTTACTCTCAGTGTCCCTCGGTGCTCTCTGTAGTAGCCCCAATGCCGTGCTTGAAGGGATCTTCCGAATCGAAGAGGAGTGTTGTCTCCGCGGTGATGAAGGCGCGGCCGTTGATGGTGGGGATGATTCCGTTTTCGCACGGCTGGTAGCTGCCTTCGAAGACGCTGCCGAGGATGCTTTCCTGCCGCCAAGTTTCGCCTGGAACAAGCTGGCCGTCGGCGGCGAGGCAGGCGAGTTTGGCGCTGGTGCCGGTGCCGCAGGGGGAGCGGTCGTATTCGCCGCCGGGGCAAAGGACGAAGTTGCGGCTGTGGTTGGCGGCGTCCCGCGGCGGGCCGAAGAGTTCGATGTGGTCCACCTCGGGATAACCGGCGGCGCGCACGGCTTCGCGGATGGCGAGGCTGGCCTGGGTGAGTTGCGGGAGGTTTTGGAGGGTGAGTTCGAGGCCGTGGTCGGAGACCAGATAGAACCAGTTGCCGCCCCAGGCGACATCGCCAGTGACGCCGCCTGCCTCGACGTTTTTGGCTTTGCGATAGGAAGGCACGTTGCGGATGCTGACGCGGCTGTCGTCGTGCAGCAGGGCGGTGACGATGCCGACGGGTGTCTCCACACGATGCTCCCCCGCTGCGATGCGGCCGAGGTGCCGCAAAGTTTGGATGACGCCGATCATGCCGTGCCCGCACATGCTGAGCAGGCCGGCGTTGTTGAAGAAGATCACACCCGCCGCGCATGACGAATCCTTCGGTTCAGTGAGCAAGGCGCCGACGATCACCTCATGCCCGCGCGGCTCGCAGATGAGGGCGCGTCTCCAGGTTTCCAGCTCATCTGGCGAGACGCCGTCGAGCACCACACGGGTCGGTTCACCACCAGTGTGCGAGTCGATGACAGGAATGCGGCGCATGATGTTGTTTCGCATGATTATCCAACCATGCCTTGTCTGATTTCTTGGTGGCTGGATTAAATCCAGGCAAGGAACGTCACACCGCCGCGACAGCCTCCAGCTCGATCAGGCAGCCGTAGTGCAGCGTTTTCACCGGAATGACGCAGCGCACCGGCTTGTGCGCTCCGAAGAATTCAGAATAGACGGCATTCACCCGGTCCCACAGCTCGATGTCGGAGACGTAAATCCGCACCTGAATCGTTTGCGCCAGCGAGCTGCCCGAGGCGTTCAAGATCGTCTCCAGCTTCTGCAGCACCAGCAGAGCCTGCTCCTCGATGGTCTCCGGAATGCGGCGCGTGCCCGGCTCGATGGGAAGCTGGCCCGCGATGTAGAGCGTGCCCTGGTGGGCGATGGCTTGCGAGTAGTGGCCGTTGGCGGGCGGAAGGTCGGGGCTGTCAATGATTTGCATGGATTCAGCGGAATTGGATGGCGTAAAGGTGCGCATCCTTCAGCAAAAAACGCAGGCGCAGCGGCCTGCCGGCGAGCGCGCCCAGATCGCTGCCCTGTTTCCAGGAGATCACACGGTCGGTGCTGTCACCGTAGTGCTCCTCGCAGTCCTCAAGGGTGAAGCCCGGCAGCGGTTTGCCGTCGGGATCCTGAAGCTCGACCCGGATGCCTCCGGCGGCTGAGGTGGCGAAGTTCATGGTTAGGTTGTTGCCGGCAAAGGTGAGCGGCTTGGTGACCAGCCCGCCGCCGCTCATGGGCGCGTGGATGGAGACGAAGCCGTCAAGCCGGAGTGTGTAACGTCGCAACTGGCTGCTGTTGCCGGTCCAGTAGCTTTCGGTGGCGTAGAGGCTCAGCTCGTTGGGCGCGCCGGGGAGCGGTGACTTGGTTTCGACCAGGTGCCAGGCGATGTATTGATGGCCGTAATTCCAGGTGCCGGGGCGCTCGATACCGGGCGGCAGAAAAGCCTCGCCCCAGCGATGGAAGTTGACGCCGTCGCGGCTGGACATGAGCAAGCCCTCGGTGAGAGCCATGCCGTAGCGGTCCTGCGCCTTTGAGCGCCACTCGCGGTGCTGGCGCTCCGGTAGCGCGCGCATGCTCTCCGACCAGCCGCGCTCGACGTAGCGTGTCGGAAAGCCAAGCAGCAGGTGCGGCGCGCGGTGGTAGGGTTTGATTTGATTGGTGTAGAGCGCCTCGCCGGGAGAGTCGCCATAGCTGAGGTTGCGCTGGTTTTCCCAGTGGATGAAATCCCTGGAGGTGGCGGTGCGGATGGCGCGCAGGCCGGCGGGTTTCCAGTTTCCCTCATCGGTCACGCCCTTGGTGAAGTAGCGCCAGTAGGCGCGATACAGGCCGGCATGAGCATCCCAAAAAGCGAGGTTCTGCGAGTCAAAAGCCCCGTCAGTGATGACCGGTGCATCGGCCATGGGCGACCAGCGCAATCCGTCGGGCGACTTCAATGCGAGCAGGCCCTTCTCGCCGCGGGAGCGCACGATGGCCTTGTATCGCTCATCAGGCGGAGCGTCCGGGTTGTCATCCTTGAACACCGCCGGATGTCCGCCGTCCGGTTTCAGGCCGCCCATGTTGCCGTGGGGGATGACGATGTTGTTGGCGGTGGAGCCGTTGAACTCATGCAGGCCCAGTTCAGGCTTGATCCAGGTGATGCCGTCAGCGCTCTCCGCGTAGCAGCAGAAAAGCTGGTGCTCTCCGGTGTCCACCTTGTCCTCTGTAACGGCGATCTGCCATGCTTTGTAATACATGCGGTATTTGTCGCCGTCATGGAAGACGCTGTGATAGCCGCTGCCGCTTCCCTCCCATGGCGCGTCATGAGTGATGGCGATCTCTCTGGGTTGGGGATGGTGCAGGCGCTGTTGCGCTTTCCCGGTCAGTGTTTCGATCAGGTGATCATCCACAAACAACTCGCGACGCGAGCCGATGGCGACGGGGTCAGCGGCCGACGCGAGAAGCGGGAGAAGGACCAGGGTAGGGAGAAGCGACGCGCGCATGACGGATCACTACGTGTCAGGCGGGGCGATGTAGCAGGGCGTCGCGAATGATCTTCATAACCTGCTCGCGCTCGGCTCCGGCGAGGGGCAGGCGCGGCTCGCGCACCCATTCGTTGCCGAGGCCGGTTTCCTGGCAGAGCAGCTTGATATATTGGACGAAGTGCAGGTGGGTGTCGAGCTTCATCAAAGGCTGGCTCCAGCGGTAAAGCGCGCGGCATTCGTCCCAGCGGCCGGCCTGGGCGAGATCCCAGAGTTGCTGATTTTCCTTCGGGAAGGCGATGCCGCTGCCGCAAACCCAGCCATCAATGCCGAGGATGGCGGACTCCAGAAAGAGATCGTCCACGCCAGTGAAGATGCGGTAGCGGTCGCCAACGAGGTTGCGCAGTTCGGTGATGCGGCGGGTGTTGGCGCTGCTTTCCTTGATGGCGAGCAGGTTGGGGATGTCCGCGAGTTCGGCGAACATCTCCGGGGTGACATCGGTGTGGTAGCCGACGGGGTTGTTGTAGAGCATCCAGGGCAGCGGCGTGGCGGCGGCGAGGGCGCGGAACCATTGCGCGGTCTCGCGCGGGTCGGGTTTATAGACCATGGGCGGCATGATCATGAAACCGGCGGCGCCGAGTGTTTCGCAGTCGTGCAGGTAGTGGATGGCGGCCCGGGTGCTCGTCTCCGCCACGCCGCAGACCACGGGCACGCGGCCGGCGGTCACTGCGAGCGCGTGTTTCACCACGGCGCGCTTTTCCTCGGGCAGCAGCGTCTGGTTTTCACCGAGCGAGCCGCAGACAATGAGGGCAGAGACGCCGGACTCAATGAGCGCCTCCCAGTGACGGGCGCAGGCGTCAAGGTCGAGTGATTGATCCTCGCGCATGTGGGTGACGACGGCGGGAAAAACGCCGGTCCAGGAAAGGAGGGGAGACATGCGGCAAAGTGAACCGGCGGGACAGGAACATCTTGATTGCTTTCGTCCTAGCCTGCTGCCAATTCATTCAAAGCGGCCGTCCTTTTCATGAGCGAGACCTTTGCCGAGCACGCATTCGCGGAAGCGCTCTTTGACGCGCTGCCGGACGTGGTCTTTTTCATCAAGGACCGGCACGGCCGCTACGCGCGGGTGAACCAGACCTTGGCGGATCGTTGCGCCGGGGGTGACAAGTTGCGGCTGGCGGGAAGGCTGCCGAGCGAGGTGTTTCCCGCTCTGCTGGCCGGGAGTTATGCGCGTCAGGACGAGGCGGTGCTGCGCACGGGCAAACCGGTGGAGCAGCAATTGGAATTGCATCTCTATCCGGGTGGCAAGGCGGGCTGGTGCCTGACCAGCAAACACCCGCTGCGCGATGCACGCGGCGACATCATCGGTCTCGGCGGCATCTCGCGCGATCTGAACGCGCCAGCGGAAACTTCGCCCGGTTTTGAGGAGCTGGCAGCGGCGCTGCGATTCATGAAGAAGCGTTTCAGCGAAGGATTGCGCATCGAGGATATCGCCTCGCGCTCGGGCCTGAGTGTCCACCAGTTTGAGAGCCGTGTGCGCCGGCTTTTCCAGATGAGTCCGATGCAACTGCTGCACAAGCTGCGGCTGGACGAGGGCATCCGGCTGTTGCGCGAGACGGACGTTTCGCTGGCGGACATCGCCCTCCACACCGGCTGGTGTGACCAGAGCGCTTTCACCCGGCATTTCAGCCGCTACACCGGCATCTCGCCGGGGCGTTATCGCGCTATCCACAAGTCGAAGTAATGTGTTCGCCAGCCGTGGTCAAAACAACAAACCACCGAGAAGGCAAGGCGCGCCTTCGTTGTTTCATCATGATTCAACCCAAGGTCATTCGCTTGTTTGTCCTGCTCGCCTGCCTGGACTGCTGCCTGAAAGCGCAGGAACAAGGTCCGGCCTTGAAGGCTGATCTCTGCATTTACGGCGGCACCCCAGGCGGCATCGCGATGGCGGTGCGCGCGGCGCGCGAGGGTCTCGACGTGGTGCTGGTGAATCGCCACGGGCATCTCGGCGGCATTTTGGCGAGCGGGCTGGGTGTGTGGGACACGCTTTACGAGGGCAAACGCGCTCCGATCTACGACGAGACGCGGCAGGCGATCTTCAATTACTACCGCGAGACCTATGGTGAGGACTCGCCGCAGTATCGTGACGCGCTGCCGGGAAAAAGCGGGCACACCAACGGCAAGTTTGAGTCGAAGGTGGCGGAGAAAATTCTCACCGATCTCGTGGCACGGGAGTCGCGCATTCGCGTGATCCTGCATCGCGTGCCGCAATCCGTGAAACGGGAAGGGCGGCTCATCGAGTCCATCACCTTCATGAGTCTGTGGGGCGATGTGACGGAGGAGGTCGAGGCGGCGGCCTTTGCGGATTGCAGTTACGAGGGGGATTTGATGCCGCTGGCGCGGGTGGCGTATCGTGTCGGGCGGGAAAGCCGGGAGGAGTTTGGCGAGCCGCACGCGGGCCGGGTGTTCCTGCAGCCCACCAAGGAGCGTCCGGATCACCTCGACGCGGAGACGGTGGCACTGCATGACAAGTTGAACCTGCGTCGTTTCACCGGTTTTCAGGCATTGCTTCCAGGCGAGCAGCTTGGCGAGGGCGACCGCCTGGTTCAGGCCTTCAACTACCGCACCACGCTGACCTCCGATCCTGCCAACCGGCTGCCAGTGGAGAGACCGAAGGACTACGATGCCGCAGCGCTCGCGGAACTTGAGTTCGGCTCCATCGTGCAGCCGTTGCCGAACCAGAAGATCGGTTGGAACCGCCCGCAACTCGTCGGCCCGCATCAGGACTATGTGGAGGGCGATTGGGCTGCGCGCCAGCGCGTGATGGACGAGCATTGGCAGGCTACGATGGGCCTGCTGTGGTATCTGCAAAACGATCCCTCCGTGCCGGAGGAGCGTAGCGCGTTCTTCAGCCGCTTTGGATTGGCGAAGGATGAGTACGAGGACAACGCGCATCGCCCGCATGAGTTTTATGTGCGTGAGGCGAGGCGGCTGGACGGGCGCGCGATTTTCACTCAGCACGACGCCATGCTCGCCGCAGGCACACGACGCGCGCCGGTGCATCGCGACAGCATCGCCATCACCGAGTGGTATCTCGACACGCATGCGTGCACTTTGGACCGCGTGCCGGGCAGCCTCGATGAAGGCAAGATGATGCTGCATTACGAGACCTTTCCCGGCCAGGTGGCCTACGACACGCTGCTGCCAAAAGACCTCGACAACCTGCTCGTGCCGGTGTGCCTGGGCAGCACGCATGTGGCCTGGGGCACGATTCGCCTGGAACCCACCTGGATGCAGATTGGCGAGTCAGCCGGGGTAGCCGTGGCGATGGCGAAAAAGAGCGTCGTGCCGCCCGCCCGAGTGGACCGCGAGCAACTCGTTCGCGAGCTGGCACGCCGGAAAACCATGCTCGCCTTTTTCAATGACCTTGATGTCAGCTCGGACGATCCGCGCGTGGCGGCGGCGCAGTACTTTGGCGCCAGGGGATTCTTCTCCGGTTATGACGCCAAGCTGGACGCGCCGGTGACGGAGGCGGTGCTGCAGGTTTGGGAAGCGGGCTTTGACCGGCTTCAAGCGGGCACTCTGGACCCGGCAGCGATGGAGGTTTGGGTTCAGCAGGCTGAGGAGGCCGAGGCAAAGCCCTCCGGTCGGAATCGCGGCAATGTGCTGCGGCAGTGGTTCGAGAGTTTGCGTTGAGTTCGCTGACAAAACACGGGCTTGGCGAGACAAGGGAGAGCTTGACCGCGGTCGGCTAAAACTTTCTCGATGTCATAGGACTTAAGTCGGATTGTGAAAGGAAAGGCGGGGAGCATACTTCCCTCATTCACCTGCCGAGGTTGATTCACCCACATCAAGACACCGACACCATGACAACCCGTGCTTCTTCCACGCTGAGAGCCATTTCCCTTGCCGCTCTAGCCATCATCAACAGCGGAAACGCTTTAGCCGAAGCGGACATGTTTGCAAATGCCACAGTCATTACTGGCACCCATTACATTTCGCCCGAGGTGTCCCTGCTGGGCTTCACCACTGAAGCGGGAGAGCCTGACATCGCCAGCGGATTCGGCGGTGCCACGGCCTGGTGGAGGTGGACCGCTCCCGAGAACGGATTTTGCACGGTGGGAAGTCTGCATGTCCCGCTGAACAACCCGCTGGAAGATCCCAGGGTGGGGGTATTCACCGGCGCCACAGTCAGCACCCTCACTCAAGTGGCAACCAACTCGTATTCCTGGAAGAGCGGCGACACCTACAACCGGGCCTTGTGCACTTTTTACGCGGTCAAGGACACGACCTACCACATTGTCATTGATTGCTCGGACCTGCCCGACGTGACGGCCTCCGCCAACAGCGTCATTCTCAACCTCGGTCTGTTGCCGCTGCGCGCCACCCGAAAATACGCGGCGGGCTATGTGAGCGGGAATGGGGAGATTCATTATTCGGCGTCCCTGAACAAGACTGGCACCTTTGCCTTTTCGGCGCGGGTGAAGGTGGGACGGATTAGCTATCCGCTCAGGGGTTTGCTGTCTCCGGATGGTTTTTTCATGTCAGCACTGTCACGCCCCACGCCTGCCGGCAGCCCGCCTGTTCCCCCATTTGGCCTTCTGCTGGACGCCAAGGACGGAGGAAAGATTTACCTGGGAACGGGAGCCAATGCCGGGGTGAGCGCGGAGCTCTTTGAAACGAAATCGTTTCCCAAAGGAACGGCCACTCCGCTGGCGGGGAAATACACTTCCGCCATCGGTTCCATCCTCTACGTCAGGGTCCGTGCCAATGGAACCATCACAGGATCGGGCAGAGCGCCGGATGCGGTGCCCTACACTTTCTCGGGTGTATTGTGCGCGTCTCTTGTGGAAGCGTTAACCAGCAACGCCAGAACCCCGGTGGTGGTCAGTCTGCACGGAGGCAAAGGTTTCGTCTTCCACGAGCTGAGATTTCAGGAGGCGGGCGTCTCTGACCTTCTGACCAGCGCCTCCCGCTACATCCGCCCGCCCACGACGGGGTCCTACTATCCGGCAGGCATGAATGCCGATCTGTCTATCACGGCTGGAGTGCGGACCTACATTCCACCAGCTTCCAATCAGCGTGCGCTCGGTTTTTTGGAGCCGCTCGGCATCGGCAAACTCGTTCTCGATCCTGTCCCGGGGGAGTTGGCGGTGAAGATCGAGGAGAATCTGACTTTCACCCTCTCCAATCGCTTTCAATTCGCCTCCCAAGCCAGCAAGCCGTCACTCAAGCTCAATCTCTCCACTGGGACGGCCAGTGGCAGTGTGCTGGACAGCACGGGCAGGAAACGGCTCCTCCACGGAGCCATCCACTTGCGGCATGACTTCGTGCCCGCCCTCGCCGGATTTGCCACAGGAACCACCCAAACCGTGCCGCTGGAAGTGAAGTGACCCTCGCTCCATGCCGCGTTCAAAGCCTTCCACCCACTTGACTAAAATGAAAACGATTCTCACCCGTCTCTCTCGCAACCATGTGCTGCTGGCGGCTGTTCTAATTCCTGCCGCCCAGGCATTCGGGGTTGCCGATAACTTTGAGAACGCCACTCTCATCCCCGGCAGCGCCCATTATTCGAACGAAGTTTCCCTTTCCACGTTCACCACTCAGACGGGTGAGCCTTCGGTCATTAATGGAGCCACCAACGCTGGCAAAACAGCCTGGTGGAAGTGGACGGCTCCCGCCGACGGCTTTTGCACGGTGGACACCCTGGATCTGGCAGACAGCAATCCACTCATTGACAGTGTGCTGGCAGTGTTCACGGGGACCGCGGTCAACAATCTCACCCGCGTTTCTCAGAACGATGACTTCTGGACCAACGCGCAGGGGGGCAACCGGCGCGGTGCCAAATGCACTTTTTACGCTGTCAAAGACACCACTTACCACATTGTGGTGGATGGATTTGCACCGAGTTCTGTAGGGCCGACTAAGAACGTGGTTTCGATTTATTTACGCCTGCTGCGGCTGGCGGCGGAGAGTCGGCGCGGCGCTGGATACAGTTTGGAGAGCACGGGTCTGAATTTCTCCGCGAATGTCAGCAAAACGTCGAAGTTCAGCTTTACGGCTCGCATCCGAGTGGGCCGGGACACGCATGTGTTCAGGGGCGTGGTGTCTGCGGAAGGTTTGTTCCTGGCCTCCATCCCCCGCCGCTCCCTGCCGGGCGGGCCACCGCAGGCGCCGCTTGGCGTTTTGCTGGACATCTCGGACGGAGGAAGGATTTACATGGGAACAGGTGAAGAATTTGATCTGTCTGGATCATTGATCCCGGTGAGGCGGTATTCAGCCGGTTCGGTGTGCCCATTGGCGGGCAAATTTGTGACTGGCGGCGGGGTGACTCTTTACGCCAGGATCAGCCGCACCGGCGGCGTCACCGTGGCGGGCAGGGTCGAGGATGGAACACCATTTGTCGCGGGCGGCCCTTTGTGCGCTCATCCGAATCAATCCAGTTCCGATAATGGCGAATTTCCCTTTGCCGCGAGCCTGCACAAAGGCGGGGGATTTTTGTTCCAAATCATGCGCTTTACCGAGAATGGCGCCGTAGATCACATGGACAACCCATTTACCCGCTATGTCCGCCCGCCCAATCCGGGCAGCCTGTTTTATCCGGCTGGCATCAACACCTCCGTGAGCATGCCGACACAAGTCAGAACCTACTTCCCGCCACCCAGCAGCCAGCGCAACCAAGGCTTTCTGAATGCGGACGGAGTCGGCAAGCTGACCATCAACGCATTGATGGGCGAGCTCGCCGTCAAGGTGGAGGAAGCTCTTTTCCTCAGCGTCAGCAATCGCTTCAGCTTCCCAGTTCAAACCCGCAAACCCAGCCTCAAGCTCAACCCAAGCACCGGCATCGTGACTGGCAGCATCACCGATGACGCGGGAGTAAAACGCTCCCTCTACGGCGCCCTCTACACGGAGCTATCCGGCACCTATCTGAAGGGCATGACCTCGGGCATTACAAGATCCCTTCTCTTCTCTGTGAGCAAAAACTGAGTCTGCTCGATGCAAGCGCCTCGATTCTTCGATTTGAGGCGACCTTGCCGGGGCTGGCCGCGTATCATGCGTGATGCGTCGATTCTGGATTCCACTCTCAGGCTTGCTTGTCTGCGGTATCGTCATTGCCGCCTGCGCGACCTCGCGGGCGGGTTACGAAACCGCGCCCTACTCGGTGATTCGTGAGGATGGCAGTTTTGAAATCCGCGCTTATCCCGAAATTCAAATCGTGAGCACCGCCCAGGATGGCGACAACCCGAGTTTCATGCGCTTGTTTCGCTACATCGACGGGGGCAACGCGGCGGAGGAGAAGATCGCGATGACGACCCCGGTGTTCATGGTGGAGGGCAAGATGGCCTTTGTGCTGCCAGAGGAGAAAAGTGATCAGGCACCGGCACCGAAAAGCGGGGAGGTGAAGTTGGAGAAACTGCGGGCGCAGACGGTCGCGGTCCTGCGGTTCAATGGCGGGCGTTCTACACAGGGCGAGGAAGCCGCGCTGGCCAAGCTGCGGGATTGGTTGCGCGCGAATCAAATCGAGGAGGCGGGCAAACCATTCAGCGCCTACTATGACCCGCCATGGACACCTGGGTTTCTGAGGCGCAACGAGATGTTGATTCCGATCCGCCCGCTCAAGGCGTCGAATACACCAGCAGGTGCATGATGCGCCAGCCGGCTGGGGTGTGCGCGAGCGAAAAATGATCGATGCCGGTGGTGCGCGACGCGCCTTTGACGAGGGTCCACTTGACGCGGGCGAGAGCTGCACGGTCATCCATCAGAATCTCGATGTGATCAGCGGTCTCGCGCATGGGTTCGGCGGCGGTTTGATGACTGAGGCGCTGGCCGTGCAGGAAGTCGGCCAGGGTGTCGGTGCTCGGCGGTCCTTTGCCCTCGGGCAGCCAGGTGATGCGCGCATTTTCATGGAAACAGGCGGCGTAGCCAGCCATGTCCTGGTTGGACCAGGTTTCAAAGTAGTGATGCAGGAACGCAATCACTGCCTTCTGAGAGGGCGTGTCGGTGGCGGGCTGCTTGTTTTTTTGACACGCGGCCAGGAACAAAGCGGCCAGCACCAAGGCGAACGCGGGCAGAAAGGCACGGTTCATGGCAGGCCGTTAGTCGGGTTCAGACGAAGGACTCTTCCTCGACGCCGAGCAGGGCGATGATGCGGTTCAGGTCCTCGACGCCGTAGTAGTCGATCTCGATGCGGCCTTTTTTCTCCGAGTGATGCAGGCTGACATTGGTCTTGAGATGGCTGATGAGCTTCTGCTCGACGGTTTCAATGGCGACGGCGAACTCGCCTGTGGCGACTTCCGGCTTGGGCGGCGGCGGGTTGAGGACCGCCTGCACGAGACGCTCGGTGGCGCGCACGGAAAGGCCTTTTTTGATGACCTCATCAGCGGCTTTTTCCTGCTCGCGCGCTTGTTTGAGGCTGAGCAGGACTTTGGCGTGGCCAGTGGTGAGGGCGCCTTTGGCGACGCGATCCTGCACGGCGGACGGCAGGTCGAGCAGGCGCATGGAGTTGGCGACGGTGGCGCGATTGCGGCCAACGCGCTGGGCGATGTCCTCCTGGCGCATTGCGAAATCTTTGGCGAGGCGCTCGTAGGCGCGGGCTTCCTCGATCGGGTTGAGATCCTCGCGTTGGAGGTTCTCGATAAGCGCCATTTCGAGCACTTCTTTGTCGCTGGCCTCGCGCGTGATGACGGGGACTTCCTTCAGTCCGAGCTCGCGCGAGGCTCGGAAACGACGTTCGCCGGCGATGAGCTCCAAGCGGCCATTGACGGGCCGGACGATGAGAGGCTGGATGACGCCGTGCTCGCGGATGGACTCCATGAGTTCCGCCAGTTGCTCGGCAACGAATTCTTTGCGCGGTTGCAGCGGGCTGGGAACAACTTGATCGAGAGGCACGCGGCGCACCACGTCTCCCGGCGCGGGCTGCGCCAGGGCTGGCGGCCTGGCCACGCCAGCGACGGCGGGGGGGGCTGAGATGAGGGCGCCGAGCCCTTTGCCGAGTGCTTGTTTTGCCATGGGGAGGCGAGCTTAAGCACGCCCCCGCGCGGAAGCAAACACGGAATTGATGCGATTGCGGAGGTCGCAGGGACGATTGCAAACGGCGGTGGATCGCGGAAAGATCAGCACTGCAGCGGACGACTTTTCCTCCCAATCATGCCCATGAAACCCGTCTTTGTTTTTTCCGCCGCTTGTTTTCTAGCCGCCGCTGCCGCCATCACTGCTGAGGACAACGTCCCGCCGCCCGGTTTCACCGCCTTGTTCAATGGCAAGGATCTCTCAGGCTGGTACGGCTGGGGCACCCAGGATCCCGCCGACCTCTGGAACATGCCGGAGGCGGAACGCGCGGAGTACAAGCGCAAGTCCATCGAGGGCGGTTTGCTCGACGCCAAGGGCAATGACAAAGGCGATCATGTCAACGCTCATTGGTCGGTCGAAAACGGCGAGCTCGTCAACGACGGCAAGGGCCTCTACCTCACCACCGACAAGGACTACGGCGACTTCGAGCTGTGGGTGGATTACAAAATGCTGCCCAAGGGGGACAGTGGCATCTACCTGCGCGGCACTCCGCAGGTGCAGATCTGGGATTTCACCGAGAACGACGAGAAAGCGGTTTCGCTTGGCAAGCCCTTCGGCTCCGGCGGTCTTTGGAACAATAAAAATCCCGAGGGCAAGAACCCGCTCAAGCTCATGGACAAGCCCTTCGGCGAGTGGAACCGCTTTCACATCAAAATGATCGGCGAGCGTGTCACCGTCACCCTCAACGGCGAGGTGGTGGTGAACAACGCCGTGCTGGAAAACTTCTTCGCCAATCGCAAGGCCGGTTATCTGGCCTACGGCAAAAAAGACGAGCAAGGCAATGCCGCTGAAAAACCGCCGGCGGGCTGGATGAATGATCCCGTCTATGCCAAAGGCCCCATCCAACTGCAAACGCACGGCAGCGAGATTCGCTGGAAAAATGTCTTCATCCGCGAGATCGGTCCCGAGGAGGCAAACGCAGCACTGGCCGCCGGCGAGGAGCAGGAGGAGTTCGAGCGTCTCGACAACGGCCAGGACCTTGCCAACTGGCAGGGCGCGGTGGACAACTACGAGGTCGTCGATGGCGCCATCGTCTGCAAACAGGGCAAGGGCGGCGACCTGCTCAGCAAAGAAGAATATGGCGACATGATTTTGCGCTTCGAATTCAAGCTGCCGCCCGCCGGCAACAACGGCATCGCCCTGCGCACCCCGGTCGGCGGTCACAGCGCCAAGGACGGCCTGGAGATTCAGGTCATCGACACCGACGGCTACGAGGCCAAGACCGGCAAGGAACTTCAGCCCTATCAGGTCCATGGCTCCATCTACCACCTGGTCGGCGCCAAGCGCGGCTACCTGCGTCCGGTTGGCGAGTGGAACTTCGAGGAGATTGAAGTGCGCGGCAACCAGATCAAAGTCACCCTCAACGGCACCAAAATCCTCGACGCCAATCTCGACGAACTTGACTACAGCGACGTGAAGACCAAGCCGGCCGGTGTCGAGCGCAAGACCGGGCACATCGGATTCGCCGGTCACAATGACCCGGTTGCCTTCCGCAATTTTCGCGTGAAGCGCCTGTGAAGCCGCCGCCAGCGGAGCGCGGGTGCCCCGGCTGCGAGCGAGCGCGGACTCCTGGCCTGTGTTTGCCACAGGGGACGATCCGCGACACGGCTTTTCCTTTTGGGGCTTGATTTGCGCCCGCTCATTCGTCGGTGCCGCGAACGAAAGCGGCGCCGGCGCTGCACTCTGCCGCCACGATTTCCCGGATGGCTGAAGAAAAAAGGGCCGGATGCAATCCGGCCCTTTTTTCTCTGAGAATGGGAATGCCGCGGCCGTTTCAGGCGGTCGCCTGATAGTTGGCCATGAAGCTGGCCGCGTCTTCGGCGTCGGCCTCGTTCATGGCGGTGGCAATCTTGCTTTGCAGTTCGTCGCGCAAGCGGGCCACCAGATCGAGACCTTTGTTGGTGATGCGGACCATGACTTTGCGGCGGTCATCGATGGCGTGGGTGCGCTCCATGTAACCGAGTTTCTCCAGGCGATCGACGAGGCCGGTGGCGGCGGCGGTGGAGTGGCCCATCTTGCGCGCGATGTCGGTCATCGTGATTTCGCGCGAGGTGGAAAGAAAGCTGAGCAGGAAAAACTGGGCAAACGAGATGTTATCCCGGTTCAACTCCCTGGAAAGGTCGAGCAGGAATTCACGCTGGCTGAACAGAATGAAGTCTGCCAGTTTTGCGTGGTCCTTGGAGGAGGGGGACGTTCCGTTCATGGTGAGAAAGGGAGGGGACGGGTGAGTAACTTGGAGGGGTTGAATGCCACTAACTTTTATCAATATACATTGCGAAGAAGTAAAATCAACAATAAATCCATAAAATTCATAATTTTTCCTGCTCGCACTTTTTCAAATTTCGCTACCATAATAATCAATTATGACAAAATATCAAGGCATTAGTGTGGCAAAAGCGCATTTTTTTTGTGCCTGTTCGTGAGGCTTGCCCGCAGCGGGTGATTTTTTGTGCCTGGGCTGATGTCGCGCCCGCGCACCTGGCACAACGCCTTCCATGAACTCGGCGGCGATCGCGAGCTCCAGAAGCACGATCAACGCTTTTTCTTCCGCCACTCGTCCGGAGTTCCCGTGGTGTGCAGTTCCGCGCTGCGCCGCATCCTGCTGCTCCACCTCAAGCGGTCGCGTTGCCGCCGCCGCCGTCACCAAGGAAACAAGGGGTTGCAAAGCCTCGATTCTGCTGTTCGCCAGGCTTATTGAACCAAAGTTTAATCGCCCCCACTTGCCGTGAGTCGGCGCCCGTAGCAGTGTGAGCCAGCTGAAGCGGATGCAGAAAAACTCTGCCAGGCCACAACCAACCTCTGATGGCTCATGAAAACGTCATTTGCACGCACTCTCTGCATGTCCCTGCTCGCGCCAGCGCTCCTAGCCTCTTGCATGGGCACGGTGGACCGCGTCGAAGACCGCTATGATCGCCGAGAGGACCGCTACGACCGCCGGGTGTATTCGGGCCCCGGTGATTACTTGGAAAATCGTTACGACCGTCGGGAAAACGTGAACGACAAATTTCGAGGTCGTCGTGGAATTATGTACTGACAATTATTTGGAAATTGGGTAAAAGCGCGGAAATGGCGGCAGCTACCCCAAAAGTAGGGTCCGTCTGTCCTTGATGCCCGCCCTTGCTCTCATGAAATATCGTCTCGCTTGTTTTGCCCTGGCTGGCGCCTGCCTCTCCGCCTGCAGCACCGAAGCGCTGCAGGATCGCATGGACCGGCGCAATGACAGCTACTCCAACCTACAGAAGCGGCGGGAAATCCGCCAGGATGCCCGCGATGCCCGCTACGATGCCTGGTGGGATCGCGTCATGCATTGAGTGTTTTCTGAAAAGTTTGGCTTTTACCCGGACACGAAGCCGCGTTGTTTCATCCGCTCCCATGGCCGCAGGGTATCGGCGCAGGGTTGACCCGATGCGCCGAAGGCCGCAATTTCACTCATGAATTGGGTCACGGTCGTCTGGTCGCTTGCGGCAGGCGCCTGCATTACCCTCGGTGTCACTTGCCTGCTCATTTGGCGCAGAGTGCCGGCCCGGCACGCCAACCGGGCGTTTGCAGTGGCCGCCCTGGCCACAGCCGGCATCGCTTTTTGCGAGCTGTCGCTCATCAGCACCACCGAGGTGCGGACCTATGAAAACGTGCAGCGTTGGGCGCATGTGCCGGTGGCGGTGCTGCTGGTGGCGCTCGCTTTTTTTACGCGTTTTTATTTTCAAACCACCCGCCCATGGCTTTTCTGGCTGGCGGTAACAACACGGCTTCTGGTGCTGCTGGTCAATTTTCGCGGACCGGGCAGCGTCAATCTTTCAAAGGTCGTCAGCCTTGAAAAAATCACCCTTCTCGGCCAGCCAGTCACCCTCGTCGGAGAGGCGGTGACCAATCCCTGGAACCGCCTGGCGGGCGCCAACTCGCTGCTGTTCCTGGTTCTTTTTATCGACACTTCAATCAGGTTGTGGCGGCGGGGTGATGCCGATTCTCGCCGCCGCGCCTTGTGGATCGGTGGCGCCCTGGTCACCTTCATGCTGCTGGCGGCGGGTCATGCCTATCTGGTCAATCAGCAGGTGATCGATTCGCCCTTCATCATTACGCTTTGTTTCATGGGCATCATCCTGGCGATGGCGCGGCAACTAGGCCATGATGTGATCGAGGCGGAGGAGCGCGCTGGACGGCTGATCGAGGCCTCGCCCTACTCGATGATCATGGTGAATGACTTGGCCCGGATCGTCATGGTGAACTTGCAAACGGAAACCGCGTTTGGTTATCCGCGTGAGGAACTGCTTGGTCAGCCGCTGGAAATCCTGATTCCCGAGCGCTTCCGTCAAAGTCATGCGGCCATGCACGCTGGATTCGTGCGATCACCTGTTTCCCGCCGCATGGGGGAGGGCAGGGAGCTCTGGGGTCTGCGCCGGGACGGCACCGAGTTCCCGATTGAGGTGGGTTTGACTCCCGTCGAAACCTCAGAGGGCCGTTTTGTTCTTGCCTCGGTCAGTGACATCACAGATCGCAAGCGCATGGAGGCGGAGGCTCATGAGCAGCGGGACGAACTGGCCCATCTCTCGCGGGTGACCTCGCTCGGGCTACTGTCCGGATCGCTGGCGCACGAGATCAACCAGCCGCTGGGAATCATCCTGGCCAATGCCCAGGCGGGGCAACTCATGCTCGACCAGGGGAACCCCGACCTGGAGGAGATGCGGGAAATTCTCGATGACATCGTGAGCGAGGATCTGCGCGCGGGCGAGGCCATCAAACGCTTGCGCGCCCTTCTCAAACGCGGACAATCGAAGCTGGTTCCCGTCAATGTAAACGAGCTCGTGATGGATGTCCTGAAACTGATGCAAAGCGATTTGACGCGGCGCAACGTCACCGTAACCACTGAATTGGCGCGGGAAATGGCCAGCGTGTCCGCCGATCCGGTCCAGATTCAGCAGGTTCTGCTCAACCTTATCCTCAACGCCTGCGAGGCGATGGAAGACAACCCCGAGGAACGGCGGCTCATCACCGTCTCGACTTGTGCGCAGCCGGACGGGGCGCGCATTTCCATTCAGGACCAGGGTTGCGGCCTGCCGGTGCAGGACAGTCAACGCCTCTTCCAGCCGTTTTTCACCACCAAGGAGCACGGCATGGGCATCGGCCTCGCCATCAGCAAATCCATCGTAGCCGCCCATCACGGCAATCTGCGGGCCGAGTCGAATCCTGGCGGCGGCGCCACTTTTCACCTCGAACTCCATCCAGACAACCCCGCGCCCGCATGACGAACTCGCCGCCCCTGGTTTACCTGCTCGATGATGACCCCGGCATGGTCAAGGCGCTGCGGCGGTTGCTGATGCTGGAAGGTTTCGAGGCGCGCGGCTTCACCTCCGTCGCGGCCTTTTTGAAGGTCTGCGAGCCTGAGCGGCAATGCTGCCTGGTCCTGGATGTGGCGATGCCGGAACTTGATGGCATCCAACTGCAACAGCGGCTCTCCCAGGAGGGTCGTCGCATTCCTGTCGTCTTTTTGACCGGTCATGGCGATATTCCCATGAGCGTGCGCGCCATGAAGGCGGGGGCGGTGGATTTCCTCACCAAACCGGTCAACGCGCCCGACCTGGTCCGCGCGGTCAGAGCCGGCCTTGACCGCTCCAAAGAGCAGGGTCGGATCGCCCGTTTCGCCCACCTGCTGTCCCGCTTGACAGCGCGCGAGCGCGAGGTCTTCGAGCACGTCGTCTCCGGGGAGTTGAACAAACAAATCGCCGCCGGTCTCGGCACCGGACTGCAAAACATCAAAATCCACCGCGCCCGGGTGATGCAGAAACTCGAAGTCGAGTCCCTCGCCGAGCTCGTGCGCATGGCGGAGCGCGTTGGCGTGGACGGGCCGGTGCGCGGTTAACGGCGGCCCCGGGGTTCGGCCAGATGAACCAAGGTCTAATGGAAGCAGTCTGCCGCCGGGCTTTTTTGCCGCCGACCATGAACCAATCGCCCGTGCTCGTCGCCGTGCTGGATGATGAGTCGAGGATGCGCACCGCGCTGAGGCGGCTCCTCCAGGCGCGCGGCTTTCGTGTCGAATTGTTTGAGACCGGAGGGGACTTTATCGAGGCGGCTCAAAGCCGCCAGCCGGACTGCCTGTTGCTGGACCTGCACATGCCGCGGATGAACGGGTTTGATGTGCTCGCCTCGCTTAATATGCTGCGCCTGCCGGTTCGCGTCATCGTCATCACTGGTCATGACGAGCCGGGGAATGCTGACCGGGCGCATGAACTGGGAGCGGCGGATTATTTGCTCAAACCTCTTGAGGCGGGCACGCTGGTAAACGCCATTCACAAGGCTCTCAGCGGGGAGGCGTCGGGTTTGTCTTAACCGCCGCATTTTTTTCGTGACGTCGAACCGGACCGCTTGCTAGCCTGACTTATTCATGAAAGCCATTCTCGCCCTCGACCAGGGCACCACCAGTTCCCGCGCCATTCTCTTTGATCATGACGGGGCCATCCTCGCGGTGGCGCAACGCGAGTTCAGGCAGATTTTTCCGCAGGCGGGCTGGGTCGAGCATGATGCGAACGAGATCTGGGAGACGCAACTGGCGACGGCGCGCGAGGTGCTCGAGAAAGCCGGAATCACCGCCGCGGACATCGCCGGCATCGGCATCACCAACCAGCGCGAGACGACGGTGGTCTGGGACCGCCAAAGCGGGGAGCCGATCCACCACGCGATCGTCTGGCAGGACCGGCGCACCTCGGGATTTTGCGACGAACTGAAGGCCGCCGGCCATGGCGAACTGATTCAGCAGCGCGCAGGCCTGGTGATCGACGCCTATTTTTCCGGCAGCAAGGTGCGCTGGCTCCTCGACAACGTGCCCGGCGCGCGCGCGCGGGCGGAGCGCGGCGAACTGGCCTTCGGCACCATTGACTCCTGGCTCGTCTGGAAACTCACCGAGGGGCGCCAGCATGTGATTGATCCGTCCAACGCCTCGCGCACGATGCTCTTCAATTTGCGAGGTCATTGGGACGACGACCTCCTGGAAGTTCTCGGCGTGCCACGCGCGCTGCTGCCCGAGATCAGGTCCTCGAGCGAGGTCTATGGCGAGACCCGCCTGCTCGGCGCGCCGATCAAAATCGCCGGCATGGCGGGCGACCAGCAGGCGGCGTTGTTCGGCCAGAACTGCTTCGAGCGCGGCCTGGCCAAGAACACTTATGGCACCGGTTGCTTCATGCTGATGAACATCGGCGCCGAGCCGCAGCTCTCGAAGCATCAACTGCTCACCACGGTGGCCTGGCAGGTGGGCGGGCAAATGGAATACGCGCTGGAGGGCAGCGTGTTCATCGGCGGCGCGGTGGTGCAGTGGCTGCGCGACGGTCTCGGCATCATTAAGAGTTCCAGCGACGTGGAAACCCTCGCCGCCAGCGTGCCGGACAGCGGCGGGGTGTATTTGGTGCCCGCCTTCGCCGGGCTTGGCGCGCCGCATTGGGATCAGTACGCGCGCGGCACCATCACCGGTCTCACCCGCGGCACTTCCGCCGCGCATATCGCCCGTGCGGCGCTCGACGGCATCGCTTTCCAGGTCGCTGATGTGCTGGAGGTGATGCGGCAGGACAGCGGCGTCGCAATGAACGGCTTGCGCGTCGATGGCGGCGCCTCGGCCAACGACATGCTGATGCAATTCCAGGCCGACTTATTGCAGGTGCCGGTGGTGCGGCCGAAGGTGATCGAGACCACCGCGCTGGGCGCCGCTTATTTGGCAGGTTTGGCGACGGGCTTTTGGCGGGACCGCGCCGATGTCTCGCGCGCCTGGCAGGTGGATCGGATTTTTGAACCGCAAATGAGCGCGGACCAAGCGGCGCATCGTCGTGACCGCTGGAACCTGGCTTTGAGCCGCGCCCGCGAGTGGGAGGAGCGCTGAGGATGCCTCGTCATTTTTTAACAGCAACCCATCCCTGATTTATGGGCATCACTCTTGGCCGTGAGTTCCTCATCATCCTTGGCGCCCTGGCCATGGGCGTGCGCGCTGGCGGTGTTGGCCTCTGCCTCTGGGGCGCGGTCGGCCTGCTGGTGGTCGGTTTTGACATCGCTCCCGGAACATCCCCGGCGCGCTCTTGTGCAGGCGCAGGCATGGGCAGCCCGCATGGGGCGTGCAAATAGTCTTCGCAATCCCGCCTTAGCTGGATATCAATGCGCGGTGAAGCGCGCATGACTGAGAAAACAAGCAGCGGGGATACGGCAGCGGGTGACTCATCACTCTGTGCAACCGCTCTTGACAGCGGCAGCGGTCCGGCAGCGACGCGGCCCGTTCGCGGCATTCAAGAAAAGCTGAAAATTCGCCCCATGGAGGCGGTGCGGGCGCTCTATGCCGAGGGGGAAACGGATCTGGCTGAGGCGATTTTCAGCAGCTTGGGCAGGGCGATTTTTGAGGGCAATGCGCCGCCGCCAGCCAGTCTGGTGAAGCGCGTGCTGGCCCGGGTCAGTTACCGGGTGCTCAAGCGCACCACGCGCCGCAATGAGGTTGAGACGGATGACGGCGGTTGGATGTACCGGAACCGGTTGCTGGAACGATCCGGTCATCCTTACGCGGCCGCCCTGCTGGCGTCATCGTGCCGGGAGACCGGAGCGCTAGTAGAGGGCGGGGACCCCATGAACGGACCCTACATGATGATCGCCCCGGAAATTCGCGAGGCCTGCACTCTGTGGGACAAGCTGTTCTGCAACTCGGTGCAGAGCAAGGACGTGCAACTGCGTTTCATCTGGGAAACCCGGGCCACGGTTGAGGAGGCCAGCCAGCGGCTGTCGCGCGGGCTCTCCGTGCGCTTGAAAGCCCTGGCCGCCGGCACCGGCCTCAGCATGCTGCTCGCCTACGACCAGCTCCTCCGGCGCGGTCATGACCCGTCCAGGATCGACGTGGCCATCACCGACCGAGACCCGGTCAACACAGCGAAAACGGAGCGCTTGCTTGCCAAGCTGGCTTGCCACCGGGGCTGGCGGGTCGGAGTGCCCGGCGGGGCGGGGGTGGCCGCCCGCACGGAGGACATTTTTGCCGGCGACGCATGGCGGAGCGGACTTGGCGAGGATGCCAGGCATGATCTCGTCACCGCGGTCGGCATTCTGGAGTACCTCCAGGGGTTTACTTTGGACACGACGGAGAAGCGCCTCAATCTCATTGAGCCTCCCGAAGAGGTCACCGCGCGCGATCTGGCGGCGCGTCTGTGCGCCATGACACGTTCCGACGGCTCGTTGATCATCAACACGTTCCGTCCGCACTTCAGCACCCGGATCATGGAGTTGTTCGGCAAGCGCTTCGATTACCGTGATGTGCAACATGTGACCAGCCTCATGGCGGAGACGCAGTTCCGTCTTCCCATCATCATTGGCTCGGGCCTGATTTACGATGTCAAAGTTTTCCGCAAGCAGGTGGTGGTGCCGGGTCTTATTGCGCAAGCTCCGATGTGACCTGTCCCTGCCTGCCATGAATCATAATCCGCCCTGGATTCATCGGGCGACTGGGACGCAAGATCAGCGGCAGCCCCAGAGATCTGGCGGACCTCGGATCTGCAATGGTGGCCGCGGCCAGGCCGGTGGAGGACGGCACCCAACTGCGCAGGACGCCCAACAGCATTGATGTCCTTGATCCAAACAGCCGTTTTCTGCGTTCCCAGCGGCCATTGGTCAAATCAACAACCCACTGGCATTGCCGAGGTGCAACGCATTCTCCACCAGCATCTGCGCGGCGGCGGCCGTTGAGATTGCGTTGCAAGCGCGGCACCCGGCAAATCTGAACGAAAGCGCATGTCCAAGGTCTTACTTATCTTGTTTCCATTATGCGCCTCCCCCAACCCGCCCTCTTGCCGCTTGTCCTCAGCCTTCTCGCTCCGCTGGGCTTGTCTGCCGGTCAACCGGCGAATGATTTGATTCAGCAGGGGGCGCCATTTGATGATCAATACCAGCCGGAGGAAGCGCTCAAATATTACCTCCCGGCGGAAAAGCTGGAACCCGGCAACGTGGACTTGCTGCTTCGCATTGCGCGCCAATACCGGCATCTCATGCAGGACTCCACTGACTTGCAGGAGCAATTGCGGCATGGCGCCACCGCCAAAGACTATGCCGCCCGCGCCATCGCGCTGGCTCCAAACAACGCCGACACCCATCTTTCACTCGCGATCTGTCATGTCAAAATGGTGCCGATTTTGGGCACCAAAGAGCGCATGGAAGCCTCCCGTCAGATCAAGGCGTCAGTGGACAAGGCCATCCAACTCAACCCAAACGACGATTTGGCCTGGCACATTCTGGGCTGCTGGCACCAAAAACTGGCTGACATCAGCGTCCTGAAACGAGCCATTGCCAAGGTGGTGTACGGGTCCATCCCCGCGGCTTCGAATGAGGAGTCGGTTCGTTGCTTGGAAAAAGCCATTCAATTGAATCCGAGCCGTCCCATGCATCACATCGAACTTGGACGGACCTACGCCCAAATGGGAAAATCCGAAGACGCCAAGCGCCATATTGAAAAAGGGCTGTCCCTGCCTGACGTCGGCAAGGACGACCCGGAGCAGAAACGCCGAGGGCGCGAGACACTGGCGGTGTTGCGCTGAACGGCACCGGCGGCCGTTTCACGCCGCGTCCGCCTGTCCCCCCGTGTCGGGTTCAAAGGTGACCAGGCGAAATTTCCCGGATTTGGGATCGAGTGGCAGCCGGTCCACAACCTCGATGTCGAAGCGCACGTTGCGCATCTCTTTTTTTTCCAGGATCGACCGCAAAGCCACGGTGAGAGCATGCAGGGCCTGCCTGCCCTCGCTTTCCCCAATCCCGTCTTGCAGGCGTGCCCGCGTCAGAAAGCGGGCGTTGTTGCGCAAGGCGATCTGCCAGCCGCTCACCCCCGGTGCCATCAGTTCGACGATGACGATCGGGTGAATCGAGTCCGGCTGCCCATGCTCGTTGACGAAGGTCAGAGAGTGCTCGCGGCGTCCCACCAGGGTTTTTACCTTGCGGAAGGGCAGGGGATTTGAACCCGCCGTGTCCGGCGCCAGGACATCGTCCATCTGATAGCGGATCAACGGCATCAGGTCGTTGAACAGATTTGTCACGCGGGTGTGGTCGTCGTGAAGCTCAAAAATCAAATCGTCCTCAAGCAGGTGCATGCCCTCCTGGTTGTGCAGCGTCATCGCCATGTAAAGATGCTCGCTGGACGCGTAGGCGTTCAAGACGCGCGTCTGAAACGCCCGCTCCAAGAGCTGCTGCATGTCGGGCTGCAGCGGTTCGCCGCCATTGCCGACATAACGCGGGCGAATGCGCAGATCGCCCCGCTCCTGCGCCTCCGCCAGGGACTTCAACGCCGTCCCGTAGCCGGACAGGGCCTCCGGTTGAAACGCGTTCAGTTCCTCAATGAGGGCGGATAGTGGTCGACCGACGTCAAACGGGCGCACCTTGTAAAAAAGCGCGTTGGTCCCCTCGTTGCCGGTCAGCATCAGGCTCACGCCCGCAAAGTGACCCTCGGTGGCGGCCAGGAACGCGGTGCGCCGCCGCCAGCCCAGCGGGGCCGCGCGCGCGGCATGGCTGGCCCCCTTAATCCAAGCCTTCTCGTCAAACACATAATAACCCAGCACTCCGGAGGTGCCCGAGGTGTGCAGCACCCGATAACGGCCGTCAAGCCGCTCGCGCGGATCGTTTGAGCCGGCAAGGAACTCAGTCACACGCGCCCGCGTCACTCGCGGGTCGGTCACAAGTTGATCGAAATTTTGGGCGACTTCCTGCTTGGTCAGCACGGGAAAATCTTCCGGCACACAATGCCCGACCTGAATCCGCCTCTCCGCGATGACTCGCCGGTAGTAGGGCGACTTGGCCTGTGCGAACGCAACCAGCCGCCGAAACTTGCGCAGTTGCATCGCTTCGAGTGCCTGGCGCGACAACCGCAGGTTTCTCCGGTGCTCCAGCAGCGCCTTGAGCCACAACCACGATGTGCCGATGCCTGATCCTCTCATGCTGTTTTGCAATGACTGTTTGGCGGAATGGAGAGCCCGGGAAAGCGGTGGCCGGATCACTGGATCGGCGCGACTGACAAGGGACGGATTCCAGCATTGACGAGGACTGGCGAAACTGCCAGAATTTTGATATTAAACTTAAGTTCAAAGGCGCCACCCCCCGCGCAACAAGACCTTGCAACGCCGCCGTTTGCGCGGCATTACTCACTCCTTTTTTCGCCGCCCAGGCGGATCACTCTCATGCACAAAGACAGCATCGCCATCATCGGGATCGGCTGCCGGTTTCCCGGAGGCATCCATGACATTGAAACTTTTTGGAAAGTCCTGACCGAGGGCCGGGACGTGGTTTCCGAGGTGCCTGCTGATCGTTGGAATGTCGAGCGGTTCTACGATCCTGAGCACGGCATTGTCGGCAAATCCATTGCCAAACGCGGTGGTTTCCTGGAGGACATCGAGCATTTCGACCCGCAGTTTTTCGGCATCTCGCCGCGCGAGGCGCCCTACATTGACCCCCAGCAACGCTTGCTCCTGGAGACGGCATGGGAGGCGCTGGAGGACGCGGGCGAGGTGCTGGATCTGGATAACGGCACCGACATTGGGGTGTTCATGGGTGTGTCCCACACAGATTACCAGCATGTGCAGGGCGGTGCGATCGATCGTCAAGGTATCAGCGCCCACTCGCCCACCGGCAACGCCCACAGCATCGCCGCCAACCGCATTTCCTACTGCTTCAATCTCAAAGGGCCTAGCATGTCGATGGACACCGCCTGCTCGTCCGCGCTGACCGCCGTCCACATCGCCGTCGAGCAGATCCGCGCCGGACGCTGCAAAATGGCGATGGCAGGCGGGGTGACAGTGATGATCACGCCGGACGGTTTCATCGGATTCTCGCAGGCGGGCATGCTCTCGCCCGAGGGGCGTTGCGCGGCCTTCGATGCCAGCGCCAGCGGCTTCGTGCGCGGCGAGGGCGCGGGCGTGGTGCTGCTCAAGCCGCTGGCCCAGGCCATCGCCGACGGCAACCCGGTTTATGGCGTGATTGTCGGCACGTCGCTCAACCAGGACGGCCATACCAACGGCATTTCCCTGCCCAGCCCGGAAGCCCAGGCGCAACTGGTCAAGGACGCCTGCGCCGACGCCGGCATCGATCCCTCCGAAGTCGGCTTCGTCGAGGCCCATGGCACCGGCACCGCCGTCGGTGATCCGATCGAGGCGACCGCCCTTTCCGAGGCGCTCTGCGCCCACCGCAGCCCGGACAATCCTTTGCCGATCGGCTCGGTGAAAACCAACCTGGGTCACCTGGAGACCGCTGCCGGTGTGGTGGGCCTGGTCAAGGCCCTGCTGGTGCTCAAACACGGTCAAATCCCGCCGAGCCTGCATTTCACCAAGCCCAACGAGCACATTGATCTGAAGGCGCTCAAGCTGCGCGTCCCGACCACTTTGGAGCCGTTCCCGAAAACCAAGGGACCCCGCATGGTGGGCGTAAACTCGTTCGGTTTTGGCGGCGCCAACGCCCACGTCATCGTGGCGGAAGCGCCCGCAATGCCGTCCAAATCCCACCGCGATCCTGCCGTCGAGCGCGGCTGGCCGATCGTGCTGTCCGCCCGTTCCGAGGCCGCCCTGCAAGGGGTGGCGGCCAAACTGGGCCGGTGGATCGAGGAGCATGAGCAAAGCAATGGCACCGAGCCGATGCTGCCGGCCCTGACCTACACCCTCGGCGCGCGCCGCAACCACCACCAGCATCGCCTCACCCTGGTCGCGCGCACCGCGTCCGAGCTGGCGACGGAACTGAAGGCCTTCTCCATCGACCCCACGGACAGCCAGTTTCAGGCCTCGTTCACCCCGCGCCGCGAATCCGCGCCGCGCATCGGCTTCGTCATGAGCGGCCAGGGCCCGCAGTGGTGGGGCATGGGTCGCGAGCTGATGAAGTGCGAGCCGGTCTTCCGCAAAACCATGGAGGCCTGCGCTGCCGCGATGAAACCGCACGCGCGTTTCTCCCTGCTGGAGGAACTCGCCCGCGACGAGGCCGATTCCCGCATGCAGCAGACCGAGGTGGCCCAGCCGGCCATTTTTGCCATGCAGGTCTCGCTGGCGGAGCTCTGGAAGTCCATGGGCGTGCAGCCCGCCGCCATTGTCGGTCATAGCGTCGGTGAAATCGCCGCCGCCTGTGTCGCCGGCATCCTCAGCCTGGAGGAGGGCGCGCGCATCATCGTGCTGCGCGCGCGCCTGATGCACGAGTGCGCCCGCGGCGACGGCACCATGCTGGCGGTTGGCTTGCCCGAGGAGGAGGCGCTGGCTTTGATCGCCCGCCACGACCGCACGGTGAGCATTGCGGCTTTCAACGGCCCCAAATCGCTCACGCTCTCCGGCCCGCGCGTTTCCTTGGAGGCGATGCAGGCGGAACTGGAGGCTGGCGGCGTGTTCGCGCGCTTCGTTCGCGTCGATCATCCTTTCCACCACGCCATGATGCAGCCCGCCGCCGACGCATTGGCCAAGGCGCTGGCCGATCTGAAGCCGCAGGATGAAACGGTGCCATTCTTCAGCACCGTCACCGGCGCGCGCTGCGCGGGCAAAGACTGCACCGGCGGCCATTGGGGGCGCGGCATCCGCCAGGCGGTCCAATTTGTGCCCGCCGTCAACGCGGTGGCCGACTTCGGCGTGGACATGTGGCTGGAGATCAGCTCCCATCCCGCGCTTGCGGTTTCGATCCAGGAATGCCTCGCCGCGCGCGGCGAAAAAGCGCCGGTGACCGCCTCCACGCGGCGCGAGCGTGAGCACGATTCCTTGCTGGAGAGCGTCCTTTCCTTGCACCGGTCCGGCGCGATCCTCGACTTCGCCGCGATGACGCCCTCGCGCGAGTTCCTGGCCTTGCCTGCTTACGCCTGGGACAAGAGCCGCTGGTGGCATGAGGCGGCGGATCTCCGCGAGGGGCGTCTGGCTCCCGGCGGGCGTGGCTTGCTCGACATGCGGGTGCCGCGCGCCACGCCGATCTGGTCGGTGCGTTTTGACAACCGCCACATGGCTTATTTGAAGGATCACAAAGTGGACACCCACGTGATCTTCCCCGCCGCCGGTTTTGTTGAGATCGTGCTCGAAGCGGGCCAGCAGATTTTTGAGGGCCGTCCGTTTGTGGTCGAGGACTTCGAGATTCGCAAACCGCTGATCCTGCCTGATCCGGTCTCCGGTCTGCTCGTGGAGATCACCTACGAGCCATCCGAGCGCACCTTCACCATCCAAAGCAAGTTCGAGCAAGCGGCCACCTGGTCGGTGCATGTGGTCGGCTCCCTTCGCGGTGAGCGCACTGAGTCGTCCTTTGCCGCCACCACCTTCGACGGGGCTGGGGACGACTTGGAGCCGGAGGGTGTCGGCCAGTTTTACGGCCACATGAGCGACCTTGGCCTGCGCTACGGCGAGGAGTTCCGTCCCATCCGCGAGCTGGCCGCCGGTGGCGGGCGCTCCGTCGGACGCGTCTCGCTCTCCGAGGCCATCGCCAAACGCGCCGCTGAGTACGCCTTCCACCCCGTGTTGATGGACGGCTCGCTGCAAGTGTTCTCCGCCGGCGCCAAGACCGTGGAGGATCGCCGCAGCAAGATGAAATTGCCGGTGCGCTTCGCCAAAATCCTGTTCCTGCGCTCGCCCGGCGCCACCTGCCAGGTCAGCGCCCGCGTGCTGCATTTCAACGAGGAGCTGATCGAGGGTCGCATCGGCGTCTATGACGATCAAGGCCGCCCCTGTGTGCTGGTGGACGGCTTCCGCGCCATCAGCATGAGCGCCGCGCGCCGTCCAGGCGCGTCCGGCGGCAGCCGCGACTTGCTTTATCATGTGGACTGGGAGCGCAGCGCCTCCACGCTCTCCACGACCAAGCCTGCTTCGATTCCGCTCGCCGAGCTGCGTGATGCCGCCGGCAAAACGCTGGAGGAAATCATCGCCGTGCGCGGCCGGACCAAACTGCAGACCGTGATGGCTGATGAGGACCACCTTGCCGCCGCCCTGCTCGCCCGCGGTCTGCGCGCCATGGGTGCGGATCCGAAGTCCAGCTTCACCGCCGACTCCCTCGGAGTCGCCCAGCCGATGCGCAAGGTGTTCGCGCGTCTGATGGACAAGCTCGCCCAACGCGGCCTGCTGAAGCTTGGCAAAAAAGGCGCCTGCAAACCGACGGCGGCTTTTGTCAAAGCGGCTGACAAGGCGGAGTCCGCGCTGCGCGACTTCATCCTCAAGCATCCCGGCCATCTCCCGGAAGCGATGTTGTGCGCCTCCACCACCGCCGAATTGGGTCCCATTCTGCGCGGTGAAAAAGACGCGGTGCAGATTTTGTTTAGTGGAACGGGCGCCGAACTGCTCGATCAGTTCTACGGCGATGGCCTGTTCTCCAGCCACTGGATGGCCTGCATCACCCGCGCCCTGCGTGAAGCGGCGGCGAGCCTGCCGGAGGGGCGCGGTTTGCGCATCCTGGAGATCGGCGCCGGCACAGCCGGTCTCGCCGCGCAGTTGCTGCCGCTGCTCGAGCGCGGCGTGCACAGCTACACTTTCACCGACGTCTCCGCCGGCTTCTTTCCGGCGGCGAATCAAAAATTGGCCGCCTTCCCGGAAGTCGAATGCAAGGTGTTCGACCTCGAAAAACCCGCCGCCGACCAGGGCTTCAAAGCGGACACCTACGACTTCATCATTGGCACCAACGTGCTCCACGCGGTGGCCGATGTGCGCGCAACTTTGCGTTCCCTCGAAGGCATCCTGAAGCCGGGCGGCACGTTGCTGTTCATGGACGTGGCCACGCCGCAATTGTGGACCGAGTCCGTGTTCGGTCTCACCAGCGGCTGGTGGCACCTGACTGACACCGACCTGCGACCCGAGCAGCCCCTGCTGAAGCGCGAGCAATGGGAGGCGGTGCTCAGGGAAGCCGGGTTCGCCGAGACCGCGTCCTTGCCCGGTCTGACGGGTCCGGATGGCGGCGAAGGCCAAATCGCCGTGCTGGCGCGCAAAGCGGGCGTTGCACCACAACCCGCGATTCCCGAACTGGAAACTGCGGTCGAAGCTTCCTGGCTGATCTTTGCCGATGCTTCCGACCTTGGAGATCGCATCGCTGCAAAAACCGCCGCCTCCGGCGCGCGCTGTCGCGTGGTGCGTCGCGGCAAAAAATTCGCCAAGACCGGTGACGCCTACACCATCCGCGGTGACGAGCCGGCGCACTGGCAGCAGCTCTTCACCGAGCTGACCGCCGATTCCCCGCCCGAGCACATCGTCTATCTGTGGTCGCTCGACGCCAAGACCGACAGCACCGGCAAGGACGCCCTTATGGGAATCGACTCGCTGCTGCACCTCACCCACGCGTTGGAGGAAACCCTGCCGGTGGCGAAACTCCGGTTCGACCTCGTCACCCGCGGCGCCCAGCCCGCCGGACGCGATCTCGCGCCGACCCAGGTCGCCCAGGCGCCGTCCATCGGCATCTTCCGCGTCATTCTCAGCGAGCACACCAGCTACTCCTGCCGCAGCATCGACCTGCCGGCGGCGGCCGCTGCCAGCGACGCCGATTTGCTCTGGCACGAGCTTCTCGGCGCGCACACCGAGCGCGAGGTCGCCCTGCGTGGCGAGGCGCGCTACAGCCAGCGTCTCACCCGCGGCCTGCCGACCCGCGAGCAACCCCTTTCTCCGGACATCCCCCTGCGTCTCGAATCGCGCGAGCGCGGCCTGCTCGACAGCCTGCGCTTCACCCCGTTCCTGATGCCGGAGTGCGAGCCGGATCAGGTTCTGATCAAGGTCAAGGCGGCAGGCATGAACTTCCGCGACGTGCTCAAAGCGCTCGGCCTATACCCGGCAGAAACCATCGACGCCCGCATCTTCGGCGACGAAGTGGCCGGCGAGGTCGTGGCAGTGGGCTCCGATGTGACGCATCTCGCGGTCGGCGACAAGGTATTCGGTCTCGCCGTGTTCGGCTTGGCCACCCACACCCTGGCCCGCGCCACCGACATCCGCAAAATGCCGTCCAACCTCACTTACGAGGAGGCGGCCACCCTGCCGGTGGTCTTCATGACCGCCTGGTATGCGCTGCACACCGTGGCCCGCATGAAAAAAGGTGAGACCATTCTCGTCCACGCCGGAGCGGGCGGGGTGGGCATGGCGGCAATTCAAATCGCTCACCATCTCGGCGCCGATGTGATCGCCTCCGCCGGCAGCCCGGCCAAACGCGCGCTGTTGAAGACCCTCGGCGTCAAACATGTGATCGACTCCCGCCGCGGCGATTTCGCCGAGTCGGTGATGGAGCTCACCAACGGCCGTGGGGTCGATGTGGTGCTCAACGCCCTCGCTTCCGAAGCCATCCCAATGGGACTTTCCTGCCTGGCCGAGTCCGGCCGTTTTGTCGAGATCGGCAAACGCGACATCTATCAAAACTCCCGCCTGCCGCTGTGGTCGCTGCGCCGCAACGCCTCCTTCCATGTGGTGGCGATGGATGCCGTCTCCGCGGGCGACGCTGAGCAGACGCGCGAGTTGATGGCCCGCATCGCCGGTTTGGTGGAGAAAGGCGCGCTGACCGCGCTGCCTTATCGCTCCTTCCCCGCCAGCCGCATCGACGCCGCCTTCCGCCTCATGGCTGGCGGCAAACACACCGGCAAAGTCATCGTCGCCTTCTCCGATTCATTCGTGCTGCACAAAGGCGAGCCGCCGCTGCCGCCGTTCGAGATCAAACCGGACGCCGCTTATCTGATTACCGGCGGTCTCGGCGGATTTGGCCGGGTGCTGTCCGAGTGGCTGATCGAGTGCGGCGCGCGTCACCTCGTCCTGTCCAGTCGCAGCGGCGCCTCGACACCTGAGGCGCAGGCCTTTGTCGCCAAACTGGAGGCGCAAGGCGTCCGCGTCACCGTGGCCAAGGCCGACATCGGCTCGGCGAAAGAGGTGAGGGCCTTGATCGCTCAAGTGACCTCGTCCGCAACGCCGCTCAAAGGCGTGTTCCACTTGGCGATGGTGATCGATGACGCGCCGCTTTCCGCCCTCACCCGCGAGCGACTCGAGTCCGTGCTTGCGCCCAAGGCACTCGGCGCTTGGTTGCTGCATGAAAACACTCGCGATCTGGACCTGGACTGCTTTGTCATGTTCTCCTCGGTCTCCAGCATCTTCGGGAATCCGGCCCAGGGCAACTACTCCGCCGCCAACACCTTCCTCGATTCGCTGGCGCATTACCGCCGCGCCCAGGGGCTGGCCGCGCTCACCATCAACTGGGGCGTGCTCGGCGGTGAGGGTTACGTGGCACGCAACGAGCGTGTGGCCGAGTTCCTGGCCCGCCAGGGCACGGCGGCACTGAGCCCGGGCGAGGTCACCACGCTCATGGAATCCTTCCTCACCGCTCATGCCACCCAGGTCGCCGCCATCCGCGTCGATTGGGCCAAGTGGCGCCAGTCCTTCCGCAGCATGCAGGAAAACCCGCTGCTCGAGCGCATCTTCGCCGCTGGATTCGAGACCCAGGAAAGCGGCGGCGGCGGCGGTGACTGGAAAGGCAAAATTCAGGCCGCCGCGCCCGACGAGCGCGACGCGGTCATCGGCCAGGCGGTGCGCGACGTGGTCGGCACCGTGTTGCGCGTCAAACCGGACACCTTGCGCGACGACCAGCCGCTGACCGATCTCGGACTCGACTCGCTCATGGGCGTGGAAATCGAAAACCTGATCGAAAGCTCGATCGGCGTCGCCCTCCCGCCCACCAGCCTGATGCGGGCGCGCACCATCGGCCAGATCGCCGGCTTGATTTCCGAGCACCTCGGTGGCGGCCCGGCCACGGCCACCGCGCCAAAGGTCGAGGAAGTCGCGGAAACCGTCGCCGCGCAGGAAGTCGATCTCGACTCCCTCTCGGACGAGGACATCGACAGCCTGCTCGGAGGTTCCTCCGAGGACGCGGCCCGTCCGCAGACTGTCGCTACCCCGGCTTGATTTTCTTGCATGTCGGAACCGGACAACCGCGGCAGGCTCAAGCAATGGTTGGAGAGCGGCGAGGCCCGCCTCCAGCCTTTGTCTTTCCCGCAGCGCGAGCTGTGGGAAACGTCGCCGGTGCCGGTGGGAGATCCCGCCAATCACATCTGCGGCATCATCGAGATCAAAGGATCGATCAGCGAGGAGGAGTCGGTGGCGGCGATCCAGCGGGTCATAGACTGCCAGGAGGCCCTGCGCACCTCCTTCCTGCCCGGCAAAGACCGCCCGCTGCAGCTTGTCCGCAGCACGGTCGCCACCGTGCTCACCTATCGCGACATGACACCAGCCGAGGCGGCCAACCCGGAACGGTTGGAGGAGAGCGTGCAGGCCGCCTACCTGCGCCCGATGGACCTGCTGCAGGCACCCCTGCTGCGGGTGGAAATGCTCCGCCGGACACCGAACCAGCTCATCCTCGCCTTTGCGATTCACCACGCCATCGCAGACGGCTGGTCGCTCGGTGTGTTTGTTCAGGATCTCTCCGCCTCCTATGTGATGGGGTTGAAAGGCATCCGCAAAATGGTCGCCACCGGCGTCATGGGCCTTTCTGGAAAGCTGCCTCCCGTGACTCAAACGCATACGCAGTGGGCGGCGGCGGAGCGCGTGCTGTGGCAGCCGGCCGCGCTGGAAAACTGCGCGTCTTTTTGGAAAACGCACCTCGAAGGCTCCAGTTTGATCTGGGCGGATCGCACCGGGATCGCCCGTGACCGTGGACCGCTCGACCGCTGGGTCACCTCCCTCCCGGCGCCACTCTCAGCCGCCGTGAAGGAACTCGCCCTCAAGCGCGGTGCCACCCTCTTCAACACCCTGCTCTCCGCTTTCCAGATTGCCCTGTGGAAATGGACCGGCCGCGACGACATCGTGGTCGGCACTCCGGTCGCCAACCGGACCAAGGAGGCCGTCCGCCAGACCATGGGTTACTTTGCCGGTGTCGTGCCCTTGCGCGGTCAGGTGGACGGCGCGCGGACGTTCGCCTCCCATCTGCGCGGCGTGCAGGAGCGCACCATCGATTGCTTCGCCCACGCCATGCCCTTTGCCGAGCTGGCCGCCCGCGTCGCCGCTCCCGCGCAGCCCAACGCGCACCGTGTTTACGACGTGCGCTTCGCCCTGCAAAACCACCCGGTGCCGGACGTCGAACTGCCGCGCCTCTCCACCCGCCTGCGCATGCGTTCCACCGGCACCGCCCGGTTCGATCTCGCCTGCGAGGTCACTGAGACGGGAAATGAATTGGAGGTTGTCTGGCTGCATCGGGAGGCTATGCTGCCGCGTTCTGAAATGGAACGCCTCGACTCGTTGTTTCGTTCGGTGGTCGCCACCGCCTGCCGGACTCCGGAAGGCAAAATTGACGAACTCACGGCCGCCTTGTGATGCAAGTTTCCAACCAGCCTGACGACCTGACCGCGCCGCCGGAAGCGGCGGTGGATCCGGTCACGGGAACCCGCTTGGAACGCTCCTGCGGCGGCACCCATTGGGTGAGCCGCGCCGCCTTTCCCATCGTCATCGGCGCTCTGGCGCTGTCCCAGGGAGCGCTCGGTTTCGCGGTTTACCAGCAATGGTGGTGGCTGGCGGTGCCGTTGGTCCTGCTGACCAGCCATTTCATGCACGGCGCTTTGATCGCCTTTCATGAGGCCTCCCACGGCATGCTGCGCAAGAGCCGCTTGCTCAATGACCTCGACGGCTTGATCATGGGCGTGCTCAGCTTCATGAGCTTCACCCTTTACCGCGCGGCCCACCAGTTGCACCACATGCATCTGGCCACCGTGCGCGACGAGGAGCTCTGGCCTTTCGTCAACGTGGACTGCCCGCGCTGGAAACGCCGCTTGGCCGCCTTCCTCGAACTCAATTTTGGCCTGCTGTTCACGCCGTTCTTGTTCGCACGCATGTTTTTCCGCAAAAACTCCTCCATCCGCAGCCGCCGCGTGCGGCGCAAAATCTGGGGGGAGTACGCCCTCATGGCGGTGTTCTGGACGCTTGCCCTCAGCACCGTGGCTTGGATCGGCGTGTGGAAGTACTTCTTCTGGCTTTACCTCCTCCCCAGCTTTGTCGCCGGCAACATGCAAAGCTGGCGCAAATACATCGAACACGTCGGTCTCAGCGGTCACACCGCCAAAAGCGCCACCCGCAGCATCATCTGCGACACCTGGGCCGGGCGCTTTTTGTCATTGACCCTGCTGCACGAGCCCTTTCACACCGTCCACCACCTGCGCGCCAGCGTCCCGCACTACGAGTTGCCCCTGCACGCCAGGGAACTCCCGCCCAAGGATCGCGGCGACCTGGAGATTTTCCCCAGCTACTTCAGCGCGATCAAGCATGTCATCAGCCGCTTGTCCGATCCGCGCGCCGGCAGTCACTGGCCTGAAGCTTACCCCGAACCGGAGGGCAAAGCCCCTCTTACGGCCTGACGTCATCCCATGAACCCAACCCCGGCAATTGCCCCCCCTCCTGTCGTCTATGAGGCGCGCGGGCTGAAGAAGGAGTTCGACAGCGGCAAGGTGGCGGCTCTGCGCGGCGTCGATCTCGAAATCCGCGAGGGCGAGTTCGTCGCCATCACCGGCCCCAGCGGTTGCGGCAAAAGCACCCTGCTCGGCATGCTCGGCGCGCTCGCCTTTCCCACCGAAGGCAGCCTGACCTATCGCGGCCGCTCCATCCCGGCCATGGCCGACCCGGCCGAATACCGGGCGCGTGAGATCGGCTTCATTTTCCAGGCCTTCCACCTGCTGCCCACCTTCAAGGTGATTGAGAACGTGCAGATCCCCATGTTCGAGGCCGGTTTTAGCCGTCGCGAGCGTCACGAGCGCGCCCTCGAACTGCTGCGCTCCGTCGGTCTCGACCATCGCTTGAGCCATTTCCCCTCCGAACTCTCCGGCGGCGAGCGCCAGCGCGTCGCCATCGCCCGCAGCCTGGCCAACCGTCCTTCGGTCCTGTTGGCCGACGAACCCACCGGCAACCTTGACAGTGACAACGCCACCCACGTCATCGAGCTGCTGCTCAAACTGCACCGCGATCTCGGCATGACGCTCGTTCTTGTCACCCACGACCAGGGCATCGCCGGCCTGGCCTCGCGCGTCATTCGCATGAAGGACGGCAGGGTCGTGCCCGCGCCGGAACCCGTTCTTGAATCGCCATGACATTTCTCACCGTCGTCGTTCGCGGCCTGCTCCGGCGCCCGGTGCGGACCAGCCTCACCCTTCTCGGCATCTCCATCGGCATCGGCGCCGTCGTCGCCCTGGTGGGACTCGCCTCCGGCTATGAAAAAAGCATCACCAAACAACTCGACACCATCGGCATCGACATCGTGGTGTCCAACATGAGCGGCGGCATCATGCCGAAGGTCTTCGACGAATCTCTCCAGGACAAGATCGCCGCGTTGCCGAACGTTGCCGAGATCACCTCTGTGCTGATGCAGATGCAGAGCATCGAGGACGCGCCGATGATGATGGTGTCCGGCCGCGAATGGGGCGGCTTCACCTGGGACAAGCTGCGCTTGGTCGAGGGCCGCATGCCGAAGGACGCCGAGGAGCAGGTGGTCGTGCTCGGCACCATGGCCGCCGAGATTTTGGAAAAAAAAGTCGGCGACACCGTGACCATCGAAGTCGATGACCTGCCGGTGGTCGGCATTGTGGACGGCGGGTCCGTGGTGGAAAACGGCGCCATCCTGCTGCCTTTGAAAGTCATGCAGCTCGTCACCGCCAACGAGGGCAAAGTCAACTTCGTGGACATCCGCGTCCCGCCGGGAACCACCCAGGAGCAGGTCAACGAACTGTGCGCCCAGGTGAAGGAAATTTTCCCCGAAGGCCGCGCCATGCCCGCCCAGGAAGTGGTGGGCACCAGCCAGGGTTTCCGAGTCGCCCGCGCCATGAGCTGGAGCACCTCGATGCTGGCCATCTTCGTCGGCGTGCTCGGTGTCATGAACACCATGCTGATGACGGTGTTTGAGCGCACCCACGAGATCGGCATCCTGCTCGCCGTCGGCTGGAAAAAGCGCCGGATCATGCTCATGGTGCTGTGCGAGTCCGCCCTGCTCGGATTCTTCGGCGGCCTCGTTGGCGTCACGCTCGGAGCGGCCGGCATCAAAATCATGGAGCAGACCACCCATGTGCGCGGCATGCTGCAGCCCGACCTCAGCGCGGAGCTGCTTTTGAGCGCGGTGGCGATTGCCGTTGTCGTAGGGGTGATCAGCGGCTTGTATCCCGGCTGGCGCAGCTCGCGCCTGTCGCCCAGCATCGCCTTGCACGGTTAGCAGCCTGCCATTTTTACCGATCATGAACACGCCCGCCCGCCTTCGAGTTCTCCTCCTCCTGGCCTTCTCCAGCATCGCCGCCCACCCGCATCTTCGCGCGCAGGACGCCGGAGCGCTCGCCGCCACCCTGCGCAAATCGGTCCTGGACGGCTCCTCGGTGACGCGGCTGAAACTGGAAATGGCACCCCAGGCCGGCGGTGAAAAAGGGGTGCTGCAATTGCAGGTCAAAGCGCGTCGCGGTCCCGCCGGTTCGGAGGTGCTGTATCAAGTGCTGTGGCCGAAGACAAGGCAGGGCGAGGGTTTTCTCCTGCAAAAACCCGACAACCGCGCCGCCACCGGCATCCACTTCACCCCGCCCAATACCGTCGCACCGGTGAAACTGCAGGAGGGCATCTTCGGCAGCGCGCTCGCTTACGAGGATTTGGTCGATGACTTTTACGGTTGGAAATCGCAGGAACTGGTGGGAGAGGAAACCCTGGGCCGCGTGGCCTGCCTGATCCTCGAGTCCAAGCCCGGCCCGGGCCAGCCCTCCGGCTACAGCAGCGTGCGCAGTTGGATCGACGCCAAACGCACCGTGCCCGTGCGCATTGAAAAATACGGCGCGGGCGGCGCCCTGGTACGCCGCATCACCATCACCCGCCTGGCCAAGGACGACATCAACCGTCTGATCCCCTCCACCTTCACCGTGCAGCGCGCCGGCATGGAGGGCGAGACCGCCCTGGAGGGCACCAGCATCAAACACGATGTCACGCTTACTGACGCCGATTTCACCGACGACGCGCTTCGGCGAGGCGCCGGGCAATGAGCGGGAGATCTGAAAGTCCCCACGCCACTACTGACCGTGCCCAGCGGCTCCCAAGCCGGGCAGTCGATGGGTTTTGTGTGAGGCTCGCTTCGTCCCTAAAGCGCCGCCGCCTCGTAGGCGCGCTTGCCAAAGAGCGGCCTGGGTGCGGGATGGTGGGACGCTCAAATACGGAACACCGTTGGCGTTGGAAAGGGTGGAGGGTTCCTGGTTGGAGCGCCGGGTGAGGGCACCCGCGCCCCAGTTTGAGCCTCAGGCGAGCTTGTAAAGCCGCGTCGGTTTGGCTTGGCCTTTGAGTTCGACCAGACCGACATCCTCGCCGGTCTCGCCGGAAAGCGCCTGGTAAACCGCCTCGGAGACGAGCAACCGGGCTTGATAGGTTTTGGTGGCCTGCTCGATGCGGGCGGCGAGGTTCACCACGTCGCCGATGACGGTGTATTCTTTGCGGTCGCCGCCGCCGACGTTGCCGGTGATGGCGACGCCGAGATGCAGGCCGATGCCGAGGCGGGTGGGCGGGATGGCGCCGGACCGGTTCATCTCCTCCACTTTGTCGAGGATGAGGCGGGCGGCGCGCACGGCGTTGCGGGACGGGTCGCCCTCATCCAGCGGCGCTCCGAACACGGCCATGAAACCGTCGCCAAGGAATTTGTTCACGATGCCGTTGTGCTCGTTGATGACGGGAATGATGAAGGTGAACAGCGTGTTGAGGTAGTCCATGACCTCGCCGGGCGAGCGCTCGCCGGCTATGCGGCTGAAGTCGCGAATGTCCAGGAACATGACGCAGACCTCGCGCTCCTGCCCGCCGGCGTTCATGGGCTGCTTCAACAGGAGGTCGGCCACCTGCGGGGACACATGCTGGCCGAAGATGCTCACCGCGCGGTCGCGCTCCTCGAGGGTCTGCAGGCCGGTGCGAAGCTGCCGCTTGATCTGCCTGGCGACGAAACCGGTAATGACGCCTGCCAGCACGAGGAAAACGCTTTTGACCACGTATTGATGCGGCGAGTGCAGCATCGCCAGCAGGGGTGACTCGGGACCAGGGTGGGCGGGCTCGCGGTTCAACAGCGCCAGACTCACCGCCAGGAACTGCGCTCCGGCCACCACGCCGGCAAAGACGCAGAGGCGTGTGTTCAGGTTGAGCGCGGCAAGGCAGAGGAAGAGGAAATAGACAAAAGGCACTGAGCCGGAGAGCATGGTGATGCCGCCCGCATAAACGCCGCCAACAAGCAGGCCGGCCGTCGGCATGCTCAGCTCCACGACCGTGTGCGCATAGGCAAAAACGGGCGGAGGCAGCCGCCCCGCGGCCACCAACCGGCCTAGCCAGCGCAGCACCGCGACTTCATAAACCAAAAACACACCGATCATCAGCGTGAGCGGCAATGCAACGGCAGCCAGGCGGGGCTGCAAGTCGTCGTCGGTCAGGCCGGGCAGATTCGCGAGCGTGAACGGCACCAGCATCAGCGCTCCGAGCAAGCAGGCGAAAACCGCGACGCGCCGGCGCTCTGACCGCAGTTGCTGGCGTTGCATGGCCGCTTCAAGAAGCGCGAATTCGGAGGGTGGGGCAGGGCGCATGACTGTGAAACCAAGGCGCATAGGAAAGCGTTTTGACGAAAGCAGCAAGTCACCTTTGGCGGCGGCCCCACGTCTTATTACCCTTGAACCTGCCCGCCCCGCAACCCAAGCCAATCGGCCGGCTTGGGTTCAAGGGTGCCGGCAGGGCGCGTGCACAAGGCAGCGCTTGAGATTCAAACCCTGCGATTTACCTCAGCAAAACGGTCCGACCTCTTGCAACGCAAAATCCGGTGGTTCAAGCAATGTGGCTTGGCACCCGCGTGCGCGCGCAGCGCAGTCGCTGGTGGTGGCAGACTTTTGCGGCAAGGGAAGTGCCGCCGGGACTGAGGCGGGCATGATCGAGACTTCTCATGCGCCAGCCCTGCTGCTCTTGGCGGCAATGGAAATCGTTCAGACCGGGCCAACTGCGAGTCGCAGTTATGTCCGTGCTTCGTTCATGGAAAACTCAACAATCGTTTGCGTTGTTCAGGGATTACACAGCTCAATGAGATTGTCTTTGAAAACCCCGTGCTCGGTGATGATGGCGGTCACCAGCCGCGCGGGAGTCACGTCGAAAGCGTCGTTACGGGCGGCGGTGTCTGCGGGACAAAGCAAGACTTCGTCACGCTGGCCGTCGTCGGTGAGACCAGTGGCGTGGGTGACCTCGCGCGCAGCGCGCTGCTCGATGGGGATGCCGGTGAGTCCGTCCTCAATTTTCCAATCGATGGTGCTGACTGGCAGCGCGGCATAAAACGGCACGCCATGCTCGCGTGCGGCGAGGGCTTTTAAATAGGTGCCGATCTTGTTGGCGACATCGCCGCGCGCGCTGACGCGGTCCGCGCCGGTGATGACGACATCCACCAAGCCGCGTTGCAAGAGATGACCGGCGGCATTGTCCACGATGAGCGTGTGCGGCACGCCGTGCTCCCGCAGTTCCCAGGCGGTGAGGGAGGCGCCTTGCCCGCGCGGGCGCGTCTCGCTGACCCAAACATGCACCGGCAGCCCGGCATCATGCGCGTGATACACCGGCGAAAGCGCGGTGCCCCAGTCCACGCAAGCCAGCCAGCCGGCATTGCAATGGGTCATCACATTGAGAGGCTCGCCCTCGCCGCCTTTGTCCGCGTGAAGCCGGCGCAGCACATCCAGTCCGTGCCGCCCGATGGCGGCGTTGGCGGCAATGTCATCGGCGCTGACCTGGCAGGCCTCCCGCCAAGCCGTCCCGGCACGCTCTTCAGGTGCCAGCGGGGCCACCAACGTACGCAACCGATCCAGGGCCCAACGCAAATTCACTGCCGTCGGCCGGGTCGCCAGCAGGGTGTTGTAAGCCGTCTCCAACCCCGAGTCAGTGGCATCCTTGCGCATTGCCAGAGCGAGCCCATAAGCCGCCGTGGCGCCGATGAGAGGTGCGCCGCGTACTCGCATGACGCGAATCGCCTCCGCCGAGTCCTCCAAGCCGTGCAGCTCCCGCCAGACCACCTCATGCGGCAGCAAGGTCTGATCGAGCAGGCGCACCTGCCCGGTGGCCGGATTGGCTTCGATGCTGAGCCGGTGCTGGCCTTGAATCTTCATGCCTCCGGCGGGTGGGGGTTGGAACGGCTTTTCATGGAAGCCGCACGAACCGCCAGCGCCGGAGGCCTGTCAAGACTCAGCGGAGGCCAGGTCAATCAAACGGCGAGCCGTGCGGGGTCATGCTGGTCAAGGGGTCAAGAGGTCAAGAATTCATCCCGTTTGTCGTTGCTCGATCCTTGACTCATCTTGACTCCTTTTGGCCAGCTTGACTCCCCCCTAACTCACCCGCGGCGCAGACAAATCCGTCATCAGACGCAGTCCGGGCGCGGCGTCGAGAATGCGCGCGGCGGTGTTCACCAGCGCGGCCACCGTGGCGCGGTCGCCATGCACGCCGCCTTTGAGCACCGCGTGAATCGGCGGGTCACCCGTCACACGTACCTCGTCGCGCGGGTCCTCCGCGTCGAGGTACATTTTCAGGTCGAGCACGATGGCTTTACCGTCGGCGGTGGCGGCTTCGGCGCGATGGTGAATGCCGCAGGTCAAACCCTTCGGCACGCTGAGGAACTCGGTGGTGATGTCATGCGGCGCGATCATCGGCTCGCAGGTCTCGTGAATCTCGCCGATCTGCCACTCCAGGCAGTGGGCGACGAGCGCGAGCGACTCGACCAAGCCGACGTGGCCCATTTTGTTCTCGCGGAACAGGCGGCGAAACTCATCAGGATCGAGACCGCTGCCGACTTTCTTTTGCAGCGGCAGGCGGCGCAGGGAGGCGTTCACCACGCGGTCCACCTCGACGCGCTCGGCGTTGCGGCAGACCCCGGTGAGCACCACCGCCAGGGTGTCCATGACGTAACCTGGATTGACACCGGTGCCGACGAGACGGGCGCCATGGGCACGGGCGGTTTCATCGAGTTTCGCGGCCAGTTCGGGCTCCTTCAATTGCGGGAAAAGCAGCTCCTCGCAGGAGGATACCACGCTGACGCCGGCGCGTGCCAGGGCATCAAGCTGGGCGTAGGCGGCCGCGGTGCGGGAGACGGTGCTGTGCAGCACGACCTCCGGCTTGGCCACCTGGGCCAGCTCCTCGAAGGAGCCAAAGACTTTGGCATCGTTGAGCGCCGGATTGCCGGTGAGTTCACCGAGGGATTTTCCAATTTTGGCCGGGTCGATATCGACGCCACCGACGATGTTCGCCCAGGGCTTGCTGGCGGCGAGTTTGAGCGCTTCGAGTCCGATGGGTCCGAGTCCGAACTGGGCGATTTTGATTTTCTTGCTTGGCATGTTGTGGGTTGGTTTGGGGGTTGGGGGTTACTTGAGGAAATTCAGAAACAGGGTGATGTTCAGCGAGTTCGAGAAGTCGATCAAGATGGCGCCGGTGAGCGGCACGATAAAGAAGGCGCGCGGCGCCGGGCCGTAGCGGTCCACCAGTGCTTTCATGTTGGCGACGGCGTTGGGCGTGGCGCCGAGACCAAAGCCGCAATGACCGCCCGCCATCACTGCCGCGTCGAAGTCGCGCCCCACGCAGTTGAAAGTGATCCAGCGCGCGAAGGCCGCCACCAACGCCACCTGAACGGCAACGATGACCAGCATCGGCAGCGCCACATTGGCCAGCTCAATCAGGTTCAGGCTCATCATCGCCACCGTCAGGAAAAAGCCGAGCAGCACGGAGGCGATGACATCGACGGCCTCAGATTGAATCCAGCGTTTGCCGGCCAGATCGAAGGCGTTGCGCGCCAGCACCCCGACCATCATCGCGCCTATTTGCACCGGAAATTTCATCTCGGTCTTTTCGATGCAGTGACTGAGCCAGGCGCCCGCCTTGATGCAGACCAGCAGCAGCAGCAAATGCGTCACCGCCACACGACCCAATGCCCGCAGCGCGCGCGCGTCCTGCAAAATGCCAGCCTCGCCCGTGGCACCGCCCTCCAAATGCACCGCGCTACCCGCCTCCGCCTCCAGTTTGCGCTTGCGAATCAAGCCGCCCCCGACCGGGCCGCCGATCAACCCACCCGCCACCAGGCCGATGGTGGCCGCCGTCGCGCCGAGCACCGCCGCATTATTCAAACCCATGCTCTCCAGCACCGGCGCGAAGCCGATGGCCGAGCCGTGCCCGCCCGTCATGGTGACACCGCCGCAGACCAGTCCCAGCAACGGACTGACACCCATCAACTTGGCGACCGCGACTCCCGCCGCGTTTTGCAGCGCGGCGAGCGCGGTGGCGAGGCCCCAGAACACCACTAGCAGCATGCTGCCGCGCCGCACCACATCCCAGGTGGCGTTGAGGCCGATGCAGGTAAAAAAGCCGATCATCAACGGCAGATTCACGCCCTTGGCCGGACTGCTTACCCACTCCGGTTCGATGGTCACCAGCCAAGTCCACCAACGCGCGGTGACTTGGGTGGCGAGCTCCAATTTGCCTGCGCTCGCAAGATTGTAAGCCAGCACGCCCAGCGAGACCAGCAGGCCCCCGACCACCGGCGCCGGAATGTTGAAGCGCCCCAGCACCCGCACCCGCCGCACCAACTGTTCGCCCAGCAAAAGCACGGGCACGGCGGCGAGCACGGGGATCCAGGGGGAGAGGGTCATGGGCGTGCGGTCAAGGAGTCAAGATGTCAAATGGTCAGGCCGTCAAGGTGTCGAGCGCACGGCGGTAAACCGCGGCATCGACACTCGCGCCCGAGCAGATCACCGCCACCGTTTTGCCCCGGCAATCAAACGCGCCTGAGAGCGCCGCCGCCAGCGCGATGGCCCCCGCCGGCTCCAGCACCAGCTTCAAATGCCGGAACGCGGCGGCCATCGCTTTCAGTGTGTGCTTGTCCGCGATCACCAAGCCGCCTGCGGCATGGCGGCGCAGCACTTCAAACGGCAGCGCGGCGGGAATCGGGGTTTGAATGGCGTCGCAGATGGACTCGTGTCCCGGCTCGATGCCAAGGCGTTCGCCCGCGGCCAGCGAGCGCGTGGTGTCGTCAAAACCGGCAGGCTCGACGATGTAAAGTTTCGTGCCAGGTCGCCGCTCCGCCAGCGTCACCGCGATGCCCGCTGACAGGCCGCCGCCGCCGCAGGGGCAGAGCAAGGCGTCAAATTCGATGTCGGGACACTGGTCCAGCAACTCCATGCCGCTGGTGCCATAACCCGCGATGACCCAGGCGTCGTCGCCCGGCGGCACCACCGTCAGGCCGCGTTGCGCGGCGAGCTCGCGCGCCATTTCCTCACGCTGAGTTTTGTTGGCGCGATCATAGAAACGCACCTCGGCGCCATAGCCGCGGCAATTGTCAATCTTCACCGCCGGCGCGTCCTTGGGCACGATGATGATGGCGGGAATGTTGAGCAGCTTTGCCGCGCAGGCGACCGCCTGGCCGAAGTTGCCGGTGGAAAAAGCCACGATGCCATGTCGCCGTTCGTCCTCATTCAGGCGTGAAAGCCGGTTATATGCGCCGCGAAACTTGTACGAACCGGTGCGCTGCAAGGATTCGGCCTTGAACAGCAGCCGGCCGCCGACTTGCTCGTTGAGTTCCGGCGCTTCCAACACCGGCGTGACCACGGCATGACCGCGCACTTGTTTTTGCGCGGAAACGAGATCAGAAAAAACAGGAGGAGTGAGAGAGGCATTCATGATGACTACAATCAAAATCCCAACGCCACACCGCCGGAACGCGGCTCGCTGGCACCGACGAGGGTTTTTCCATTCGGTCCGACGCCGACGATGTTGCTGGCGCCGACGCTGGTTTGCTCGTCAAGCTTGTGCCCGCGCGCTTTGAGCGATTCCTTCACCTCGACGGGCAAACCGCGCTCCAACCGGATTTCATCCGGCTTCCACTGGTGATGCAAACGCGGTTCGGCTAACGCCACATCCAGACGAAGACCGAGGTCGATGATGCCAATCAAGTTTTGCACGGTCTGCGTGATGATGGTCGGTCCGCCGGCGGCACCGAGGGCGAGCACCGGTTTGCCGTCCTTCAGCACGATGGTCGGGCTCATGCTGGACAACGGACGTTTGCCTGGCGCGACGGCATTCGCCTCCGCTCCCACCAGTTTGAAGGCGTTTGGCACACCGGGCTCGACCGAAAAGTCATCCATCTCGTTGTTGAGCACGATGCCGGTGCCTGGAACGACGACTTTGGAACCGAACCCCGTGTTGATGGTGGCAGTGCAGGCCACCCAGTTGCCCTCGGCATCGGCGGTGGAGAAATGCGTGGTGTGTTTTTCAAAGATGCGCTTGTCGAAGTCCGGCGGATTGCTGTGTCCCGGCACATCGAGCGCCTTGTCCATCTGAATGCGCGCGGCCAGTTCCTTGGCGTAGCTCTTGTCCGCCAGCCCGCGCGGCACCGGCGCGAAATCAGGATCGCCCAGCCAGTAAGCGCGATCAGCAAAGGCCAGTTTCATCGCCTCGGCGACCACATGGTGCCGGTCTCCAGGCTTCTTCATCGCGGCCAAATCAAAGTGCTCCAGGATGTTCAGAATCTGCGCCACATGCACGCCACCGGAACTGGGCGGTGGCATCCCCACAAGTTCATAGCCGCGATACTCGCTGACCAAGGGTTCGCGCTGTTTGACGACATAGTTAGCAAAGTCTTCCGCCGTCATGATGCCGCCGTTGTCGCGCATCCAGGCGGCCACTTTCTGCGCGTACTCGCCGCGATAAAACCAGTCCGCCCCCTGCTCCGCGATGGCGCGATAGCTCTTCGCGAGATCAGCCTGCTTGAGCACGTCGCCCTCCATCAAAACCGAACCATCCGGCTTCAAAAAGATGGCGCGTGACGACTCGAACTGGCGCAGGTTCGCCGCCGCGGACGCCAGCTTGCGGGCATAGACGAAATCGATCGGAAAGCCTTCCTCGGCGATGTGCGCGGCGGGCAGCAGCAAGTCGGCCAGTTGGCGGCGGCCATGTTTTTCCACGGCCTGCGCATAAACAGCAAGCGCGCCCGGCACGCCGCTGGCCAGCGCGCCGGTCTGGCTGAGGCCGGTGTCGGCTTTGCCGTCGCGCAAATACATGTCGCGATGCGCCGCCGCCGGTGCCATCTCGCGGCCATCGAGCGCGATGAACTCGCCGCTGGCCAGCCGGATCACCATGAAGCAGCCGCCGCCGATGCCCGAATTGTGGCCATCCACCACACCCAGTGTGAGCGCCACCGCCACCGCCGCGTCAATGGCATTGCCGCCAGCGCGCATCGCCTCGATGCCGGCCTGCGTGGCAAGCGGGTGAACGGAAGCGACGACGCCATTGACGCCTTGGGCGTAGTTGGCGGAGGCGCGCGGAAGGAAAGCAAGCAGGGCGAGTCCGGCGAGGACGAAAACGGCGCGCCGTGAGGCCGGCATGGCAGAGATGGTGTGGGTCATGGTTGGAAGTGGGACGTTTTACTTTGCATCACGCGTGCCAACGAACGCAATCCCTTGTTCTGGGGAGGGCAAAATCGCCGCGAAGTCTTTGATCCACGGGCCAAAATTTTTACACCCCGCCCAAGTCAAGGCAACGATCGCGGCGAAAAGTCACGCCATATCGTTGTAATTCCGTCAACGCAGCGGACAAATTCACAACATTCAATCAGCTTCTCAAGACAGCGGACTCGCCGCTTCCAGACTCGCATGATCAATCGTGCGCAGTCTTCGTTGCTTGCCCTTCAGACGAGGCACGCACTCCAGCAGCGCCTGGGTGTAAGGATGCTGTGGCCGCTCCAGGATCTCCGCCACCGGCCCCTCCTCCACCGCGCGCCCGCGAAACATCACCATGACCCGGTCCGCCACGTCCTTGATGATGCCAAGATTGTGCGTGATCAAAATCAGGCTCATGCCGAGGTCACGCCGCAACTGCGCCAGCAGATCCATGATTTGCTTTTGGATGGTCACGTCCAGCGCCGTTGTCGGCTCGTCCGCAATCAGCAGCCGCGGCCGGCAGCACAGCGCCATCGCAATCATCACCCGCTGCTGCATGCCGCCGGACAACTCATGCGGATAGGCGCGCAAACGCTTCTCGGGCTCGGTGATGCCCACTTTGCTCAGCCACTCAAGGATCTCCGCGTCGCGGTTTTTCACCTCCGGCCGGTGCAGCGCCAGCGCCTCCGCGAGCTGCGTGCGCACCGTCAGCACCGGATTCAGGGAAGTGGTCGGCTCCTGGAAAATGTAGGCGATCTCTTTGCCGCGAATCCGCCGCAATTGGCGTTCGTTCATTTTGAGCACCTCGTGCCCGCCCAGCGTCATCTCGTCCGCGCTGATCAAAGCCGGCGGCTCCGGCAGCAGCCGCGCCAGCGCCAGCGCTGTCGCGCTCTTGCCGCTGCCGCTTTCCCCGACGATGGCCAGCGACTCGCCATCCCGCAACGTCAAGTCCAGTCCCCGCACCGCCTCCGCCGGCTCGGCGTCGTGACGCTTGAAGGCGATGCGCAAATTACGGAGACGCAGCAGCGGCGCGCGGGATTCGGTGCTCATGATGGCTGGCACGATGGGGCGTCTGACGGGCAAACTCAAGATGCAAACGGCGCCTCCTTGCATCCCGCCCGCCCCTCACTACTCTGCCGCCATGCCCGACTCCTTCGTCCACCTCCACTTGCACACCGAATACTCGCTGCTGGACGGCGCGGTGCGCATCGGGAGCTTGATGGACCGGGCGGCGGAGCTGGGCATGCCGGCGGTGGCGATGACTGACCACGGCAATCTTTATGGCGCCATCGAGTTTTACCAGAAGGCGAAAAAGAAGAACATCAACCCCATCATCGGCTGCGAGGCCTACTTGGCGCCCCTCACCATGGATCACAAGGAGGAAGTGCAGGGCCGCAAGCGCGCCTCCCACCTGACTCTGCTGGCGGCCAACAACAAGGGTTTCGAGAACCTCTCCAAACTCATCACCAAAGCCCACCTCGACGGCATGTGGTACAAGCCGCGCATCGACAAACAAGCGCTGGCCGAGCATCGCGAGGGCCTCATCTGCCTCAGCGGCTGCATCAACGGCGAGATCAACGAACTCCTCCTCTCCGACCGCAAGGACGAGGCGGAAAAAAGCCTCGGCGAGTTCGTGGACATCTTTGGCAAAGACGACTTTTACCTCGAAATTCACGACCACAGCATGGAGGCGCAAAAGCGCTCCGCCCGGCAGATGATCGAGTGGTCAAAGCAATTCGGCCTCAAAACCGTGGCCGCCAACGACGTGCATTTCCTGAATCGCTCCGACCACGAGAGCCATGACGTGATGATCTGCATCGGCACCAACAGCCAGCTTCTGCAGACCAACCGCCTCACTTATTCGCCCGAGGTTTATTTCAAAACCGCCGAGGAAATGCGCGCGCTCTTCGCCGAAGTGCCCGAGGCCTGCGACACCACGCTGGAGATCGCCGAAAAATGCAACGTCAGCATCCACCTCGATGCCGCCAGCATCGAGAAGTACCCGCAGTTCCAACCGGAGGACGGCACCCCGCGCGACGAGTACCTGCGCCGCGTCTGCCTGGAGGGCCTGGAGAAACGTTATGGCCGGGACACCGCCCTGAACAACACCGAGTTGCGCGAGCGCCTCGACTACGAGCTGGGCATCATCAACAAGATGAACTTCACCAGCTACTTCCTGATCGTCTGGGACTTCATCAAATGGGCCAAGGACCACGGCATCCCTGTCGGCCCGGGCCGTGGCTCCGCCGCCGGCTCCCTGGTGGCCTACTGCATGGAGATCACCGACATCGATCCCATCCGCTTCAGCCTCATCTTCGAGCGCTTCCTCAATCCCGAGCGCGTCAGTCCGCCGGACGTGGACATCGACTTCTGCCAGAGCCGGCGCGGCGAGGTCATTGAGTACGTGCGCCGCAAATACGGCGAGCGCGCCGTCAGCCACATCATCACCTACGGCACCATGGGCGCCAAAAGCGTCATCCGTGACGTCGGCCGTGTCCTCGGCTGGAGTTATGGCGACGCCGACAAGCTCGCCAAAATGATTCCGAACGAGCTCAACATCGATCTCAAAGAGGCCGTCGCGAAAAATCCCGAACTCAAGGAACTCGTCGCAACCGACACCAACACCCAGGAACTGTGGAAGCATGCCACCTTCCTGGAGGGCCTCACGCGCGGCACCGGCATCCATGCCGCCGGCATCGTCATTGGCGACCGCCCGCTCGACCACTTCATCGCCCTGACCCGCGGCAACGAGGGGGAAATCGTCTCCCAGTTTGCGATGGGCCCGCTCACCGACCTGGGCATGTTGAAGATGGATTTCCTCGGACTGAAAACGCTCTCCGTCATTCGCGAGGCCGAGGATCACATTCACCGGCGCTTCCCGGATTTCCAGGTGGCTGATGTGCCGTTGGACGACCCCAAGACCTTTGAGTTGCTGAAGCGCGCCGAGACCGTCGCGGTGTTCCAAATGGAATCCGGCGGCATGATGAACACCTGCAAGCAACTCGGCCCGGACAAAATCGAGGAGGTGATCGCTATTCTCGCCCTCTACCGCCCCGGGCCGATGCAGTTCATCCCCAACTACATCGAACGCAAATGGGGCCGCGAGACCGTCGAGTACGCCCACCCGCTGCTGGAGAAAATCTCCGCCGAGACCTACGGCATTCTGGTTTATCAGGAGCAGGTCCAGCAGGCGGCGAACTTGCTCGCCGGCTACTCCCTCGGCCAGGCCGACCTGCTGCGCCGCGCCATGGGCAAAAAGGACGCCGAGAAAATGGCACAGCAGCGCCTTAGCTTCGTCAAAGGCTGTGCGGACACCCATGGCATCCCCCAGAAACAAGCCAACGAGATCTTCGACTTGCTGGAGAAGTTCGCGCAGTACGGCTTCAACAAATCCCACTCCGCCGCCTACGGCATCGTCACCTACCACACCGCTTATTTGAAGGCGAACTTCCCGGTCGAGTTCATGGCCGGCGTGCTCAGTTACGAAGTCAACAACACCGACAAAATCGCCAACTTCGTCTCCGAATGCCAGCGCATGGGCATTCGCATCCTGCCGCCGGACATCAACCTCTCCGGTCTGAAATTCACCCCCGGCGACAGCGGCGAACCCGACGCCGACTTCCGCGCCGATCACCCCGAAGGACCGGACGCGATCCGCTACGGCCTCTCCGCCATCAAAAACGTCGGCGAGTCCGCGATGGAGGCGGCCATTGCCGAACGCGAGAAGAACGGCCCTTTCAAAAGCCTCGAGGACTTCGCCGCGCGCATGGACTCGCGCGCCGTCAACAAACGCATGCTGGAGGCCCTGGTGAAGGCCGGCGCCTTCGACTTCAGCGGCGAGACCCGCGCCGGCATGTTTGAGCGGCTCGATCAGGCTCTGTCCTCGGCGGCCATCATGCAGAAGGACCGCAAGGCCGGCCAAGGCGGCTTGTTTGACGACTTTGACTTCGGCCAGTCCGCCGCGCCCGCCGCCGGTGCCGCAACAACCAGCACGCGCCCGGAATGGCCGCATGACGAAATCCTCGGCTATGAAAAAGAGCTGCTCGGCTTCTATGTCAGCGGCCATCCGCTCGACAGTTATCGCGGTCATTTTGACAGCAGCAAAATCACCAAACTCGGAACGCTCGATGAGGTGGACACCAGCGCCAAGCCGGTGACGGTTTGGGTCGCAGGCATCGTCAACAAAGCTGACGTGCGCTACTCCAAAAAAGACAACCGACCTTTTGCCACCCTGACTCTGGAGGATTTCACCGGCCAGTGCGAACTCATGGTCTGGAGCGACGACTACGAGAAGCACAAAGCCATCCTGCTAACCGGCACCGTTCTTGGCCTGCGCTGCCGCTGCCAAAAAGACCAGCGCACCGAGCAGAACCGGCTGGCACTCTACGACGCCAAGGTGCTTGAGCCCAAAAAATCGCGCCGACGCGCCACCGATGCGGGGGGCGAGGAATCCAGCCCCGCGCCCAAGCCTGCCAAACCAGCCGTCGCTCGGCCCATTTTAGTGCGTCTCAACACCGCGCGACACAGCAGCATTGACCTTGAGCGCATCCACGAACTCGTCATTCAGCATCCGGGCGACGCACCGCTCATCATTGAATTCGTGACGACCGGCGGCAAACGCCTGCGCATGAAAGCCGGTGACGAGTTTAAAGTGGCCGACACCCGCGAACTGCGCGATGCCCTGGTGATCTGGGCTTGAGAAAGCGCATCATCGTGGCGCGACCGGCCCTGTCGCCGCGCTCTACTGTCTCCCAACCCGGCGAGCCAGCGGCTCGCCCCACTTTTTCACGCCGCTTTCATCCATCCGCGCAGCATGTCGCGCAGCAGCGCGAAGCCGCGGAACAATTGTGTCACGTCCGCGTTGAAATGCTCGAAGCACCACGGCCCGCGAAAGCCCGCGTTCCAGCCGATGTCGAAGCAGCGCTTCAAGTCATAGGCGGGATGCTGACCGTCGGCCTCAAGCGCACGCGCCTTAAAGTCGCAAGACACCGCGAAAGGGAAGGCTTTTTCCAGCCCCTCGTAACGGGCTGTATCGCTCCAGTTGCCGGTGTCCGGTTGCGCGCGCAACGCCGGGCCGGCCGCCTGGATCACGGCGGGCAGCGCGTCGGGATCGTCCTGCATCCAGCCGAAGTTCTCAACGAGCACGCCGATGTCACGCTCTCCCGCGTAATCCATGAGTTCGCGATAGGCGGAGCCGAGGAGGTCGAGATCAGGCCGCCGAGCCCCAGGCAAAGGGCGCACCCAGCGCACACCGAGGCGCTGCGCCGCATCAATGGTCTGCTTGTAGATGTCCATGGCTTGGCGGCGAACCGCCGCCTCCGGGCTGGCCATCTCCAATCCCTTTTGATTCATCTTCAGGTTGGTCAGAACACAGCCCGCCGAGTCCGCCGCCGCGCGCAGTTGATCCAGGTAGGCGGGTTCCATGGATGCCAACGTGGCGGTCATCAAGTCAATGACACGCAGGTCCAGTTCATCGCGCATTCGGCGCGGCAGGTCGATCAGCTTGAATGTCCCGGCGTTCAGGTTGCGCATGAAGGAGCCGGTGGTGACGCCAAGTTCGCCTTCCAGGCTGCCCGTAATGTCCGCTCCCGACAGCCATGCTGGCGCGGCTGTGGCGAGCGGCAGGGATTGAAGGAAGGTTCGGCGTTGCATGACAAGCAGGTGCAGAATCCGATTCGGGATCGGATTCAGATTCGTGACAGAGCGAGAGTTTGCCCGGTCTGTCTGTCAGGACTGAAAACTGGCAAAGTGGCGGGAAGAAAAATTCATCGAAACCAGTTAATTTCTTTCCATGCAATTGAAAAAACTCTGGCAAGACCTCGAAGATTTCAGTTTGATGCTCGGCTATGCCAGACCTGGACATCGCGGCGCATTGGCTGATCCGGATGCTTGAACGCAGCGCGGAGGGGGAGGAGCAGGTGCTGGCGGAGTTGCTGCTTTTTCCCGAATTGGCGACGCTGGCGCACAAGGAGCGGGCGGCGCGTGCGGGTCTGCTCGATCTGGCGGGGGAATGGTTGGCCAAACAGCCGCCGGATGAGCCGGCGCGGCGGGTGCTGCCAGAGGAGCCGGAGGTGGCGGAGACGCGTGTCGAGGTGCCTCCGGGCCGGGAGTCCGAGGCTTGGCGGGGGCCGGTGTCGCTGGATTTGATGACGGTGGTGTGGGAACAAGGCGGGCAGGTGGCGGCACGCCTTCCGGCGCTCGACATCGCGGTGATCGCACCCGACCGCAAGCGACTGCCGGGCATGCTGCGCGAGCACGCGCTGGCGGCGATTCGACGCGCGGGTTGGACGGGTTCCTTGCTGAAGCTGGCCATGCACACGCGCGGCCACTGGCGGCTGGAGCCGGTTCAATGGACGCCGCGTTTGCAGTCGTCGGCGGAACGCTGGCGGGAGCTGGAGGAGACCGACGACGAGAAGGGTGATCCGCTCACAGCTCTGTGCACCCGGCTGGAGGTCGCTGCGAAAGCAAAGGCATTCGAGATCAACGAAAAACTGCGGCTGCTGGCGCGCATGCTGGCGCTGCCGGAGCGGACCAGCGTGTTGCTGGTGGGGCCGGCTGGCGCGGGCAAGACAGCGCTGGTGTTGGAGATGGCGCGGCGGCGGGCGGAGTTCGGGCTTGGCACAACGGCGTTTTACCGCACCAGCGGCGCTCGTTTGATCGCGGGTGCCTGCGGTTTTGGCATGTGGCAGCAGCGTTGCGGGGAATTGATCAATGCCGCCAAGAACAAGCCGGTGGTGCTCTACCTGGGAAATCTGTTCGAGCTGGTGAACGTGGGCCAAAGCTCGGCGGGAAGTGAAAGCATCGCCAGCTTTCTGCGCCCGCATTTGCTGCGGCGCGAGGCGCAGGTGATCGTGGAATGCACGGACGATCAACTGGCTGTGATCGAAAAGAACGAGCCGCGTCTGGGCGATGCCTTCCGCATCCTGCGTGTGGAGGAACCGGCGGAGCAGGCGGCGAGCGCGATTCTGCTGGCTTGCTCGCTGGCGATGGGAGGCGACGCCGCGCGTTTTACGCGGCCGGCGTTGGCGCGGGTGGAGGCACTGCATCGTCGCTACGCGGGTCTCGCGGCGTTTCCGGGCGCGCCGCTGCGCTTCATGCGGCGGCTGCACGAGGTGAGCGAGCGTGGAGGGTTGATCGAGGAGGAGGAGGTCTATGCCGCGTTTTCCAAGGAGACAGGCATGCCGCGCGCACTGCTGGATCCGGCCGCGCCGCTGGACCTGTCCACCATGGAAAGCTGGTTTGTGGAGCGCGTGCGCGGGCAGGAGGAGGCGGTGGCAGTGGTGACAGGGATGATCGCGCAAATCAAAGCCGGACTGACCCGGCCCGGTCGTCCACTGGCCTCGCTGCTTTTCATCGGACCCACCGGCACCGGCAAAACCGAGCTGGCAAAGGCGCTGGCGGAGTTTTTGTTTCACAGCGCGGAACGCATGATCCGGCTGGACATGAGCGAGTTCGGCCAGCCGTGGAGCGCGGAGCGCCTGGTCAGCGGCAGTCACGACGGACGCGAGGGTCTGCTGACGGCGGCGGTGCGGGAGCAGCCGTTCAGCGTGCTGCTGCTGGACGAGTTTGAAAAAGCGGACCCGGCGGTTTTCGATCTGCTGTTGCAAGTGCTGGGCGAGGCGCGCCTGACCGATGCCGCTGGACGACTCGCGGACTTCAGCAACTGCGTGGTGATCATGACCTCGAACCTCGGCGCGGAGACTTTCGCGCGCGGGCGGCTCGGTTTTGCCGGAAGCGGCGCGGCGCCTGAGGACGCGAAGGGGCACTTCAGTGACGCGGTGCGCCGCCTGCTACGCCCGGAGATGTTCAACCGCATCGACCGCATCGTTCCGTTCCAGGCGCTGCCGGCGGAGGTGGTCAGGGACTTGACGCGGCGCGAGATCGCGGCGGTGGAAACGCGCGCGGGTCTCGCCGGACGCGGCATCCGATTGGAGGCGGACGCGGCGTTGATGGCGCATCTGGCCCGGCGCGGCTACGACCCGCGCTACGGCGCGCGGCCTTTGAAGCGCAGGGTGGCGGAGGAGTTGCTGGCACCGCTGGCGGCGATGCTGGCGGAGGGGGTGCCTGACAAAAGCCGGGTGCTGGCCGGTCTTGACACGAAGGAAACGGTGACGCTGCGCGTGATCCGTCCTGAGACCAGCGCGGCGGAGCTTGAGGAGCGGCGGCATCTGCATGAACGCCTGCGCGGGGCGGCGGAGTTGCGGCGGCGCTATGAAACGCTGCGCGCCTCAACCATGATCAACAGTTTGACCGGCCGGTTGCGGTTGCGGATGCAGGCATTGCGGGCGGCACTGCCGCGCGCGCGCCGGCGCCGGGCGGAGTCCGAGTGGCTGGCGCATGATCCGGAGCTGGAAAGTTTGCGCGCGTGTTTGCGGCTCATCGAGAGGCAGGCGGAGACGCAACTGGCGCATGAGGAGTTCTTGATGCTGGCCTTACATGGAGGCGATCCGGGTGTGCTGCGGCAGCGCGATCCTTTGAGCGCTCGCGATCTGGAGGAGGCCGCGCTGACGGCGCTGGCGCTCTGGCAGCCTCCGCCGGAGCGTTTGGTGCTGGTGGCGCGGGGCCAGCCGGGCGCTCGCCTGCTGGACTTTGCACGCTGTTACCGCGACTTGGCCACCAACCTGGGCGGCAAGGTGAGCGCCGGTTTGTTTTACAAACAGACGCCGCCCGCGCTGCGCGATGACTCGGGTTTGTTCGCGCGGGCGGACGCGCCGCGGGAGGCGGCCCGGCAGAGCGGCTTATGGAATACGGAGCCGGGCAGGATCAGTGCCGTGGCCCTCTGGATCACTGGCGGTCACGCGCCGCTTTTTCTCCAGCACGAGGGCGGCCTGCATGTGAGCAAGTCGCGCCGCGAAAAAGCAAAGGACGAGGACGACGACGAGGAAGCGCGTCGCAAGACGAAAACGGAGGGACGCGACTGGCAGTGCCGACTCGACATTCATGCGCCGGAAAATGCGGTGACTGAGCTTTCCGAGTTCCTGCTGCCGCTGGATGATCTGGCCGGACTGCCGGACTTGGAATCGCCGGCGCTGCGCCGTCAGTACGACCCGGTGCGCTTGATGGTCCGTGACGGTCCGAGCGGCCAGCGTGGTGACGGGGAGTTTTCCGCCGCGTGGCTGCTGCGCGCGCTGCGTGAGGAACGGCTGAAGGAGGCGCTGGCATGACCCTGCGGTTTTCCATCCCCGTGTTTGTGGACCATCATCGCGATGAGGAGGGGCGAACGTATTTCCGGGCGCGGGTGCTGTTTGGTGATGACGTTTTCGACCACGAAGAACGCGACTTGCGCGAGGACCGCGCGCTGAGCCAACTGACGAAAGTGCTGCGGATGCATTTGAGTGATCTAACGGCGGGGATGGACCATCGCGCGCTGCTGCCCTGGACCTTCGCTCCGGCTTTGAGCGGGCATGCGTTGCGTCTGCGCGTCGAACTGCGCAAGCAGACCTTGCAGGGGGCCTTTTACGCGGTGGTCTTCACGGGCGCGGGGCGGCGGCTGGCGCTGCTGCCGCGCGGCAGGTTGTGTTTTGATTGGCCGTCGGGCACGCGGCTGGAGGACACCGCACAGCAGGTGCTGACGGAGCACCTGCGGAAATTGGAAAAGCTGCATGGAGAGGACTTCTCACCCAATGACTGGCTGTGCGGCGCGCAGCCGCACTGGACGCAGGTGTCGCTGACGATTCCGCTGCGCCAGCAACTGCCGAAAGTGGAGTCGCGCTGGATGTCACTGGCGCCGGAGGGCAGCATGGACGGGGCACAGGAACTGCGCAAAGTGGGCCGCTGTCTGGATGAGCTGGATTCGCGCGAGCTGTCGCGCGCCATTCTGCGCGAGGAGGAGACGCGCGAACTGCTGTCCTGGTTTGACCGCAGGCGCACGCCGCCGCCGATGGTGCTGCTGGTGGGGCGCCCGAAATGCGGCAAGACGACGCTGATCCAAGAGTGCGTGCGCCGGCGTGCGGAGCAGGGTGCGCGCGCGGGCACGGGGCAGTTTTGGCTGGTGTCGCCCCAGCGGGTGATCAGCGGCATGTCGTTTCTCGGTCAGTGGGAGGAGCGGTGGACGGTGATGCTCGACGAGCTGCGCCGCCGCCGGCATGTGCTGGTGCTGGACGATCTGCCGGGCTTGTTCGAGGCGGGGCGCTCCTCCGGCAGCGATTTGACCCTGGGTCATGTGCTCAAGGCGCGCCAGGAGCACGAGCCGGTGGCGGTGCTGGCGGAGGCCACGCCGGAGCAATGGGCGCGCCTGCGGGAGACAGACCGCGCCTTCGCCAGCCTGTTCCACGTCATCCATCTACGGGAGACGGGTGACGACGCCACTCTGCGCATCCTGGTGCGCGCCATGCAGGAGATCGAGACGCGAGGCGGCGCGCGCTTCGCGCCGGAGGTGCTGCCGCTGGTGATGCGACTGCAACAGCGTTTCGGACGGGCGCGCGCTTTTCCCGGCAAGGCGGTGGACATGCTGCGCGCGCTGGCGGCAGCGCACGATGGCCTGATCGATCCGGCGCGGGTGATGGAGTGGTTTGTGGAGCGCCATGGCATCCGGCTGGCAATGATCGACAACGGGCAAAGCCTGACACGCGCGCGGCTGGAGGCATTTTTCGCGGAACGCATCATGGGCCAGCGGGAGGCGGTGCGGGCGATGATCGACACCGTTCTGACGGCGCGAGCGGAGATCCAGGACCCGCGCCGGCCGCTCGGCACGCTGTTGTTTCTCGGTCCCACCGGGGTTGGCAAAACAGAGTGCGCGCGGGCGCTGGCAGAGTTTGTTTTTGGCGGCGAGGACCGGCTGTTGCGATTTGAACTGAACGAGTTCACCGGCGCCGACGCGGCGGTGCGTTTGATCGGCGGACCGGGCAGATCGGGTTTGCTGACCTCGAGGGTGCGGCGGCAGCCGTTCAGCCTGCTGTTGTTTGACGAGGTGGAAAAGGCGCACCCGGATGTGTTTGATCTGCTGCTGCAAGTGCTGGGCGAGGGACGCCTGACCGACGCGCAGGGGCGCACAGCGGATTTTTGCAACTGCCTCATCATCCTCACCTCCAATCTCGGAGCGCAAACGGCGCGCCGTCGGCTCGGGTTTGAGCGAGCGGAGGCAGCGGACGGCGCGCGGTACCAGGAGGCGGCGGAGGCGTTTTTCCGGCCTGAATTTTTCAACCGCCTTGACCGGGTCGTGCCGTTTCATGAGCTGCGACGGGAGGACATTGAACGTCTGTGCGGGCTGCTGGCGGGGCGCGCGCTGAGGCGCCAGGGGCTGCGCGACCGCCGGGTCGAGGTGGCGCTCGAAGGCGCCTGCCTGCGCCTGTTGGCGGCGCCCGGGCTCGATCCACGGTTTGGCGCGCGCGCCTTGCGGCGGGCGGTGGAGGCACATTTGGTGGAACCTCTGGCGGCGGCGCTGCTGGCCGGACCGAACGCGAGGGCGCAACGCGTTCGTGTGTCCGTGACGGGTGACGAAACATTGCGCTTCGATACGGAAACCTTTCGTCAAGCGGCGCTGCGCGCGCGTGTTCATGCGAAGCTCAGCGCTGCGGAGTTGCTGGAGCGGCTCGACGAGGGCCACTCCTGCCTGGATGACGCGGGCGAGGCTCTCGCTGGCTGGGAGATCGCGGAAGACGCGCCCGATCTGCGCGCCTGGTACTACCAACTGCGCGACGAGGCCACCGAGTTGCGCCGCCAGCTTGATCTGGCCGGAGCGGCAGTGGAGGCGGTGGCGAAGGCTCGCAAAAGAGCGGCCTCCTCGCGCGGCGCGAAGCCTTTCCTTGAAGCGCCGGATGCCATGTTGCGGCTTCTGCCCGACTCCTTGCTCGACGGTTTGCTTGAACGCGCGCTCGCGTCCGATGGCGGCGCGGCGGCGCTTACCGGACTGCTTGATCAAGCACAGCCGGTGACGCAATCCAGCGCTCGTGTGCAGCGCCTGCTCTGGCGCAGCCGCAGGCTGAAAGCCGCCTGTCAAGCGAGTGCGGGATCGCCTGTGGAACGAGCAATCATCGAGGAGCTGAACGGGGTGCCATTGTGGCCGAAGGCGTCGCTCTGCGTGGTGGAGCGCGGCTCCGGCATGAGCGATGGAGCCACAGTGGAGGGCCGCGCTTTGTCGCCGCTGTTGGAAGCGCTTATTGGACGGCGCTTGCGTGTGGACGGTGCCGCTGTCACCTGGTCCGCCGTGACGGTGGATTCCCATCCTGACTCGGGCGAGGTCTGCCGGGTGCTCCTGCCTGCCGCCAAATGCCAGATCGATCTGCGCACCGGGCTTTGCCTGCCCGTGGCTGAGGAGCCTTTCGATGCCGCGCTGGCGGCTGCGTTTGGTGATGCTTTGACGGCTGAGCCATTGAACCCGAACGAGATGAACACCTGATGCCCGCATGAGCCGCGTCCTGCGCATTCCGGTTTTCCTCTGGCGCACCCGGTCGGATGTGTGGGCGGGTCGTGTGCTTGATCTGGATTATCCGGGTGGCGCGACCTGCGGTCCATCGCCAGCGGCGGTGCTGCGCGAGTTCAAAGACTGGCTTGCCGCCATTGATCGCGGCAGCAATCCCTTTTTGTTGAGCATCGATTTTGAGGAGCCCGAGGTGCGGCAAATCAAGCTGAACGCCGTTCCTGAGTATGCGATGACCCTGACCCAGCCCGCCGCTGGCTCGCGCTCCCAACCCTGCGCGGAACCAGTGGCATTGAAGCTGCCGTGCGTCATTGGCAAAAGGGAATACGGCTCGCTGTGCGCCGTGCTGCCGACTCTCGAGGAATCCTTCGAGCTGCCTGATGGCGCGCATCTGGAGGAAATGGCCGCGCACTACGCCCGGCAGGCTTTGAAGGGCCTGACGCCAGCGCGGTTGCTGCGCCTGCTGCCGGCGCTGGAGTGGCGTTTGGAGACGATCTCGTTCACACCGCGTCGCCGCCATGATTCGGAGTTCTCCGAAGTCAAACTGGAGGCCTTGCCAAAAGTCGCGGAGCCGGTCACCTCAGCCGCGCTGCGCAAAGTGTCGCGAGCCTGGGAGCGCGAGCCGGAGGCGTCCGCATTGGCGGCGCGTTTGCGCCAGCAGTCGGGCAGTGTGCTGCTGCTGGGCGAGTCGGGCTGCGGCAAGACCGCCGTGCTGGCGGACGCGGCGCGGCGGGTGGAGCAGGAAAGCGCGGTGTCCGGTAAGAAACCCGCGCGTTTTTGGATGACCAGCGGCACGCGGTTGATCGCCGGCATGCGCTGGCTGGGACAATGGCAGGAGCGGGTGGAGGAGGTGATCGCGGATATCCGCCGCGTCGATGGCGTGCTTTGCTTCGAGAATTTGCAGGAGTTGCTGCGTCTGGGCGGTGGCAAAGCGGAGTCGAGCGTGGCGGCCTTTCTGCTGCCCTACCTCCAGTCCGGTGAGCTGCGCGCCGTCGTGGAGACCACGCCGGCGGAGGTGGATGCGTGCGAGCGCTCGCTGCCGGGATTCCTCGATGCTTTTTCGATCCAACGCGTCGATCCGCTGGCTCCCGCGCTGCAAGACAAGGTGCTGTTGCGCGCCGCAGGGCCGCTCAACAGTCGAGCCGACGCCTTTTCCGCTGATGCGGCTCTGGAGGCGGGCCGTTTGTGCCGTCGATTCCAGCCCTACGCCGGCTTCCCCGGCGCACCGCTGAACCTGATGCGCGAGGCCGCCGCGCAGGCGCGTGAGAGCAGCGACGCGACGGTGAGCAGCACCGCACTTAGGCGTTTGTTCGCGGAGACAACCGGGCTGCCGCTGGCGTTGCTTGACGAAAGCGCGCCGCTGGATCCGCAGGCGTTGCGCGCCTGGTTTCAAGAGCGCCTGATCGCCCAGCCTGCCTCGGTGGAGGCGGTGTGCCGTTTGCTGGTCAAATTCAAGACGGGTCTCAATGATCCCAGCCGCCCGCTCGCCGTGCTGCTGTTCACCGGCCCCACGGGCACTGGTAAAACCCAGCTCGCCAAACTGCTCGGCGACTGGCTCTTTCCCAACCGTGCCGCCGCCGATCGTCTGGTCCGTCTCGACATGAGCGAGTATGGAGGTCATGACGCCACCCGCCGCTTGTTGGGCGAGCCTTTTGGCGAACCCTCCGAGCTGGTCAAAAAACTGCGCCGCAATCCTTTCACCGTGCTTTTGCTCGACGAGGTGGAAAAGGCGGCGCCGGAGGTTTTCGACACGTTCATGAACGTGTTCGACGAAGGCCGCCTGACCGACGCGCTGGGCCGTGTCACCTGGTTCCGCAGCACGGTCATCATCATGACCTCCAACCTGGGCGCGCGTCGGAGCGGCGCGCTTGGTTTTTCTGATGCCGGTCCCGCGCAAGCGGCGCGCAGTGACGAGGGAGCCATCCAGTCCTTTTTCAGGCCGGAGTTTTTCAATCGCATCGATCAAGTAATCGCTTTCGACCCGCTTGACCGGGCGGCGGTGGCGGCCATCGCTGAACGCGAGTTGGCGGCGCTGATGGAGCGCGAGGGGCTGCGAGAACGGGCGATCACGCTGGAGGTGGACGAGGCATTGCAGTGCGAGATCATCGATCAAGGTTTCGATCCCGTGCTCGGTGCGCGGCCCTTGCAACGCAAGATCGAAGAGCTTCTGGTCACTCCACTGGCGCGCTGGCTGGTGGCGCATCCCGCCACTCGCGATGCCTGCCTGCGAGTGAAACGTCCGTCCGCGCCGGGTGATGACTGGGTGACCGCGGGGTGAGATTGGAGCGGATTGAAGCCTCAGGCAGAAACCGTGTCATAACTCTGCCTCCCATAATATGACTACTTGCGTGACTTGGCTGGATTGGATTGAAGGGCGGCGCTGCGGATGAGACATCCTGCTCAATGGCTGGGATTCAACTTCAATCTGGCTCACCCCAAACCATCGGCACACGAAAATCCTTTGCCGGCGTCCCGGCCTTGGGCGGCACGGCTTCTCGCGCGAAGGTATTCAAGCGATCTCGCAACTCTTCCACCTTCTCAGGCCGTGCGGTGGCGAGGCTGGTTTTCTCATGGGGATCCTCAGCGAGGTTGAATAACTCCAGGGTTTCTCCAGCGCGCTTTGATGGCGCATTGAGGTCGTTTGCATTGACCTTGCCGTTGAGAACCAGTTTCCAATCTCCCATGCGGATGGCGCCGGTGGCCGGGGTGGTGTTGAGGAGAATCGCGTCGTGAGGTGATGGTTTGCCCTCAGTCAGGACCGGCCAGATGTCGCGGCCATCGAGCGGGTGTCCGCCCTCCAGCGAGCCACCGGCCAGTTTTACGAGCGTGGGAAACCAATCCACGATGTGCAACGGTTCCTTGATGACACCCTGCCCAATCCGGGATGGCCACGACGCAAAGGCAGCCACGCGGGTTCCGCCTTCATAGAGCGTTCCTTTGCCTGCGCGAAAGGCGCCATTGCTTGCGCCGAGTGCAGTGGGACCGCCGTTGTCAGAAGAGAAGATAAAAAGCGTGTTTCCCGTCCAGCCGCGTTTCTCGATGGCATCGGCGATGCGACCGACCTGCACATCCATGCGGTGGACCATCGCGGCAAAGATGCGGCGCGTCTCGTTCTCAAGATGCTCGTAAAGCTTCAAGTCTTCAGGCAGTGCCTGAAGCGGCGTATGCGGCGCATTGAACGGCACATAGAGGAATAAGGGTTTGCCGGCTTCCTGTTGCTCGATGAGGCGCACGGCTTCGTCGCCCAGCAGCGTCGTCGTGTAACCCTCGTCGCGATTTACCTTGTCGTTGCGATGCCAGTCGAAACCGCCGTCACGCACGTGGGTGAAGTAATCCAGCGCTCCGTTGTAATGTCCGTACTGGTGGTCAAAGCCGCGGCGCGTGGGCAGATAGGCGGCATCAAAATGACCGAGGTGCCACTTGCCACAAATGGCGGTGGTGTAGCCAGCCTCCCTGAGCGCCTGTGGCAACGTGCGTTCATCCAGCGGAAGGCCATGTTGCGCATACGGGCGGATCACGCTGACTTGCAAGCCGTGGCGCATCGGGTAGCGGCCCGTCATCAAGGCCGCGCGCGTCGGCGAGCAGACGGGTTGCACATAAAAAGCGTCGAGAACGGCGCCCACATTTGCCAGCCTGTCGAGGTGCGGTGTTTTGATCTCGGTGCCGCCCATAAAACCGGTGTCATCACGACCCAGATCATCGGCCAGAAGGAAGACGATGTGGGGTTTCTGACTTGGCCCATCAGCGGCCCGCAACCCGTCTAGTGGCGCAAACAACAAGAATGCGAGGAGAGTGGGTGGGAGAAATTTGGGGAAAGTCATGACATTGAAAGGGGATTAGCTGAAGCGAATGCCTGGACTTTGCTGTTGAGGCAGCGGCTCTCTCGGAGACGGTGATCCGGGAACTGACATCTTAAGGGCCGGGCAAATTTGTCAATCGTTTGAGCGGTCCCGGTTCGAAAGAGCGGCATTGTCTCGAGCTCCGTCTTGGTGTCTGGGGACTTGGGAAGGTCCCTTTCCTTGGGGGTCAATACCCCAGCCAGGTCCCAAGCCAGCGCTCCATTTCCTCGACGCTCTTGCCTAACGCCTCTGCTGATTGCTGGCATCGGTGGCGGCAGGCGCTTTCCACAGTCCAAGACGAGGCTGCGGATGGAGGTCGGCATCTTAGCTTTGCGTCGAAGGCTTAAAGTTTGGTCCACATCGTGGCGAGAGCTTCTCCTCGATTCACTTTGGTGACTGGGGATTCAAAGCTTTCTGCCTGATGCACAGCCTTTGCGAGCTGCATTGGCTCCAAGGTGCCGTTCTTGAGATCAGCGAAACCCTTCTCCCAAACTGCCTTCATTGCTTCGGTGAGTGGTTCGTCGAGATTCGCGTCGTAGCTGGCGAAGAAGCCTTTGGTGCCAAAATACTGGGCGGCGAGGATGCGGGGATCGTCAGAGGTGACGTCGAGGTCGTTGAAGAAGGTAATCATCACGCGACGGGCGGCGAGTTGGCGGATCAGGGCGTCAGGGTCGAGCTTGGCGGGTGTGGTTTGACCTTTTACGGCGAGCGCGGCGGCGTGGCCGGCGCTTTCGCCGAGCTGCATCCAGACGGGTTCGAGGCGGATGCTGCCCCAGCCGACATGCGAGGCGCTGATGGCGACGGGGACGAGGAGATTTTCGATTTCGTTGGTGAGGATGGAGCGGTAGGGCACTTGGGCGGGTCGGGATTCCTCGCCGAGAAAGAGGATGCCGTCCGTGTTACTGTCGCCGGGGGCTTTGCGTGGCAGGCAGGCGACGGAATCGACCGGCCAGTCGGTCATGGCGATGCTGTCCGCATGGATCGGTGTGCGGGCGATGCCTTCGGCGATGACGTTGTCCTGCTCTTTGAAGACGTAACGGCCCACGAGTCGCCGTGCTTCGCGGACGTAGATTTCATACGGCGCGTGGTTGTTGTCGGGGAACTCATCGGCGGCGAGTCCGTAGTCCTCGAACTGCTTTCGGTCCTTCTCAGGCGCTTCGGGGTCGTTCTGCACCCACCAGAGGCGCATGAGCATGGCATCGAGGTAGCGGCGGGAGATGGCTTCGCGAGTGGGCCAGTCGGCGGCGGGGTAGTCGTTCTGCGGGCCGATGAGGCGGCCGCCGTTCCAGGCGACTTTTTTGTTCGGCAGATTCGGCACAAAGCCGCCGCCGAGGGCTTGTTTGGCGATGGCGGGATCGTAGTTCGCGGGCTTCGCGACCATGATCCGGTTCGCCGGGTCGCGGGTGAGGATGAGGCGGTAATTGTAGGCCATCACGCTGCCGTCGGCCTCGCCGCTGTGCGGGCCTTCGACGATGTCGGCGGTGGCGTGGCTGTTGTAGCGGATGTTCAATGTGCCTTCGTCGGCAGCTTTGGGGAAACCGCGCTGCCCAGGCTCTTTGTGGCGCTCCGTCGTGTAAATGACACCCGCGTGTTTTTCGCCGTATTGGGCGCGTGATTCGCGGCCGATTTGAGATTTGACGCCTGCGGCGGCCATGAGATCGCCTTCATACATGGCGTCGGCGAAGACTTTGCCGCTCACCGTGATCGTGCTTTCGCCGTGCATCGGCTTGAGCGCGACGCTTTTCAGCAAAGCGCTGTCGCGCTTTGTTTTCGTGACGATGTGGCCGAGGAGGACGGTGAGGGTTTTCTCATTTTCGACCATTTCGTTGAAGAGTTTTTCGGCGATGCGCGGCTCGATCTTGGGGCGGTCAATGTGCGCGCGGCTGGTCTGGCTGGGCCTGGAGGCGAGGTGCTGCGGGGAACCTTCGCCGTAGGTTGTTGCGTAGTAGCTGGCGGCGGCGGTGAGGATCTCGCCATAAATGGGGGAGCGATGGCCGTCATACGGCGCCTCCCAGCCGCCGGCGCCGCTGGTGATGAAGCCGCCGAGATGCTGCGTGTGGTTGACGAGGAGGACGCTGAGGCCCTCGCGCGCGGCACGCACGGCGCAGGCGATGCCGCCGGGGGTGCCGCCGATGACGATGAGGTCGTAGGATTTGCCGTTCACGTCCTGCGGTTTGGCGGCGCTTTTCAGGAGCATGGGCGGGGGGATGGTGGGAGGGGCGACAGGGATGTCGCCCTTCCCGGTGGCAGGGATGCCGCCGTTCCGGAAGCCGGCGTCGGCGTTGGTGTTGCGTTCGGTTTGGGCGTCGGATTCGGGGAGGATTTGCAGGCCATCGACGGTGACGAAGCCGTTCGAGCCAGTGGTGCTGATGGTGATGCGGGTGGATTTGCCTTTGGCGAAGCGGAAGACGCCGAGGGCACGCGGGATGCCGTCCACGAGGCAGTCCTGGCGCTGGTTGAGGGTGAGGTCGTGCTCACCGTCGGCGGATTGGATGCGCACTTGGACGTTGCTGGCGCGGTTTGAGGCGGGGGTGTAGAGGAGACGCACTTCGTAGCGGCCTTCTTTGGGGAGGTCCGGGGTGAAGACGGCGGTGGCGTTTTTTTGGCGGACGCTGGTGAGGTAGGCGGTGCCGAGATGGGGAGGGATGCGGTCGCTGTGGGTCCAGGGACCGGTGAGGGTGGCGGCGCTGTCGTCTAGGACCAAGCCTTGGGGGAGGGGCGGCGAGGACGCCGCTGTTCCTTGGGGCGACAGGGATGTCGCCGTTCCTTCGGGCGGCGGTGACGCCGCTGTTCCGTCGGTCTCGTCCAGTTTGAAACGCACGCTGACGACGGAGTTCTGTTCCGGGCCGGGGCGATACTTGATGTAGGTGGTGGCGACGAGGGTGCCGTCGGGGAGGAGTTCGATGCCGGGGTAGCCGCAGTCGCTGCCTTTGTGGCTGTGCAGGAGCTTGATTTTGTATTCGCCGTCTTTGCCGCTGAGGATGTCCTCATAACGTCCAACCCAGGCGACAAAATGGGTGCGGGTGGGGCTGTCTCTTCCCATGTCGCGAAAGGCGATGACGAGGCGGCCATCGGGCAGATAGATGTGCTTGTGGCGGTCGCCGTGCAAACCGGGCGGCAGGGCGCGATGCTCTGACCAGTTGCGACCTTCGTCGTCGCTGGTCATGAAGCGGGCGGGTTCGGTGCGGATGTTTTCACGGATGAGGCAGAGAAGCTGTCTGCCATCGGGGGAGCGCACGACCTCAGGCTCGCAGGGTTTCATGTCGCCGAGGTCGAGCAGGATGCGCCACGGACTCCAGGCGAGACCGCCGTCGGTGGACTCGCTCTGCGCGATGATGTTGGAGCGCGGGTCCTTGGTCTCGCCAGGGCGGCGGATGTTGGTGAGGCCGATGAGTTTTTTGCCGCCCTCCACCGGCATGATGGTGCAGAAGGGCATCACACAGACGAGGCCGTTGCTTTGCATGGGCGACCAGGTTTTGCCCTCATCGGTGGAAACCGACTGCTGCATCGTGCCATCCGGGCCTTGTCCGGCATAGACGAAGAGGCGGGACACGCCTTGCGGATCGGTGAGGCGATAGAGGGCGGGGCAGTTTTTCACCTGCCACCAGTTGTCGGGTACGGGCAGTTCCTCGCTCCAAGTGAGGCCGCCGTCGTCGCTGCGCTTCAGAGGTCCTGCTGTGCCGCCGTGGCCATGCGTCCACACGCAGAACATGGTTTTGCCATCGGGCAGGAGCAGCGTTGTCGGGTGGCCTTGATACACCTCCTCCGTACCCTGGGCGATGATGACGTGGCGGGCGGTGTCTTGAGAGAGGTCAATGACGGGCGGCGTGGAAAATGCTGAATGCGGAATGACGCATGCCGACAGGAGTGCGCGGAAGTAAAGTCGAAGGAACCTGGGGCGGAGGCGGAGGGGCATGCTTTCAAACACGTTTGTTGGGGAGTGTGATTGTCTGGTAAATCGAGAGGACCAGCGGGCAATCGTGGAGGGTGGCGGTCAATCTCCCAGGTCCAGCTCGTCCTCGCGTGTCAGCAGCCGTTTCAGCATGACCTTGTGATCGCGCATGAAGGCGCGGGTGATGTGGAAGTGCTCCGTGTCCTCGTAAGCGACGCGCTGGATGCCCTCCGGGCCGAATTGATAAATCCAGGCGTCCGGGTAGGCCATGATCAGCGGGGAGTGGGTGGCGATGATGAACTGCGAGAATTCATCCACCAGATCGTGAATGCGCACGAGCATCGACAACTGCCGCTGCGGTGAGAGCGCGGCCTCGGGCTCGTCAAAGAGATAAATGCCGTGGCCGTCGATGCGCTGGGTGAGCAGGTTGAGAAACGACTCGCCATGGGACTGCGCGTGCAGGCTCTTGCCGCCATACGCGCGCAGCGCGCCGCCGCAGAAAGGGGTGGCCTCCAGTTCGTCCAGTTCGGTGGCCCAGTTGTGAAAACTTTCGGCGCGCAGGAAGAAGCCGTCCATCGGACGGTTGGCGGTGCGGGACAAGGTGAGCAGGCGCGTGAGCGGCGAAGTGTAGGCGTGATCCGACAAGCTCGCCACACGGCTACCGCCTGAAAAACGGAATCCGAGTTTCTCGGCGATGGATTCCAGCAACGTGGATTTTCCCGAGCCGTTCTCACCGACGAAGAAAGTCACTTTGGGGTGAAAATCGAGCTGCTCGAGGCTTTGAATCGCCGGAACGGAGAACGGATGACGGCTCCAGTCCTCAACGGACTCGCGGTCCAGGTTGACGGCGTGCAGGAAGTGGCGGGTCATGGCGGCTCCCTCATTTTGGGGAGATGATTGTGCGCAGCAAGCCGACATGCTACGGCGTTGGTTCTTCCCGCATGAAACTTTTCCCGACCCTGACCCTGCTGATTCTGTGTTTGAGCTTGCCTGCTGTGCGCGCCGAGAACGTGGCGAAATCCGATGCCGCAACCCCTAGGCCCTCCAGCAGCAAGGTCATCCCGCCTGACATCAACGACTATCGCACGGTCATCGCGCCGCCAGTCAAGCCCGCGCCGGTGCGGGTGGCGATCTTTAATGGGGACGGCGCGCCGGTGAGCGGCATAGAGAATGTCTGCGCGCGGGTGGATGGGCTGCCCGGCGCGACGATCACGCGGCTGAAGCCGCAGGAGATTGTGGAGAAGGGATTGCAGGAGTATGACGTGATCGTGTTCTCCGGCGGCAGCGGCAGCGCGCAGTCGAAGAGCCTGGGCGAGGAGGGACGGGAAAAGGTGCGCGAGTTTGTGCGCGAAGGCGGCGGTTACGTCGGCATTTGCGCCGGGGCTTATCTGGCCTGCTCGAATTTTTCCTGGGGTCTGGGCGTGCTCAATGCCTCGACGGTGTCGAGCAAATGGATGCGCGGCAGCGGCTACGTGGAGCAGGAGGTGACAGTGGACGGGCATCCCATCCTGGGGCCGGTGGAGGGTGTGTTCAAAGTACGCTACAACAACGGGCCGATCATCAAGCCGGGCGACCGCGCCGACCTTCCGGCCTATCGCCCGCTGGCTTTGTTCCGCACCGAGGTGGCGAAAAACGGCACACCCGCGGGTGTCATGGTCAACTCGCCCGCCCAAGCCGTGGGCGAATACGGCAAGGGCCGCGTGTTCATCTCCAGCCCGCACCCGGAGAACACGCCGGGGTTGGAGCACCTGATCCCACGCGGCATTCTGTGGGCAGCAGGGCGCTTGGAAGCGGACAAGGAACCCACCACTCCCGTACCCTGAATGAGAGCGCGCATTCTGTTTCTAACGCTGGCGGCCCTGGCTTGCGAAGGGCTGGCGCAAGATCCGGGCGGGCGGCTTACAAGTCGCCTTACTCAGTGGAATTCAGCTTCAGCGAGGAAGATTTGATTGGCGACTTGATCTCCGGTCCTAGAGCGGAGTGGAAGGATCAGGCGGCGGAGCCATTCAAGAACTGGTATGACAAGGCAAACATGACGCGCTGGGGCTTTCGCGGTCCGGCGGCAAAGCACTACGACGCGCCGCGCGCGCTGGGCAGCAAGAGTGTGGAATGGACACGCCAGCGCGTGATCGCCGCGGGGCTGCGCCTCACCGGTTACAGCTACCAGCATCATCATGTGCCGGACTGGGAGCCGCCGGAGAACTGGCCGCGCGATCCCGCTCAAAAGACACCGGTGGGCAAGGGCCTGGATTGCAGCAACTACACCGCCTTCATCTACAACTGGGCGCTGGGCATCAAGCCGACCGGCGACGTGCGCAAGCAGGCGGAGCTGACGGAAATGCCTGGGCCTGGGCCGGGACGCAGTTTTCCGGTGAAACGCATCGAGCGGCCGAAGGAATACGAAGACTTCGAGAAGGAGCTGCTCACGGGTGACTTGCTGTTTGTCAAAAACACGCGCGGTGATCTGTCGCATGTGGTGCTGTGGGTGGGCAAAATCGGCCGCGCGCCGGACGGGCATCCGCTGATCCTGGACAGCACTGGTACCGGCGGGACCGACAGCAATGGCGTGACCATTCCGGATGGTGTCTATCTGCGGCCGTTCAAACGCACGAACTGGTACTTCACCCAGGCCAGCCATGTGCTGCGCGTCATCCCAGAAGGCTGATGAACACGACTCTCTTTTTTCAAGCCGCTACGATGGCGGCGCTTATGAGTACGTCCATCCTGGCGCGCGAGGCGGAGTCGGGCAGCACACAAGATCAGAAAGATTTTCTAGCCGTGGTGGACGCCTGCTTCGCCAAGTGGGATGGCGACGGCAGCGGCGTGATCGAGGTGGAGGAGATCAACGCGGGCGTGACCGATCCCGCCGTGAAAGGTGACGAAGCCGCCGCGCTGGCGGCTTTGAAACGAGCGGCGCGATCCCGCCGATACAACCTGCCGGCATTGAGCCGTGAGGGCATTGAGGACTTTGTCCAAGGCCAAGCAGAAAAAGCGGACAAGACCGGGGAAGATAGCGTCAAGCCGGATTTCGGAGCCATGTTTGCCGGGAGTCGCCGTCGCATTGAGGAGGCGAATCGCACGCTTTATGTCTCCGGCACTCCGCGTCTGGAAACAGTCAGGCAGGGGCGCATGGGCAACTGTTTTTGTCTGGCTCCGATGGGGGCGCTGGCGCATCGCCGGCCTGACTTTGTGGTGAAGGAAATGATTCGTGAGCTGCCGGGCGGACGCTACGCGGTGCGTCTCGGCGCACAAGTCTGGGAAGTGACCGCGCCCACGGACGCGGAGATCGCTCTGATGGCGGGCAACAGCGGCGACGGGCTTTGGATCAACGTTTATGAAAAAGCCGCCGCCGAGGCGCGCAACGCCGGGCGACCGCCAGAGGAGCGCGAAGCGTTGCCGCTGGATTTGCTTGGTCGCGGCGGCAGCGCCGGCACGCAACTGGCGTTCATCACGGGGCACGACATGTTCCGCCTCTCCTGCAAATTTGCCAAGGACGAGACGCTGAGCGCGAAGGAATACGCGGCCAAACTGGATGAAATCCGTGCCGCGCTGACCGCCGCCACGCTTGAGGGAAGGTTGATGACCTGCGGCACCTTAAAGACCCGCATCCCCGGCATCACGCCAAATCACGCCTATGCCGTACTGGGTTACGAGGCAGACAGTGATTTCATCGAACTATGGAATCCGCATGGCGACACACGCACGGTGAAAGGGGAGCCGGGAGTCGAAAACGGCTACGCGCTGAAGAACGGCATTTTCAACATGCCGTTGACCGAGTTTGTGAAGGAGTTTGCAGGACTGGCTTTTGAGGTGCTGGATTGAAGTGGGGGCGAGTGAGGGCACTCGCGCTCCTATTTGACCAGCAGGCTTTCCATCAGCTTTTGCGTCCTCGCGACGATGCGTTGAGGATCTTCGAGCAGGCCGGCGGAGAGCAGGGCGTTGTCGAGCACTTGCTCGGCGATGAGCTGGGCGGTGCCGTTCGAGTCCTCCGCGCCGCGTGTCTCCGCAAGACGGCGCATCAAGGGATGACGCGGATTGATTTCGAGGATGACTTTGGCGGGCGGCAGCTCGCCGTCCTTGTTCATCGCGCGCATCATCTGGCGCAGTTGCGGGGTCATCTCGCCGTCCGGGGTGAGGACGAGCGCGGGGCTGTTGAGCAGGCGCTTGCCGGGGCGCACGGTGGTGACGCTGTCCTGCAGCGTGCCGCGCAGCCAGTCGCAAAGGCCGGTGGCGGCTTCCTCGCTGAGGGCTTCACCTTCGGCGGGAATGTCGTCGCCGAGGTCAATTTGATCCGAGTTGACGGCTTGCAGGGGTTTGCTGTCGAACTCGCGCAGGGAGGAGATGACGTACTCGTCGATGGTTTCATAGAGGTAGAGTACCTCGAAACCTTTGGCTTTGAAGCTCTCGACATAGGGGCCGGATTCGATGGTCGCGCGCGAGGGCGCCACCTGGTAGTAGATGGCGTTTTGCCCGTCCTTCATGCGACCCGCGTAGTCGGCCAGGGAGATGACTTCGTCTTTTTCGGTCATGGAGGACTCGAAGCGCAGGAGTTTGGCGATGGCTTCACGGTTGGTGCCATCGGTGGCGACGCCTTCCTTGAAAAAGCGGCTGAAACGCTGGTAGTAGTCGCGCCATTTTTTTGGGTCTTCCTGCGCTTCTTTGTCGAGGTGCTTCAACAGGCGTTTGGCGACGACATCGCCAAGCTTGCGAACAAGGGCGGAGTCCTGCATGGACTCGCGGGAGATGTTGAGGGGCAGGTCCTCGCTGTCGATGACGCCACGGACGAAGCGCATCCAATCCGGCAGGAGCTTGGGCGGGCGGGCGTCGATGAGGACCTTTTTACAATAGAGAGCGACGCCGGGTTCGGTCTGGCCCATGCCCATGAGTTCCATGTTTTGATCGGGCAGGAACAGCAGGGAGTTGATGACGAGGGGGGCGTCGGCCTGGAAGTGCAGGCGATAGGCGGGGGTGTCCCAGGCGTGCGCGGCGAAGCGGTAGAACTCGTTGTATTGGTCGTCGGTGATGTCCTTGCTGTTCTTGAGCCAGAGGGCTTCGACGGTATTGATGCGCTCGCCATTGAGGAAGATGGGGAAGCCGACGAAGTTCGAGTAGCGTTGGAGGATTTCTTTGACGCGCTCGGCCTTGGTGAACTCGGCGGCGTCCTCTTTGAGGTGCAGGGTGATGGCGCAGCCGCGCTCCTGCGCCTCGTCGGAAGGATCAATGGTGTAGCCGGTGGCACCGTCGCTTTTCCAGACGAGGTCCTCGCCCTCGGCGCGCCAGGAGCGGGTGGCGACGGTGACTTCGTCGGCGACCATGAAGGCGCTGTAGAAGCCGACGCCGAACTGGCCGATGACCTGGGCTTCGTTGCCTTTGCCGGCATTCTTGAGGGCGGCGGCGAAGGCCTTCGAGCCGGAGTGGGCGATGGTGCCGAGGTTCTCGATGAGCTCGTCACGGGTCATGCCGATGCCGTGGTCGGCGATGGTGAGGGTGCGCTTTTCCTCGTCGGTGACGAGGGAGATTTCGAGCGGCAGATCGGCTTGATGGACGTTTTTTTCGGTGAGTTGGGTGTGCCGCAGTTTTTCAAGGGCGTCGGCTGCGTTCGAGACCAGTTCGCGGACAAAGATTTCGCGGTCGGTGTAAAGGGAGTGGATGACGATGTCGAGGACCTGCTTGACCTCGGCTTGGAATTCGTGCTTGGCGGACATGGGAAAAGGTAAGGGTTTGGGGGCGCTGAGTTTAACGACAGCGTTCGCGCTGTCAAAGGCTGGGACGAGGCGAAACGGATTCCCGCCATTTTCCCTCCAAGGTGAGCGGGGACTTCGCTCAGGGGGCGGAAATCGGATCAAGCTCAAAGATGGCGATGAGCCAACGTGGAGGCGCCTCGTTCTCCGCTGCAGAGTTTGATTTCCAAGCGCTAAGAATGCGGGCGGTGCCAGGCTGCATGGCAACACCGCCTCTGATTGTCTCGCAGCGAAAGTTCTGCAGAGCGGCTTGTAAATTCGGGGCGTTTGGAGCGGGCAGGGAAAATTTTCTTTCCTCACCTGCGACGACGCTCCAATCGAGGTGGTAGTAGAGCCGGGCAAGCTGGGGGATGCTGTCTTGACCCAGTTCGATGTCGAGACTGGCGCCGATTTCCATTTCATCCCGACCTGTTACGCCATTTGGATCCTCGGTGAAATCGATGGAAGACAAAATAGAGCGCGCACTTTTATCCTCGAATCGGCCTCTTTCACCTGGGCTACAAGTTCCACTCAGCTTGGCGATGAGAACGGCGTTGCCGGATTGAGCGTAAGCATTCAAGGCATTCAGCGCGCCACGATGATCGGTTTCATCCAGGCTGCGCCGAACCCAATCGTGAACCAGTGTCGAGTCGGCCTCAAATAAATGCAAACGACAGGAGATTTCCTTGAGTGGCTCAGGAGAGGAATCCCACAACGGCGAGGGCTTCATCCGCACAATGCGGTTGGTGACAAAGGCGAGGTCGAGGCTTTCAGACTGAAGAGTGCCAGTAGCGTCCGTTGGTGTCCAGGCAGCGACAAGGACAGGTTTGCCATCAGGCAGGCGCACTGATGAGCGTGAAATACATTCGACATAACGACTTCGCGGCAATCGCAGCGGAAGTTGTCCCGGTTCGGCGATGATGTCGAGAAAGTCAGCATTCCATGTTGGTTGTCCACGGGTGAACTCGATGGTAGTTTCATAGGAACCGCCTGGATTATCAATGTAGCCATCCATCTTCACGAACAGGCCGTATTGCCGGAGGTGGGTGTACAGTGAAGCCAGCCCTTTTTCAGACAGTCGCATGTCATTCAGGAAATGATGCCATGTGAAGGAGGAATTTTCGCGCCAGCTCGGTGAAGTTTCGTGGTGAGCAAACTCCACCAAGCGCGCTTTTTCTTCCGATGCAGCTTTTTCGACTTTTTGATGAAGCCTGGCATGGCTGGTGTGTTTTGCTTCCTGGTGAAGTGCTGAGAGAAAATCAAATGCCTTCACCCGGAACACCTCAAGTGTGCAGCGAGTGGTTTGCAAGGTGCGCCAGCTCAGAGCGCGGCTCCAGGCATCGATTCGATCGAGATGGTCCCGGCGGGTGCGGACGCGGAGAAAACCCGCCGGGTCAAAAGTAACCTGGCTGCCTTCAGGCAGTTCGATGCCATATGCTAATAGAGTTTGGGTTTTGAATTCTGGTTGAGGGGGCAGTTCGCCATGCCGGACGTAGGGGCTCAGAATGGTGGTGGGATAGATCGTGGTAATGTCAGGAGGCACAGCGAAAGCATGTTCGACCCAGTCGTCTGGCCTTTCCACGAGTTCGCGCCGGTGGTGTTCCTGGCTCTCGGGGGCAGCGGGACGGCAAGGATGCAAGTAAATCAACGCGGCCTGGACCAAGTCCGAGCCGGTTTTGACAGGAAGAGCCGGCCATTGATCCAGGAGGGCGCATTGACCAGGAGCGAGCCTCAAATGCTTTTTGAGCATGCGGGGATTCGCTTTGAGATTGAATGCCGGTGCGAACTTCATGGTGGCCTCGATCTCAAAACAATTCTCGTTTGGGTCGAAGCGGAGAGTGGCATCCGCTTCAAAACCCGCGAAGGTTTCGTCATGCGAGATTCGACCTTGATGTTTGTCCTGGTCTGACTGCGTGTTGAAGCCGAGAGTGGTTCCAGAGGATACGCGCCCGTCATCACTCGTTGTAGAATTCGAAATCAGGGTAGCTAGTATGCGGATTTGAGTGCCGGGTTGTGCGCTGTCACGCAGCAAGGCTACACGATCCACAATGAGGGTGGCGTGGTCGGGATCCTTGCCAGTCAAACGGTTGAGGTCGGATTTGGGAAGCTCAATGAAGTGGTAAATTCGCACCACCTCGTTGATTTGGTCTTGCTCGAATTTTTCCAGCAGGCCAGCCACCTTTTGCAGTTGAGCCTCGGTGTTGTGGACAGTGAGGGTGTGTCGCCAGGGATCATGCAAGGCGTAAGCGCCTTCTCCGAAATCAATTCCGTGGATGCTAAGAAGCTGCCCGGCTGTCTTTCCCGGAAAATCGAAAGGGTAGGGCATCATCGGCCAGACTTCCGGCGGTTTCAGGTCGGGGTCCTGATAGAGAAAGTTTTCTGGCGCGACGAAGACTTCCGTTCGCATCTCGGATGCCTCTTGGGCGGCAAGCGATGCGGCGAGAACGGCGATGAGCAAACTATGGAGAAAGACTTTCACCTCAGACGAGGATGATGGATGCGCTGGCTTGGGGTCAAGCCGAATCGGCAGGTGAATTTTTGCGGATAAAAAAGAAGGCATCCGGTGGTGCCGGATGCCTTCTTGTGAGTGGTTTGCCGTGTGCTGGCCGGAGTTTACGCGAACAGGGTAGGGATGGGCTGGCCTTTGTCGGCGATGGTGAAGGGGCGGCGGCTGGGGCTGTACATGACGTGGTCCAAAGGCAGGCCGAGGGCGTAGGCGATGGAGGCGTTGAAGTCCTGGATGCGGACTTTGTTTTCGACGACCTCGCGGCCTTCCTTGTCGGTCTTGCCGTAGGTGAAGCCGCCGCGGACGCCGCCGCCAAACATGACGGTGGAGAAGGCCTTCGGGTAGTGGTCGCGGCCGACGTTCTGGTTGATGTCGGGGGTGCGGCCAAACTCGGTGGCGAGCACGACGAGGGTTTCATGCAGCATGCCGCGGTTATGCAGGTCGCCGATGAGGGCGGCGAGGGCGCGGTCAAGGGTAGCGCAAAGCTCGGGCACGCGGATGAAGTTGGCGTTGTGGGTGTCCCAGCCGCCGAGGGAAACTTCGACGAAGCGGACGCCATGCTCGACGAGGCGGCGGGCGAGCAGGCAGCCCTGGCCGAAGGTCTCGCGGCCATAAGCCTGACGCATCTCTCCGGGTTCGTCGTTGAGGTCGAAGGCTTTGAGGTCCTCGGACTTCATCATGGCGATGGCGTCGTCGTACATGTCGGCGTAGGCTTTGACGTTGCGGTGGGGGTAGGCGGCGCGGAAGTCGCTGTCGAGGTCGGCGGCGAGCGCCATGCGGGCCTGGAATTTGTCCTCGGTGAGGCCGGGCTGGAGCTTGACGTTTTTGAGGCCGTTCTCGGGGTTGTTGACGTAAAGCGGGCTGTGCGCGGCGGGGAAAAAGCCGGCGCCGGGGTGGCGGCTGTCGTTGCCGATGAAGACGAACTTGGGCAGGGTGTCGTTGCCGCCGCCTTGGAAGACGTTCAGCCAGGCACCCATGGCGGGGTGGCGGATGGTGCCGCGCAGCTCGTAGCTGGTGTGCATCATGTAATTGCCCTGCTCGTGCGCGCCTTGGGTGGAGGTGAGGGAGTTGATGACGGTGGCGTGATGCATCTGCTTGGCGGTGAGCGGCAGGTACTCGGAGACGCGGACGCCGTCGGCGCTGGTTTTGATGGGCTTGGTGGGGCCGGCGGTTTCGACGCCCTGCTTGGGATCCCAGGTGTCGAGATGGGTCTGGCCGCCGCTCATGTAGAGATAGATGACGTTGCGGGCGGTGGGGATTTGCTTGAGCTTGGAGGAGTCCTCGAAGGCGGCGAACGACTTGCTGGTCAAAGATTGACCGAGGAGCCCGACCCCAAGCAGCGAGGAGGCGGTTTTGGCGGCGAAGTCACGGCGGGTGAGTTCGCCGGAGCGGAGCAGTTTGGAGGCGAGTTCGGTGTTCATGATGTGGCGGCGTTGAGGTTGGACAGGATTGACGGGATTTTCAGGATTTACTGGATGAAAATGAATTGCTGGGTGTTGAGGAGGGCGAAGATGAGGTCGTCCATGTGGTCGAGGCCTTTGTCCTGGGCGGCGAGCCAGGTTTGCTTTTCCTTGGTGGTGGGTGGACGGGACAGGATGGCCATGTAGGCGGCCTCGATTTTGTCGTCGGGGTAAGGCGCCTTGTTGATGCTCAGCATGAGCTGGCTGTATTTGGAAAGGATTTGCGGCAGGAGCTGGCCGTTCATCATGGCGAGGGCCTGCGGGACGCTGGCGTCGTAGTTGGCGTTCTCGATGGTCTCGCGATCACTCTGGCCGAACTCGCGCAGGTAGTGGCCGCGCGGCGCTGGGCTGTCGATCTCGGCGGCGCGGATGTAGGTGCGCATTTGGGTGTCGCGGGCGCGCATGTAGTCGCGGGTGTTTTTTTCGTCGATGCCAAAGTAACGGGCCTCTTCGATGAGCGCGGCCTGCTGCCTGGCCTCGGCGGCTTTTTTCTGCTCGGGGGTCAGTTCTTTGCGGTCGTAACCGGGGATGGTGACGCGCTCCATGCGCACGCCGTAGGTGGACATCATCATGCCGTCACCCGCGTTCATCATGCTGTCAGAGCCGCCAGAGGAGGAAGCGCCGGATTTGGCGGCGACGGTGGCGCCTTGCCAGGGTTTGCCGGTGACTTCTTCATAGAGTTTTTTGGTGCCGGGCAGGAGGACCTCGTTCATGACGGTGGTGCGACCCTCGCGTTGGATGGCGTTGATGTCGCTGCGATAGCCATCGGCTTTCTTCTTGTATTCGGCGGCTTTTTCCTCGGCTTTTTTGCGGGCGTCTCCGGCAAGGAGCTCGGCTTTGTCGGCCCATTCTTTGGCGGTGGTGCGGGCTTCGAGGTAAAGCTTCTGTTTGGCCTCGGTGCGCTCGCGATTTTTGTTGTAAATGGCGGCGGCTGCTTCGATGCCCTTGTAGGCTTCCTCAACGCTGAGGGTGTTGACGGAGTCGGAGATTTTGCGGGCCTGCAGGACGCGCTGCTCCTGGTCCTCGCGCAGGCGAAGGTTGGGCATGTCGGGGTCGGGGTTGATGAGGGTGACGAAGGAGTCCCACATTTGCTCGGCGGTCATGCGACGCAGGACGGGGCCGGTGAAGTGATAGACGGTTCCGGGAGAAATTTCGTCGCTGGTGACCTGGCTTTGATAAGCTGAGGTGGTGAGAACGATGCGCAGGAAGGCCTTCATGTCGTAGTTGAGGCTGACCATGAGTTTTTCCAGATGTGTTTGCATCTCGGGGATCATGGGCACGGTGGTGTCCATGAGTTCGTCCAGCGGCTCGATGAGGGCGAGTCCGAAGGCTTTCTTCCAGAGGCGATTGACGATGACAGAGGTGAAGCGGGGATTCTCCGGGGAGGTCATCCAGCGGGCGTAGGCTTCGAGCGGCGTCTCGCCGGGGCGGGTGATGGCTTCGTGGCCCATCATGGCGGCGGGTTCGACGGCAGACCGCGGTTTGGCGTCGCTGTATTGGTAATCGTGCGGCAGGGTGACACGTCGGTCGCGCGTGGCGACACTCGTGTAGCGCATGGTGTTACGGATGTCGGTCATGGCCTCCTGGTAGCCGTTTTGCTCGCGGCGGAGCTGGCGGCGGGCTTCCTCATAGGCGGCGCGGACTTTATCGCGCTCCTGCTGGTATTTTTTTTCGAGCTTGGCGAACTCGGAGTCACTCATGCCGGGTTCTTTGCGCGGGCGCTGCGGTTCCTTGAAGGAGGCGCGGACGGCGCTTTCCTGCTTGCGCAGTTCGTCGCGCACATCGGTCATGCGCTCGCCGTAATAGTCCTGGGTTTCCTGGCTGTAAGTGAAGGCGGCCATTTGGAAGAACTGCATCTGAGTCCATTTGTCGAAGGGGTGGTTGTGGCACTGGGCGCATTCGATGCGGGTGCCGAGGAAGATGCGGACGGTGTTAGCCATGTTGTCGAGCGGCATGCCGCGGTCGCGCATGTAGTAGCCAATAGCGCCGTTGTCCCAGGCTTTGCCCTGGGCGGTGACGAGATCGCGCACCAACTGGTCGTAGGGTTTGTTGTCGCGCAGGCTTTGTTTCAAAAACTGAGTGTACGCGGCGCCGGTGATCCCACCCGCCTGCGGCCCGTTCGATTGGGCGCGCAGCACGTCGGCCCAGAAGTTGAAGAAATGCTGGGTGTAACCCTCGGAGGCGAGCAGCTTGTCGATCAAACGGTCGCGTTTGTCGGGAGCCTTGGATTCGAGGAATTCGGAAGTCTCGCGAGTGGTCGGGATGCGGCCAATGAGGTCGAGATAAATCCGGCGGACGAAAGTGGCGTCACTCGCAGGCGGATTGGGCTGGAGTTTGTTTTTGCTCCAGTCTGCTTTGAGGATGGCATCGATCTTGGCGGCCTCGGCGGCAAAATCGGGTTTGGCCTCCGCGCCCGGAAGTGCGGCGAAGAGGATTCCGGCAACAAGAAAAAGAAGGGAGCGGCGCATGGGTGGACATACGGTGTTCTGTCAACAATATTTCAGGGTCGAAAAATGTTTATCGGGCGGGCGGCAACGGTCCATTACCCTCCACACGCAGTCCACTTTCCCGTACAAATTTGCATTTATGTACAATTTTTCAAACAATGTTGCAGAATCACAGTTGACATGCCTTGATTTTGCTTGAGACTTGGGCCATGAAAGTTGCGGATTTGACTTCCGATTCGAGGGCGCTGGCGGGGATTGAGGC
>VFQQ010000161.1_pt1 | contig 171406 bp, 135 predicted proteins | sample 3512341 | NCBI WGS metagenome assembly VFQQ01 (sample SAMN10412373, study PRJNA504923) | tailings metagenome | isolation source: Relicate 2 Philex TSF1 revegetated site | place: Philippines: Tuba, Benguet | collected 2017-08-29 | reverse complement strand
TTCGGCCCCCGGACCGAGCCGGCCGGCCCGACCCCGCTCGACCGCGACGAGATCCGCCGCGCCCGCGAAGCGACCCTCGTCGAAGGCCTGACGATCTTCAACCCGCCGAAGCTCGGCTGATCCCGCCCCGGAGCCGGTCCCACCACCGGCCCCCGTGAATCGCCGCTCGCAGCCCTGATCCGCCTCGTTCCGACAGACCGCCCCCATGCTCGACCTTCAGCCCCTCATCACCCGCTACGCCTGCCAGACGAGCGAGTTCCGCGACAACCGGCGGCTGATCGTCCCGGCAGCCAGCGCCCACCAGCTCCTCTCGACCCTCAAGTCCGAGCATGGCTTCGACATGCTCATCGACATCACTGCGGTCGACTACCTGGAGTACGAAGGGGCCACCGACCGCTTCGGCGTGGTCTACTGCGTTCTCAACACGACGACCGGCGAGCGGCTCGTGGTTAAGACGCACGTCAACGACCCGGATCCGACCCTCCCGACCGCCACCGACCTGTGGCGCGGGGCGGACTGGATGGAGCGGGAAGTCTACGACATGTTCGGGATCACCTTCGCCGGGCATCCTGACCTTCGCCGGATCCTGATGCCGGACGAGTTCACCTCGTACCCGCTCCGCAAGGACTACCCGATCAAGGGACGGGGCGAGCGGCACAACTTCCCGGTCATCACCCGCGCCGAGAGCTAGTCGGCCTGGAGCCGAGGGAGACCAGCCCGAAGCGCAAGCGAGGGAGCGAAGCCACAGACCCTCGCTTGCGCTTCGGGCTAGTGTGAAAGTTGTTCGTCGTGCGAACACTCACTCGTAGGCGATCCGCGCGGCCATCGGCATCCGGCGGCCGGTTCCGAAGGCTCGTTCGGAGAGCTTGATCCCCGGGGCCATCTGGCGGCGCTTGAACTCGTTCCGGTCGAGCCGGACCGCGACCCACTTCACGACCTCCGGCGGATACTTTTCGCTGAGCATCCGGACCGATTCCTCCCGCTCGATCAGCCCTTCGAGGATCGCGTCGAGCACCGGGTACGGCGGCAGGGTGTCCTGGTCGAACTGGTTCGGAGCGAGCTCCGCCGACGGGGCCTTGTCGATCGTGCTCCGCGGGATCACTTCGCGTCCCTCCCGTTCGTTGGCGTACCGCGAGACCGCGTAGACGTCCCGCTTCAGGAGATCGCTCAGGACGGCGAAGCCGCCGCACATGTCGCCGTAGAGGGTGCAGTAGCCGACCGCCAGTTCGCTCTTGTTGCCGGTGGCGAGGGCCAGCCAGCCGTAGCGGTTGCTGCGGGTCATGACCATCGCCCCCCGGATGCGGGCCTGGAGGTTCTGGTCCGCCAGCCCCTGCGGCTGCGAGGCGAGGTCGGCCCCGATCGTCGGGGCCTTCTCGTAGGCCCGGTGGACGTCGTCGATGGCGAGGATGTGGTAGTCGACGCCCAGGGCCTTCGCGAGCGCGACCGCGTCGTCGATGCTGTGCTGGCTGCTGTAGCGGCTCGGCATCAGAAGCCCGTGGACGTGCTCCGGTCCCGCCGCCTTGGCGGCGATGTAGCAGGCGAGAGCGCTGTCGATCCCGCCGGAGAGTCCCAGAACGCAGTCCTGGAAGCCGCACTTCTGCATGTAATCCCGCAGGCCGAGGACGAGGGCGTCGAGGATCGTCGCCTCGCGGCGGTCCGGCCGGAGCGGGTGCGCCTCTGTCAGCTCATCGAGATCGACGACGAAGAAGTCCTCAGCAAAACCCTTCCCCTGGCAGACGAGCCCGCCGCTGTCGTTCAGCACGAAGCTGTTGCCGTCGAACACGAGGTCATCGTTCCCGCCGATCTGGTTGACGAACAGGAACGGGTGCCGGTGCCGGGCGACGTGCCGCGAGAGGAGCTGATATCGCCGGGCCGGTTTCCCGACTTCGAACGGGCTCGCCGAGAGGTTGATGAAGGCGTCGATCCGCTGGGCGGCGAGTTCCTCGACCGGGTCGGGGTAGGGGTGTGGATCGATGTGGTAGGAGGTTTCCGGCTCTTTCCACCAGGCGTCTTCGCAGATGTGGACGCCGAGCCGCCAGCCGTCGAACTCGAGCGGGGCGACCTTCGCGGCCGGCCGGAAATACCGCCGTTCGTCGAAGACGTCGTAGTTCGGGAGGAGCATCTTTTCGATGGTCGCAACGATGCGGCCTTCGAAGAGCAGGCTGGCGGCGTTGGCGATCCGGCCATCCGGAAGATTCCGCGCCGTCGGGTGCCCCATGAGGACGGCGGGCCCCTTCGCGAGCTGACCCGCGAGCTCTTCGACGACCCGGTCACACTCGTGGACGAAGTCCGCCCGGAGCAGCAGGTCCTTGGGGGGATAGCCGCTGATGAACAGCTCGGGGGTGACGACGAGGTCCGCCTGTTCCGCGGCGGCCTGTTCGACCGTGCGCAACAACTTGGCGGCGTTACCCTTGAGGTCTCCAACCGTCGGATTGAGTTGTGCCAATGCGACCCGCATAGACCGTCTTTCGGTGGCGCTCGGAAAGTGGTTTTCCCGGAATCTTACCAGAACGAGTCATCGCGCGGGTTGAAGCGAACCGAACTTCGTGAGACCTTGTCCGCCTCATGGCTGCGGACAACCGGCCTGCAGAACCGGAATCGCGCCGCTGTAACGCGGGAAACCGCCGACCAGTGTCGTTGACAGGGGACTGCAACCGACTAACGTATGTGCCGTGACGGCCCCATCGTCTAGAGGCCCAGGACATCAGATTTTCAGTCTGAGTACCGGGGTTCGAATCCCCGTGGGGTCAGTAATTCGAAGATGCCCGCTGCAGCGATGCAGCGGGCATTTTTCATTTCCGGGGTCCCGCTTCTCACCCCGATCCCGGCACCTAGGCCGGCTGCGCAATCGGAGCCCGCGCGTCATTTCGGTTTCGGCGTCGAGGGCTTCTCGTTCATCGCTTCGACGAGCTTGATGATCGGTGCCGCCGGGATCGCTTCGTGGAGCGTAATCAGGACCGGGCCGGCTGCCGGGTCTTCGGCCTTCTCCTCCGGCATCTTCTCGGTCGATTCCATCGGTTTCGGGTCTTGGGGGGCAGGTTTGGGCTCCTTGGACTCCTCTTCCGGCTCCCCCGATCCGATCGGAGCGAAGTAGGCGTCGTCAGAGAGGGACCAGATCGCGGCGACGTGGCCGATGGCATTGCCGCACTGGTCGAGGACCGCGGCCCCGCTCGAGCCGGGGGCCCAGTCGGTCCCGACGTTCATCCGCAGGAGAGACGGCGAGTCGGCCGGGATCGGCCGGCGGCGGCGCTGCGGGGGGAGGATCCGATAGAAGCGGTTCACGATCCCGTCCGAGAAGTAGCCGTAAGCGTCCAGCGGATCGCTGAAGCAGTACGCCGCGTCGCCGGGGGCGATGTCGGTGTTGAGCGGGAGCGGCTCGAAGCCGGTCGCGTCGACCCGGACGATCGCCGCGTCGAGGATCTTGTCGCGGGCCAGGATTTTCGTGACCCGCAGCAGCTCGCCGTTCTCCCGCAGGCCGAGCAGGCAGCCGGAGCGGATCCCTTCCGGGTCGACGACGTGGTAGCAGGTGGCGAAGACGCCGTCGGCGGTCAGGGCATACGCCCCTCCGATCGAGAAAAAGTTCTCTTCCCCATCCTCTTCGCGGCCGAACCATCCGAACCGGATGAACGCCTTGCGGGCGGTCTTGGCGACCTCGCGGCCGGCGAGGGGGGTCTTGCGGACCGGGGCGAGCTCAATCGGTTCCGGCTGCGGCGTCCGGAGCAGTTCGCGGACCTGCTTCACCGAGAGGGATTTCCCCTCCTTCAGAAATGCTTCGGCCCGCTCATGGAGCCCTTCATCCTCGGGGAGCGTGACCGCCGGCTCGATCGGGACCCCCTCCCCCTGGGCAAAGAGGAGAGACCCGCCCAGGAGGGCGACGGCAAACGCAGCGAGGCCCAGTCCATTCCGGACGAGGCGAGGGAGTCGAATCATCTTGGAACCCATTCCGAGGGATGCGGCGGCAGGGAAAGTGTCGCCCCTCCCCACGGGGGGGTGTCAAGATCGGTCGGCGGCGTGGCAGAACTCCGCTGTGGAAGAGAAGGCCCGCAGATGACTAACGGCGGACGCGGCGGGCGAAGTATCGTGTCGGAGCGCCGCCCGTTGGACCCCGGTCTGATCTCCGTTCCTTCTGACCCGCACCGCAGGCCACCTATGCTGCTTCGCGCCCTGTGTCTCTCGACGCTCTGTCTCGGGATCTTCGCTTCCCTGCCGATGCCGGCCCGCGGGGATGATGTCCCGGCCTGGCTCGATCGGAACCTCCCGGACCTGGTGAAGCTCTACGTCCACTTCCATCAGCACCCGGAGCTGTCGTTCCAGGAGGTCCAGACCGCCGCGCGGGTTGCCGAGGAGCTGAAGACCGCGGGGTTCGAGGTGACGACCGGCATCGGCGGACACGGCGTGGTCGGCCTCCTCAAGAACGGGGATGGCCCGACCGTCATGTTCCGGACCGATCTGGACGCGCTGCCGGTGACAGAGGAGACCGGCGTCCCCTACGCCTCGAAGGCGACGGTCAAGGACGAGGCGGGGGCGACGGTCGGCGTGATGCACGCCTGCGGGCATGACATCCACATCACGAACCTGATTTCGCTGGCCCAGTACGCCAGCCAGCACAAGGAGGAGTGGCAGGGGACGCTGATGCTGATCGGCCAGCCGGCCGAGGAGCGGGTCGACGGGGCGGTCGCGATGCTCAAGGACGGTCTCTACACCCGGTTCCCTCGGCCGCAGTTCGCGGTCGCGCTGCACGTCAGCTCGGAGCTGGAAGCGGGAAAGCTGTCGTACCGGGCGGGGCCGGCGTTCGCGAACTCCGACAGCTGCGACATCATCATGAAGGGCCGTGGAGGACATGGCTCGCGGCCGGAGGCGTGCATCGACCCGATCCTGCAGGGGGCGCAGCTCGTGGTCGACCTCCAGTCGATCGTGGCTCGCGAGGTCTCGCCGCTGGAGCCGGCGGTCATCACCGTCGGTTCGATCCACGGGGGGACGAAGCACAACATCATCCCGAACGAGTGCAAGCTGCAGCTCACAATCCGCAGCTACACGCCCGAGGTCCGCCAGCAGCTTCGGGACGCGATCGTCCGGAAGGCCAAGGCGGTGGCCGAGGCTCACCGGGCTCCGGAACCGGTCGTCACCTTCGACGACGGGGCGGCGGCGGTGGTCAACGACGAGGGGCTCGTGACCCGGATCGTCGGGGGTTTTGCCGCAGAGTTCGGCCGGGAGAACCTGGTGGCTGCTCCGCGTGTCATGGGTGCGGAAGATTTCGGCGAGTACGCCACCGGCGGCGTGCCGATCTTCATGTTTTTCCTGGGGACGATCGACGGGGACCGGCTGAAGCAGCATCGCGAGTCGAAGACGCCGCTCCCCTCGCTCCACTCCTCGAAGTTCTACCCGACTCCCGAACCGACCCTCCGGACCGGCCTGCGGGCGAGCGTCACCGCCATCCGGGAGCTGATGCCTCCCCGGAAGAAGTAGACCTCCGCCCGGCCGATCCTCCCTCCCGACCACGGAAGATACGACGCATGGCTGACCAGACAGGATCGATCCGGCTCGTCCCGTACACCCGCGAGGGACTGCTCGCGATGGTCGACGCGATGGAACCCGCGGACCGGGCCCAGGTTTCTCCCGACTGGCTCGCGCGGGTGCAGGCGACCGCCACTCCGGATCCCTGGGTCTTCGGTTTCCAGGTGGTGCTGCGGGAGAGCGGCGCCCCGATCGGGACGGTCGGGTTCAAGACGCCGCCCGCCTCCGGCCAGATCGAGATCGCCTACGGGATTGATCCCGAACACCGCTGCAAGGGGTACGCGACCGAAGCCGCTGCGGCCGTGACCCGCTATGTGCTGGAGAGCGGTCAGGTGACGACGGTGTTTGCCCACACGCTTCCCGAGCCCAACGCATCGACGCGGGTTCTGACCAAGTGCGGGTTCCGAAAGACGGGGGATGTGATCGATCCCGAGGATGGACCAGTCTGGCGGTGGGAGTACGTTCCCCCTTCGGCTTGAGCTAGGCTTCGGCTCGAATGCCCGTGTCGTGGCTGCCGACCGATCCATGCCCTCCCGCCGTCAGTTCGTTGAGACCGACATCCGTTCCCCCGGAACGCAGATGTCGACGGTCCGCGCGGAAACGGGAGATGAGCGCCCCTGGATGACGGTGGCGCCGGTCTGCCCGCTGCTCCGGACCGTTCACATTCTGCACGCGGGCGTTGGCCACATGCCCGCTCCGTTCGAGATCGTCCGGACCCGGCTCGGCGGCAGCTATTTTCTGGCTTGCCTCGGCGGCGAAGGGCAGCTTCTCGTCGACGGCCGCTGGAAGCGATGCCGCCCCGGGAACGCCTTTCTTCTCCCTCCGGGGACGCTTCACGCCTTCCGGACGACCCCCTCCACCTTCTGGGAGTTCTGCTGGGTCCGGTACGACCGCCGCTCGGATGCGAAGGCCCTGGCGACGCCTCACTCCCCTGCCTTCTCCGACTACGACGGTGAGCCGCTCCGGCATGCGATCCTCGGGCTCTATCAGGAGGCGGCGGCCGCCGCGGTCCCCGCCACGATGGATGCCTGGGTGCAGCTCCTTCACGGGTATGTGCTGCGGTTCGCGCAGCCTCGGACGATGGACCGGCGGATCACGCGTTTGTGGGACAAGGTCTCCTTCGACCTGGGGGCGGAGTGGTCGAGCGAGGAGATGGCCCGGCAGGTTCACCTGAGCGAGAAGCAGTTGCAGCGGCTCTGCGTGCGGGAGCTGGGACGGACGCCGCATCAGCAGCTGATCTGGCTCCGGATGCAGCGGGCCGCCGAGCTGCTGACGTCGACCCCCCGCAAGATCGAAACGATCGCCGCCGAGGTCGGGTATCAGAATCCGTTCGTCTTCTCGACGACGTTCAAACGCTGCATGGGGTGGTCTCCCTCGGACTACCCCGGCCGCGGCGACCGAAGCGCCGGTTCGTCGTAAGGGATGCTTCCTCCGGCTTTTACCCATCCGCAGTCAGTCGAGAGCCGGCCCCATAGGGTGAACTGCTGTTGATTGAACGCCGGATCTCCGTATGGTTTCCTGGGGAGACGCCGTTCTCCCGCCCCTCTTCGCATCGGTTTGGAATCGAGATATGGCCAACGGATTGTCCGCCAAGCTTCTCTTCGCTGGTCTGACGCTGAGCTGCCTGGCCATGCCCGCAGCGGCCCGTGCGGACGAAGCCGAAGGGGCATCCCGCGGGACTGCGAGCGGGTCGCCAAGAAACCGGATCCAGGCCCGGCCTGCGGCGGCCACCTCCGGCAAGGCTCCGGCGGAACAGCGGACGCTGACGCATGCAGGGAAGACCCGGACTGCGATCGTCCATGTCCCGAAACGTGCCCGCGACGAGAAGACGAACGAGCCGCTGCCGCTGATGATCGTGCTGCACGGGTTCCTGGCGGACGGGGAGATGACCCGGATTCTTTCGGGCTTCAACGGCGTCGCCGACCGGCACCACTTCATCGTCGCCTATCCGGACGGGCTCGGACGGATGTGGCGGTTCTGGGAGGGGACCGGCCATGTCCCGGCGCTGCAGGCTCAGGTCGGTAAGCAGATCGGCGCTGTCGATGACCCGGGGTTCCTGCTGCATCTTGTCGACGACCTCGTGGCGGAGAAGCTGGTCGATCCCCGACGGGTCTACATGACCGGGATTTCGAACGGCGGGTTCATGACGAACCGGATGGCGTGGGAGTACGGCGACCGGATCGCCGCGATCGCTCCGGTGGCGGGGACGATTCCGTCGCTGATGCTGCCGGATATCAAGCCGGTGCGGCCGATGCCGACGCTGATTGCCCACGGGACCGAGGACCGGATCGTTGACTATGCCGGCTCGGACAAGTTCGGGATCGCGGGGAAGTTCATCAGTGCTCCGCAGCTGGCGGAGTGGTGGGCGACGAAGAACCGTTGTCTTCCGGAGGAGACAAAGACCCTGCCGGACAAGACGAACGACGGCACGATCGTGCGTGAGCATCGGTTTGCCGCGGCTGCTAAAGAGGGGCCCGCTTCGGCCGAGGTGCGGCTGTATGAGATTGAGGGGGGTGGTCATACCTGGCCGGGTGGTTCGTTCCAGCCGCGGGTGATGCTGGGGGAGACGTGCCACGACTGGAGTGCGTCCGAAGCGATTTGGGAGTTCTGTTCGCGGTACTCGCTGCCCGAGATCAAGAAACCGTAAGGCCCCATTCGCGGGCAGGAGCTCCGCCCCTGCACCCCGGCGGCCGTGGGACGTTGGGTTTGAGGGAGTGACGCTGTGCCGGCCGGGACGCGGTCTAAGGCATCCAGCCTTTGCAGGTCCATCGCTCCCGGCGAAGAGAGCGTCTTTGCGCAACCCATCGCTCTCGCCTACCCCGGTCGAGCGGGACGCTCGCTTGTGATCCCCTTTGACCTGACGCAGAATCGCGGAGACCGGCGCAGTCGATGTCCCCTTGGAGGGGACGTCACGCCGAGCGTTCCGCAATTCGAGCAGGAGCAGTGCATGTCGGGCGGACAGCACACGACGCGAAACCCTCTGTCGACGATCGTTCTCTTCATCGTCTCGGCGGCATTCACTTTCAGCGACCTGCAGTCGGTACATGCCGAAAACTGGCCCTGCTGGCGCGGTCTCCGCGGCGACGGAACCAGCCTCGACACCGGCATCCCGGTCGAGTGGAACGCCCTCGGCAACGCACGGAAGAACATCCGCTGGGTCGTCGACCTCCCCGCCACCGGACACGCCTCCCCCATCGTCTGGAACGACCGCATTTTCTGCAGCGGCGCCCGGGCCTCCGACCAGTCCCGCGTCCTCCTCTGCCTCGACCGGGCGAGCGGCAAGCTGCTTTGGGAAAAGGCGGTCCTGACGTCGCCGCTCGAGAAGATCCACAAGCTGAACAGCTACGCCTCAAGCACCCCGGCGACCGACGGCGAACGGGTCTACGTCAGCTTCCTGCATGAGAAGCAGATGCACATCGTCGCCTGCGACTTCGCCGGGAACGAAGCCTGGCGCGTCGAGCCGGGAGTCTTCTCGAGCGTCCACGGCTACTGCAGCTCGCCCGTCCTGTTCGAGGACCTCGTCATCATCAACGGCGACCACGACGGCGAAGCCTACCTCGTCGCGCTCAACCGGAAGACCGGGAAGGAGCAGTGGAAGACCCCGCGTGAGAACAAGACCCGCAGCTACTGCACCCCCATCATCCGCGACATCGCCGGCCGGACGCAGATGATGCTCTCCGGCAGCAAGAGCGTCGCCAGCTACGATCCCCGCAGCGGCAAACAGCTGTGGGTCGTCGACGGCCCGACCGAGCAGTTCGTCGCGTCGCTCGTCTACGGACACGGACTCGTCTACGTCACCGGCGGATTTCCGGACAAGCACATCGTCGCCTTCGACCCGACCGGAAGCGGCAACGTGACGAAGACCCACGAGGTCTGGCACCACGAACGGAGCGGCGTCTCCTACGTCCCTTCGCCAATCCTTGTCGGCGATTACTTCCTGGTGGCGTCCGACAACGGGTTCGGGACCTGCTTCGAAGCCAAAACCGGCAAGATCGCCTGGCAGGAGCGGATGGGACGGCACTACTCCGCCTCGCTCGTGGCAGCGAACGGGCTGGCGTACTTCCTCGATGACGACGGGATCACCAAAGTCGTCCGCCCCGGCCCGTCTTATGACCTCGTCGTCACGAACGAGCTGGGGGACGAGTGCTACGCCTCCCCGGCCCTCGCCGATGCCGAGTTTTTCATCCGAACGCCGACGAAACTGTTCTGCGTCGGGAAGCCGTGACACCGGAACGGGCGATCGGTGGTAGTCTGGTCGGGACGTTGTGGCTGGCCGTCTGTTTCTGATGAGGAGCGAGTTCATGGGCCGGAGGAGTTGCCTGACGATGAGAAGCTTGTTCCCGTTTCAGGTCTTGCTGGGAGTGGCGACCCTCATTGCCTTCTCGACAGGTAGCCGGCTGGCTTCGGCGGAGGAGCCGCTGCATCAGTTCAAGGTGAAAGACTCCTTCGCCCGCTGGACCGACCAGAACGCCGACGCCCAGGCGATGCTTGACTCGATCGCCTGGAAGCCGGGCGAGTTCATGGCGACCTGGACGGACGTTGCTGACAAAGACCACAACCGGCTCGTCCGGTTCCCCTCCCCCTGGTCCAGCGGAAACGCCGTCAACGATTCCGTCTCGATCGCGTGGTACCGCCCCGCCGAAGCCCAGGACTCGACACCCATTCCGGCCGTCGTCGTGGTCCATGAGTCCGGTTCCGGGATGCAGGCAGGGAAGGCGATCGCCGAAGGGATCCGGACCCGCGGCCTCCACGCGCTGCTGATTCATCTCCCCCACTATGGCGAGCGCCGCGAGCCAGGTTACAAGCGGGGGGATCCGACCGAAATGCTCCTGGCGATGCGTCAGGGAGTGAGCGACGTTCGCCGGGCGTACGACGTGGCCCGGCAGCTTCCCGGGGTCGATCCGAAGAAGGTGGCCCTCCAGGGGACGAGCCTTGGGGGCTTCGTCGCCGCAACCGCAGGATCCCTTGACGGCTGCTACGAGGGGGTCCATATCACCCTCGCCGGCGGCGACCTGTATGGGATGATCCAGAACGGCCAGAAGGACGCCGCCAAGGTCCGGGGCGAACTCAACCGCGCGGGCTACACCGGCGAGAAACTCCGCGAGCTGCTCCAGCACGCCGAACCGCTCCGGATTGCCCACCGCCTCGACCGCAAGACCACCTGGATGTACAGCGCGATTCAGGACGAAGTCGTTCCGATCGCCAACTCCCGGAAACTGGCGACCACGATCGGCCTCGATTCGAGCCACCAGAACGAGCTCTATGCCGGGCACTACACGGGGGTGCTGTACTTGCCCGTGATCCTGGACCTGCTGGTCGATCGCGTGAATGGCAAAGGCGGGTAGGCGCGTTCGGTATGGACTGGACGGTTCCCTGGACTGAAGCGCCTCCGGTGAGGGCAGGGGCGAGCCCCTGCACCCCAACAGCTTCCCAAGCGCCGCCCATTGGCGTCGCAGTCTCCAGAGCGCAACCCATCGCGCCACGCCGCCCCGGTCCAGCGGGACGCTGGCAGTTACGCCTCGACCGCAGCTCCGGCCGTGGCGAAATTTTCGAGCAGCTTTAGGCCGACCCGCTGGCTCTTTTCTGGGTGGAACTGCGTCGCGTAGAGGTTGTCACGGCAGATCGCTGCCACGAAGTCTCCTCCGTGGTTCGACGTCGCTGCCACCACGCCCCGGTCTTCCGGCACCACGTGGTAGCTGTGGACGAAATAGACCTGCGACTCGGCGGGAACGTCATCGAACAGCGGACAGGGCTTCGTCAGCGCCAGAGCATTCCACCCCATGTGCGGAATCTTCAGCCCCGGCTGCGACTCGAACCGCACCACTTTTCCCGGCACGATCCCCAGCCCCTCGAACTCGCCATCCTCATAGCTGACGTCGAACAGCAGCTGCAGCCCGAGGCAGATCCCCAGGAACGGCTTCCCCGAGGCGACGAAGTCCCGGATCGGCTCCGGAAACCCGAGCCGGTTCAGCTCGTGGATCGCGTCGCGGAACGCCCCGACACCCGGGAGGACCAGCCGGTCTGCCGTAGCAATCCGGGACGGGTCCGAGCAGATCTCGGCGGCAAAGCCGAGCTTCTCGAACGCCTTCTGCACGCTGCGAAGGTTTCCCATCCCGTAGTCAATAATCTGAATCATGCGACGCCGCTGACGAATCCAAAGTACCGGCCCCCTCTGAACGGGGAGCCAATACGCATCACAACGCCGCCGCACAGGGGCGTCAATGCCGCGGACACCGCGGAGTCGCGAACGGTTCGGCCCGGTCCTTGCGACAGGCTGGTTGTGAGCGGAACCAGGCGAAACGGTCGGCGATCCAGCGGCCGCGGCCGATCATTAACGGATTGGAAGCGGCGGGGGAGGCGGGATGATCGGATTGAGATCGACCGGCGGCGGCGGGGGGTACTTTCCTGCGATCAGGTCGCCGATCAGCGGTTGGATGATCGCCGCCGGGACGAGGAATGATTCGGTCCGGCCGGCGCGGGCGATGTTGAGCCCCACGACATGACCATCGAGGTCGACCACCGGGCCGCCGCACTGGTTCGGCCGAAGGACCGAGTCGTGCTGGATTGCTGCCGGGAAGTCGGCCCGGCGGTGGCTGAGATCGCCCCCCATCTGGTTCTGCTCGGCGACCCGGGACATGAACTCGCCAAAGGGGTGGGTGAGCTGAGCCTTGATCGCCATCGGTTCACCGCGGCGGCGGACCGCCAGGGCGATGACATCCCCCGGCTGATGACGGCGGATCTCGCGGACGAGCCCTTCCCGGTCCTTGATGAGAACCTCGTTGATCTGCTCGACGACATCGCCGGTCAGGACTCCGGCGGACTCGGCGGCGCCGTTCTCGAAGACTTCGTCGATCTCCGCGGGGCCGGGGGCCGCCTTGAGGCGGATCCCGAGGATGCCTGCGATGCGGGGGATCGTCCGTCGCGGGACGCTGACGATGCCGACGGCGATCGGGTCTTCGTCGATGCCGACCGAGGCCAAGAGGGAACCCGTGACCGGATCCTTCTCGCTCCACTTCGGGACGGTGAGGTCTTTCGCGTCGACCCTCAGCAGTCCCAGGTCGTGCATCGGGTAGTAGCCGACGTACTTGGCCGGCAGACGCTTGTCGTTGGCGAACCGGACGGTGACTTCGCCGAAGATCTCGCTCCCCTTCGTGAGGATCCAGCCATCCTCCTGGATGGCGACCCCGAAGGCGACCCCGGTCCCGTCGCACTCGATGCGGACGGTCCCTTTCTGGGTCTCGGCGGCCGCCTCGCGGAAAGCGCGGCGGGTGCCGCTCATGAGCTGGTTCGGCGACGAACGGCGGTCGCGAAACCGTCCTTGAGCCTGGGCGGGGGACGTTTCCAGGCAGGCCGCGAGGCCGACAACCACGACACCCCAACGCAGAACGGACATAGGCCAGTCCTCGATCCTGGAACGAACACGGCCATTCTACGTCCCCCGCCCTGGGAGCACACGCCCGGCGTCCCGGGTTCCGCTCCCCTTCATTTCCCTCCAAGGTTGCATCGATTCCGGCGTGGCGGGCTTACCGGGCCGCGTAGCCGGCCGCTTCCGAGGCGGCAGGCTCTTCGCGGACGAGGGCCATGCTCTGGCCGTCGATGCTAAGGAGGGTGACTCGACTCCGCGGCGGGAGACCGCTGCTGTACTGCGGAGCGATCGAGAGCCACGCGGTCCGTCCGGCGGCATCGACCATGCGATACCGTCCGGGGGCCAGGCGGGCGAGGGGGGATGGGTCCGCTTCGAACGTGATCGTCCGGACGGGGCGCGACGTCTGCGGCGGCAGCGGGTGGCCGGCCGGGGCCGTCTCGGGGGAGACGTCGGTCCGGTGGGCGAGTCCCGCCTCGATCCGCTTCTGGGCGTGAGCGTCGCTGTTCCAGCCGGCGGCGAACAACAGGGTTGTTGCGGCCAGCAGCACGAGGCTCGTCAGGGATTTCGCAGAGTCAGCCATCGCTCCCTCCTCCCGAACCGGCGACAGGCCGGTCGTGGCACAAGGGGTATCGGCGGGCATGCGACCTTGGCGGGCAGGCAAACCGCTCCGAAGAGAAAAGAGGGGGAAGGGGCGGGCCCGGTAGCGGTTATGCCACGTCTGAGGCCACTGTTCGGGTGCAGGGCGAAAGCCCTGCCCGCCGGAGGCGCTTCCCTCGTGGAACCGTGGGAAACCACGGGCGCCCGCTTGGGGGAACCGGCGTCGAGGATTTCCTTCCCCTTCGTCGCGGGGACTACAGCGTGAGCGTGTTGGAGAGGGAGAATCCTCCGCGCCAGTCCGCGATCAGACGTCCGTTGTGTTCCATGGTTCCACAACAGAAGCGCCTCCGGCGGGGCCAGCAGCGTGCTGGACCCGGGTGGCCGGGCACGATGGGTTGGAGCAAACAGCACTGTGCCGGCCGGGGCGGGGTTTGAGCCATCGAGTCCGGGCCGGGACGCACTGGATTCCACCAGCGACCTCCAAGACAATCCCAGCCTCCCACGACCACCGGACACCACCATGCAGCGCCGCCCCCTCGCCCACACCGATCTCACCCTCCCGATTCTCAGCTTCGGGGCCTCGTCCCTGGGCCAGGAGTTCCGGAAGGTCGACATCGCCGAAGCCCTCAAGACGATCCCGGCGGCCCTCGAATGCGGGATGAACTACATCGACACCTCGCCGTTCTACGGCCGCGGGATGTCGGAGGTGCTGCTGGGGGTCGCGCTGCGGGGGATTCCCCGCGACTCGTACATCCTCAGCACCAAGCTGGGTCGGTACAGCGGGACACACTTCGATTTCTCGGCGCGGCGCGTCCAGGAGAGCGTCGACATCAGCCTGGAACGGATGGGAGTCGACCAGATCGACATCATGCTCTGTCACGACATCGAGTTCGTCGAGATGTCGCAGATCGTCGAAGAGACCCTCCCTGCCCTCCGCAAGGAGCAGGCGAAGGGAAAGGTGAAGTACGTCGGAATCAGCGGCTACCCGATGAACATCTTCCGATACGTCCTCGACCGCGCGCCGCTCGATGTGGTGCTGTCGTACAACCACTACACGCTTCAGAACACGATGTTCGGGGACCTGATCCCGTACCTGAAGTCGAAGAACGTGGGGATCATGAATGCGGCGCCGTTCTCGGCGCGGCTGTTGTCGAACGATCCGTTGCCGCCCTGGCACAAGGCGACGCCGCTGGTGCGGGAGACGGCCCGGAAGGCGGCGGAGCACTGCCGGAAAGCGGGGACCGACATTGCCAAGCTGGCGGTGCAGTTCTCCGTGGCGAACCCCGAGATCTCGACCTGCATCACCGGCTCGGCCCGTCCGGAACGGGTGCGGGAGTGGGCGAAGTGGGTCTCGGAACCGCTCGATGAGCAGCTCGTCCGTGAGGTGCAGGAGATCCTCGCGCCGATCCACAACTGGTGCTACATCGAGGGGCGTCCGGAGAATAATGACAAGTAGGACGGAGCTTGTGTGGACGAGACATCGGGCTCGCAGCAGCGCGACGTAGAGAGATCGAACCGCTCGACGGCGGTTCGTGTCGGCTCCATCCGCGGACACGAACTGGATCGACACCGGAGCGGTCCTGCACAGCCCACACGATCGCCGAGGGAACCTTTTCATGCCGACTGCGGATCTCTATCTCGGATTCCTCGTGGCGTCGCTGGTCTGCATCGTGGCGCCGGGGCCGGACAACCTCGGAGTGCTGAGCGTCGGGATGTCCCGCGGCCGCCGGGCGGGGATCGGGTTCGCGGTCGGATGCGGACTGGGATGTCTGTCCCACACGCTCTGGGCGGTCGTCGGCATCTCCGCACTGATTGCGTCGTCGCAGTCGGCGTTCCGGGTTCTGCAGTACGCCGGCGCAGCTTATCTGTTCTACCTCGGAATCAAGGCTCTCCGAAGTCGGGGATCGTTCGGTCAGCTCGCGCAAGGAGGACAGGACGAGCGCGGGGTCTCGATGGTTCCCTTCGTGGGGCGAGGCTTCGTGTCCAATGCGCTGAACCCCAAGGTCGCGCTCTTCTTTCTGGCGTTCCTGCCGCAGTTCGTGGCGGCCCGCGAGTCGGTCTCGCTGCAGATCGGCCTGCTGGGAGTGACCTTCTCTCTCCTGACGATGCTGGCGTTTGCGACGCTCGGTTACTTTTCGGGCGTGGTTGGCGAGTGGATACAGCGGCGAAGCGGAGTCGGCCGGTGGCTGGATCGGGCCACGGGATGCGTCTTCCTCGGCCTGGGAACGCATCTGGCGCTCGCCGGCCGGAGGGCGTAGTCCAGCGGCCGGGTTCGCTTCGGGAATTTGCGCGAAAGGCTGTCCCGGCGGCGTGATCTCGTTCGTCATGTCTGGGAAAGTGAGATCGCCGCAGGCGATCCACCAAGACAGATCTGAACAGGAGCAGGAAATGGCCAAGTTTCTCTTTGTGTATCGCCGCTGCCCGTCCGCCGTAGAGCAGATGTCCCCCGAGCAGATGCAGCAGATGATGCAGAAGTGGCAGGGGTGGATCGGAGAAGGGTTCCAGAAGGGGTGGATGGTCGATCCGGGGGACGGCCTCATGCCGGACGGACGAGTCGTCGACGCGAAGCAGGTGGTGACGGACGGGCCGTTTGTCGAGTCGAAGGACATCGTCGGGGGGTATTCGATCGTGCAGGCGGCCTCGATCGAGGGGGCGTCGGAGTTCGCCAAGGGATGCCCTGTGCTGCTGAACGGCGGAACGGTCGAGATCCGCCCGCTGGCGGGGTTCACGGCGAACAAGTGAACCGTGCCGGCAGAGAGGAACGGCCGGTATTCGAGTTCGAAGCCGGCCGGTTCTCAGATCGGAAATCGATCGATCATGCCCGAGATCTCGCCGGTCCCTGTCGCTCCTCTGGTGGAGCACTTCTTCCGCCATGAGGCGGGGCGATTGGCGTCCGTCCTGACGCGGGTGTTCGGCTGGCGGAACTTCGATCTCGTCGAGGACATGGTCCAGGCGACGCTGCTCGAGGCGCTCGAGTCATGGCAGGTCCGCGGCGTTCCGGACAATCCGTCGGCGTGGGTCCACCGGGTCGCGAAGAACCGGATTCTCGACGCGCTCCGGCGGGACCGGATCGGCCAGCGGGTCGTCGGCCAGTGGGTGCAGACGAACGGTCGGCGGGATACCCGGGTGGAGGAGCTGTTCCTCGATTCGGAGATCGCGGACAGCCAGCTCCGGATGATGTTCGCCTGCTGCCATCCGCGGCTGGCGCGGGAAAACCAGATCGCGCTGACCCTCAAGACTCTGTGCGGATTCGGGAACAGCGAGATCGCGCGGGCGCTCCTCGTCGAGGAGGAGACGATCAGGAAGCGGCTCCAGCGGGCGACGCAGAGCTTGTCGGAGCACGGGGTCGAGCTCATACCGCCGACGGCAGAGGAGGTCGCCGCCCGGCGGGAGAGCGTGCATCAGGTGCTCTATCTGCTGTTCAACGAGGGGTACAGCGCCAGCGAAGGGGAGCGGGCGATCCGGGAAGAGTTGTGCGAGGAGGCGGCCCGGCTGTGCTATCTCTTGTGCGGGCAGGAGCGGTTCGCCGCGCCGTCGACCAAGGCCCTGATGGCGCTGATGCTGTTTCACGGGGCGCGGCTCGAATCCCGGCTGGATCCGAACGGTTCCCTATTGCTGATGGAAGAGCAGGACCGCAGCCGCTGGGATCCGGGTCTGATCCGCCGCGCGCGAGAATTCCTGGATGAGTCGGCGGCGGGACCGGTCGTCTCGCCCTATCACCTGGAGGCGGGGATCGCGTTTCTGCACTGCACGGCGGCGAGCTACGCCGAAACTGACTGGCCCGGCATTCTGCGACTGTATGACGCACTGATCGCGATCCATCGCTCACCGGTCTATCTCCTGAACCGGGCAATCGTCGTGGCGGAGATCGACGGGCCTCGCGCGGGGATCCAGGCTCTCGATGAGGCAGGGGAGACCCCAGCACTACGGCGGTATCACCTGTTCGAAGCAACGCTGGGAGAACTGCACCGCCGGGCCGGGGATCTCACGCTGGCCCGGGAGCACCTCGAGGCCGCACGGCGGAAGACCAGCTCGCCGTTCGACCGGCAGCTGCTCGACCGGCGAATCGCTCAGTGCGCGGAGGGATGACTCTCGGCCGTCGCGCTCGATGCGGGGGGCTCATTGGTGATCGCCCCGACCATCATCAGGAAGACGATCTCGACTGTTCCGTCCATCAGGATCACAGTCACAGCCGAGCCCTTCCGTCCCACGAACTCGCGACACAGGAGCGTCCCCCGGTCTCGCTTCAGATGGACTCGATAAGGGGGCTGGCCGATCTCGACCATTCGCAGTTCATACTCGTCGGTGGTCACGCAGGTTCCCGGCGTCCTCTCACGCAAAACGAAAAGTCGGGCCGGGTTTCACTTCGTCGGGTGCGCCACATCCGAAACAACGCCACAAGAGGCGAGAGGCTTGTCGATCGATCTCGACACCGTTCCGTCCGCACCTCGGAGTTCCAGCGCCCGCGAGTGCAGACGGACTTCGGGACATAAAAACAACCTGATCGCGCACCGTTCGAACGGGCCGACAAAACACCAGCACCTGTCTGACGGGCGACCGGGGGAATTCCCTCTCCGGCTCTGCTACCCGTCATGGCAGGCATCCAACAAGAACTGCGCCACGACGACCCCATTCTCGCTGGGCTGTCTCTCGCCGGCCACGACGGCCACTGCTCCACGGAGGGTCAGACCGAGATCCCCTTCCACAACCCTGAGAAAGCCTTGCTCCAGGAGGGCTTCAGCGGATTCGTGACGTTCTCCCTCTCGCGGGACGTCGATCGGACCATCCCTGAGGATTTCCTGAAGAAGGCGAAACTGCGGTGAACAGATGAAAATCGACGATGCCATGGCCCGGACCTCTGCGACGTGAAGCGCAGTGATCTGATAAGCATGAGATATACCCATCGCCCAGCGGTGCGAAAGTTTCGCCACCTGGCGATCTGGCCGGCACGGCGTCGATTGCTGAAACCCATCGTGCCTTGGCCACCCCGGTCCAGCAGGCTGCTGGCCCCGCCGGAGGCGCTCCTGTCGTGGAACCATGAAACACGACGGGCATTCGATCGCGGACTCCCCGCGATGGAGAGAGAAGGAGTCCTCGCCGCGGGTTCCCCAAAGCGGACGCCAGATGTTTCCCACGGTTCCACAACGAAGGATGCCTCCGGCGGCCAGCAGCGTGCTGGACCCGGGCCAGAAGGGGGGCGTCGGGTTATGCAAAGACAACCCGCCCGCTGCGAACGGCGAGCGTCTCAAAGGCCGATTGCTGGACCTGGCCGATGGACATTCCGGCGAAAACCATCAACACTCTCTGATGCAGCTCGGCCTCCACCGATCCCCGACCGGGGAGGAGTGGACTCGGAATATCATTGTCTGGAAACCGCCCGATGCTGGACCGCCGTTCTTTTCTGCACACCGGACTCGTGACCGTCGGATCGCTGCTCGGATCCGACCTGCTGTCGACCGATCTCCTCGGCGCCGACCCCGCGGAGACTTCCGGCCTCAGGATCGCCACGTTCCGGGGGGACGTCACCCCGCCGATGGGACACTCGCTCTGCGGCGGATGGATCAAGCCGGTCGAAGTGGTCGACGATCCCCTCGAAGCCCTCGGGGTCGTGATCCTCGGCGCGGGGAAGCCGATCGTCGTTTGTGCGGTCGACTGGACCGGGCTCCTGAATTCGGCGCATCTCGCCTGGCGGAAGGCCCTCGCGGAGGCAGTCGGGACGACGCCCGACCGGGTCGCGGTCCAGTGCGTCCACCAGCACAACGCCCCGTTTGCCTGCCTCGACGCGCAGAAGATCGTCGCCCAGTACAAGGAGCTGCCGGCGATCGTTGATCCGGCGTTCTTCGAGACGTCGCTGGCTGGCGTCGCCAAAGCGGCCAGAGAGTCGCTGGCGAGTGCCCGGCCCCTGACGGCCATCGCGACCGGCGAGGGGACCGTGTCGCAGGTCGCCGGAAACCGCCGGCACCTCGGGCCTGACGGCAAGGTGTCGAAAATGCGCGGCAGCGCCTGCACCGACCCCGCTCTCCGGGCCCTCCCCGAAGGACTGATCGACCCCCAGCTCAAGACCGTCGCGTTCTACAGCGGTGAGAAGAAGGTGGCGTCGTGCCACTACTACGCCTGCCATCCGATGAGCTACTACGGCGACGGCCGGGTCAGCGCCGACTTCTGCGGCCTCGCCCGCAAGGCCCACCAGAAGACGGACCCCGACTGTCTCCACCTGTATTTCACGGGGGCCTCGGGGAATATCGCCGCCGGGAAGTACAACGACGGCTCGAAGGAGATGCGGCCGGTGCTCGTGCAGCGGATGCTCGACGGGATCGTCGCTTCAGAACAGGCCCTGAAGCCCATGCCGATCGGTCCGGTCTCCTGGAAGACCGCGGAGTTCCTCCCCGCCCCCGATCCCCGGTGGGACGCCGCGCAGCTCCGGGCCCAGATCGCCGATCCGAAGCAGCCGGTCGTCAACCGCAACCGGCCCTCCTACACCCTCGCCTGGCTCGAGCGGTGCGCCGCGGCGAAAGAGCCGATCCTGCTCAGCGCCCTGAAACTCGGCGACGTGACGCTGCTCCATCTGCCGGCGGAGTCGTTCATCGAGTATCAGCTCGCCGCCCAGCAGATCGCTCCCTCCCGGTTCGTCGCGGTCGCGGCCTATGGAGACGGCGGCCCCTGGTACATCCCGACCGAAGCTGCTTTCCCGCAGGGGGGCTACGAAGTCAGCGTCTCCTGGTCCTCCGCAGCGGTCGAAGGGACACTGCGGAAGGGGATCGAGACCCTGTCCTGAACGGGGACGCGATCCGGCTTGGACGTGGACTATCGGCTCGATCCCGAGCTCCCTCGGCTTCCTCCGGAGCTCCCTGCTCCCCTCTGGAGCGGGCTGGTCTGGTTCCGCCCCCCGGGCCGCGACGTTCCCGCACCGGACTCGGACGACGGGCCGAGGAGGTCCATCAGGCTGTCGGTCTGGAGTGCCGCAGCAGCGAGGTCCCGGATCCACCGGAACGCTTCCGTCTGATTCGCCATGTAGCGACGGGCCTTCCGCTCGTCCGCGGCGGAGCCGTACGCATCGACATCGTGGAGCCGGCCTCGTTCATCGGCGACAAGCAGCCGGGCGGGCAACCCCAGGTCTCCTCGCGACGTCGCGAACTTGAGATCCGAATGGTACTTCGGGTTCAGCTGTTCGTCCCCGAAGGCATCCACGAGGAAGTCCTTCGAGGCGAAGGCATAGTCGGTGGTCTCGATTCGGCGGTTCGCGGGATCGATCACTTCTGCCCGCTCCTTGCCGCCGATGAACTGGCCGACGAAGGTTTCCACCGCCCCCTGGACGACGGTCCCCAGCTTGGAATCCCACTGGAACACGGTCAGCCGCGCCTGCGGGAGGGACTTGCGGGTCTCAACGCTCGACACGAAGTAGTCGACATCCGGCTTCACGAACGCCGGCTCCGTCGTGTCGCTCCAGCGGGTCAGGCGGGTCTCTCCCTGGACCACGGTCGACTCTCCGTTCGCCTCAGAGGGCTGGCGGCCGAAGTTCGGGTTCAGGAGCTCCAGCCGGACGCGGTAGCGGTAGGTCTTCCCCGGCTCGACGGCGAAGTCGAGATACCGGAACAGCAGCAGCTCCCCCTCCACCGTCGCCCGGGTCCGGACAAACTCCTGAAGAGCCCGGTCGACCCCCTGCCGGTCGCCCGCGGCGAGCCGCCTGAGGATTTCGTCCGGTGTCACGGGAGCCGTGCGCGGTCCCTGTGGAGAACGGGGAGGATTTCCCGCCTGGGGGAAGGGGGCATTGACCATCAGACGGCCTCCGAAGCCCGGCGAGGCCGGAGCTCCGTACTGCGGCCCCGACGGCCCTGGATCGGTCAGGAGCTGTGCCTGGAGGTCGCGGTTGTCGTAGAGGTAGCGAGCGAAGCCCCCCCGCTCGATTCGCTTGGGAGCGGCCTTGTTCGCCTCGGCGTACCGCTCGACGAGCTTCCGCTGGTAGGCAAGCTGTTCCTGGACCTCCTTCTCCGAGAGCCGGAACTGCTCGAGGGCGGGGTGCGTCACGTCGCTGAACCACTGGCCGAAGACCCGCCGCGGCAGGGGCATCGTCATCACGCTGTTCGTGACGGTCCCGGCGATCCCCTCGGGATCGAACCCGTCGGAGCTGGTCAGGACCTGCTCCGCGGCGGCCCGGTCGACCGGACTCCACTCGCTCCAGCGGGTATCCCAGGGGGAGTCGAGCTCCTGTCGCTCGAGCTGGAAGTCGATGATGTCGAACGCCCGCGCGGCGTCGACGAACGGCCGGTGGATCGCCTCGGCGTACTGGCGGATCTGGTCCTTGATCGGGAAGACCGCCCGGACGGAAACGTAGTGGTATCCGTCGGCAGTGATGGAGACGGGGACTCCGCTCCCCTCGGGGATCGAGCCCCGGAGCGGCGGAGGGAACGCATCGGTGTCGGCGTTCAGGTCGGAGGGCCGTTGCCTGCGGGAATCGAGGGAGGCAGGGCCGCGCGGCAGGAGTTCATCCGGCAGCCGCTCCCGTCGGACCGGATCGGCTTGTTCGTCCGGCGCACGCCGGTTTGCATTGGGGAGGATCGGACTCTTCTGGACCAGAACCCGCCCGGGAGTGGCGAGGGGTTGATCCAGCCAGGCGAGGACCGGTTCCTTGAGCGGGGGCCGTCCGCCGTAGAGGGAGTGGCGGAAGCGGGTCGAGAACTCCATCGGGAACGGAAAACTCTCGGGGCGGTACTCGCGGCGGAGATGCTCGTAAACCAGCTGCGCCGGAAGCTGATCGGGAGTGAGGGTAAACCGCTGCCGTTCGTCGGCGGGCCAGACCTGGGCCTCCAGCTCGGCCTGGTGTTTGTGGACCTTTTCGGTGATCCGCTCGGGCGTCCCCTCGAAGTGGGACCAGCGAGTCGTCCCGAACGCGGCGAGGCCGACAAGAGCGGCCAAGCCAAAGATCCCTTTCTCGGCGTGCTGGATCAGGAGCGCACGAACCCCCCGCGTCGGTGCTGAGCCGCGCATGGCGCACCTCTGGTGACGAATGCCCAGGATGTGGAAGAGGAACCGCAAAGCAGGGACGAGGGCCGGAACCGCACAGTTCCCGAATTCCGCACGGGCTGCGATTTTCCGCCCGACCTCGATCCGCCGTTGCGCCTCGATGGGTCAATCGGCCGTGGAGTGGGAGGTTGGAGCGGCGAACGCCGCACCTCCCGATTCTTCTCATCACGCTCGAGAGATGCTCACACGTTGAAGCATCCCCGGTTCATCCGCTCCCGCGCGGCGCCCTCTCGGACCAGAGAGCGTCCGCACTCCATTCTTCGGCGCGGGACCGGCCGCGGGAAGATCGATTCCGGGCCGACCGCGGCAGAGAATCTGCAAAGGCGGATAGTCGATCGGCTGCGCTGGGGCGGTTCGCGAATGCGTGTTCGTGTCCTCGCGGGCGGAGGCCAATTCGTTCCCTGGGGTCGGCCTCCATCGCCCGCGCACACGGTCGCCCCGAGCGCTCTAATGGCCCTGGTGGCCCGAGGGGGGGGCCGGTGGCTCCTTCGAGGATTCACCTGCCGCCGGGGGGGCCGCGGTCGCATCCGCAACATGGGACGCGGTCTCGCCATGATGCGCCACGTCCCCGTCGTAATGCCCGTCATGGTGTTCATCGCGGTGCGGCGAGGGGTGCTCGAGCAGTTCGCTCAGCGGCTCGTCCGACTCGTCCTGGATCAGCTGCCCCTTCGAGGCGAGCACGCCGAACAGGTAGTACAGCCCCGGGATCACAAGGACCCCGATGACCGTTCCGACGAGCATCCCCCCGACCGCCGTCGTTCCGATCGTCCGGTTCCCGATCGCACCGGGGCCGGTCGCCCGGACCAGCGGAATCAGACCGGCGATGAACGCGAACGAGGTCATGAGAATCGGGCGGAACCGGAGCTGACCCCCTTCGATCGCCGCTTCCTTCAGGCTGACCCCTTCGCGGTTTCGCTGCACGGCGAATTCCACGATCAGGATCGCGTTCTTGCCCAGGAGACCGACCAGCATGACGAGGCCGATCTGGGCGTACACGTCGTTGGAGAGCCCCATCGCCTGGAGGGCGAAGAAGGACCCGAACAGCCCGATCGGCAGCGAGATGATAACCGCCAGCGGCAGGTTGAAGCTCTCGTACTGACCGACGAGCACCAGGTACACGAAGATGACCACGATCAGGAAGATGAAGACCGCGGTGTTCCCCTTGTTGGCCTCGTCGTACGACAGACCTTCCCAGCCGATGTCGAACCCGGGGGGGAGGGTGTCCTTGGCCACGTCCTTGATTGCCTGGATCGCCTGACCGGTGCTGAAGCCCGTGGCGGGGGCTCCCTGGATAGCGGCCGAGGGGTACAGGTTGTAGCGGTTGATTTCGTTCAGGCCCTGCTGCTTCTTGATCTTCATGAACGCCGAGTACGGGACCATGTCTCCGTTGTCGTTCCGGACGAACATGTTCTCGAGGTCTTCGGGGTACCGCCGGAACTCCGGCTTCGCCTGGACGTACACCTTGAAGAACTGACCGAACCGAACGAAGCCCTGTTCCCAGGTACTTCCGACGACGATCGACAGGTTCTCCATGGCGTTCTTGATCGACACCCCCTTCTGCATCGCGACGTCGTTGTCGATCACCAGCTCGTACTGTGGGTAGTTGCTGGCGAAGAACGTGAACAGACCCTTCACTTCTTTGCGCTTGCCGAGCTCGGCGAGGAACTTGTCGGTCACCTCTCCCAGCCGCTGATAGTCCATCGTGTTCGTCTTATCGAGCACACGGACCGAGAAGCCCCCGGCCGCACCGAAGCCCGGCACCGCGGGAGGCTCGAAGAACTCGAGCTTCACGTTGGCGATGGCGCGGCCTTCCTTCTCGAGCTCCTCGATGATCTGCCGCGAGGTCATCTTCCGCTGAGCCCAGGGCTTCAGGTTGATGAGGCAGGTCCCCGCGTTCGATCCGCGGCCTTCGGTGAGCACTTCGTAACCGGCCAGCGACGACACCGACGACACGCCGTCGATCTTCTTGGCGATCGCCTGCAGCTCGTGCGACTTCGAGTTCGTGTATTCGAGCGTCGACCCCGGCGGGGTCTGGATGATCCCGTAGATCATCCCCTGGTCTTCCAGCGGAATGAACCCCCCCGGCAGGATCGTGTTGACCATGTAGATCCCGACGCTGAAGCCCCCCACGATGAGGAGCGTCAGCATCCGCTGCGTCACGAGCGGACGGATGAACGCGGCGTAGCCTTTGGTCACCCGGATGATGAACTTGTCGAACACGTAGAGCACGAGAGCGATCGGCCCGCGGATCTTCTTTTCGCCCGTGTGCGGCTTGAGGATCATCGCGCACAGCACCGGCGTCAGGGTCAAGGCGACGACCCCCGACAGCACGATCGACATGGCCATCGTCAGGCCGAACTGCCGGTAGAACACCCCGACCGGGCCGGACATGAAGGTCACGGGGACGAACACCGCGGTCATCACGAGGGTGATCGCGATGATGGCCCCGCTGATTTCGTTCATCACCTCTTTGGTCGCCCTGTAAGGCGAGAGATGTTTGGCGTGCATCTTCTCGTGCACCGCTTCGACGACGACGATGGCGTCGTCGACCACGACTCCGATCGCCAGCACCAGCGCGAACAGCGTGATGAGGTTGATCGACAGGCCGAACATCAGCATGAAGAAGAACGTCCCGATGAGGGACACGGGGACTGCCAGCGTCGGAATGAGCGTCGACCGCCAGTCGCCGAGGAACAGGAACACCACGAGGGCCACGAGGACGAACGCCTCGAACAGGGTATGGAGCACCTGCTCGATCGAGGCTTCGAGGAACGCCGAGACGTCGTAGCTGACCTCGAACTTCATTCCCGGGGGGAACATCTCCTTCTGGGCATTCGTGAGGCGGTGCTTTACCTCTTCGATGATGTTGGCGGCGTTGGTTCCGGGCAGCTGCTTGAGCACGATGGCCGCCGAAGCGTTGCCGTCGATATCCGAGTAGAGGTCGTAGAACGAGGAACCGAGTTCGACGCGGGCGACATCCTTGATCCGCAGGATCTCACCCTTGTTACTCTCCTTGAGGATGATGTTCTCGTACTGCTCCGGCTTGTTGTACCGCCCGACCCACGTCAGCACGTACTCGATCGACTGCGATGTCTTCCCGGTCGCCTGCCCTAGCCGCCCGGGGGACCCGATCATGCTCTGTTCTGCCACCGCCTCCATGACGCGGGCGGCGTCGACGTTGTAGGCTCGCATCCGCTCCAGATCGAGCTCGATCCGCATCGCGTACGCCCGGTTCCCCAGGATGTTCGCGCTCCCGATCCCGCGGATACGGCGGATTTCGGGGATCAGGTTGACCGTGACATAGTTGTAGAGGAAGTTCTGGTCGAGGCTTTTGTCCGTGCTGTAGATGTTCACGTACATCAGCATGCTGGTCATCGCCTGCTGAACGATGATCCCCTCCAGCTCCACGATCTTGGGGAGCCGGTTCTTCACGATCTGGATGCGGTTGTTCACGTTGAGCACCGCCACGTTCGGATCCGTGCCGGGCTCGAAGATGATCTGGATGGCCCCTTCACCGGCGCTGGTGGCGGCGGAGGCCATGTACCGCATGTCCTGGACCCCGTTGATGGCCTGTTCCAAGATGACGAGGACCGAGTCGGTCAGAACGTTCGCACTCGCGCCGGGATAAGAGACGGCGACGATGACGCTGGGGGGCGCGACGTTGGGGAACTGCGAGATCGGGAGCGTATTGATCGCCAGCCCACCCAGGAACAGGATGAGCAAAGAGATGACGATGGCCAGCGCCGGACGGTGGAGGATCTGTGAGAACATAGGTGCTGGCGATTCCGGTGGAGCGCGGGCCGGGAAGGCGAAATGAGCTCCCTGGTGGACAGGGAGCGGCGCGCAGGAAGGTATCCACCCTCCGTCCCGAGAGAACTCGAACGGAGAGGGACGATTCGGGCAGACTTTGGGGCGGGAGGATTCGGTCAGGCGACCTGACTGGACTACTCGGCCTCATTCTTGAGCGCGGCCATCACTTCCGCCGGCTCCTTCTCTTCGTACTCGACTTTTTCGCTGTCGCGGATCTGGCGGACCCCTTCGAGAACGATCGTGTCGCTGACCGCAACGCCGTTCTTGATGACGAAGATGTCGTCGAGCTCGTTCTCGATCTTGATCTCGTGCTGGTGGGCGACCTTGTCCTTGTCGACGATGTAGACGTACCGCTTGTCGAGGATCTCGAACGTCGCCCGCTGCGGGATGACGACGGCGTTTTTGAGGACCCGCTTGATCAGGACAGTGCCGGTCTGGCCGTTGCGGAGGAGCCCCTCGGTATTCTCGAAGTCGGCCCGGAAGGCAATGTTGCCGGTCTCGTTGTTGAAGTCCGCCTCGATGGCGCCGATCTTGCCGATGTGGCCGAACTTGTTGCCGTTCGCCAGGACGAGCTCGACTTCCAGCTCGTTCTGGTGCATTTCGAGGTTCGTCTTGTACTCGAGGTAACGGGCCTCGGGGACGTTGAAGTAGACCCACATCGTCTGGTTGTCGGAGAGGGTCGTGAGGATGTCTCCGTCTTCGACGAGGCTCCCCTGCTGGAAGCGGATCCGGTCGACGATCCCGTCGAAGGGGGCCTTGACGCAGGCGAAGTTCAGTTCGGCCTTGGCCTGCTCGGCCTTGGCGATCGCTTTGTTGAGCTCCGCCTTGAGGATGGCGAGCTCGGCCATCGAGATCACGTTGTCCTTGGCCAGCCGCTCACCGTTGTTGTATCTGAGCTGGACGAGATCGGCCTCGGCCTTCTCGGCGTCGTACTTGGTCTTATAGAGGATCGGCAGAACCCGGAAGATGCAGTCCCCCGCCTTGACGTGCTGCCCTTCCTTGAAGGGGATCTCTTCGAGGTAGCCCCCTTCGAGGGCCCGGAGCTCGATGTGCTTCTGCGAGCGGATCTGGCAGACGTACTTCTGTGTGATCGTGACGTCCTGTGCGATCGGAGTGGTCGCCACGACCCGGTGCGGCTCTTCGTGGTGTTCTTCGTGGTGGTGGTTGCATCCGGCGACGAAAGGGAGCATCAGCCCCGCGAGGCTGGCCAGAATCGATGGGACTTTCAAAGTGTTCTCGCTCGTTCGTTCGGTGCGAACCCGGCATGCTGCGTGGCCGATTCCGCAAAATGACCCTGCATTACAGTATTCCCGGCCGTAATGTGGGTAAACGTGCCCCGGCCCGGACTGAAGAAGTTGTAACTTAGTTCGGACGACGGGTGGGGTCGTGCTCATGGAAGATGGTCTCGGCGGGAATGCGACCGGTTTCCCGAGCTCCAGAATACCGCCGGCGCCGAGCAAAGCGTGGAAAATTCCTCGCGTCTGGGGGATCCCCTCGGCTCACTCGCTTGACACCCAAGGAACGCCGAAGCGGCGGGCCTCGGAAGTTCAATGCGGGATGAAGGCGTTCGGTCGGTCGTTCTCGTCGTGAAGCGGTTCTGCTGCCGGCTATGATCGACGGATTGACGCAACCTGTTGTTCAGCAGGCGGCTGCGCTGATGGGGCGCTCGGCAGTGGTTTCGATTCGTCGGTCAGGGCCTGGTTTCTCGTCCGTCATCGCGGGGTTCGGCGATTCCAGGAGCCGTACTGCAGGGGGCCGCGGCAGCTCGAACTTTGTCCGGTGGTCCCTGATTGGTTTGACCGATGGGAGCGGGGTCACACCGGGTCAAGTCCGGACACGTCAGGACGCCTTGCCCAGCTGGGCTTGTCTCGTGGCCAGCGCGGCAATGCGACTCGAACATGAGCGAGCCCAACTTCGCCCGTCTCGTGCCGCCGAGTCGCCCCGTTCGACGGCCTGCCGCCTCGAGGTCCGCGACGGGGGCTCTCGGAGGCGGTTGCACAGAAAGACGGCCCACGGCCGGGTCGTGAGAGCGAGAATGGCATCCATGCCATCGCGGGCTCCGGAAAGGTGCGTTCCGTCGTCGACTTGCTGTCGCCGGCCCAGGGGCCGGCAACGGGAGCAGATGCTCGAGGACTAGCCGACGATCTCACGCCCGGCGCGCAGGCCGAACGGTCGCTGGTTGAGCCATGAAGGTTCGCGTCGCAATGTCCCGCGGTCCGCGCGCAACTTGACCCGCCGGGACGTCCGTCCCATGTGGTGAGCTGACTGCGAAACCTCGGGACGCACCGGGACCCTCGACGCGAGGGGATCCCTGCGGCCTGTATGTCGCGCGAACTACGCTTGCGTTACGCGGGATTTCCGGAACTTTGTGGAAACTTCACAGTCCTGCCGTAGCGTGCGATCTCCGTGGACCTGCGGATCCGGTGCGACTGTCAGAGCTGACCTGTCCCGCCCGCCGGTCCGAAGGATCGCGTCAGTGCTCGCAACCCCCTCGACAATCGCGCGCTGCAGGACATCATTGTCCGACGTGAATCGGATTCGCGTCCGCGGCGACTGTTGAGTGGTCCTGCGCGTTCCGCCCCTCCGGCTCGAACGTCCCCTATGACACACGTTCCCGACTCCGTCCCGGATACGAAGCCGCGCCTCGTGCGAGACCTGTCGCGCGAGGATTCGCGCGAGCTCCTCGCCGTGAACTGGCCAAGGCGCAGCCGTCGCTGACCGCGTTCCTCATCGCCTCGACTCCGCAGTTTTCCGACGCCGAGGACCTGCTGCAGGAGGTCGCTGCCGAAGTCGCCCGCCGGTTCGACGATTACGACCCTTCCCGCCCGTTCCTGCCGTGGGCCCTGTGGGTCGCGAAGATCAAGATCGCGAACTTCTATCGCGCCCAGGAGCGGCGGCCGGTCAAGTTCATCGGAGATTCGATCGACGCACTCGCCGAGGCGTGCGGCCGGGTGCAGGCGACCCTCTCCGAAGAGAAGTGGGCGCTCGAGAAATGCCTCTCGCGGGTCACCGGCCGCTCGCGGCAACTGCTGCAGCTCCGGTACTTCGAGGACCTCTCGCCGCAGGAGATCGGCGGCAAGGTCGGGATGACCTCGGGGGCGGTGCGGATCGCCCTGTCGCGGATCCGGTCCGCCCTGGTCTCCTGCGTCAGATCGACTGTCACCGACGCCCCCGGTACCCATGGATGAGACGGAAGCCTTCGAGCTGATCGACGCCCATCTGGATCGTCAGCCGCTGACCGACGAACAGTCCGACGCCCTGACGGCGTGGATCAGTGCTGATCCGCGCCGCGCGGATGAGGCGTTCTACCGGATCTTCCTCCACTCGTATCTCCGGACACGGCTCCAGGCCGGCCTCCTGGTGGGCTCGGGCGAGCTGACGGTCGTCAACGGGACCGCGCTCGGCGGCCCCGTGGACAGCACACTCGCGATCGATCCGCCGCTTCCTCAGTCCACCCGCCGACTCACCGGCCCGCGCAGCCGTCGCCGCCTCGCGATGGCACTCGGCAGCGTCACCGCCCTCCTGACGGCCGCCTTCGGCTTCTGGAACTTCAACGGTCGCCTCGCTGTGCCCGGCCCCGCCGAACCCCCGTACGCTTACGAAGGGTTCGACTACCCCGCGACCGGTCTGCCCAAGGTCCCCGACAGCGAGTTCAAATGGCCCACCACCGGCGGCCTCAACGGGCTGGCGGGGGGGACCGGGTGGGGCGAGCCGTGGGAGGAGACGAACTCCAAGGTGGCGATCGTCGTCGACTACGCCGACAAGGAGATGCACTGGGAACCGGCCGACATGCGGAAGTTCGGTCCGCTTGGCTATTCAGATGCCAAGGGGAACGTGCTGCAGTTCTCCGGGCATCAGATGCGGACCGCGACGAGCCCCCGCTCGATCACGATGCGGCGGTTCGATCCAAAGGCGTTCCCCGAGTCGATGCGCGACGAGGAGGGCCTGGGCAAGGACGGTTCGGTCCTCTGGATCAGCCTCCTCGCCCAGTCGTCCCTCAGCACCGCGGAACGAAACCGGTACTCCTACATGGTGATCGGCTCGAAATCGGTGGCCGGGTTCCGGATCGGCAAGCTCGGTGCCGCCCCCTCGGGCAACTGGACTGCGGTCGGCCTCATGACCGGGGCTGAAGTGAACCTCAAGTCAAGTACGTTCCCCTCGGGGGAAATGGTGTTCCTCGTGACCCGGATCGTCTTCCGCCCCGGCCCCGAGGACGCCCTGGTCTGGATCAATCCCAAGCTCGACGAAGAGCCCTCTCCGGAGGAGGCTTCGCTGCACTTGCAGGTTCCCGACTTCCGGTTTGACGGCGCGGCGATCCATGCGAACCATTCGACCGACTTCGACGAGCTCCGGTTCGGCGGGACATTCCGGTCGGTTGCTCCGATCCGGTGACCGGTCTCCGCCTCCGCTATGGGACTAGAGCAATTTTGGAATTGGTGTACAGCGATCTCGCAGGCGGAACCTAAGAGTTTCCCTGCGTTCGGCCTCCATCCGCCTGCACACGGTAGAGCAGAATGCTCTAGCCGACTCCCAGGACGATGCTGACGATCAGCAGCGCGAGGACGGTGAAGGCGGTCACAGCGGATCGGGCGTTCCGCTCGCACGACCAGCCCACTGCCAGGATCAGGACCCGTGCGGCAGGGGTCAGCATCAAGAGGACGAGTCCCAGCTCGAGCAGCGACAGGCCGTCGCCACGAAGCGTTCCCGCAAGAATGTGGCGGAAGACCGGCGGGCTCCCGATCGGCCGCGGCTGATGCCGGGTGAAGACGATCGCCAGCCCCAGCCCCATCAGGGCACTGCTGGCGAGCAGCCCGCCGAGTAAGCCCCAGTGGACCCACCGCGCGAGAGTTCGCCGCGTGCCTGGCTCGACGGTCCCCGTGACGACGGTGTGGTCAGGCAGACTCTCCATCTCCCTCGCTCCTATTGGATGAATCCGCGATACAGCATCTGGCACGCGACGACTCCGAGGAGTGCGGCGAACAACCGCCGCAGCCGATCCCCCCGCGCCGAGCGGCTCCAGCGGGAACCGATCGCCGAGCCCGCCAGGATCCCCAGCACCACCGCCGCCGTCAGGGCGGGCCGGACCTCTCCCCGGCCGTAGTACTGGAACGCGCTCGCCGCCGCGGTGACCCCGATCATGAAGTTCGAGGTCGCGGCCGCCGCATTGATCGGGACGCCGCACAGCAGGTGGAGCGCCGGGACCTTGAAGACCCCGCCCCCCACGCCGAGCAGCCCTGACAGATTCCCGGCGACGAACGAGACCAGCATCCCCGCCCAGAGCCGCCCGACCCGGTACGTGACAATTTTTCCGAGGGATTCGTCGTAATAGCTCCCGCCCAGCGGCTCGGCCGACTCTCGCACAGTCTCCACACTGTGCGAAACCTCGGTCGCTTCCGCCGCCGATGCGATCGCGGTCGGTGTCTCTTCGGACTCCGGCGACTTCCGACCATGCCACATGAACCAGGCGGTCGGGAGGATCACGAATCCGAACAAGAGCTCGAGGTATGCGGAACTGAGTAACCCGGCCGTGATCCCGCCGGTCATGGCGCCGAGCGCCGTGGCGACTTCGAGTGTCATCCCCAGGGGCATGTTCGCCGTCCCCCGCTCGACGTTCGTGCTCGCAACGGCGCTTGAGGTGGCGATGACCGAGACAATGCTCGTCGCGATCGCGTGGGGCATCGAGACCCCAAGCCCGATGACGAGGACCGGGATCAGAAACACCCCACCCCCCGTTCCCAGCAGGGCTCCCAGGACGCCGGTCCCGACCCCGGCCCCTATCAGAAACAGCAGGTTCGCAGGCGTCGTGTACATCGAGGTTCCAGTCGGGCGGCAACGGGATTTCCCTCACGGCACACCGTCGTCAATCGCGGAGCAGTGCGAAAATCACGCCATCGCCCCCTTTCGGATTCGTTAGGGGACGCTTGGCAGCGGGGGGGCAGACGGGTAGCGTAAGAACTCATCTCTCAGGCTTCACTGGGCTCGGCCACTTCACTTCACCCGGTGCACCTCTGCAGGCGGAGTTCAGCAATGAGCACGGGGCGGCGCAGATCTGAAGGTGGAGTTCCCTCCCGGAATCCGTCCCGCGGCAAGAAAAAATCGCAGGAGAGCAATCAGCTCCTCGTCGGACTGGGGATCGGCGGCGGTGTCGTCGCGGTTGTCGGTCTGATCGTGTTCCTGACAACCCAGGGGGGGAGCACTCCCGCCCCCGCCCCGGCTCCTCCAGTGGCTTTCACGCAGCCCGCTCCCGCGCCGCCGGTCCAGCCCGCTCCCATGGCTCCCGCGGTCAGTCCCCCTGTGGCGACCGTTGCGACCTCCACCGCCGGCACCCCCGCAACCGTCCCCGCCGTGGTGACGGTTCCGGCGCAGCCGAGCCCGATGCCGGTCGCCTCGGCGATTCCCAAGGTCGACGCCTCGATCCAGAAGAACGTCGTGACGACGGTCGCGGCCCCCGCCGGGGGGACACCGATGGGGACCCTGATCCCCAAGACCCCCGACGCTCCGTCGAAGGAGTACTCGCTCCCGGAACTGATCGAGAAGATTGATCCGGGGGTCGTGCGGCTCTCCTGCAAGAAAGGGGGCGGTGAAGGGACCGGCAGCGGATTCCTGATCGACGACCAGGGGACCGTGATCACGAATCATCACGTCATCGCCGGCGCGTCGAACGTGCAGGCGGAGTTCGAGAACGGCGACAAGGCGGCGGTCGACGGCTTCTACGTCATCGACCAGAAGCGGGACATCGCGATCCTGCGGATCGCCAAACCGGCCGCGATCCACACCCCGATCCGGCTGGCGGCCGAGCTCCCGAAGAAGGGGACCGCGGTCGTCGCGTTCGGCTGTCCGCACGGGCTCGCCTTCTCGACCACGCAGGGGATCGTCTCCGGAATCCGCAAGCCGGAGTTCGTCAAGGAGCGGCTCGGCAACACCGGGACGATGATCCAGACCGACACCCCGATCTCCCCCGGCAACAGCGGCGGACCGCTCGTCAACATGACGGGTGAGGTCGTGGCGATGAACACGATGGTCATGACGATCGGCCAGAACCTGAACTTCAGCGTCTCCGCCGTCGATATCGCGGAAGTCCTCGCCAAGAAGGGTTCGACCGTCACGCCGATTTCGGCCGAGACCGTTCCGGACGAAGACAAGTTCGAAGACCTCGTCGCCCGGTTCGACGACCTGTCGACGACCGAACGGGGACGACACATCCTCGGCAATATCGATGACGTGGTCCTGGTTGCGATGCCCTTCCCGCTCGATCCGACCGACCGGATCAACGCCTTCTGCGTGAACCACCTGACGAAGGCGGTGGAAGACAAGCTGAAGCTGCGGCGCAAGACCGGGCGCGGCGTGGCGAAGTTCTCGCCGATCGTCATGTGCGCCTTCGCCTGGACGCTGCCGAAGGATCCGATCCGCAACGGCGACCTCGCCAGCAACCTTGAGCTGCGGATGCTCGTCATCGCCCGGGAAGTCGACAAGGACGGGAACGAGGTGATCGCCATCGTCTATCGGGAGAATGCGGTGGTCGGCACTCTCTCGCTGGGGGCGCTCGCCGACGGCAAGATCACGAAGGCAATGGAGACCAACGTCCCGAAGTTCTTCGACAAGTTCGTGAGCGCCGTCCGGAAGGGGAAGCGGGAAGCCCAGGGGACGTCGAAGTAGCGGAGGTCGCGCTAGGGGGCCGCGCGGGGAAGATATGCTCCGCAGGATTCCCGGACGACGAGCCGGGGCGTCAGTACGAGGCTCCGGGGTGGAATCGCCGGATCGGCGACCCGCTCGAGCATCGCCCGGAATGCGATCGCCGCGATCTCCCGGCAGGGCTGGTGGACTGTCGTGAGGGGGACCGGCAGCCAGGTCGCATACCGGACGTCGTCGAAACCGACGACGCGCAGGTCGCGCGGCACCTGGATTCCTTGCCGGACCAGAGCGTGCATCAGTTCAGCCGCCAGGTGATCGTTCGCGCACTGGACGGCGTCGATCCGGTCACTCTTCTTGCTGCGGTCTGTCAGTTTCCCCGCCACCCGGGGATCGTCGGGTTCTCCGACCAGCACGAAGTCCGGAGAGACCGTGAGTCCGTGATCGATGATCGCTTCCCGCGCGCCGGCGATCCGCGCTGCGGCGGTCGGTGCCGAGCGGGCGCGAACGAGGTAGGCGAGTCTCCGGCAGCCGAGCTTGATCAGGTGCTCCGCCAGGAGGTAGCCCCCGGCGAAGTTGTCGATCCCCACGAGATCGAATTCGGTCCGGGTCGGGAATGGGACGAGATCCCGGTCGAGCAGGACCACGGCGATCCCCGCCTGCCGCAGTCGCTCGGTCACTCGCCGGTTCACTTCGTTCGAGCGGGGCGTGTGCTCGGCCGGGGCGAAGAAGACGCCGCTCACCTCCCGCCGGACGAACTGTTCGCACAACTCCTCCGCGGTATCGAGCGTCGCCTCCGCCTGCGGGACCCCCAGCGGCCCTCCTCCCCAGAACAGGCCGTATTCATGCCCCCGCGCGAGCCCCGAGAGCTCGCCGCAGACAGCGATGAAGAACTCCGTGGTGCCGAGCCCCGGCATGAGGAGGCCGAGTTGCCGCAGCGGCGGCTTTCCGGCACCGGTCGTCCCCCCGCCGCTGCGGCTAACGAAGCTCCCCGATCCGACCCGCCGCTCGATCAGCCCCTGATTCTGCAGGTCCCGCAGGGCCCGGGCGACCGTCGGCCGGGAGACGCCGAACCGCCGGACGAGTTGCGACTCACTTGGCAGGCGGCCGGAGGGCTCGTACTGCCCCGAGGCGATCTCGGACAGCAATTCTCTTGAGATATGAAGGTGCTTCGCTTCGGCTGGCATCGGAGGGCTCGTGACAAGTGGTCAAGTTGTCATGACAGGTATTTTGCCAGAAACGGGGCACCTGGCAATTCAAGTCCGATGTTCTGTCTAGAGTTCTGCCGCACCGAGGAGCGCGGCTGACCTGCCCGCTTCCGGGCGTCCTCTCCCCCTGATCTGCGGCTGCTCGCGGTCGGGGGCCCTCCGTCTTCCCCTTCCGAATATGTCCACCCTCGCCTTGATCGCCCTGGCCCCTGCCAGCCCGCCGCAGGTTTCCCCCTCTCGTCCCGAACACCCAATCGCCGACCTGGCTCCCGAGTCCCCGGGCACAACCCGCCGCGCCGCGTGGGCCGAAGTGGCGATGGGACTCGGCGGGTTCGGAATCGGGACCGGCGAGTTCGTCATCATGGGGCTCCTCCCCGAAGTCGCCGGACAGCTCCAGGTCTCGGTTCCGACAGCGGCCTATGCGATCAGCGCCTACGCCCTCGGCGTGGTCGTCGGCGCGCCGGTCCTCGCGGTGCTGGCGGCCCGCTGCCCGCGGAACTGGCTCCTCGCGATCCTGATGGCCTGGTTCGCCGTCGGGAATATCGCCAGCGCTCTCGCCCCTGATCTCACGTGGCTCGTCGTGCTCCGGTTCCTGACCGGGTTTCCCCACGGCGCCTACTTCGGTGTCGCGTCGCTCGTCGCCGCCTCGCTCGTTCCCGCCGACCAGCGGGGCCGAGCCGTCGGCCGGGTCATGCTGGGGCTGACTATCGCCACCGTCGTTGGGGTCCCGCTGGCGACCTGGCTCGGACAGAGCCTCGGCTGGCGAGCCGCCTTCGGCTTCGTCGGCGGAATCGGCCTCCTGACTGTCCTCGCGATCAGCCGGTTCGTCCCGTTCTCGGCTCCCGACAAACAGGCGAGCGCCGCCCGCGAGCTCGGCGCCCTCCGCCGGCCGCAGGTCCTGCTGACGCTCGGAATCGGCTCAGTCGGCTTCGGCGGCCTGTTCTGCGTCTTCAGCTATATCACGCCGACCATGACGCAGGTCGCCGGCCTCTCCGAGCGATGGATGCCTTTCGTCCTGGCCCTGTTCGGCATCGGGATGATCGGCGGCAACGTGATCGGATCCAAACTCGCGGACCGCGCCCTGCTGAAAACCATCGGCTGGTCGCTCGTCTGGAACATCGTGATCATCGGCCTCTTCTCCCTGACCGCGCGAGCCCTCCCGCTGGCCCTCCTCAACATCCTGCTGATCGGCCACGGAATGACGCTCGTCCCCGCCCTCCAGATCCGTCTGATGGACGTCGCCGAGGATGCGCAGACGCTCGCGGCCTCGCTGAATCACTCGGCCTTCAATATCGCCAACGCCCTCGGGGCCTGGCTCGGCGGCGTCGCGATCGCGTCGGGACTCGGCTGGGCTTCGACCGGCTGGGTGGGAGCACTTCTGGCGGTTCTTGGGCTGGGGTTCTTCCTGGCTTCCATGAGACTGGAAGCGAGAACCGCTCGCCCGTTGTGAGTTGGCCGGTTGCGCAATGGGACGTTTCCGGCGGTCTGGCCCGCCGCTGGAATCTTCCCCTGCGCGGGATAGCTCAGTGCTTGACGGTTTCGCTGATCTCGTGGACCAGCGTGTTGTGGTCCGGTTCAACGTGGCCGCTCCACCACTCCGAGAGCCGCTGGAACATCACAAAGAACACCGGCACGAAAAACACCGCCAGAATCGTCGACGCCAGCATCCCGCCGAACACCGCTGTCCCGAGCGCCCGCCGCCCCGCCGCCCCGGCTCCTGTCGCGATGACGAGCGGCACGATTCCCAGAATGAACGCGAACGACGTCATCAGAATCGGCCGGAACCGCAACCGTGACGACTCGATGGCCGCCTCGAGGATCGGCGTCCCCTTGGCCCGGATCTCGCGAGCAAACTCCACGATCAGGATCGCGTTCTTGCTGGCGAGCGCGATGATCAGCACGATCCCGATCTGCGTGTAGACGTTGATGTCCATCCCGCGGAATGCCACCGCAGCGACCGCCCCGAGCAGACCGAGCGGCACCACCATGATGACCGCCGCCGGAATCAGCCAGCTTTCATACTGGGCCGCCAGCACCAGGTACACGAGCAGCACCGCCATCGAGAAGATCAGGTAGACCTCGCTCCCCGCCTTCCGTTCTTGGTACGCGGTGTTGGTCCACTCATAGCCCATCGTGTCGGGCAGGTTCGCCTCCGCGATCTGCTCCATCAGCTTGAGTGATTCGCCCGAGCTGTAACCCGCCGCCGGTTCCCCCGTGATCGAGGCGGTCCGGTACAGGTTGTACCGGTTGATGATCTGCGGGCCGAACGACTTGCGGACCTTGGCCACCGTTCCCATCGGGAGCATCTGGCCGTTGTTGTTCCGGACTTCCAGCCGCTCGATGTCCTCGGGCTCGGCCCGGAACTCCGGCTCCGCCTGGACCCGCACCTGGTAGGTCCGGCCGAACTTGTTGAAGTCGTTGACGTACGCCGATCCGAGCGCTGTCTGCAGCGTGCCGAACACCGTGCTGAGCGCGAGGTTCAGGCTCTTCACCTTGGCCCGGTCGATGTCGACATACAGCTGCGGCACGCCGGCCCGGAACGTCGAGTTCATGGTCGGCGAGAGCCCCGACTGCGTCCGGGCATCCTCGATGATCCGCTGCGTCACCGCCGCCAGCTGCTCCGGTCCTGCGTCCGCCCGGTCTTCGATCTGCATCTGGAACCCGGCCCGGACCCCCAGGCCCCGGATCGACGGCGGCGGGAAGGCGAACACGACCGCCTCCTCGATCTGCGCGAACTCTCGCGAGAGACTCCCGAGGATCGTCTCCACCGTGATCTTCTTGGGGAGCCGCTGCTCCCAGTCCTGGAGCGTCACGAAGAGCGTCCCCGCATTCGACGCGCTGCTGCCGTCGAGCAGCGACAGGCCTCCGATCGTGACCCAGTCCTCAATGCCGTCGGTCTTGGCGATGATCTCGTCGATCCGCCGCATCACCGCGGCCGACCGCTGCTGCGACGCCGCGTCCGGAAGCTGGATCGCGACGAAGATGTACCCCTGGTCCTCGTTTGGGAGGAAGCCTGACGGGACCCGCGTGTACCACCACCCGGTCGCCCCGACGAGGGCGATAAAGACCACCATCGTGATGAACGTGTTCCGGACGATGACCCGCACGCAGGCGACGTACATCCGCTCGAACACGTTGTAGACCGCGTTGAACCCTCGATAGAAGACGTTCCGCTTCTCGGGAGGGGTCGGCATCCGGAGCCACAGGGCGCACTGGGCCGGCTTCAGCGTGACGGCGTTGATGGCGCTGATGATCGCCGTGGCGGCGATCGTCAGGGCGAACTGCCGGTACATCTGTCCGGTGATCCCGCCGAGGAAGGCGGTCGGGAGGAACACCGCCATCAGGACGAGCGTGATCCCGATGATCGGCCCGAGCACTTCGCTCATCGCCTGGATCGTCGCTTCCTTCGGCGGTTTGCCGTGCTCGATGTGGTGCGCGGCGTTCTCGACGATCACGATCGCGTCGTCGACCACGATCCCGATCGCCAGCACCAGCCCGAACAGCGTCAGCATGTTGACCGAGAACCCGAGCGCAGCGAGGGCCGCGAACGCGCCGATGATCGTCACCGGGACGGTCGTGGCGGGAATCAGCACCGCCCGCCAGTCCTGGAGGAACACCAGGATCACGATCAGCACCAGGACCCCCGCCTCGATGAGGGTCGTATAGACTTCGTGGATCGAGGCGTTAACGAACTTCGTCGTATCGAGCGTCACCTGGTAGCGGACCCCCTCGGGGAAGGTCTTGCTCAGGCGGTCCATCGTCTTCTTGACTTCTTCCGCCACGGCGAGCGCGTTCGCCCCCGGGAGCTGATAGATCCCGATGTTGGCGGTCGGCTTCCCTTTGAGGAGGTTGAACTGGTCGTACGACTGCGCTCCCAGCTCGACCCGCGCGACATCCTTGAGGTACGTCAGTTGCCCCGACTCCCCGGTCTTGATGATGATGTTCTCGAACTCGGCGGCGTCCGCGAGCCGGCCGAGCGTCGTGACCGCAAACTGGAACTGCTGCGTGTCGGGCGAGGGGGGCTGGCCGATCTGGCCGGCGGCGACCTGCACGTTCTGCTCGCGGACCGAAGCGACGACGTCCTGCGTCGTGAGGTTACGGGCCTTGAGCTGGTTGGGGTCGAGCCAGACCCGCATGCTGTAGTTGCCGGTCCCGAAGACGGTGACGTCCCCGACGCCGTAGATCCGGCTCAGTTCGTCCCGCAGGCGGAGGGTGGCGTAGTTCGCCAGGAACAGCGTGTCGTACTCGTCCTTTTTCTCGTCCGTGGTGGCGAGCGAGAGGATCAGGATGAAGTTCGACGACTGCTTGCGGACCGTGACCCCCTGCCGCTGGACGTCTTCCGGCAACAGCGGCGTGGCGGCCGAGACCCGGTTCTGGACGAGGACCTGGGCATCGTCCAGGTTCGTGCCGATGTCGAACGTAATCGTCAGCGAGTACGTTCCATTCCCCGACGAGGTCGAGGACATGTAGAGCATGTTCTCGACGCCGTTGACCTGCTGCTCGATCGGCGCGGCGACGGTCGAGGCGACGACCGATGCGTCGGCCCCCGGATAGGTCGCGTTGACGACGACGGTCGGCGGGGTGATCTCGGGGTACTGCTCGATCGGCAGAGCCCACAGGGAGACGCCGCCGATCAGCATCGTCACGATCGCGATGACGTTCGCGAAGATCGGCCGCTCGATGAAGAATTTCGAGAACATGATGGCGTGAGAGACAGGGGAGGGAGGGGCTGCGGAACCGGTGCGGGATCGCCCCGGAAGTGACGTGGTCCGCGGCGGGGAGCCACGGACCGGCCGCTACCCTTTCTTCTCACCTGGCTCCGCCGTCGGAACGGCTGCGGGGGTCGGCGCCGGGGTGGCCGCTTCCGGCTTGGCGGCTGCACCACCCGCCGGAGCTTCGGCGGCCGGCTTGCCCTCCGGCGCAGCGGGAGCCGTCGGCTGATCGGGGGCAGGAGGAGTCTCTCCGGACATCGGAGCCTGCTCCGGCCCCGCGACCTTCGCTTCCGGTTTCGCGGCCGCACTGCCGGCGACGGCCGGTTTCATTTCTCCCTCTTCGGGAGTCACCATCCCACCGGGGCGGGCCCGCTGCAGACCATTGATGATGATCCGGTCGCCGGCGGAGACACCGGATTTCACGACCCGCATCCCGTCCATCGCGGGGCCGAGCTCGACCAGCCGGTACTCGACCTCGTTCTTCGGAGTGACCAGCAGGACGTACTCGCCGCGCTGGTCAGTCCCGATCGCCCGCTCTTCGATGAGGAGCTGCGGCGCCGGCTTACCGAGCGGCGCCTGGATCCGGACGAACAGCCCCGGAATCAAATCTCCCTCGTCGTTCTCGAACACGGCCCGGCGGAGAATCGTGCCCGTTCCCGGATCGACGCCGAACTCGCGGTAGTCGAGATACCCCTTGTGCGGGAATCCCTTTTCGTTGACGAGCCCGAGGAACAGCGGGGGAGGGGTGAGGATCGGGTCGGGGATCGCGTTCGTCCGCCGGAGCTCCATGAACCGGAGAATCTCCCGCTCGCTCACATAGAACATGGCGTGGATCGGCGAGATGCTCTCGATCGTGGCGAGACTCGTCGACTGGGCCTGCACCAGGTTCCCGCGGTCGACGAGGTGCCGGCTGATCCGGCCCGTGATCGGAGCGCGGATCTCGGTGTAACCGAGTTGCAGCTCGGCGTCTCGGAGTTCCGCCTGGGCCGCCGAGACATCCGCGGTCGCGGTATCGCGGAGCGCCTGGGCGTTCTCAAGATCACTCTCGGGGGCCGCGCTCTGCTTGAACAGCTTTTCCGCGCGAGCGACAGCGAGATCCGCTTTCTTCTGGTTCGCTTCGGCTCGCTGCAGTCCCGCCTTGGCGAGCTGGACCTTGGCCTCGAACGGCGCCTGCTCGATCCGGAACAGGAGGTCCCCCTCCTTGACCGTCGCCCCATCCTCGAAGCCGATCTTCTCGAGGATCCCCCCCACCTGGGCCCGCAGGTCGACCCGCGCGGTCGCCCGTGTCGTCCCGGTGAATTCGATCGTCTCCACGATCTCCTTCTGGAGCGGATGGGCGACCGTCACCTTGGGAGGCGGAGGGGGCTGAAAAGTGTTCTTGGCACCGCACCCGGAGGCGGCCCAGGGGGCTGTGAGGAGCAAGAGGAGGAGCGCAGCAGGCTGTCGCAGTGGCATGAATCCGGTTCCGGACGCCAGTTTACGGAATCTCAAGACTTATCTTGTTAGCATGCTAACGATGTGGGGAAGCGGGGGGAAGTGGGGATTTCGCAGGGCTTGTCTGCGAGAAGTTCACAGTTCAGTGTTCCGGGAAGCGTCCCTGGATGCCAAGGATTTTCCCGTGGTCTCCAGCGACTTGGGGGGAAGTCCCGGGGAGCAGGCCCCGTCTCCGCAGACCGAGAGAGATGTCGCCCTCGTCGTCAGTGGCTACGAGCGGCATCAGAGGCCCGCAGCCCGCTCAAATCGCTCAGCAGGCCCAGGGGGGGGGGGTGAGCGAAACTGTGCCGCGCTTGCGGCTCACAGGTCGTTTGAACGCATGGCGATCGGGCACCCCTTAATACCATCCGATACGGATCGGATGGTCCCCTCACTAAACAGCAGTCCCCGTCGGATGAACTCGACAGCCGCGCTTGCTCCAGCAGCCCGACGGGACTTCCGCTACGCCGACTGAATCTGGCGGGACAGCGTCTCGACCAGGTCGCCGAGCTTCCAGGTCTCATGGCCGATCCGGATCGATTCGCTCGACCGGACCTGCTCATCGATCTTCTTCTCGGCCGCGATCGCCGTGGTGTGCTTGCGGCCGCCGAAGTACGAACCGATCTCGCTGTAGGCGGAGCGGGTCAGCCGCCGGCTCAGGTACATCGCCAGCATCCGGGGCTGCACCAGCGTCCGGGCCCGGTTGTCCGACCGGAGATCGTCTGCTGCGACACCGAAGAACTCACAGATCGCCGACTCGACGTCCGCCATCCGGACCACCTTGAGGCAGTCCCGTTCGAGCCGGGCCAGGACCTCTTTGGCGGTGCTCTGCAGAACGCGGTGCCCGGTCATCAGGTGCCACGTGTGCAGGCAGTTCATCGCCCCTTCCAGTTCCCGGACGTTCCCGCGGAACCGGGCCGCCACGAACTCGAGGGCTTCATCGGCGACCGGAAACTCGAGCGACTCCGCAAGCCGGCGGACGATCGTCCGCCGCGTCTCGAGGTCGGGCGCTTCGAGCCGGGTCACGAGTCCCGCCTGGAATCGCGTGACCAGTTCTTCAGATGTTTTCGTCAGGAGCCGCGGATGCCGGTCGCCGGTGACGACGAGCTGCTTGCCGAACTCCTCCAGCTTCTTCAGCGTGTGCAGGAACTCGTCCTGCAGGCCGCCGCGGCCGTCGAGGAAGTCGATGTCATCGATCAGCAGCACGTCCATGCTGCGGAACTTCTGGCGGAAGCTCGCGAGAGTGCGGGTCTCGATGGCTTGCGTATAGCAGTTGACGAAAGACTCGGCGGTCATCGACACGACCCGCAGTCCCGGCCAGCGGCGGCGGATCTCGTGTCCCACCGCTTCGAGCAGGTGCGTCTTGCCGAGCCCGACCCCGCCGTAGAAGTAGAGCGGGTTCAGCCGCTGCCCCGGGGCCTCGGCCACCTGCCGCGCGGCGAGTATCGCCATCTCGTTGCAGGGACCGACGACGAAGGCCCCCAGGTCGTAGACCCGTCGCGGAGTTGTCGCAGGAACCGCGCTGGGACGTGCGGCAGCCGTGCCGCCCGGACGAATCCCTTCCGGACGTCCCAATTCAGCGCGGATCGGAGTGACAGCAGCGGGCTCGCCAGCAGCCTGAGGCGTCGAGCGCGGAACCGCCGCGGGGACCGCGTCGGGACCAGCGACAACACCCGGCGCGGAGAGCGACGCATCCACGCCCCACTGCACGCGAATGCCGGCGCCGAACGTGCGCTGGGCCGCTTCGCGGATCTGGGGCTGGTACTGACGCTGGAGCCAACTGGCGAGATAGGGGCTGGCGGCGTAGACCGTCAGCTCATCGCCGACGAGCGCAAACCGCGCCTTGCCGGCAAACCAGCTCTGATAGCGGCGGGAGCCGATGGTGTCCCGCAGGCCATGTTCGAAGGAGGCGAGAGGAGATGCTTCCCCGGTCTGCCCCGCTGTTTCGCCCCGTCGTGGTTCGTATTTCGGCGCATGAGGAAGACCATTCGGCTCGGGCAGCATCGTGCAACCCTGTTGGCGCACACCTCCGTGAACGAAATCAATTTGACTTCGTTTCGTCGAAGCTCGACGAGCACTCCATTCCCATCCCGGGGAAGGGATGGTGCGGGGTGATCTCGGTGTGCAGGGAGATCGGGAACGCTACTGAATCGAGGCCCCACAGCCTCGATCCGCCATCTTGGCCGCTCCCGCAAGACCCCCCGGCGTACCGCCTCGGACATCGATAAAAGCCGATGTCGAGGTTGCCCTTCCTTGCCAGGATCCGCCTCAAGTGATCGTCTACGAAGATCGCTCTAAGCCGATCTTCACAAATCACTTGTGTGGGTTCTTGGCACGCGTTCGGGGGGCCATCCCTGCCTGCTGCGAGCGACTCACTCAAGGAGGGGGATGCTACCCGGACGGGGCCGTGAGTCAAACGTGAACCGGCTGTTAATGAATCTTCTTTTTTCGATCGCTCAAAACCATGGCCAAACCGCGAATTGCGCCATGGGCTTCCCAGGCGGTCTCACCGCGCGATGTGGAAAAGTTGTCGTGCGCGGCGGCACACAACATGGGCATCCACGCCTTCGGGAATGTTGTCACGTTGATGTCATGCTTCCGAACCGCAACATCTCGTTGACTCATCGAGACAGCCGTGGAATCGCATCATCGGCGTCCATTCTCCAGTGAATGTCCGTGATCGCGCCGCAGGCGATTCCGTTCATGCGAACGTGACGCGCGGACGTATTCCCGGTCAGCCCGTCGGGAGCGAAGCCTCGCTCTGCGACGCCTCGTCAAACAACCTGGTGCAGCGGGGACGCAGCCTCGCTTTGACGGAGTTTTCGAACGGCCGGTACGCTGTGCTCAGTCGCAGCGGCTGGAACGACGGCAGGATTCTCTTTGGCCAAGGAGCTTCGGATGCGGAGATGGATCACGTTGGGGGCCCTGTTCGTGGCGGGTCTCTCGGGACCAGCGATCGAGGAGCTGCGAGCCCAGGAGACAAAGCCGGCGGCCGCGGCAGGCGACTCGCGCGACGCGGAGCTGGCGGCCCGGTTCCGGACCCAGGGGGCGAAGGTCCTGATGGACGACGCCGGCCGGATCACCGATCTCGACTTTCTCCTGACGAAGGTCGGCGACGCCGAACTCGACGGTCTCGAAAGCCTGAAGAGCCTCGACTCTATCGATCTCACGGGGACGCCGATCACCGACGCGGCCCTCGCCCGGCTGGCCCGGATTCCGTCGCTCCGGCGGATCGAGCTGCAGGGGACCGCCATCACTGATCAGGGAATCGGAGCGCTTGCTGCGCTGACCAGCCTCGAAAGCCTGTCGCTCAGCGGCACCGGAGTGACCGACGCCGGCGTCGAGGCCCTGGCCCCGCTGACGAAGCTTCGCTCCCTCAGTCTCGACCGGAACGGGACCGAAGGGTTCGCGCTCCGGATGACCCCGCAGGGACCGCAGCAGCTCCCGCACATCCCCAAGACTCATAAGGTGCGGGCGTCGATCTCGAACCGGGCGCTGCCGACGATCGCAAAGTTCACGCAGCTCAAACGCCTGGAGCTCGACGGCGCTCCGCTGACCGACGAGGCGATCAGCCATCTCGCTCCCCTCAAGAACCTCACCTGGCTCTCCCTCGACGGCTCGAAGGTGACCGACGCGTCGCTCGGCACGATCGGCGGCCTCGCCCGACTGGAATGGCTCGACCTCGACCGGACGGCGATCACCGACGCAGGGCTGAAGGCGCTGGCGGGCCTCGAGAACCTGGAGACGCTCCATCTCAGTGAAACCGCTGTGACCGATGCCGGGCTCGCCTCCCTGGCTCCGCTCCCGAAACTCAAGTCCCTGTGGGTGCTCGACACCAAGGTCACTGCCAAGGGGGAGGAGGGGCTCCTCAAGCAGATCCGGACACTCGAAGATGTCCACTATCCCGGGAAACGGGACATCACCGACGGTGGTGGTCCGCGGTTCGCCGCGATCGAAGACCTGGGAGGGATCGTTTACGCCGCTCCGAACGTGCAGGTCGGCCCCGCCTGGGTTGTCGACTTCCAGGAGAAGCCGGTCCGGGACGAAGAGCTCAAGGCCCTGCAGTCGATCGTCGACTCGAACATCGGTTACCTGGCGATGGTGGTCCTCTCGAAGTCCAAGGTGACGGATGCCGCCTTCGCCCAGCTGGCGAAGTACCCGACGGTCGAATGGATCGATGTCTCGTTCACTGACGTCACCGGCAAAGCGGTTGGTGAGCTCGAACGCTTCCGGAACTTCAAGTGTCTTGTGCTGGTCGGCTGCCCGGTCACCGACGAGTCGCTGACCGGGCTCGATCAGCTGCCGCATCTCGAGTCGCTCAACCTGCGGCGGACGCAGATCACCGACACGTTCCTGGGGAGCCTCGCCGGCTGCGAGGCGCTGCGGATCCTGAACGTCTCGAAGACCAAGGTGACCGACGCCGGTCTGGCGAGCCTGGTGAAGCTCAAGTCGCTGCAGGCGATCGATCTCGACGGAACCGCCGTGACGGACGCCGGTGTCGAAACGCTGGCGGGAGTCGAAGGTCTGAACTCGCTGGGGCTCGATGGCACGGCCGTCACCGGAAGCACGTTCGCCAAGCTGGCGGACCTTCCTCGTTTGCAGTGGCTCAGCCTGAAGCGGACCTCTCTCGCTCCCGAGGGGCTGGCTGGAGTGAGCGACCTCGATCGTCTCGTCTATGTCCTTCTTGCTGAGGCCAAGGTCGCCAAGGTGGACCTCGCTCCCCTGGCGGCCGCGGACTCCCTCCGCTCGCTCGACCTGGCAGAGTCGGACGTCACCCCCGCGCAGTTTGCGGCACTCGCGGGTTCGAAATCCCTTCAGCAACTCTCTCTGAGCGAGACGGTTCTCGAGGGGCCGGGGCTCGCGGATCTGGCGGGTGCGAAATCGCTCCGCATGATCGATTTCCGGAAAGCCAAACTCGATGCGGCGGCGTGGACCGATCTCGGAAAGCTGACTCAGCTGCAGGCCTTGCGGCTCGATGAGAGCAACATCACGGATGGCAACCTTCCGGCGCTCGCGCCCCTCAAGGTCGCCGCGATCAGCCTGCACGGGACGGCGGTGACGTCGGAGGGGCTGTCCGCTCTGGCTCCCCTCTCCCGCACGCTCCGGTTCCTCGACCTCGAGGGGACCGCTATCGACGACAGCGCCGTGAAGCCGCTCGCGGAACTCAAGCAACTCGCCCGGCTCGTCGTCGGCAGGACAAAGCTGACCCGCGAGGGACTCGAGAAGCTGGGGGACGCCCTTCCTGACTGCCAGATCGAAACGAAGTCGTCTGAAGAATAGCCACCGCGCCGAACGCGGTACCGCGACCCTTCACGAGCACGACTTGCGCTCCAGTACCTGGCGCTTCTCGCGAAGGAACCGGACGTGGTGTTCCAGGTGGTCCACTGCTTTGCGGAGCAGTTGCTCGAGCGTCTGCTCTCCCTGGCGGCTGTGGAGGCCGATCCGTCTCCACACCTCGGGCGGCTGCGCCGCGAGGATCCGGGCCATCTGCCGCCGGAGCGCCGCGAGGAACGCCAGTTCTTCCTGGGCGTCGCGTTGCCGGTAGGCGAGCGCCGCTACGGCCAGGGCCGGATCGGAGAACGCGAACTGCGGCCGCTCCTCGATCAGGACCCGTTTCATCCGGTCGGCAAAGAGCGCCTCGGAGTCGGCCAGGTGGCAGACCACCTCGAGCGGGCTCCACGCGCCGACCTGGGCCGAGGCCTCCGGGCGAGCATGAAGCTCATCGGCATCGAGCCCCTCAACCGCCGCGCGGACCGACCCGATCCCGGCGAGGTAGGTATCGATGAGTGGGCCGGATGACATCGGGGCATGCTACCGCAGCACTTCGATTCGCCAAACTTCGTGCGCGTTTCGGGTTGAGAGGAGGGGCTCGGGGGGGCCTCCGTCTCGGCCTCACCGCGAAAAATTCGCTGGCATGGGCACACCACCTGCAACATTGCTCCGGCATCCTCCCACAGATCCGCGGCTCCGCCGAGGCCGCCCGTCACGAAGTCATCGGTGCCATCATGTCCACGTGTCCCGTCCTGCTGTATCGCGGGCCGGTCCGCGGGGCGGTCCTCCACGTCGACGCGCGAACGATCGCCCATCGGGTCCTCGTCCCCTATCCCGACCGGCACCACGGCCCGATCGCCACGCTCTACCCAGACGCGACGCTCGACTCGATCCCAGGCCCGATCGACCTCTTCCGCGATCCGCTGACCCATCGGATCTATCTGATCGCCTTCCCGCACGAGGACCGCGAGATTCCCCCTCGTAAGCTCTCGGCCGCGATCCATCGGTCCCGGATCGACCCGATCGATGGCTCGGTCCTCACGATGCGCCGTCGCGATCCCCTCCCCCTCGCGATCGCCTAGGCTCGGCACGTTCTCCGAAGTGTCCCGCCGAGGGAAACGGCTCGCAGAGCGCCGGAACTCTCATCCAACTGCCGCTCCCTCGGCCGCGCCGCCTGTTTCGCCGCCTCGGCTGCCCCCGGGCCGGGATTCCCAGTCGCGAAATTCGCGGGCAGGACGCATTTCGTCGATTTCCGGGTGACTGCTACACTTTTCCATTCCCTCCGCCACCCCGGCGGGAAATCCCTCCCGCGGTCCCGCCCGACCGCGAAAACGCGAGGGATTCGTGCAGTCGGGAACGCTTTCGGCTCGATCGGTCGCCTGGCGGCCGGTTCGGACCCCGAACTTGTCCCACCCCTTTCGTCTCCCGACGCACAGGATGCCCGACGCACAGGATGGAAGTGGAGTTTCGCGTTCATGGCCCGACTGTCGCAGGTTCGCCTGCAGAACCTCAACGAGACGTTCAACGAACGGACTCCCGAAGAACTCCTCCGCTGGGCCCGCGACACGTTCGGCCCCCGCGTCGCCGCGATCTCCGCGATGCAGATGGCCGGCAGCGTCGTCTGCCACATGATCCACAAGTATCAGATCGATATCCCGGTCCTGTTCGTCGACACCGGCGTCATGTTCCAGGAGACGCTCGACACCCGCGACCGCCTCGCGAACGAGTACAAGCTCGACATCCGGACGCTCCAGCCGGCCCTCACGATGGAGCAGCAGACCGAGAAGCACGGCGTGCTCTACGTCTCCGTCGAAGGACAGCAGCAGTGCTGCCACATGCGGAAAGTTGAGCCGCTGCTGAGCGCCAAGGGGCAGTATGACTGCCTGATCGGAAGCCTCCGCCGCTCCGAAGGGGGCCGCCGCGGCCATTGCCCGATCGTGGGGGTCGACCCCGAGATGAACACGATCCGCCTCAATCCGCTCGCCAACATGGACGACGCGGCGCTCGATGCCTACATCGCCGAGCACAAAGTGATCGTGAACCCGCTCCACTTCCAGGGGTTCTCGACGATCGGCTGCAACCGCTGCACGACGCCGGTCCTGCCGGGCGAACCGAAGCGGGCCGGCCGGTGGCGGCATCTCGGCCCCTGGTCGCAGTACTGCGGGATCAACCCCTCCGACCTCGACGAAGCGACGTCGCAGGCGGTCGATCTTCCGCAGGACCTCGTCGACCGGATCCTCGGCCAGAAGACCGACTTCATGATCTAACCACCAGGGCTCTGCCCTGGACCCGGGAGGGGTGACCCCCTCCACCCCGCGCGCCGTAGAGCGATGGGTTGCGCGAAGGTCGCTGCGACGGCATTGGACGTGATACGGAGAAGGGCTTGATCGCTTCTCCGCTTCGCGTCGAGGCTCCTTCCCCTTCCCGGGCCTGTCTGCGGCACGTTGCGTGGGGTCACTTCCGCGGATGCGAAACTTCAGCCGCCGACCTGCACATCCACGAGCTTCGTCTCGATCGCCTGGATGATCCGCAGGGTGTTCTCGACGCCGCCGCACTTGATGGTGAAGCTGACCAGCGGGTCAGTTCGCAGCTTCTCAATCGCTTGGCTGACCTTGGCGAGGCCCCCCATCTTGAGGGCGAGGAGCATCACCGACTGCTCGAGCTCCGTCTCGCGGCTCGGAGCACCGGGGATCGGCTTCGCCACCATCTTCGATTTGAAGACGAACTTGTGGTGGCAGGCAGGACATTCCTTGGTGAGGGGGCCTTTGACAAACCCCTCACACTGCGGGCACCGCTTCCAGCCCGGTCCCCCCTGATCCTTGGAGTAGCCTTCGATTTCTGGTTCCGCGGCTTTCTTGGCCATATCTGTCCTTTCCGGGTGTCGTAAGCAGCCTCTTGGGCGGATGTAACGACATTCCGAAGCGGACTTCAATCTTCGGGATGCCGCATTCCGCTTGTTTCCGGTCGATTTCCCGGGAGGCCGGACCGCGGAGCCGGAGAGACATTCCGATTCGGTTTAGAACGACACAAGTTGGGACGAGCCGGCTCAGAACGGGAACAGTTTCCGGAGTTCGTCCTTGGAGGGCTGGCGGCCGTATTCGCAGATCTCGAAGGTCTCGGCGAACCGGACCTCCTTCCCCTTCTCGGCGCCGTACCACGCGGTCAGGACGTCCCGGAACCGGTTGGCCTCGTCCCCGTTCCGGCGTTCCCACCGCTGCCGGAGCCACGCCTTGCGGGCTTCGACATCGGCCGCGGGGGGGACGCTCCGGACGAACTCCTCGTTGCCGGTCGCTCCTCCCTCATAGACCTGCGACTCCAGTTCGTGGACCGCGTCGACCTTCGTCCCGAGGACGTCGTCGATCGCCACGGCGATGTCCGCCTCGAACGAAGTCGGCTTCCGGAACCCGTCGCTCGAATAGAGGAAGACCGGGTTCTTCTTGAGAGGCGGGACGTCGGGGCAGATGAACGGGACGGTCACCATGTAGGCGGCGTCCTGGACGAGGACGCCGACATAGCGGTGGTCAGGGTGGTAGTCCCACGGCCGGTGGGCGATGACGATGTCCGCCTTCCATTCCCGGATCAGGCGGGTGATCGTCTTGCGATTTTCGAGCGTCGGCTCGAGCTCCCCGTCGTGGATGTCGAGGACCTGCGACGTCGTCCCCATTACCTTGGCCGCCGCCGTGACCTCGCGGGTCCGGCGGAGAGCGAGCGGTCCCCCTGCCATCTGCCAGTGGCCGATATCGCCGTTGGTCACGGAGACGAGCTTGACCTGATGCCCCTGGCGGGCCCACTTGATGGCGGTGCCGCCGGTCTTGAACTCGGCGTCGTCCGGGTGCGCCCCGAAGACGATGATCCGGAGCGGCTCATCCGCGGCCGCTCCGGAAGTCGGGAAAGAACAGAATGCCAGAGCGAGCGCGAGTCCCGCGCTCAGTCGAATCCGATAGGACCACGCACTCATCGTCAGCCTCCCGGGGCAGAAAAGGGAGACGCCCCGCGGACGGGGCGTCGACTTCGAACGTGAGCAGGGGACCAGAGCCGTCCCTTACCGGATCGGCGAGTAATCGGTCGCCTTGAGGAACTCCGACTTCACCCCCATCGGGATGGTGAGCGAGCCCCCGGCCTTCTCTTCCGACGCCTTGCGGGCGGTGACCCACTCGGGGTCCTTGCCGAACGCGCCGAACGACTCCTTAGCGGCGTCGCGGCTCTTGTGAGAGATGATGTAGACGAGCGTGTTCTTTGCTCCCGGCTGGTCTTCCATGGGTGACCAGTAGCCGATGTTCGTCATGCCGTGCTTCTCGAACAGCTTGCAGGTGTGGTCCCGGAACCGGGCGTGCAGGTTTTCGAGCTTTCCTTCGGTCGCGGTGTAGGTCCGCAGTTCGAAGACCCGGTCACCGGCGGTCGACGGCTTGATCGCGGCGGAGTAGTCGGTTGCCTTGAGGAAGGTCTCCTCGACCTTGGCGACCAGCTTGCCGTTCTCCTCGCTCGCCTTGTACGCCTTCTGCCACTCGGGGTCGGCCCGGAATGCCTTCCAGGAGGCCTCGCGGGCTTCGCGGCTCGGATAGGAGAGGATGTAGATCAGCTTGCGGTCGGGATTCTCGATCGGTTCCCAGTAACCGACGCTGGTGATGCCGTGCTTCTCGAACAGCTTCAGCGTGTGGTCGCGGAACCGGGCATTCAGCGCCTCGAGTTTCCCTTCGGGGGCGTAGTAGACCCGCATCTCGTAGACCTTGGTGTCCGGCTCGGCGGCCAGGGCCGCTCCGCTCCACATGAGTCCCGCCACGGCCACCATCAGCATTCGAAGCATCTCTGCAATCTCCCGGAGAGTTCCTGTGCGACGCTCAGCGGTGCCAAGGTAGAGCGGGCAAATGCGAGTGTCTATCGATGGGCCGTCGGGTGGAGCGTGCGCAAAGACTCAATGGCTCGTCCCCCCGTCCAGGCCGGCACAGCGTTGCTTGCTCAAACCCATCGTGCTTCGGCCACCCGGGTCCAGGGGCGGAGCTCCTGGCCGCCGGAGGCGTTTTCGATGTGGAACCACGGAGCACAACGGGTATTCGATCGCGGATCGGCGTGGAGGACTCTCCTCTCCAACACACCCGCACTGCACTGGAATGAAGGAGGGCGTCCTCGACGCTGGCTCTCCAAAGCGGACGTCGGTTGTATTCCGCGGTTCCACATCGAAAACGCCTCCGGCGGACAGCAGCGTGCTGGACCCGGGTCACGGGCGCCTGTTCGCAATGATGATCTGTCCCCCCGTGCGGCGACCACCAACAGGCGAATATCTTCGAGAAGCAGGCGGCGCGTTGCGGCCGACCTACCGCGACAGTGCGGGATGTGGCAGATTGCGCGTCGTCCGGAGGAGACCTGCCGCGGAGGAAGCTCGCTGCCTGAGAGTCCCAGCGGGAGACATCTCTCCTCTGAAGAAGAGAGCGTCGCATGCGCCAGTCCTGGCTCGTCGTCCTGCTGCTGATCGTCTCGGGGAACCGCATTGCGGTTGGGGAGGAGGTCGTTCCGTCCCCCTTCGACTCGGACCAGGTCCGGTTCGTCGACCTGAGTCTGGCGCTCAATGAGCGGACGCCGGTCTGGCCGGGGGAGCGGGCGGCTCCGTTCCGGCTGGAGACGATCGACACGCTCGAGAAGGACGGGATGCTCGCGAAGGCGTTCTCGATGCCGGAGCATCTGGGGACGCACATCGACGCTCCGAATCACTTCGTGGCGGGGCAGCCGGGGGTCGAGAAGATCACGGCGGCGCAGCTGTTCGGCCCGGGAGTGAAGATCGACATGACGCTGAAGGGGGAGCAGGACGCCGATGCGATGTTGAGCGTGGCGGATCTGGAGGCATGGGAGAAGCGGCACGGCGCGATCCCGAAGGGGGCGATCGTGCTGCTCGAGACCGGGTGGGGGCGGTTTGTCGAAAACACGGCCCGGTATCAGAACCGGGACGCGATGGGGAAGCTGCACTTTCCGGGCTACTCGCCGGAGGCGGCGGAGTGGCTGGTGCGGGAGCGGGAGGTCCGGGGGATCGGGATCGACACGATGAGTGTGGACCGAGGGGTGTCGGCGAAGTTTGAGGTGCATCATGTGGTGCTGAAGGCGGGGCGGTATGCGCTCGAGAACGTGACGCATCTGGAGGAGATGCCGGCGCGGGGCTTTGGCGTGATCGTGGCCCCGATCAAGATCGAGGGTGGAACCGGCGGCCCCACACGCATCTGGGGTGTGGTCGCCAAGTAGGACAACTGTTGGGGTGCAGGGGCCACGCCCCTGCCCGCCGGAGGCTTTCCGTACAGGGAACGGTGCAACTGTTCTTGGACGTCCCTCCCCTGGGTTTTCTGTGACAGACAACAAGCGATACCCTGTGAAGGGGCAGGTCGGGTCCATATCGAGGGGCAGGACGTCATGACAACCAGTGCGCCGCCGATTGAGCTCTTCGATTCCTGCGGGGAACCGTACCGCCGGGCGTTCAACACGTTTCTCGCCCATACGGACCAGAAGGCGAACGCGATGGTCTGGCTGGAGCGGGAGATCGCCGCCCTGCCGCGGCGGGACGTGTTCATCGACGCGGGGGCGGGGAACGGGAAGCTGACGGCGGTCCTGCAGCACCGCTTCGCGAAGCAGGTGGCGATCGAGCCGAACGGGGCCCTGCGGGCGGACCTGGCGGCGGTCTGTCCCGAGGCGACGGTGATCGGCGATCCGATCTCGCAGGCGGAGCCGGGGGCCCAGGGGGATTTCGTCCTCTGCTCGCACGTCTTCTACTACATCGACCGGAGCGAGTGGCCGGCGACGATCGCCCGGCTGGCGGGGTGGCTCCGTCCCGGCGGCGTGCTGGCGGTGGCGATCCAGAACCACCAGACCGACTGTATGCGGATGCTGCACCACTTCACCGGGCAGCGGTTCGATCTCTCGTCCGTGACGGAATCGTTCGCGACGGAGCACGCCGGCCGGTTCGATGTCCGCCACGATCTGGTCGAGGCGCACATCACGACGGAGGACCTTGACACCGCGTACGAGGTGGCGGTGTTCATGCTGAACCTAATCCCGCTGGCGAGTCCGCCGGCGCGGGATGCGGTCCGCGAGTACGTGGCCACCCGCTTCGAGCGGCCCGGAGGCGGATACCGCTTCTCCTGCCATCAGGAGTTTCTGCGGGTCGAACGCCGGAACCCGTAGCAGGTGCCTTCGCGCTGGCCCGGCGGAAGAGCGGCGTCGCTGGACTCCGGCTCACCAGGCGGTGTATCCGCCGTCGATCACGAGCGCTGCGCCGGTCATGTACTGTGAGGCATCGCTCGCGAGATAGACCGCCAGCGCCCCCAAGTCCTGCGGATTCCCGAAGACCCCCTGCGGAATCTGGGCCGTGGCCCGCTCGACGAACTGCGGGTCGAGCCGCTGCCACCGCTGGTTCGGCTCGGTCAGGTATCCTCCCGGGCAGATCGCGTTCACCGTCACCCCCCGCGGCGCCCAGTCGGCCGCGGCGCACTTCGTGAGCTGTACCACCGCAGACTTCGCCGCTTCGTAGCTCCGTCCCCCCATGCCGCGGAAGGCGACCATCGCCGAGATCGACGAGATGTTGATCACCCGCCCTTTGCCTCGCGGCAGCATCGCCCCGCCGATGTGCTTCATGCAGAGGAACGTGCTGGTCAGGTTGAGGTCCATGATCGTCTGCCAGTCCGCCAGCGACTGTTCCTCGAGTGGGACGTTGATCCGCCGGCCCCCGACGTTGTTGATCAGGATGTCGAACGGCCCGTGCTGAGCGAGTGCGTCCCGGCAGACCCGTTCGCACTCCTCGGGAATGCCGACATCGCCGCGGATCCACTCGCCCGAGCGTCCCCGTTCGCGGATCTCGCCGGCGGTCGTCTCCAGGCTCTCCTCGTCCCGTCCGACGAGGACGACGTCGGCTCCCGCCTCGGCGATCGCCAGCGCCATCTCGCGCCCCAGTCCGCGGCTGCCGCCGGTGATGAAGAGCTTGCGGCCATCCAGACGGAACGCGTCGGCAATCGGCATGGAAGAAGTCTCGCATCCGAACCGGATGAAGTCCGGATCTGGGAGGGCTGTCGGAGGGGCGGGGCGGGAGTGGAGCGCGGCAGCACGTCAGGGTGTGCTGTCCGGAGAGTATGGAGTGCGGGAGCGACCGAACAGGGTTGATCCCGTTCGGCGACTATCGCGGCGTCGCCTTGGAAGTCGTGGCCGCGTCGCGCTGCTGCAGGCAGTACTCCCGCAGCAGCCGGATCGTCTCATCCTTCTCCGCATCCCCCCAGTCGCTCTCGTAGCTGATGTCCGGATGCGTCGAGGCGATCGCAGCTGCCGCGAGATCGCGGATCGTCTCCGAACCCGCGTCGTTCGCCACGAGCCGACGGCGGTCATCGAGCAGGGGGAGCAGATGCTCGAGAGGCGGCCGGGGCTCTCCCCAGTAGAGCTCGCAGAAGCTCGCGATCCGCTCCGGATTTCCGTTCTTCAGAAAGTCCTCGATGACCGCCTGCGACCGGGGGCCCGGAATCTGCGCCAGCAGGCCGAGCAGCGGGGCTCCCTCTTCCGTCGCTTCGGGAAGCGTCTTCAGCAGCCGCGCCGCGTGTTCGATCAGGATTGGGTTCCAGCTCTCGTCCCGCTCGTTCGGGATGGCCCACGCGAAGTCCATGGCGTTCAGGGCCGCGGCGGCGAACTCCTTGAGCCGGCTGTGAACGCGGGGGTCGCGAGACAGGGAGATCGCCTCGAGACGTTTCAGCCGCTGTTCCCCGGGTTCCTCGCGTTGGGGCCGGATCCGGTCGAGTTCGGCGATCAGGAGCTCCGGATACCCGCGGTTCGCCAGGCAACAGAGCGCCGCGGCGGCGAGGTCGGGGTGGTCCGGGTTCTGCCGGAACCGGGCGGCGACGAGGTCGCCGATCCGCCGGCTCGAATCGCGGGTGAGCGACCGGAGGAGCTCCGCCCGTTCGCCGTCGGTGTCGTACCGCCGCGGCGGGGCATCGCTCCCCCGGACCGTGGGGGGATAGTGGAACAGCTCGACGAGCAGCCGCCGCGAGCCCTTCCCGGGGGCGTCGTCCTTCGCCTCCTCGTCCGCTTCCCAGTTCTCGAGTCGGGTCAGCTGCTCAAACAGAAACGCCCGCAGTCCATCCGCGGCAGCAGGCCCGGACCGATCGACGAACGTTTCGAGCCGGCTGCGGAGCAGATCCAGCTCCAGGTGCGGCTCGAGCTGTGTGCGGAGGAACTCCTTGACCTCCTCGGGTGAATAAGTCGGGCGGCGGAGTTCTCCCAGGACCGCCTCTTCGACTGCGTCCGGAAAGTAGGCGAGGAGCCGCAGGTAGGCTCCCTTGCGGCGGACGTGAGAATCGGAGCGCCGGAAGTCGGCCACCAGCCGATCGCGAAGAGCCGCGCGGGTCAGGTCCCCCCACTCCTTCTTGAGCTGGAGGCGGAGCTTGTCGGAGTAGCGGAGCGAGATGATGTCGGCCCCCGCCTGGTCCAAATAACAGATGTGGTAGTCCCGGTTGACAATCTGTCCAAGGACCTCGAAGGCCGCGTCCCCGACCGTGGGGCGGTAGTCAAAGTGGTCTTCGCCCCGACGGGGCTTCCGGGGTTTCTCGGGAATCCCTAGCCGGACGCCGAACGGGGGCTCGTGCTCGGGGCGGTGATTGTAATCGAGGGTCTCGTAGAACGAGCGGCAGTTGATGTGCGCGGAGGTCGTGCGGTGGTCGTCGAGGTGAGCCAGCAGGTGCGGCACAGCCTCGGGGCCGCAGGCGATCAGCTTTCGCGCCGCATGGGTCCCTTTCTCGTCGCCGGGGGCTTCCGATCGAAAGCCGGGGATACCGTTCTCGTTCGGCAGGAACACCCCCTCGTTCACCACGGAGAAGAAGCTCCCGGTGAGTGAATCGGAGAGGTGAGCGAGGTCGTCGATCCAACCTTCGATCTCCGCCGCCGTCGCCGGCTTGTCCGTGGCGGGAGGCTCGCCGCTGAAACCGGGAGCGCCGGCGAGACCGAACGGCAGCAGGATGAGAACCACGAGGCCGCGTGAGGCACTGCCTCGCAGTCGGCGAACCATCGACTCCGATCGTGGCCGCGACCGGCTCATCGAGGGCCTCTCGCTCGGCAGGAGATGTCGGACCGCATCGGCACCAACGAGCCTCGCGACGGAATCGGACCGGGCAACACGATCAACGCCTTGAGTGTACCGGCGGAATTGCCGGGAGGAGAAACGGATTCCATGATCCGGGATTCACACGCCTCTCGCGGTCGGGACGCGTGGCCAGGAGAGATCGACAACGAGAAGGGGTTCTCCGATGCGCGCGATGCTGTGGACGGTGTTGTGTGGTGCGTTCGCCGGCGGGCTTCTGATGGCCCAGACCCAGACGCCCCCTCCCGCCGCTTCCGGCGGTCCGGCCGTCGTCGATGCTGCGAAGTTCTCGACCCTGCAGGCAGCCTTCGACGCCGTTCCCGAGGCGGGGGGAGTCGTCCGGATTCCGCCCGGGGAATACCGAATCACGGCCCCGCTGATCCTGAGCCGCGGTGAGACGCGGGTCGAGGGTTCGGGGGCCGCCACGAAGATCGTGAACCTCGCCACGAGCGGCGAGCCGGCCCTGATCGTCCGGCATCCCGAGTGGGAACAGGACAAAACCAAAAAGCTCTGGCGCGTGCAGATCGCCGACCTGCGGGTGTGCGGCGATCCCGGGGCGGTCGATGCGAAGTCGACGGAGCCCCGCAGCGGCGACGGCATCCTGTGCCAGGGGATTCAGGAGCTGTATCTGAGCGGCGTCTCGGTCGATCACCACGGGGGGCACGGCGTCAACCTTGTCGACTGCTACGAGGACCCGCGGATCTGCGACTCGATCTTCACCTACTGTCGGCAGGCGGGGGTGAACATCGTCAACTGCCATGACATCGTCGTGAATGCGAACCACTTCGAGGAGAACCAGGATGCCCTGCGGTGCATCGACAGCTTCAACCTCTGCATGAACGGCAACAACGTCGACGACCATCTTGGCAACGGGGTGATTATCGAGAACACGTATGGCTCGGTCCTGTCCGGGAACATGATCGAGGAATGCAACGGAACGGCGGTGATCCTCGACCGGGACTGCTACGGGATCACCCTCAGTGCCAACGTGATCGCGCACCACCTGGAAGGGGGGATCGACCTGCGGGATGCGTGGGGCTGCACGGTCTCGGCGAACACGTTCGTTCTGGTGAACCGCCATTCACTGCGAATCAGCCCGAAGAGCGGCCGGATCACGGCGACCGGCAACACGTTCTGCAACAGCGACATCGGCGGCGAGACGAAGCGGCCGAAGGAGCATGAGAAGCCGATCTCCCGGGACCTCGCCTACGGCGTGCTGCTTGAGGGGACGTCGGACATCGTTCTGACAGGAAATGTCTTCAGCGGCCTGCGGAACTCGGCGGTGACGACCCAGGGGAAGTGCGAACGGGTGGTCTTCTCGGGAAACGTGATCCGCGAGGTCGACACCGACAAGGGGGGCCGGCGCCCAGTCGAGTCCGCGGAAGCGGGAGTGTTCGTGGAGTCGGCGAACATCGGCGCCGGCGATCGGAAGTGACGCTGGGGAGCGGCATCGCGCCTCGGCGTCCGCCCGGTTGCCTCGCGCGGCGGAGTGCGCCACCTTAGAAGGGGGCGCCGAAGGAAGGTGACCGAGCGACGTATTTGGAAGCGGGGGAGACCGGGATGGAAGAAGGCGAGATGGACGGGGACGGGATGGAAGAGAGTGGAGTCGAGAACAGCGGAGCGGCGGAGCAGATCGAAGTCTGTCTCGTCTACTTCCGGCAGGCGATCGCGACGCCGCTCAGCGTCCCTCCCTGGTCGGAGTGGTGGCGGGAGAACGAGTCCCTCGTAGAGCGGTTCTTTCCGCTGATGGAGTACGTCCGGCTCAAGCACCGGAAGCTGCTCGGAGCCCGCCAGATCCTCCAGCGGGGGGGCGAGCTGCCGAAGGACTACTCGCCGCCGAGCCCGCGGCTGAGCGGCGCGTGCGGTCATTGCGGCGAGCGGGTCACGAACCACGTCGATCGGACGGACCAGTCGGTCACCTGCCCACATTGCGGCACGGTCTTTTCCGAGCCCGGTGAGGCCGGTGACGCGCTGCCCGGATGAGACGACTCGGGAGGACAGGGAGATGGCGGAGACACTCGCGGTGAAACGCCGCCGCTGGCCTTACGCGATTCTTGGCGGTGTGGTCCTTGTCGGGCTCGCGGCGGTGGTATGGCTGGCGTTCTTCTCCCGACCTCTGGCTCCCGTGGAGCGGGAGATGGTCGGGACATGGCTGGTCAGCAGCGGGACTCGGGCGGATTTCGTCATCGAGCTTCGCGGCGACCGGACATTCGAGAGAACCGAGGCCGACGACCCCAGCAGGCTGGTTCGTCGCGGACTCTGGGAGCGCTCCGCCGACAAGCTGGTGCTGGCATACGATCGCCCGCTCCAAACTCCCTGGTCGCAGGTCATCTCGTTTGTCATGAATCGCACCAATCCGACGCGCGGCCGCGAAGAGACATTTGAGATGCTGCTGGACCCCCAGGGGCTGCTGTGGGGCCGCAGCCGCGCCGCCCCTTATGGGGACTTGCTCTGGGAACGATACGAAGGAGAGCCGTAACGAGGTTTGCTCGATTCGCACTTCGTCACTCCGAGGCCCGCTTCACACGGTCGTAGAAGTCGCCGAACGATTCCGCCGGTTGTCGTCCTTGGGCGTACTCCGCCAGAAGGCCCCGGAGTTGGCTGAAGACCTCCGGGAGCGTGAGCATCTCCGCCGCTTTGACCGCGAGGCGGGTTCCGGCGGCGCTTCCTCCAAGATAGAGCGTGTACCGGCCGACCGCCTTGCCGACGATTCCGATCTCGGCCACGTAGGGGCGGGCACAGCCGTTGGGGCAGCCAGTCATCCGGGTGACAATCGGCTGGTCGGACAGTCCGAACTCGGCCATCAGACGTTCGAGTTCATCCAGGACGCCGGGAAAACTCCGCTCGGACTCCGTGATCGCCAGGCCGCAGGTCGGGAGGGCCGGGCAGGCGATGGCACGCCGCCGGATCGGAGCGAGTTGCAGTGCAAGAGGGACGCTGTGATCGTCGAAAATCCGTTCCACCTCAGAGCGTTCCCCTTCCCGGACGCCGCAGACCAGCAGCGACTGCATCGGGGTGAGCCGGACCGGGTAAGGATAGCGGCTCAACAGGGCCCGCAGTGCGGACTTCGTCCGGACGTCCGCACCGTCCTGGATCCGGCCGCACGCGATCGGAACGCCGAGAAACCAGCGATCCTCCTCCTGCGGGTGCCACCCCAGGTGATCGTGGGCGCCGGTGATGGGAATCTCTTCCGGCGGATCGAGCGGTCTCCCGTAGACGCGGCAAACCTCGTCGCGGAAGCGGTCGAGCCCCCAGTCCGCAATGAGGTACTTGAGCCGGGCTCGCTTCCGGTCCGCGCGGTTTCCGAAGTCGCGCTGCACGCGGACCACGGCGTCGGCCACCGGAAGCAACTCCGTGGCGGAGACCCGGCAGAAAGGCCGGGCGACGGCGGGAAACGTGTCGGCCCGCGCGGGGGTCATCCCCATCCCCCCGCCGACGTACATGTTGAACTGCGGATTGCCTTCGCAGCCGGGGAGGGCCACGAAGCCGACGTCGTGTGTCAGCGCATCGACGCAGTTGTCGTCCGGCAGCGCGAAGGCGAACTTGAACTTCCGCGGAAGGTAGCTGGGACCGTAGACCGGCTCTTCGTCCGCGGTTCCGCCCGAGACGATCCGCCGCTCCTCGCCGTCGCCGGAGTCGAGCCAGACGTCGTAGTACGCGCGGGACCGGAGTGCAAAGTGGCTCGCCAAATCGCCCGTCAGCCGGTGCATCCACTCGCGTGTCGCCGAACCGCGTACTGGGGCCGGGCAGCACATCACATTGCGGACGACGTCGCCGCATGCGCCGAATGACGTCAGCTTCGCCGCGGCGATCCGACGGATGGTCGTCTGCAGATCGTGCTTCACGATCCCATGCAGTTGAAGTCCCTGCCGATCGGTGATCCGGAGCGTCCCGTCCCCGAGCTCGTCGCAGAGATCGAGCTCCGTGAGGAGCTGCGCCGCGGTCAGGCAGCCTCCCGGCAGGCGAGTCCGGACGAAGAAGCTGTGCCGACGTTCCCCCGAACGGCGGAGATCCCGATTGTCCTGCTGGTAGATGCCATGGTGCTTGATCAGCTGTTCGGCATCCGCGCCCAAGGCGGACGAACTTCCGGCCAGTTCCTCTGGGAGAGTCCCGCGGAGATAGCCGCTGGTCGACTTGGCCGCCTCGACCCGGCTCGGCGGCTTGAGGGGGGCTTCGGCGGGTGGGGGCAGAGATGGCGAGGTCATCGGCGTGGACCGGGAATGGTGAGTGGAGGTGGACGCACCGGCAGGTGGACTACGGAGCCGCCGCCGTCATGGTCCAGTAGGTGACGCCGATCACAAGGGACATCAGGACGCAGAAGGCGATGCTCAGGATCACGCTGATCATCCCTCCCGCCATGGCGTCGTCGCGCTGGAATGCCGCCTGGTCCTCTTCGGTGAAGAGATCGGGACCGGCTTCCGGAAGGGGCTGCGGCGCGACGGCCGGCAACGTGTTGCCGACCACGGTCGCCGGAGCCGAAGTGAGCCGCGTCAGTTCGTGCGCGACGTTCCGGGAAGGCAGGGGCAGAGGAAGGGGGAGTTCAATCGCGGACATCTCAGGGACTCCAGGAAAGGGGAGGGATCAAACGTTCGATGAACCGACGTCATCGAGGAGGCGGAAGCGTCGTGGTGGCAGTGGCCGGCTTCGTACGAAAGCCGCTCGAGCTGACGGCGTACATCAGCGACAGCCAGATGCTGCGGGCGTAGCGGAAGAACCAGACCGGGAAGAGGACCGTGATCGCCACGCAGGCGAGGAGGACGTGGTCCTTCTGGAAGCCGTAGACGTAGACCGCGGCCAGGAAGACCAGCGAGGTCAGCAGGACCGTGGCGGCGTAGTTGGCGTAGATCGATCCGAGGTAGAAGCCAGGATCGGGCTCGAGCTCGAGCCCGCAGTGGGGACAGGCGCCGTGCATTTTCATCGGCCCTCGGAACAGCGCGCCGCGCTGGCAGCGAGGACAACGGAGACGAAGGGCGGTTAACAGTCGCGAGGTGAGCTTCATCGTCAGCTCCTTGGGTGAGCCGCGACAAAGCAACAGTCGAACCAGTCATGTCATGTTTTTTGTAACCCTATTTCAGTTAGCTGTTTGTGCGAAATGGCGCATATGACGCTGCGTTGTGGTAAATAACGAATGTGCGATAATCAATGAGCCAGCTCGTGAAAATTCACAACGATGAACGCACCCCTGATCTCTCCGGAACAATGCCGCCGGCTTCTGCTGGTGATGGCGGAGCAGCGCTCAACCGTGGATGTTCTCCGCACGCTGGTGACCGGGCTGGCGGACGATTGTGGAGCGGCTCTCGCGCGGGTCTGGCTGGCTATCCCGAAGCCGCAGTGCGGGGACTGTCCCTCGTCCGATCGCTGTGCTGCGCACGAGAGTTGCTTGAAACTGACCGCCAGCGCCGGTCGCTCGGTCGATGGGACGGAATGGTCCGGCCTCGACGGCCGGTTCGCGCGGGTGCCGTTCGGCTTCGGAAAGGTCGGCCACATCGCCCAGACCCGAGAGCCGGTGGTCGACAGAAAGGTCACCGCCCGCTCGCCGTGGATTGCCGAGCCGGAGTGGGTCCGCCACGAAGGGATCCAGGGAGTGATCGGCCAGCCCCTCTTGCACCGCGACCAGCTCCTGGGGGTCCTGGCGGTCTTCACCCGGCAGTCCCCGACCGATGACGACCTGGCGTGGCTTCGCGCGTTTGCGGATCAGGCGGCCAGCCTCGTCGCCAACAACGAAGCCCTGGCCCGGATCCGTGAACTGCGGGACCAGCTTGCCTCGGAGAACGAGTACCTCCGGGACGAAGTGAAGGCCTCGTACCAGCTGGAGGACCTTGTGGGAGAGAGCCCCGTCATGCGGAACCTCGCGAGCCGGATTCAGCTCGTCGCCCGGACCGACGCCACCACCCTGATCCAGGGGGAGTCGGGGACGGGCAAGGAGCTGGTGGCCCGCGCCATTCATCAGCAGAGCCTCCGGTCCGCACAGCCGCTGATCACCGTGAACTGCGCCGCCGTCCCTGCCGACCTGTTCGAGAGCGAGTTCTTCGGCCACGTCGCCGGAGCGTTTTCGGGGGCGATCCAGGATCGGGCCGGCCGCGTGCAACTGGCCGACCGGGGGACGTTGTTTCTGGACGAAGTCGGCGAGATTCCGCTCTCCATGCAGGCGAAGCTGCTACGCGTTCTCGAGCAGGGGACCTACGAACGGGTCGGCGAAGGGCGGACCCGCAAGGCGGAGGTCCGCTTCATCGCAGCTACGAACCGGGACCTCGCGGAAGAAGTCCGCCGCGGACGGTTCCGCAAAGACCTCTACTACCGGCTCAGCGTGTTCCTGATCGACGTCCCGCCGCTGCGGGACCGCTCCGAAGACGTCGTCGTCCTGGCGCGGCACTTCGCACAATTCTACGCCCGGAAGTACCGACTCCCGCTCCCCCGGATCACCCGCGAGCAGGGATCGCTGCTCCAGTCCTACGACTGGCCCGGCAACGTCCGCGAGCTGCGGAACGTCATGGAGCGGGCGGTCATTTCGCATCAGACGGGGGATGCAGCACGAGGGCTCGACTTCCGACACCTCGCCGAAGGGGCTCCGGTATCCGCATCGGCGACTGGAACGATGGAAACTCCGCGACTCTGGACGGAAGCGGAGATCCGGGCACTGGAGCGGGAGAACCTCGTCGCGGTCCTGAAAGCGACCCGCTGGAAGGTCTCGGGGGCGGGGAGCGCCGCGGAGTTCCTCGGTCTCAATCCGGCGACGCTCGCCTCGCGGCTCCGGTCGCTCGGCATTGCCCGTTCCCAAGAGGAGCAGTCCCATGAGTGACGCCCAAGCCGCCGACTCGTTCGTTCAGGTCGCCGTCGTCCAGGCGGGGACAGTCCTGTTCGACACCCCCCGGACTCTCGAGAAGCTCGCAAGCCTCGCCGCCGACGCGAAGCAGAAAGGGGCGCAGGTCGTCCTGTTCCCCGAAGCGTTCGTCGGCGGGTACCCCAAGGGGGAGCAGTTCGGGCTCGCCCTCGGACAGCGGACACCCGAAGGGCGTGACCAGTTCCGAGCCTACTTCGAGTCCGCCATCGAGGTCCCCGGCCCCGAGTCTGAGTTCCTCGCGTCAGTCGCCCGCGACAACGGCATCCATCTCGTGACTGGCATCGTCGAGCGTTCGGGCGGCACCCTCTACTGCACGGTCCTGTTCTTCGGCCCCGACGGAAAGTCCCTCGGCAAGCATCGCAAGCTGATGCCGACCGCGCTCGAGCGGACGATCTGGGGCTGCGGAGACGGCTCAACGCTGACAGTGGTCGAGACGGAGCACGGCCGCCTCGGCGCGGTGATCTGCTGGGAGAACTACATGCCCCTCCTGCGGACGGCGATGTACTCCAAGCAGGTCGAGCTGTACTGCGCGCCGACGGTCGACGACCGTGAAACCTGGATCCCGACGATGCGGCACATCGCGATCGAAGGCCGCTGCTTCGTCCTCTCGGCGTGCCAGTTCCTTCCGGCCGGCGAGCACGGAGGCCTCGCGGGAATCCGGGGCGGAAGCTGCATCGTCTCTCCCTTCGGCGAGCTTTTGGCCGGGCCGGTCTACGAGACCGAAACAATCCTGACGGCGACTCTCGATCGCCGCGACCGCATCCGCGGCCAGTTCGACCTGGATGTCGTCGGCCACTATTCACGGCCGGACGTCTTTCGGCTTCTGGTCGACGAGACGGAACGCTGAGCTCCGTCGCGGTCACTCCGCCGAGGGCCGCGGCCTCCCGCGATTCGTCCTCTCCGCGGTCAACAGTTTTCGCCAGACACCGGCAAATCGGCCGCGGGGGAAACCGCTGGACAGGCTTTCCGGTCCGGGTATCATTGAGACATCGACACGGGACGCAGCAGCGTCCCGTGTTGATTTTTTTGTTGCCACGGTCCAATCGGCCGTGATTTGCGAGACCTTCCTCGAACGAGGGGCCGCCATGGAACGTCAACCGATCACTCGGGAAGGTTACGAGAAGCTGCGCGAGGAGATCCGCCGTCTGGAAGACGTGGAACTCCCGGCCATTGCGGAGCGAATCGCCGAGGCCCGCGCCGAGGGGGACCTGCGCGAAAACGCCGAATATCACGGTCAGCGCGAAGAGCAGGGCCGGATGATGGCCCGCATCGGACAGATGAAGGCCAAGCTCGCCTCCTGCTTCATCGTCGAGAAATCGGAGATGCCGAAGGGCGTCGTGACTTTCGGCGCCACGGTCACGGTCAAGAACCTGACGTTCGACGAAGAAGAGACGTACGAGTTCGTCGGTCCCGGTGAAGAGGACTACGACGGCCCGGTGATGAAGATCCTGACCACGAGCCCGATCGCCAAAGCGCTGATGGGCAAGAAGGTCGGCGACGTCACCGAAGTCGCGCTCCCCCGCGGCGTCAACAAAATGGAAGTCACCAAGATCACCGACCACGACTCCTAACCAGCGTTCCGCTGGACCGGGGCGGCGTGGGGCGATGGGTTGCGCTAAGAGGGCTGCGACGCCAAGGGGCGGTGTTCGGGAGGGGGCCTGTTGGGGTGCAGGGGCTGTGCCCCTGCCCTCGCCGGAGGCGCTTCCGCACAGGGAACCGTCCAGGCTTCTAAGGACTCTCCCTCTCGACGAGCTCAGGGAACCACGGCTGCCCGAATCCGGATGGCAGCCCCATCCACCTCTTCCCAGACAGCCGTCATGAGGTCTCCAGCGCGGCTGGCGGCGATCGACGGATCGCGAGCGGTGCGGGCGAGCGTCCGCGGCTCGCCGTCGCGGCCGGACTGCAGCTGGAGGTCGCCGGTGCGGGCAGTCGTCCAGAGGAGGAGCGGCTTTCCGTTGGCGAGGGCGATGACCGGCTGCTCGCCGGTGCCGAGGAGGGTTTCGCGGCCTTCCGCCGCGACGAACACCTGCTTCTCGCGGCGATAAGCGGACCAGGCGGTACCGTCACGGTCGATCGCCAGCATGCCGCCGTCCATGGGGCAGGCCTTCAGCATCCAGGATCGCTTGGACGCGGGATCGGCGGAACTGAAGGAGGCTCCGTCCTTCGAGGAGACGACGTACATGTCCCGCGCTCCCTTGAGGGAGTTGCGGAAGAGGATGTGGAGCTGGTTGTTGTCGTCGATCGCTACTGAGGGATGGCAGCATTCGCAGACGCTCCCGTCGGGGGAGTGGTAGGCGAGTACATTCTTGTCCCAGTGTTGCCCGGCGTCGCGGGACCGCGCGGCGTAGACCTCGGATTTCCGGTTCCGGAGATCGAGCCAGACGCACCAGACCGAGCCGTCCGGTCCGGCGGCCATCCCGTGGAGTCCTTCGCGTGCGGAGCTCTCGACGTCGTTGACCTGGGCTCCGGCGATCCACTTTCCATCCGGCTGTTGTGTCCAGGTCCGGATGTCGCCGTCGCGTCCCTTTCCCTGCGCGCCTCCGATCGCAGTCACGACGACGGTCTCGCCGCTGAGGGCGATCCGGGGGCCGCGGCGCATGCCGAGGGACATGTTCGGACAGTGACCGATCGAGACCGGTTTCGAGAACGTGCGGCCGCGGTCGCTCGACGTCGAATGGTGGACCTGTTCGCCGACGCCATAGACGACATGGATGACCCCCGCCGCGCTGATGGCGACCTGCGGTTGCCGTGGGCTCTCGGCCCCTTGCCCGGAGGCGATCGTGATCTCCGTCGCGGAAAGATTCCGGTGCGGGAGAACGAGCGGAGCGAGGCACGCGATCAGAACGAGAGCCGGAGCACGCATCGAAAACTCCCGGGACGATTCGGCCGCGGAGGGGGACCGCTTGCCAGCACACTCGCCGGAACAGGGGCTCATCACAAGGGATGGGGGTGATTTCGGCGTCGCGTCGATGCTGCCCGCCGAGTCATCAGGAATGCGACTTGGCCGCATCCGCGGGAATCCGAGGGATCGAGGTCTTGACTCTGTAGTAAGGTCCAGGCTTTACACTGGGGGTGGAGGAAATGCCCATGCCCGGACTCACTATCGGAAAACTGGCCCAGGCGGCCGACGTCGGGATCGAAACGATCCGGTTCTACGAGCGGGAAGGGCTGATCCAGCCCGCCGCCCGAAGCCCCTCCGGATACCGGCAGTATTCGGAGGACGCCGTCGCACGGCTGCAGTTCATCAAGCGGGCCAAGTGGCTCGGCTTCACGCTCAAGGAGGTCCAGGGCCTGCTGGAGCTGCGGCACAACCCCCGCGCCCGGCGGTCGGCCCTCAAGGCCCGGACGCTGGCGAAGATCGCCGACATCGAGAGCCGCATTGAAGAGCTGGAACGGATGAAAGCCGCGCTGCAGCCGCTGGTCGAATCCTGCGACGGCGAGGGGACGCTCGAAGGGTGTCCGATCCTCACCGCACTCGAGTCCGACCGGCCCGCGAGTCACGGGCGTCCCACCTGCCACTGAAAGGAGTGACCTGTCATGTCCCACAACCATCCCCATTCGCACGGCGATCACGACCTGCTTCCTATCGTCGGAGCCCCCGGGGCCGCCGGACTCTCCGGCGGCAGCCACGACGGGCTGCCGATCCTGAATCCCGCTTCGCCCGCCAAGCCGCATACCTGCTGCGGCGGGAGCGGATCCCCGGTCGCGCCTCAGCAAGCGGCGGCGAGCTGCTGTCAGGGAGCGGATCACGCGGCCGGTCACGCCAGCCCCGCCTCAGGGGCACACATCGACCCGGTCTGCGGAATGACCGTTCAGCCGGAGACCGCCGCCGGACAGTTCGAGCACGAGGGACACACCTACTACTTCTGCAGCGGTCACTGCCTGCAGAAGTTTCGAAGCAGTCCCGCGGCCTTTCTCAATCGCGGCGACTCCCGCGCCGCCAGCACGCCGGCTCCGGCCGGCACGAAGTACACCTGCCCGATGCACCCCGAGGTGGTCCAGGAGGGGCCGGGGAGCTGTCCGAAGTGCGGCATGGCCCTGGAGCCGATGCAGCCGTCGCTCGACGACGGGCCGGACCCGGAACTCCTCGACATGCAGCGGCGGTTCTGGATCTCGGGGGCCCTGACCGTCCCGATCTTCCTGATCGCCATGGGGGCGATGCTGCCGATCGGCGCCATCGCGCACTTCCTCCACCAGCACATGGGAGCCCTGAACTGGCTGCAGCTGGCTCTCGCGCTTCCGGTCGTCCTCTGGGGTGGCAAACCGTTCTTCGAGCGAGGCTGGAGTTCGATCGTTCACCGCAGCCCGAACATGTTCACGCTGATCGCCATCGGTGTCGGGACGGCGTTCCTCTACAGCCTCGCCGCCACGCTCACGCCCCAGATCTTCCCCGAGGGATTCCGGATGCCCGGCGGGGCGGTCGAGCCCTACTTTGACAGTGCCGCGGTCATCATCGTGCTTGTCCTGCTCGGGCAGGTGTTGGAGCTGCGGGCTCGCTCCCAGACCGGCGCGGCGATCCGGGCCCTGCTCGGGCTCGCCCCCAAGGCCGCGCGAGTGATCCGCGCGACCGGAGAGCTTGACGTTCTGCTGGCGGAGGTCGTGGTCGGCGACCAGGTCCGGATCCGTCCCGGGGAGAAAGTCCCCGTCGATGGGACCGTGATCGAGGGAACGACCGCGATTGACGAATCGATGGTCACCGGCGAGCCGATGCCGGTCGCGAAAGCGGTCGGCGAGCGAGTGACGGGCGGAACAGTCAACGGCACGGGAGGCCTCGTGATCCGGGCCGACCGTGTCGGCAGCGACACCCTCCTCGCGCAGATCGTCCAGCTCGTCAGCCAGGCTCAGCGGAGCCGGGCCCCGATCGAGAAACTCGTCAACCAGGTGGCGGCGGTCTTCGTCCCGGCGGTCCTCGCGGCCGCCGTCGCCACGTTCGTCGGCTGGTCGATCTGGGGGAGCGAGCCGCGGATGGCTCATGCCCTTCTCAACGCGGTCGCCGTGCTGATCATCGCCTGCCCGTGTGCCCTGGGGCTGGCGACCCCGATGGCGATCATGGTCGCGACCGGCAAGGGGGCGACCATGGGAGTCCTGTTCCGGGATGCGGAAGCGATCGAGCGACTGAGGAGCGTCGACACCATCGTCGTCGACAAGACCGGGACGCTCACCGAAGGGAAGCCGCGGCTCACCTCGGTCGAGGCCGCTTCGGGCTTCGAGGAGAGCGACATCCTCGCGGTCGCCGCCGGGCTCGAGCGTCACAGCGAGCACCCACTCGGCACGGCGATCATCAAGGGGGCGGAACAGCGAAGTGTTCCCTCGGTCGAGATTGGCGAGTTTCAGTCGGTCACGGGGAAGGGGATCATCGGAACTCGCGACGGCCGTCCCGTCGCGATCGGCAATACAGCGCTGATGGAACAGCTCGGTGTCAATCTCGCTCCGGTCCGCGACACGCTGGAGCGGCGTCACTCGCACGGGGAGACCGTGATGGCTGTGGCGGTCGGGGGCAGATTCGCCGGCCTGATCGGCGTGTCGGACCCGATCAAGGGGACCACCGCTGACGCCGTCCGCGAACTCCACGCGGAGGGGCTCCGGACCGTCATGGTCACGGGAGACCACCGCCGGACGGCCGAGTTCGTGGCGAAGAGCCTCGGGATCGACGAGGTCCGTGCCGAAGCGCTGCCGGAGACCAAGAGCGGGATCGTCGCGGAACTCCAGCAGGCGGGACACCGCGTGGCGATGGCGGGGGACGGAATCAACGACGCCCCCGCCCTGGCGCAGGCCGATGTCGGAATCGCCATGGGGACCGGGACCGACGTGGCCCTCGAGAGCGCGGGGGTGACACTCGTCGGCGGGGATCTGCGAGGACTGCTCCGTGCGATCCGGCTCAGCCGGGCCGCCTCGGCGGCGATCCGCCAGAACCTCGTCCTGGCCTTCGCCTACAACGCCCTCTGTATCCCGGCGGCCGCCTTCGGCTGGATCTCACCGATCTGGGCGAGCGCCGCGATGAGCCTCAGCTCCGTCAGCGTGATCGCCAACTCGCTGAGGCTGCGGAACCGGTCTCTCGACTCGGGGGGCTGATCTCCGGGCCGAGAAGAGTTAAACACAAAGTCACCAAGGTCGCACGAAGAGCACAAAGAGGATGAGGGGCACTGCAAACTCTTCCGCTTCTTGGTGTTCTTTGTGAGTCCTTGGTGACTTGGTGTTTAACTCTTCTTAGCCCTTATCCGCAGCGGTATACCGGTACATGTTCCGCACAGACGGGTCGCACAGGCCGGCGATGTTGTACGGGGCGATGGCCTGTGTGACGTCGTTCTGGAACGCTCGGAGGCCGGCGGCTCCCTTCGGCAGTGCCTCCCGCAGCCGCTGCCGGACAATCCGGGCGACGTCCCACCGCTCCGGCTGGTCCGCTCCGAAGTAGGGGGTTTCGGGCGGCAGCGTCCCGGTCGAGCGGCCGTGCTCGAAGCTGGTCACCATCGCGAAGTAGAGCATCGAATACGTCGCGAAGAACGCAAAGTCGGGCATCGCCTCGTAGCAGCCGGAGATCAGCTCGTCGATGAACTGGGTCTCCTGTGAGACGGCCCGGGCGTACTTGCCGAGCTCGTCCGGAAACGTCTCCCGCTTCCAGTGACGCTCAAAGGTACGTCCAAGCCGCTCGATGCCGCAGAGCGTATGGGCGTTCCCCGTGCTGTTGAGGGGATCGATGAACCCCGCCGTATGCGGCAGGAGAGCCCAGTCCGGCCCCGCCCCCTGGCCGATCCACCGCTGGATGCGTCCCGTCCGCCGCAGCCCCCCCTCGGGAGCGACGATCGTGGCGTTTGCCAGCTGCTCGCCGATCGAGGGGTAGAGCCGCAGTAGCGCAGCCCATTCCTCTTGGGCAGAGAGAGAGGAATCGAGCGGGCACCGCCGCGTGTCGAGCATGAACCCGACGCTCGTGATGTCGTTGTCGAACCGGAGCTGCCACATCCAGCCGTCCGGGTAAACCTGATGCAGAGCCGCTCCGTCGCAGGGGTAAGGATGATCCGCGAGCAGGTCCCCGCCCCCCCAGTCGGTGACGCACGCCTCCCACCGCTTCACGCCGGCAAAATGGGCGAAGAGCGAACGCGAATGGGTCTGCAGCTCCGCAGTCCGGTCCTCGAGGCCGAGGTGCCGTGTCAGGACTCCTCCGTCGCCGGACGCGTCGATCAGAAACGCTGCCGAGATCTTCAGCGTCTCCGGGTTTCCTGTCCCGGTCTTCGTACAGGTGAGCTGCCAAGGTCCCCGGGAGTCGATCGTCACCTGAGTCCGGTCGAAGTAGGGGACCCCCGCCGCGACCGCCTCCCGTGCGAAGAAGGAATCGACGTCCGACCGGAGCCAGTGCGTGTCGGAGCTCTGGTTGTCCTGACTGGCCGCCACCAGGAGTTCGTTGGCATGGTCGGCCCGGGGAGTAAACGCCTCGCCGTGGCGATGCTCGAAGTACGAGAACCCGCGTTTCAGGCCGCAGACGATCTCCGGGTAGGCCTCTTTCCAGGTCCCGTACCTGGCCAGCGGCAGGAGCCGCGGCAGGTCATACCGGATCGCCAGGTCCCGCAGCACGACATCGGCCACCGGAGTCGAAGACTCCCCGATGGCAAACCGCGGATGCGCCCCCCGGTCAACCAGCACCGGCCGAAGCCCGATCCGCTGCAGGACGAGAGCCATCAGGCTCCCGCCGAATCCCGCCCCCAGAATCGCCACGTCGCAGTCGAGCGTCTCCATCGGAGGGATGGTATCCGGCCCTCATGGGGAGTTGTATCGCCGCTGGCGAGTCGGATTCGCATCCACCAAGCTTCCGGCGACGGGAGGGGCGGACTGTCTCAAGGAGAGATGTTGCCGCGGCGTATCCGTTCTCCCTATCGTTCTTCGCGGACAGGTTCGGAATGCGATGAAATGAAGAGTCGAGGTCAGCGATCAAATCGCTGGCAGGTCGGAGCCATGAAGGTGGCCTCCAGCGGCCGCAGTTGAGGACGCCCGATCGACGTTGTGTTGAGGTGTGCGGTGAAGACGGTCTTCTGCGTGACGTATGGCGGCGGGCACGTCGCAATCGTCGATCTGATCGGCCGAGAGCTGCAGCGGCGCTCTCGTGTCCGGCTGCGGATTCTGGCGTTGACGTCGGCGTACCGGGGAGTGGTCGACCACTATTCCGCAGGAACTGTCTGCCGCATGTCCGACTTCCTCGGGCTGTTCGACGATCGCCTCGACGACGTGCTCCGATATGGACAGGCGCTGGCGGCGAGCAATCACGATCCGTCGGGGAGGATCTCCCGGATCGAGTCGATCGCGTACCTTGGACTCTCCTACGCCGATCTCGTAGCGGACTTCGGAGAAGCGGAAGCAGAACGCCGCTACGCCTCGCAGGCCCGGCATGCGTTTCTGCCTGTCCGGACGCTGAAGCGGATCATTCAGAACGAGCGCCCCGATGTCGTGCTGTCGACAACTTCTCCTCGATGCGAGCGGGCGGCGATCCTGGCCGCAAACGAACTCGCAATTCCGACCGTGCAGATTCTGGATCTCTTCGGGGAACTCCACCCGCTCCCGGCCGCCCGTCACATCGTCGTGGCGGATCAGGACTCGATTGACAGCCTTCGCCGTCAAGGGGTGACGGACTGCGAGTTCCATCTGTTCGGCCAGCCGACGTTCGAAGAGACGCGCCGCGAGGTCTCTCGGATCTCCCAGGCTGAGATTCGGCGGAAGCTGGCACTGGACGCCGAAACTCCCGTTCTCCTAGTGGCGACGGCCGCTCCGTGCATCCACCGCGAAGATCGAACCATTGAGCGGATTCTTCCGTATGAGGAGTTCTGCGGGAAGCTGTTTCCAATCCTCGACGAAGTCGGCCGCGTGATGGGAGCACGCGTACTGGTTCGACTGCATCCCAACGAATCGCCTGGTCAGTACGAACCCTGGTTTCGCCGGTATCCGACGCTCATACACGCGAATCCGCATCTCAACCTGTTTGAGTCACTTGCGGTCGCGGACTGCGTGGCGACTCCGTACTCCACCGTTGGAGTTCAGGCCGCCCTCTGCGGGAGGCAGGTCGTCACTTTCCGGTTTTCGCGGGACCAGTTCTACCCGCTGCCTCGCCTGCAGCGGGCCCCTTATCGCTTCGCAAATGACTTCGACGAACTCCCTCGGGCTTTACAGGGGGGGCTCAATGCGTCCTCGTCGGACAGCTCGTTCACGATGACGGAATCCCATTCCGCCACGGCCCAGATCGCCGATTTGGTTGAATCCCTGGCCCTGCAATGATTTCCGTTGCCTTCAGTCGCGTCGTCCCACGCAGCAGGAGCGCGAATCGCGATTGACAAAACGCCGCATCCTGCCCAACACTCCAGTTGCCCGGCGCGGAGTGCCGGGCGTTGCGCGCTCGCATTCGGCGTCGAGGGAACGACGAAAAGCTGACCGGAACATGAGGTTCCTGCTGACAGGATCGGGGAGCATTGGCCGCCGCCATCTGGGAAACCTGCGGCACCTGTTTCCTCATGCGCGGATCGATCTGCTGTCGAGTCGCGGACGGGCTTTGGAATGCCCCCCGGAGGCGACTCGCGTCGTCACGTCCCTGGGAGAGAGTCTTGCCGACGGGCTCGACGCGGCCGTCGTCGCATCTCCCGCTCCGTTCCATGTCGCCACATGCCGAGCGCTTCTCGAAGCCGGTGTGCCGGTCCTCGTCGAGAAACCATTGAGTGATACCCTCGAAGGGGTCGCGTCGCTCCTGGAGACCGCCCGATCGCGGAACCGGGTTCTCATGGTGGGCTATACGCTTCGCTTTCATCAGGCTGTTCGGCGTTTGCAGGAAGCCGTCCGGTCTCGGGCGATCGGAAAGATCCTCTCGGCGCAGTTTCAGGTGGGCCAGTACTTGCCCGACTGGCGCCCGGCGGCTGATTACCGAGAAACCGTCAGCGCCTGTCGCGACTTGGGAGGGGGGGCACTGCTCGAACTGAGCCACGAGATCGATTACGCACAGACGCTGCTCGGTCCCATCGTCGAGGTCGCCGCCTTGGCCGGACGGGTCAGCTCTCTCGAGATCAATGTCGAGGACTGCGTCGATCTGCTGGTCCGCTTCGCCGGCGGCACACAGGCCTCAATCCATCTCGACTTTCTCGACCGCGCTCCGTTCCGCGGCTGCCGACTCGTCGGCACCGACGGAACGCTGGAGTGGGATGCATCAGCTCACGAAGTCCGCCAGTACGGGCCGGCAAGCCGCGACGGGGCCGTCCTGATCTCGACCCGGGGAGCGGACCGCAACGAGATGTATCTCGCGCAGCTCCGCCACTTTCTCAACGCGATCGAGACCGGTACGGATTCTCAGGCCACGGCCGAGGGAGCGCACTCGACGCTCCAGGTCATCGATGCGGCCCGTCGCTCCGCTGCGGCTGGAACGCTCGTGGAGGTCTCGCGATGAACATCGTCGGCTTCGTCTTTGCCCGCGGGGGATCCAAGGGGGTCCCGCGGAAGAACGTGCGGCCGGTCGGCGGAAAGCCGCTGATCGGGCATGCTGTCGAAACGGCCTTCGCCAGCCGCTGGATCACAGAGGTTCTCGTTTCGACGGACGACCCCGAGATCGCAAGCGTTGCGAAGCGGTTCGGGGCGTCGGTCCCGTTTGTCCGGCCCGCGGAGTTCTCGACCGACGCGGCTCCGGAATGGCTCGCGTGGCGGCACGCCATCGCCTTCTACGACGCCCATTCGACCAAGGGACCAGTGGACGTGTTCGTCAGTGTCCCGGCGACCTCGCCGCTGCGGATCGCCGAGGACGTCGACCGCTGCGTTGAGGCCCTGATTCACGACGTGGACCAACCCGACGTGATCCTGAGCGTCGCAGAGCCCTACCGAAATCCGTATTTCAATCAGGTTACCACGGACAGCCGTGGATTCGCCCGCGTCGTCTGTTCGACGGGAACGGGGGAGGCGACTCGCCGGCAGGACGCGCCGCCGGTGTTCGACATCACGACGGTCGCCTACGCGGTCCGGGCTGACTTGATCCGGACGAAGAGCCGCCTGTTTGAGGGACGGGTCAAGACGGTTCCGGTTCCGGTCGAGCGGTCTCTCGACATCGACACGGAACACGACATGGCGCTGGCCGAGTTCCTGTGGCAGCGCCGCGAGCAGCTTCGGAGGGCCGCCTGATTTCTTCGCCCCAAACCATGCGTTCCCTCGCGGAACTGATGAGTCTTCAGGGACGAACCGCCCTCATCACGGGCGGCGCGGGCCATATCGGTCTTGCGTTCGGAGAAGCACTGGCAGAACTCGGAGCGGCAGTCGCAGTCTGGGATCTCCATCCCGAGAAGACTGAGGGGGCCGCGGAGCATCTCCGTTCCCGCCATGGCGGGGCCGCACTGGCGGTTCCGGTCGATCTCGCCAAGGACGAGTCGCTCCGGACGAGCTGCGAAACGACGCTCGCCTGGCGCGGGGGGCTCGACATCCTGGTCCACTGTGCCGCTTTCGTTGGAACGTCGAACCTCCAGGGCTGGGCGACCGACTTCGCCCGACAGACGGTCGAGACGTGGCGTCAGGCGGTGGACGTCAACCTGACGGTCCCGTTCGCCCTGACGCAGCTCTGCACTCCTGCCTTGCGGAAGTCGGGCCGCGGAAGCGTCATCAACGTCGCCTCGATCTACGGCCTCGTTGCCCCTCAGTACCACTTGTATGAGGGGACCAGCATGGGGAACCCTGCGGCCTACTCGGCGAGCAAGGGGGGACTGCTGCAACTGACCCGCTGGCTGTCGAGCACGCTCGCCCCCGAGATCCGGGTCAACGCCATTACCCCCGGTGGCGTCGAGCGCGGCCAACCGGAGTCGTTCCAGCAGAAGTACACGTCGGGTACCCCCCTCCGGCGGATGGCGACCGAAGAGGACTTCAAAGGGGCGGTCGCCTATCTGGCGAGCGACCTCTCCGCCTACGTGACCGGTCAGAACATCGTCGTCGACGGAGGGTGGACCGCATGCTGAACACCTTCGACATCGGTGAACGGACCGTCGGCCGAGGGTGCCCCTGTTTCGTCATCGCCGAGGCGGGAGTGAACCACAACGGCTCCGTCGATCTCGCCATGGAGCTGGTGCAGGTCGCCCGCGACTGTGGCGCGGATGCGATCAAGTTCCAGACGTTCCGGGCGGACAAGCTCGTCACGGCCCAGGCGAAGCAGGCGGACTACCAGTCGCGGAACATGGGCCGCACCGAGACGCAGGCGGAGATGCTTCGCCGCCTGGAACTCTCGGAAGCGGATCACCGGCGGATCATGGCCCGCTGCCGGGAGGTCGGGGTCCGGTTCCTCTCGACTCCGTTCGACGAAGAAAGCGCCGACTTCCTCGACAGCGAAGGGATGGAGGCGATCAAGATCCCCTCGGGAGAGGTCACGAACGTCCCGCTCGTCGAGCACCTCGCCGCCAAGGGGCGGCCGATCCTGCTGTCGACCGGAATGTGCCGCCTCAGCGACGTCGAGGCGTGCATCGCCACTCTCGAGCAGGCAGGGGTCCGCGAACTCGCGATCCTCCACTGCGTCAGCAACTATCCCGCTGATCCGGCCGACACGAACCTGCGGGCGATGCAGACGATGGCCCAGGCGTTCGGCTATCCGGTCGGCTACTCGGACCACACGCGCGGCAACGAAGTCTCGCTCGCGGCGGTCGCGATGGGGGCCTGTGTCATCGAAAAGCACTTTACCCTCGATCCGGCGCTCCCCGGGCCGGACCACAAGGCCTCGGCAGACCCCGAGCAGCTCCGGCAGCTGATCGCCGGAATCCGGACGATCGAGTCCGCTCTCGGCACCGGCCGGAAGTGGCCCGCCCGTTCCGAAGAGAACACCGCCGCGGTGGCCCGCCGGAGCCTCGTTGCAGCTAAGACGATTCCGATCGGCCACGTCCTTGAACGGGACGACCTGATCACCCGCCGCCCGGGAACGGGGCTCGCACCGTCGATGCTCACGCACGTCGTCGGCATGACCGCCCGGGAAGAAATCCCCGCCGGCACCCTGCTCACCTTGAGGATGGTGTCATGAGGCGGATCACCGCGGTCACCGGCGCCCGCTCCGACTACGGCATCCTGCGGCCGATCCTCCGCCGGATCGCCGCCGATCCGGCGCTGCGCCTCGACCTGATGGTGACCGGGATGCACCTCGCTCCCGCGTTCGGACTCACGGTGCGGCAGATCGAAGAGGATGGGTACCCGATCCGGGACCGGATCGACTGCCTCCTCTCTGCCGACACGCCGCAGGCGGTCGCGCACTCGATGGGGCTGACTCTGTTGGGGTTCTCCCAGGCCTTCGCCCGCGCGATCCCGGAGGTTCTGCTGCTGTTGGGCGATCGAACCGAAATGCTCGCCGCGGCCGTCGCCGCCCTCCCGTTCCGGATCCCGATCGTCCATATCCACGGGGGGGAAGTGACCGAGGGAGCGATCGATGATGCGGCCCGGCACTGCGTGACGAAGCTGGCCCATGTCCACTGCTGTTCGACGGCGGACTTCGCCCGCCGGGTGATTCAGCTCGGAGAGCGGCCCGACCGGGTCCAGGTTACGGGAGCCCCCGGACTCGATTCGATCCTCGAAACCGAGCCGTTCACGCTGGACGAGTTCCGGAGCCGCTTCGGGATCTCACTCGAGCCCGCTCCGATCGTCGTGACGTTCCATCCCGTCACGCAGGAGTTCGAGCGGACGGACGATCAGATCACGCAGCTCCTCGCGGCTCTCTTGCAGTTCGACCATCCAGTCGTCTTCACCTATCCGAACTCGGACACGAGCGGCCGGATCATCATCGAGCGAATCGACGACTATGTCCGCCGGCACCCCGCCGCCAAGGCTGTCGTCAGTCTCGGCAGCCGCGGCTATTTCACGCTGATGCGGCACGCCCGCGTGATGGTCGGGAACTCCTCGTCGGGGATCATCGAAGCGGCTTCGTTCCGATTGCCGGTCGTCAACATCGGCACACGGCAGCAGGGCCGGCCACAGCCCGGCAACGTCGTCCAGTGCGACCCGACGACGGACTCGATTGCCCGCGCGATCGAGCAGGCGCTCACTCCCGCGTTTCAGACCTCGCTCGAAACTCTCGAGAATCCTTACGGCGACGGCCGCGCTTCGGAGCGGATCGTCCACCTCCTCAAGTCCATCGAACTGGATTCCCTGACCCGAAAGTCGTTCCATGACCTCCCCTCAGCCACTCTCTGCCGCGCGGCCTGACCGCTCCGCCGCAGCGCCGATCCCGGTAGTGGGGATCGGAGCGGGGGGGCATGCGCGTGTCGTCATCGACTGCCTCGAGCAGGCCGGGGGAGTCGCCATCCGCGGCCTGCTGGACTCGTCTTCAGGCCGGCTCGGCGAGACCGTACTGGGTATCCCTATTCTCGGTGGCGACGAACTGCTCGAACGACTCTCGGCCGAGGGGGTTCGTTATGCGTTCATCGGCGTCGGTACGGCGAAGAACACGCTCGCCCGGCGGCGGGTCTGGGATCAGCTCCGCATGCTGTCGTTCGAGGTGGTGGAGGCCCTTCATCCGGCCGCGATCCTCTCCCGCCATGCGGTGCTGGGGCAGGGTGTGACGGTACTGGCCCGGGCGGTCATCAATGCCGGCGCGGCGCTGGGCGACAACGTCCTCATCAACACCGGGGCGATCGTCGAGCACGATTGCCGGATCGCGAGTCACGTTCACATCGCGACAGGAGCCCTCCTGGCCGGCGGAGTGACCGTCGGCGAGGGAGCATTCGTTGGCGCCGGCGCAGTGATCAAACCGGGAATCGACATTGGAGCGCGGGCGGTCGTCGGAGCGGGGGCCGTCGTCACACGGCCGGTTCCCGCCGATTGCATCGTCGCTGGCGTCCCGGCCCGGCCGCAGCAGACCAAGGAGGGATCATGGACGATCCGAGCAGCATCCTGATCGACGAAACGGCGACGATCCGGGAGACGATGGCCGCGATCGACCGCGGCGCCAAGGGGATCGCGCTCCTCCTGAACGCGGAGCGCCGGCTCGTGGCGACGATCACCGACGGCGATATCCGTCGGGCGATTCTGGCGGGGGTCGGGCTCGACACGAGCGTGACCTACCTCGTCGCCCGGAAGCCCCCCAAGGACCGTTGCCCGATCACGGCCGGCATCGAGCTGACCGAAGGAAAACTCAAAGAGCTGATGGACCAGCATTCGATCCGGCACATTCCGGTCGTCGACGAGGATGGGCGGCTGGTCCGGCTCGCGATCCGTGAAGAGCTCGATGCGCAGGACCTGGCGGTCTCGGCAGTCATCATGGCGGGGGGGTTCGGGACCCGCCTCCGGCCGCTGACCGACGATACTCCCAAGCCGATGCTCAGCATCGGCGGGACGCCGCTTCTCGAACGGACCGTCGGGCGGCTGCGGAAGTCGGGGATTCGCAACGTCAGTCTCACGACCCACTACCTCCCCGAGAAGATCCAGAACCACTTCGGTGACGGCAGTGGGTTCGGCGTCCGGATCAATTACGTCGAAGAAGAAGTCCCGCTCGGAACCGCCGGGGCGCTGGGGCTCCTGCCGGAGTCGGACGAGCCGCTCCTCGTCATGAACGGCGACATCCTGACGGGGGTCGATTTCCAGGAACTCGTCAAATTTCACCGGGAGCACGAGGCGGCCCTGACGGTGGGGGTCCGGCAGTACGAATTCAAAGTCCCGTATGGAGTTGTGCAGGCCGAGCAGGGGGTTGTCCGGTCGCTGCGGGAGAAGCCGAAGTACGAGTTCCTGGTCAACGCGGGAATCTATCTTCTCGAACCGGACGTCCGGGGGTACATTCCCGCCGACCGGCGGTTCGACATGACGGACCTGATCAGCGCTCTGCTCAAGGATGGCCGGAAGGTCGTCACCTTCCCGGTCGTTGAGTACTGGCTCGACATCGGCCAGATCGAAGACTTCCAGCGAGCGCAGCAGGACGTCCAAAGCCTGGGATGGGCGGCATGAGTTGGCAGGGAAAGCGAGTGCTCGTCACCGGCGCGGGGGGCTTCATCGGCAGCCACCTGGCGGAGCGGCTCGTTCGTGAAGGGGCCCGCGTCCGGGCGATGGTCCGCTACGGCTCCGCTGGCCGTTGGGGTTGGCTCGACGATTCTCCGCTGGTGACGGAGATGGAGGTCTTCGCCGGCGACATCCGCGACAGCGGGAACGTCCGCCGGGCCATGGAAGAGTGCGACGCGGTCCTGCATCTCGCGGCCCTGATCGCGATTCCCTACTCCTACCACGCTCCCGACTCGTACGTCCGGACCAATATCGACGGGACGCTGAACGTCCTCGAGGCGGCGCGGCTTCTGAAGACGCCGCGCGTCGTCCACACCTCGACGAGCGAGGTCTACGGGACGGCCTTGCGAGTTCCGATCGACGAGGAGCATCCGCTCCAGGGACAATCCCCTTACTCGGCGACGAAGATCGGTGCCGACAAGCTCGTCGAGAGCTACTACCGCTCGTTTGACCTGCCGGTCGTGACGATCCGCCCGTTCAATACATTCGGTCCGCGGCAATCGACCCGCGCGGTGATCCCCACGATCATCACCCAGGCGCTCGCCGGCCAGGAGATCCGCCTCGGCAGCCTCACGCCGACGCGGGATCTGAACTACGTCTCCAACACCGTCGACGGCTTTCTGCTGGGAGCGTCGGTCGCCGGCGTTGAAGGGGAGACGATCAACCTCGGTTCAGGCGAAGAGATTTCCGTCGGCGACCTTGCGAAGTCGATCATCCGCCTGGTCGGCCGGGATGTGCCGATCGTCACGGAAGAACAGCGGCTTCGTCCCGAGAAGAGCGAAGTGAACCGCCTGCTCGCCGACAATACCCGCGCCAGACAGCGTCTCGGATGGAAGCCCGAAGTTTCCTTCGAACAAGGACTGACAAAGACGATCGAGTGGATGCGCGCCCATCTCGATCGATATCGCACAGGGACGTACACGGTCTGAACGGACCCCCTGTGCCGCCGGAAAGGATGCCGGAATGGACACTGCCCAGGAGATCGTTCGCCGCCTCAGGAGCGTGCTCGGCGAAGCCGCGTCGTCGCCGGTTCCGCTCCACGAACCGGAGCTCTGCGGACGCGAGAAGGCCTACGTCCTCGACTGCATCGAGTCGGGTTGGGTCTCGTCGGTCGGCAAGTACGTCGACCAGTTCGAGGCGATGCTCGCCGAATACACCGGAGCGAAACGGGCGATCGCGGTCGTCAACGGGACCGCGGCGCTGCACGTCTGCCTGAAGCTCTGTGGCGTTCAGCCGGGGGACGAGGTTCTCTGCCCGGCGCTCAGTTTCGTCGCGACGGCGAACGCGATCTCGTACTGCCAGGCGATTCCGCACTTTGTCGACTCGGAGCGGTACACGCTCGGGCTCGACCCCCGAAAGCTCGATGACTATCTCCGCGAAGTCGTGACGATCCGCAACGGGACCGCCTGGAACCGGCTGAGCCGCCGGCGGATCAAGGCGGTCGTCCCGATGCACACGTTCGGGCACCCGGTTGACCTCGATCCGCTGGTGGAGGTCTGTGAGCGATTCCATCTCGCCCTCGTGGAGGATGCCGCCGAGTCGCTCGGTTCGTTCTACAAGGGGCGGCACACTGGGACCTTCGGCCGGATGAGTGCCCTGAGCTTCAACGGCAACAAGATCATCACGACGGGGGGCGGCGGGGCGATCCTGACGAACGACGAGGACCTGGCGAGCCGCGCCAAGCACATCACGACGACCGCCAAGCGGCCGCACACTTGGGAGTACGTCCACGACGAGGTCGGTTTCAACTACCGCCTCCCGAACATCAACGCCGCGCTCGGGTGCGCCCAACTCGAGCGGCTCCCCGAGATGCGAAGCCGCAAACGCGAGCTCGCGCGCCAGTTCCAGGAAGCCTTTGTAGGAACCTCCGCGGCCAAGGTCTTCATGGAGCCGCAGTTCGGCGAGAGCAACTACTGGCTGAATGCCCTGCTGGTTCCCGGTGGAAAGACCGTTCGGGACGGCGTCCTGGCCGCGAGCCATCAGTCGGGGCTGCTGACCCGCCCGGTGTGGGAGCTGCTCTCCGACCTGCCGATGTTCCGCGGCCATCCGCAGGGGGACCTCACCGTCGCCCGGGCCCTCCAGCGGGAAGTGATCAATCTCCCCAGCAGTCCCCGTCTGGCTGCCGGGACGGCCGAGCGGCAAGCCGCCTGAGCCGACAAGACCCGACCGATTCCTGAATACGGACTCAAGCACGTCTCATGCTCACCCTGATGCTCATCACGAAGCGGCCGCAGGTCGCACGCCACGCGTTCGAATGCGGCGTGCAGCGGATCTTCGTCGACATGGAAACGCTCGGAAAGCACGAGCGGCAGGGGCATCTCAACACCGTCATCAGCGACCACACGCTCGAAGACGTCGCGGCGATCCGCACCGCGGTCCCGCAGGCGGAGCTGATGGTCCGCGTGAACCCGCTCCACAGCGGCACGAAGTCTGAGGTCGACGGCGCGATCGCGGCAGGTGCCAACCGCCTCATGCTCCCGATGTTCGAGTCGGCTCGTGAGGTGGAGAAGTTCTCGGAGATTGTGGCGGGGCGGGTGGGGATCATTCCGCTGGTGGAAACCCGCGGAGCCGCGGTCGATATCGCGCGGGTCGCCCGCGTGCGCGGTCTCTCGGAAGTCTTCATCGGCCTCAACGACCTGCACCTGAGCCTCGGGCTCCGGTTCATGTTCCAGCTTCTGGCGAACGGGACCGTCGAACGGCTGGCGGCGCAGATCCGCGAGACCGGCGTCCCGTTCGGATTCGGCGGGATCGCCCGAGTCAGCGAGGGGACTCTCCCGGCGCGGCTGGTCCTCGGCGAGCATGTCCGGCTCCGGTCGCAGTCGGTGATCCTCTCCCGTGCGTTCCACAAGGGGAACGAGCAGATCGATCGGGACGACGATTTCCGGGACGCCGTTCGGGCGGTTCGGGCCTGCGAGGAAGCCCTCCGGTTCCGCAGCCACGAACAGCTCTGGTCCGACCAGCATCAGCTCCGCCGGATCGTGGACGGGATCGTAGGCGAGAGAACCCGGGAGGCGGCGTGATGCTCAAGCGCCTGTTCGACATCCTCGTCAGCGCCGCTGCTCTGCTCGTGCTGGGGCCGCTGTTCCTCCTGCTCGCCTGCCTGATCAAGCTCGACTCGCGGGGACCGGTCTTCTTCCGCCAGAACCGCGTCGGGCTCGGCGGCACGCCGTTCCGGATCCTCAAGTTCCGGTCGATGGTCGTCGACGCTCCGAAGCTCGGCCCGTTCTACACGAGCGCGAACGACCCGCGGATCACCCGTGTCGGCCGCGTCCTGCGGAAGACGAGCCTCGATGAACTGCCGCAACTGCTGAACGTCCTGCTGGGGGAGATGTCAATCGTCGGTCCGCGGCCCAATGTCTTCGAGCAGCGGTCGCAGTACACCGAAGAGGAGTGGAATCTCCGGAACTCGGTCCTGCCGGGAATCACGGGACTGGCCCAGGCGACGAAACGGTCTTCAGCCACCGTCGCGGAACGGAACGCTCTCGACCTCGATTATGTCCGTCGGACGTCGCTGCTGATGGACCTGCGGCTGATTCTCCTGACCGTCCGCCAGGTGGTCTTCACGGGAGGCAACTGAGATGTGCGGCATCTACGGCTTCTTCGACCGCGAGCGGCGGCCCATTGAAGGACGGGCTCTCGACGGTATGGCGGACGCGATTGCCCACCGCGGCCCGGATGGCCACGGCCGGTTCCTCGGCGAAGGAGTCGCGATCGGCAACCAGCGGCTCGCGATCCTCGACCTCGACGGCGGCCGGCAGCCCTTCTACTCCCGCGACCGGAAGATCGCCGTCGTCCAGAACGGCGAGATCTTCAACTTCGTCGAGCTGGCCGAAGAACTGGCCCGCGACGGGATCCGCTGCGAGACGACCTGCGACACCGAAGTGATCCTCCGGCTCTATGAGCGGCACGGGATCCAGTTCGTCTCCAAACTGAACGGGATGTTCGCGATCGCGATCCACGACGCGAACGAAGACTGCCTCTACCTGATCCGCGACCGGGTCGGTGAGAAGCCGCTCCATGTTTACGATGACGGGCGGCGACTCCTGTTCAGCTCCGAGATTAAATCGCTCCTCAAGGCGGGGGTCCCCGCCGAGATGGACGAGGTCGCCCTCGAGCAGTTCCTCGCGTTCAATTTCGTCCCTCCGCCCCGGACGATCGTCCGGGGGGTCACGCATGTCATGCCCGGCCACTGGCTGCAGGTGACGCGGCGCGGGACCAGGGTCTGCCGCTGGTGGGATCTCGCGGCGGTCACGACGGAGCAGAAGCCGGAAGCGGAATGGATTGAAGAGTTCCAGGCGACGCTCGACGACGCGGTCCGGATCCGGCTCCGCGCGGACGTTCCGTTCGGGGCGTTCCTGTCGGGGGGAGTTGATTCGTCGACAGTCGTCGGGATCATGGCCCGGCACCGTCCCGAGCCGATCCGGACGTTCTGCATCGGGTTCCACGAAGAGCGGTTCGACGAGTCTCCGTTCGCCGCAGAGGCCGCCGCCCGGTTCGGAACCTGGCACGTGATGCGGAAGGTCGACCCGAACATGCTCGCCCTCTGGCCGAAGGCGATCTGGCATTGCGACCAGCCGCACGGCGACATCTCGTTCCTCCCGACTCTCCGGGTCGCGCAGCTGGCGGTCGAACACGTCAAGATGGTCCTCACCGGCGACGGGGCGGACGAACTCTTTGCCGGCTACGACAAGTACAAGACCTTCTTCGCCGACCCCACGGCCCTCACCTGTCCGCAGGACGAGTTCCAGTGGCGCTACGCCGCGAACCTCTCGCTGTTTCCGGAAGCGGCGCGGCAGCGGGTCCGTTCCGGCCGCAGCGATGGTGCCGAGATCGCGCTCGAGTCGCTCCGGCCGCTCTTCGAGCGGTCGCAGCACATGGACCGGATCAATCAGGCCCTCTACTGCGACATGATGCACCTGTTGCCGGGGAACAACCTCGTCAAGCCGGACCGGATGTCGATGGCGGTCGGCCTCGAGACCCGCGCCCCGTTCCTCGACTATCGGATGATGGAGCTGGCGTTCCGGATGCCCGGATCGCTCAAGCTGGCGGGGCAGGAAACGAAGTACCTCTACAAGAAGGCCGTCCGTGAGCTGATCGGCGACCATCTCGCCTACCGCCGCAAGCAGATGTTCACGGTCCCGGTCGGGGAATGGTTCAAGACCCGCCTCGCTCCCTACTGCCGGGACATGCTCCTGTCGGCCCGGACCGCCGCCCGGGGGCTGTTCGATTCGCGCGAAGTGGCAACGCTGCTTGACCAGCATCAGGCAGGTTCGCACGACCGGACGCGCGAGCTGCGGGCCCTGATCGCTGTCGAGTGGTGGAACCGGGTTTTCGCGGACGCCAGCGAGAACGTCACCACCGGGGCCGCCCGGCGGGCCGCCTAGTCAGTCCCGGCCTCTGCCGGGGCCACATCGGAAAGCGCTCTCCCGTTCATGAAACACCGGTCGTTCGCCCTGGGGCTCGTCGTCGTCGCCGGCGGAATGCTTCTCGGCCGGGCGACGGGGCTTCTGCGTGAAATGACCCTCGCGCGGGTCTTCGGTCTGTCGCGGGCCGCGGACCTCGCGATGTTTGCCATGACGCTCCCCGATCTACTGACCGGACTGCTGATCGGCGGCGCGATCGGGGCGGTCCTCGTCCCTGAATACCACCGCCGCGCCGAGGACTCCGGCGACACGGAAGGACGGCGGCTGGTCGGTCAGACGCTCGTCACGATGTTCGGTGTCTCATGCCTTCTGGCGACGGCCCTGGCGGTCGCTGCGCCCCTGTGGGTGCGGGTCCTGGCGCCGGGCTTCGAGGGGGCCGACCGGTCGAACGCGATCGACATGGGGCGGATTGCCCTGCTCGCATTTCCGCTGAGCGCTCTCTCGGCAGTCGTCATGGCGTTCCTGCAGATCCAGCAGCGGCTGCGGACGGTGACGGTGGGGACGGCGGTCTTCAATCTCGGGGCCGTGGGAGTGATCCTCGCTCTCGCCACGCCGCAGACGGCGTCGATCGCCGCCTGGGCCGTCGTCGTCGGTGCCGCGGTGCGGGCCCTGCTCCAGATCGTTGCCGCCGGCCGCGGCGCCGGTTTCCAGGGGGCGTTCGCCGGCTGGAACCGGCTCGATCAGCTCTCCCGGCCGCTCGTCGCGCGGTATCTCCAGGCGCTGGGAGGGATCGGCATCCTGATTCTCCTGCCGATGATCGCCCGCGCTTTCGCGAGCCATGTTCCCGGCGAAGCGGCGGCGGTCTCCTACGCGATCAAGCTGGCCGAAGTTCCGACCGGGCTCTGTGCCGCCGTCCTCTCGCTGTTGGTGTTTCCCCGTCTCAGCAAAGCCGTTCAGGCAGGGCATGACGAAGAGGCGGCCCGGCTGCTGATCCGGACGGGACAGGTCGCCCTGGCAATCCTCGTCCCGTCGGTCCTGCTGGCGAGCTGGCTGGCGGGGCCGATCGTGGCGATCGTGTTCCAGCACGGCCGGCTCACCCCCGAGTCCGCCCGGCTCGTCGCACAGCTGTCGCAGATCACGCTGCTCGGGGTTCCCGCCGCGGTTCTGACAAACCTGGCGATGATCGGCTTCCACGCCCGCCGGGATACGAAGACGCCGTTCCGCTGGGGACTGCTGGTGCTGGCGCTCGCCGTCCCGCTGTGTTGGCTTGCCTCGCAGGAGTGGGGTGTCCGGGGAGTCGTCGCCACGATCGCCGCTTTGCAGCTTGTGAACGGCGGTGGACTTCTATGGTGGCTCCGCGCCCGCCACGCCCAACCGGCCGTGCTCGACGCCACCTCATGCCCGGCACGAGCCGCCTAGGGCTGGCCCACCCTGTCGCTTGCTGGGATGCAATCGGGCGCGTCAGATCCCGCCGCCGTCGTTGAACTCGTGCTGGAACTGCTGATTCATCTCGAGGGCGGGCTGCGCGACTTCCGGGCGGCCGACGATCCGGGCGGGGACGCCCGCCACGGTCGTATGCGGGGGGACATGGTCGAGCACCACGCTCCCCGCGCCGATCTTGGCCCCTTCCCCGATCACGATGTTGCCGAGGACTTTTGCGCCGGCGCCGATCAGGACGCCGCTCCGGACCTTGGGGTGCCGGTCGCCGCTCTCTTTGCCCGTTCCGCCGAGTGTCACCTCGTGCAGGATCGAGACGTTGTTGCCGACGACTGCGGTCTCGCCGATCACGATCCCGGTCCCGTGGTCGAGCAGGATCCCTTCGCCGATCTGGGCCGCCGGGTGGATGTCGAGTCCGAACGCTTCCGAGACCCGGCTCTGCATGTAGATCGCGAGCGAGCGGGCCCCCGTTACCCACAGGTGATGGGCAACACGGTACGACTGCAGCGCGAGGAACCCCTTGAAGAACAGGAACGGCGTCGAGTACTCGCGGGCGGCGGGGTCCCGGTCCCGGACCGCCTGCAGGTCGGCCCGGATCGCTCCGCCGATCCCGGGGTCGTCGAATGCCTCGTCGATCATCTCGCGGATCGACATCTCCTGGAGCGTCGGCGCCGAAAGCTTGTTTGCCAGGTGAAAGCTCAGGGCCTGCTCGAGCCGGTCGTGCTTGAGCACGGTTGCGTGCAGGAAGCTCGCCAGCATGGGGGTCCGCAGAACCTCCTCGGCGACCTCCGTACGGATCTGGGCCCAGATCGGGTCCGACTCTTCGGCAATCTTCAGCGACATGCGCCTCGCTCCACGAGAGTGTCCCCGGTCGATCCGCCGCACCGTCCCCGCCGGCCCGGTCGAAACCGGAGCCGGAACGGAGTCCGGCTGCGGAGAGGATGCCGGGACCGCCGCATTCTGGACCAAACCGGGATGCATCGGAAGGAGCCTCTGCTGGAGAAACAGGTGGAATGGGGCGGGACCGCGGTGACGCAACCGGATTCAGCCGGTGAGTCCCTCGAACAGCGGCGTGGAAAGATACCGCTCGCCGAGGCTCGGGAGGATCGTGACGATCCGCTTGCCGCGGAACTCGGGACGGGCCGCGATCTTGGCGGCGGCGCAGACGTTCGCCCCGCTGCTGATCCCGACCATCAGCCCTTCCTGACGGGCGAGTTTCCGCGACCACTCGAACGCCTCGTCGTTCGTGACCGTCACAACTTCGCTGACGAGGCTCGTGTCGAGATTCTTCGGGACGAACCCTGCCCCGATTCCCTGGATCTTGTGCGGGCCGGGCTGGCCGCCGCTCAGGACCGGGGAGTGCACCGGCTCGACGGCGATCGCCAGGAAGGCGGGGTTGTGCCGGCGGATGTACCGCGTCACCCCGGTGATCGTCCCGCCGGTTCCGACACCCGCCACGATGGCGTCGATCCGGTGGCCGGAGTCTTCCCAGATCTCGGGACCGGTCGTCTGTTCGTGGATCGCCGGGTTGGCCGGGTTGTCGAACTGCTGCGGCATCCAGGCCTCGGGGGTCCGGGCGACGAGGTCCTGCGCCTTGGCGATCGCTCCCCGCATCCCTTCGGCGGCCGGCGTCAGGACGATCTCGGCGCCCAGGGCCCGCAGGAGAGCGCGGCGCTCGACCGACATCGACTCGGGCATCGTCAGCGTGAGGCGGTATCCCTTGGCCGCACAGACGAAGGCGAGGGCGATCCCGGTGTTGCCGCTCGTCGGCTCGATGATCTGCGTCCCGGGGCCGATCTTTCCGCTCCGTTCCCCCTCGGCGATCATCGCGTGGCCGATCCGGTCCTTGACGCTGTTGAGCGGCTGGAAGAACTCGCACTTGGCGAAGACGGTCGCGTGCTCGGGGGGGATGAGCTTGTTGATCCGGACCATCGGCGTGTCGCCGATCGTCTGGTTGACGGTCTCGTAGGTCTGTCCGCGGGGCATTGAGGGAAACTCCGTCAGGGTTAAACACAAAGACACAAAGGTCTCACAAAGGAGACGAAGCCGGGCATTGAGAGACAGACAATGCCGGACGTCGAGCCGGTTTTCTTCTTTGTGGCCTTCGTGAGACCTTTGTGTCTTTGTTTTTCAAGATTTCTAGATCCCGTCGCCGGCGCAGAGCTCGAGCGAGAAGACTTCGGTGTCGCTCACGGGCTCGCCGCGGGCGACCGCCGCGAGGGTCGCGTTGTCGAGGTGCTGGGCGGTGAAGTTGCGGATTTCGAGGAGGACGCGGCGGAACCGGCAGTAGCGGGCCTGCGTGCAGGGCTGATGGTCGGAGACCGAGACGCATCCGACCGGGTCGACGATCCCGTCGAAGTGCCGGATCACCTGCCCCATCGTGAGCTTGTCGGGGGGCTGGGCGAGGATGAACCCGCCGTGGCGCCCCGCGACACTCTCGACCCATCCCTGCTGCCGCATGTCCGCCATGATCTGTTCGAGGAACCGCCGCGGGACGTCGTTCACCTTGGCGAGCTGCGTCATCGAGGTCGGCCCGAGGCCCAGGCGGTCCGTCAGCGTCACGAGAACGCGGAGGGCATAGTCCGCCCGGCGGGAGAGTTTCATCGGGACCTCCTCGACGCAGACGCCGAAATCAATTGCAACAGGATTGGTAGGACATTTGTGCGAACCGGTCGGTTGTCGTCTCTGAGTGGTGATCGCGCGGTCGAAGCTCGGGACCAGGTGGGGCTTACTGGACCTGGATCCGGCGGATCGCGTCGGCGAGCCGGTCGATCTCGTCCTTCGTGTTGTAGAACGCGAGCGATGGCCGGACGGTCGCTTCCAGCCCGAACCGGCGGAGGGAGGGCTGCGAGCAGTGATGCCCCGCCCGGACCGCGATCCCCTGCAGGTCGAGCAGGCGGCCCACCTCTTCGACGCGGCGGTTGTTGAGGACGAACGACAGGACCCCCACCTTCTCGCGGGCGGTCCCGACCAGCCGCAGCCCGTTGATCTGCTGGAGCTTCTCCGTGCCGTACTCCAGCAGCTCATGCTCGTACTTGGCGATGTTCGGCAGGCCGAGCCGCGTCACGTAATCGAGAGCCGCGCCGAGGCCGACCGCGTCGGCGATGTTCGGCGTCCCCGCTTCGAACTTCGCCGGGGGCTCAGCATACGACGTCTCCTCGAACGTGACGTTCCGGATCATGTTCCCTCCCCCCTGCCAGGGGGGCATGATCTCCTGGACTTCGGGCTTGGCGTAGACCGCCCCGATGCCGGTCGGGCCGAAGATCTTGTGGCCCGAGAAGACGAAGAAGTCGCAGTCGAGCTGCTGGACGTTGACCGGGATGTGCGAGACCGTCTGGGCTCCGTCGATCAGGACCCGCGCGCCGTATCGCTTCGCGAGCGGGATCATCTCCGCCACCGGGAGGATCGTCCCGAGGCTGTTCGAAGCCTGCGAGAGCGTGACGAACTTGGTCCGGGGACCGAGGAGCCGCTGGTACTCCTCCATCAGGATCTCGCCCCGGTCGTTGACCGGGATCACCCGCAGGACCGCCCCGCTCTCGCGGGCGATGTGCTGCCAGGGGACGATGTTGGCGTGGTGCTCGAGCGTCGAGAGGACGATCTCGTCCCCCGGCTGCAGGAACTTTCGGCCGTAGGTCTGGGCGACGAGGTTGATCCCCTCGGTCGTCCCCCGGACGAAGATGATGTCCTTCGTCGAGCTCGCTCCGAGGAACTTCTGGACCTTCTCGCGGGCCTGCTCGTAGGCGTCGGTTGCGCGGGCGGCGAGGGTGTGGGCCCCGCGGTGGATGTTCGAGTTGTCGTGGGCGTAGAACCGCGAGATAGCGTCGATCACGCTCTGCGGCTTCTGGGTCGTGGCCGCGTTGTCGAACCAGGCGAGCGGCTTGCCGTGGATGAGCTGGTGCAGGATCGGGAAGTCGCGGCGGATCGCGTGGACGTCGAGCGGACGGGCGGGGCCCGGCGCCGCGGTCGGGCTGAGGAGCCGATGCAGCAGTCCCTGGTCATCAGGTCCCGCGGCACAGAGGCCCCCCCGGTCGCGCGCGTCGACAGACATCACCCGCTGGATGAAAGCCTTGAGGCCGTCACCCGAGGGAGAACCGCGATCCGGCTGAGCCGAGAAGGCGGCAGGGAGTTCCGATGGGATCGACGGGAGTGCGCCGAGCTTGGTCGGGCTCGCCTGGCCAGCCCCGCTCTCCGGGGCCAGGGGACTCAGGTTCGGGAGGCTGCTGCCGGAGGGGAGAGAGTTGGGGGACGCACCGAACGGGAGTGGTGCGGACCCGCCGCCGAACGGGTTCGATGGGACTGCTCCGCTCGATGGATCGGCCCCTGCCAGGCCGTGAGCGGGGATCGAGCCCGCCGCCGCGGTGAACGGAAATGACCCGGGCGTGCCCCCCGACGGGCCGGAACTCGGCAGCGTGCCATACGGATGGGAGCTGGGCAGGCTCGTCGGGGGAGAGCTCGGAAGTCCGCTGACCGGCAGGGAGCCCGGCGACGCGCCGAACGGAACGGTCCCGGCGGCCGCGCCGGCAGGGAGCCCCGCCGGGCTGCCGGCATGCGGCGTCGCATTGAAGAGCCGCGTCGCGACCTGGGCGACGAGTTCAGGGGTGATCTCGTTCATCGTTCGGAACTCGGGAGCGGTGGAGCGAATCGGGACCGGCGTGAACTGGCCCCGGGAGGACCGGGACTACTTCGCCTTCTGCCGCTTGTTCTCGTAGTCGTGGTAGTAGCCGACCTCAACGTTCTCGAGGACCCCGAGCGCGTCGTCGGTGAGAACCGCGAGGGAGCTGTAGAGCGTGAGCAGGTACGAGGCGACCCCGAGGCTGTCGAGCCCCATGAGACGCGCCGAAAGGCTCGGCATGATTTCGCCCGGGATGCCGGACTGATGCAGTCCGACGACCCCCTGGTCCGCTTCTCCCACGCGGACGAGGACGATGCTGGTCGTGCCGAACCACTGGTTCGACTGGTAGCGGCTCTTCATCTCCAGCTTGTCGCAGGGGACCAGCGGGATGCCGCGCCAGGTGATGACCGGCGTGCCGAACAGGTTCATCGTGACGGGCGGAACCCCCCGCCAGGTGCATTCCCGCTCGAAAGCGGCGATCGCTTTCGGATGCGCGAGGAAGAACGCCGGCTTCTTCCACACGAGGGCCAGGAGGTCATCGAGGTCGTCCGGCGTCGGGGCTCCGTAGCGGGTGCTGATCCGCATGGCGGGATCGACCGAGTGGATCAGGCCGAACTTCTTGTTGTTGACCAGCTCCCACTCCTGCCGCTCCTTGATCCCCTCGATCGTGAGCCGCATCTGCTCTTCGAGCTGGTTATACGGCCCGTTGTAGAGGTCCGAGACGCGGGTGTGGACGCGGACGACCGTCTGGATCGCCGACAGCGAGTACTCGCGCGGTGTGGCGGAGTAGTCGACGAACGTCTCGGGGATCTCGACGTTCTCGGCGAAGCCGGAGACGAGGTCGATGTTCCGCTCGCCGTAGCGGTTCACCGTCGAGCGGAGTTCCTGGTGCTCGGCGACAGCACGGGAGAACTCGGAGGCCTGGTTCGGGCTCTCCTTGAGGGCCGCGTCGAGATCCTTCCGCGAGAGCGTGAGCAGGATGCAAGGCGTAATCGTCCGGACGGTCACGTCCGAAGGACGGTCCGACACAAGGTCCGATTCGCCGAAGTACTCACCGTCGGTCAAGAGGGCCAGCCGGAGGTCGCTGCCGTGGACCCCCTTGCTGAGGACCTCCACCTGCCCCTGGGCGATGATGAAGAACTTGTTGCCGTCTTCCCCTTCGACGACCAGCTTGTTGCCGAGGGTCACCTCTTCGGTCTTGAACCGCCCCGCCATCCGGGTCGTGATCGCGGCCGAGAGCCCCGAGAAGAGGGGGACGCTGCGAAGCGCTTCGGGGGAGAACGAGACCACTTCGCGGGAGACGTCGATCTCGATCCGCTCCGCCTTGGTCAGCTCGACCTTGGTCCGGTTGACGCGGTAGGTCCCCCCTTCGACTTGAACCCACGGCAGGAGGCTGAGCAGCCACCGCGGGGTGATCGACATCATCTTGGGAGCGGTCTTGGTCGTGTTCGCCAGGTTCCGGGCGACCGACGTCGTCACGCTCCGCTGCAGCAGGTTATCCGACATGATGGGGGGATCTCAGGACTGTCTGATGGAAGGGGTGTATGAGGTCGAAACGTGGCGGATGTCTTGGGATGAGCGCGGCGGTCAGATGCCGAGGCCGTTCTCGAAGCCGCGGTGCTCTCGGAGTTCGTAGTCGTGGTAGTAGCCGACTTCGACGTTCTCGAGGACGCCGAGGGCGTCGTCGGTGAGAACGGCGAGGGAGCTGTAGAGAGTCAGCAGGTACGAGGCGACGCCGAGGCTGTCGAGCCCCATGAGGCGCGCCGAAAGGCTCGGCATGATCTCGCCCGGGATGCCGGACTGGTGCAGTCCGACCACCCCCTGGTCCGCTTCGCCGATCCGGAGCAGCAGGATGCTGGTGGTGCCGAACCACTGGTTCGACTGGTAGCGGCTCTTCATCTCGAGCTTGTCGCACGGAACCAGCGGAATCCCGCGCCAGGCAATGACGGAGGTTCCGAACAGGTTCATCGTGACCGGCGGAACACCCCGCCACGTACACTCCCGTTCGAAGGCGGCGATCGCCTTCGGGTGGGCCAGGAAGAAGGCTGGCTTTTTCCACACGAGAGCCAGGAGATCGTCGAGGTCATCGGGGGTCGGAGCTCCGTAGCGGGTGCTGATCCGCATCGCCGGGTCGACGGAATGAATGAGCCCGAATTTCTTGTTGTTGATCAGCTCCCATTCCTGCCGTTCCTTGATCCCCTCGATCGTGAGCCGCATCTGCTCTTCGAGCTGGTTGTACGGCCCGTTGTAGAGATCGGAGACGCGGGTATGGACCCGGACGACGGTCTGAATGGCGGAAAGGGAGTATTCGCGCGGCGTCGCCGAGTAGTCGACGAAGGTCTCGGGGATCTCGACGTTCTCGGCGAAGCCGGAGACGAGGTCGATGTTCCGTTCGCCGTAGCGATTCACGGTCGAACGGAGCTCTTCGTGCTCCGCGACCGCGCGGGCAAAGTCTGCCGCCTGATTGGGGCTCTCCTTGAGCGCGGCATCGAGGTCCTTGCGAGAGAGCGTGAGCAGGATGCAGGGGGTGATCGTCCGGACGGTCACATCAGAGGGCCTGTCCGAGACGAGATCGGACTCGCCGAAGTACTCACCGTCGGTCAGGAGCGCCAGCCGGAGGTCGCTGCCGTGAACCCCTTTGCTGAGAACCTCGACCTGCCCCTGCGCGATGATGAAGAACTTGGCGCCGTCTTCCCCTTCGACGACCAGCTTGTTGCCGAGTGTCACTTCCTCAGTCTTGAACCGGTTTGCCATCCGGGAGGTGATCTCCGCCGGGAGCCCGGAGAAGAGTGGAACACTCCGGAGCGCTTCCGGCGAGAACGAGACGACCTCGCGGGAGATGTCGACTTCGATCCGCTGGGCCTTGGTCAGTTCGACCTTGGTTCGGTTGACGCGGTAGGTTCCCCCCTCGACGTGCACCCATGGCAGGAGGCTGAGTAGCCACCGGGGGGTGATCGACATCATCTTGGGGGCGGTCTTGGTCGTGTTCGCCAGGTTCCGGGCGACCGACGTCGTCACGCTCCGCTGCAGCAGGTTGTCCGACATGGAGGATGCAGTCTTTCTCTTGGCTCAGGCGAGTCGGGGCGCGGAGCACTCCGGTACGCCAGGGCGGATGCCAATCTCAGTGGGGGGGAGCAGCCCGTTCAGACGGAACAGGAGGGACCGGAACCGGCGACTTCCTGGGGAACCTGATTCCAGGGCATCCGCGACAGGATGATCCCCATGCCGCAGGTGTCGGTCACCCCGGCGAAGACGAGCCCCGCGCCGACGAACGCCGAGAGCCCGATGAAATAGGGATGCACGAAGTAGGCGAGGGCGACGCCGATCAGGACGAGCGACCCCGCCGCGATGCGGACCTGCCGCTCCAGCGAGATTGCCTTCTGGCCGCGGACGACCGGAAGCCCCGCGGTGTCCCAGGCGAGCGTTCCCCCCTCGACGTTCACGATGTTCGAGTACCCCGCGGCCGAGAGCGCGTCGCAGGCCTGCCTGGCCCGGCCGCCGGTCCGGCAGATCACGTAGAGCGCGGCGTCACGGCCGCCGCTCCGGACCGAAGCGGGATCCAGCCGGTCGAGCGGGACGTTCCGGGCGAAGGGGACGTGGACTTCCCGATACTCGACAGGGGTCCGGACGTCGATCAGTTCCACGGCCGTTCCGCCAGCGGCGAGCTCTTGAAGGCGTTGCGGCGAGATCGTGGTGACTGCCATGGAATCCGTCCTGTTCCGAGAGAAACCGGGAGCAAAAATCCTCACGAGCACGCAGTCGCGGCTCCCGCCTTAAATGAATATACCAGTGGTGGGTGTTTGTTTGGAAGTGCGAAGTTCCGCAATCTTTCCAACTTCTCCCGGCCGTTCCAGAACGGCGTCCGGATGCGAATAATGGGGAGAGGGACCGGACTGGCGGTCCCTCTCCCCTCTTGGCTTCAGTCGTCGTTCGCTGGCTGGGCGGCGTTCTGCTTCTTCTTGCCCGCCCCCTTCTTCTTTTTCTTGGGCTCGGCCGGCGTGCTGTCGCCGGTCTTTCGCTCTGGCATCGGGGCGTGGATCCCCTCGCGCCAGGCGACGAGTTGTCCGTGCAGCGCCTTGGCCCGCTCCGGGTCCTTGTCGGCGAGATTCGTCTTCTCGCTGAGGTCGTCCTTGAGGTTGTAGAGCTCGAGGTGGCCATCCTCGAGGAACTCCATCAGCTTCCAGTCCCCCTTCTGGACGAGGCTGACCGGGGTGGTCCGCCAGAAGCCAGGACCGGCGCCGAGATAGCCGGGGAAGTGCTGGTAGATCGCGTCCCGCGTCAGCTTGCCGGCGGGGTCGCGCCACAACGGAAGAAGGCTTTCGCCATCCAGCGGGTGCTCGGGGGTCTTCGCACCCGAGAGGGCCAGCAGCGTCGGATAGAGGTCGACGTGGACCGTCGGCGTGCCGCACTCGGTCCCGGCGGGGACCTGGCCCGGCCAGCGGACGATGAACGGGACCCGCGTCCCCCCTTCGTAAAGACTCCCCTTGCCGCTCCGGAGCGGCGCGTTGTCGGTGATCTCGCCGGCACCGCGCTCGATCCCTTCCCGGCGGTAGCCGCCGACACCGCCGTTGTCGGTGGCGAAGATCACGATCGTGTTGCCCGCCAGCCCGAGGTCGTCGAGTGCCTTCGTGACGTGGCCGACGCTTTCATCGACGCTGGCGATCATGGCGGCGTAGGTCGGGTCATTGTGCCCTCCCACGCCCGGCTTCCCTTTGAACTTCTCGATCAGCTCGGGCATCGCCTGATGAGGAGCATGGACGCCGAAGTGCGGCAGGTAGAGAAAGAACGGCTTGTCCTTGTGGCGGGTGATGAAGTCCACCCCCTTGTCCGTCAGGAAGTCGGCCAGGTACGCCCCCTCGGGGACGTCGACCTTGGGGCTCGTCTTGAAATCGAAGTGCTGGCCGGCCGAGACGATCGCTTCGTCGAAGCCGCGCTTTCCGGGATGGTGCTGGCCGTTCTCTCCGAGGTGCCACTTGCCGAACATCCCGGTCGCGTACCCCGCCTCATGGAGCTGGCGGGCGATGATCGAGCGGTCGAGCGGCAGCTGCGTCACGTTCTCCACCGGCTCGAGCGGCCGCTGGCTCGTATCGAAGCGGTCGGTTCCCCCGACGGTATAGATCCCGGTCCGGGGACCGTACTGACCGGTCATCAGCGCGGCGCGGGTCGGGGCGCAGTTCTGGCAGTGGTGGTGGTTCCGGAGCTTCATCCCCTGCGAGGCGAGCCGGTCGATGTTCGGAGTCTCGTAGTACCGGCTCCCGTAGCAGGCGACATCGGTGTAGCCGAGGTCATCCGCCAGGATGAAGACGATGTTCGGCTTCGCCGGCTCGGCCCCTTCGCTGGAGGCCGCCGGGACGAGTCCGGCGATGGCCATGAGCGCCAGAAGGCTGAATCGAAATCGCTGCATCGCTGACTCCCCCGAGTGACCGAGAGCCAACGCCCTCGTCCGCCACGCCGAAAAATATACCACCAATTTGACGGATGATATTTTGTCAGCCATTCTTTGCAACCCGGTTTCGCGGCCGAGGTCGTGGGATGCTCCCGTCCGGCTGATCCGCTGCGCATGATGCCACTGGAAACGCCTCGTTCCCTCTCCAGGTCTGAGTGATGCTGAACTCCTCTCTCCATCGGCTGCTCGCTCCCCTCCTCCTCGGTCTCCTGTTCACTGCGGTGTCCGTCTCGGCGGCGGAACCGACCCGCCGGCCCAACATCATCCTCATCATGAGCGATGACATGGGGTACTCCGACATCGGCTGCTACGGCGGCGACGCCCGGACGCCGAACCTCGATGCCCTCGCCTCCGGGGGCGTCCGGTTCACTCAGTTCTACAACACTGCCCGCTGCTGCCCGACGCGGGCCTCGCTTCTGACCGGTCTCTATCCGCACCAGGCGGGGATCGGCCACATGACGAACGACCGGGGGCACGACGGCTATCGCGGCACCCTCAATCGCCAGTCGGTCACCATCGCGGAAGTCCTGAAGCCCGCCGGCTACCGGACCTATATGTGCGGCAAATGGCACGTCACCGCGCAGACGCAGCCCAAGGGGGACCAGGCGAGCTGGCCCCTGCAGCGGGGCTTCGAGAAGTTCTACGGGACGCTCACCGGCGCGGGGAGTTTCTACGACCCCTCGGGACTCTGCCGGCAGAATACGTTCGTCACGCCGGTCAGCGACCCCGAGTACAAGCCGGAGACCTTCTACTACACCGACGCGATCTCGGACAACGCGGTCCGGTTCCTGTCGCAGCATGAGCAGGAGTCTCCCGACAAGCCGTTCTTCCTGTACGTCGCCTACACGGCGGCTCACTGGCCAATGCACGCTCTCGAGAAGGACATCGCCAAATACCGGGGCAAGTTCGACGACGGCTACGGTCCGCATCGGGCCGCCCGGCTGGCGAAGCTGAAGGAGATAGGCTTCGTTCCGCCGCAGACCGCGCTCCCGGCCGGGGCCGAGAACTGGTCGGAGGTCGCCCACAAGGAGTGGGAAGCCCGTTGTATGGAGGTGTTCTGCGCCATGATCGACAACATGGACGCCGGCATCGGCCGGATCACCGATCAGGTCAAGAAGAACGGCGACTGGGACAACACCCTCGTCTTCTTCCTGCAGGACAATGGCGGCTGCGCCGAGACCGTCGGCCGGCAGGACAACGGAACGGGCCCCAAGGATCTGAAGCCGTTCACCCCGGATCAGCTTCAGCCGAAGGGGTCGCCGCCAATGCAGACCCGCGACGGCAAGTGGGTCAAGACCGGGCAGGAAGCGATGCCCGGCCCGGCCGACACGTTCATCGCCTATGGCCGCGGCTGGGCCAACGTCAGCAACACGCCGTTCCGCGAGTACAAGCACTGGGTTCACGAGGGGGGGATCTCGACGCCGCTCGTGGCCCACTGGCCGGCGGGCATCCCCGCCGCGCGGGCTGGGAAACTCGAACGGCAGCCGGGGCACCTGATCGACATCATGGCGACCTGCGTCGACGTCTCCGGCGCGACCTACCCGGCCGAGCACGCGGGCCAGACGATCAAGCCCCGCGAAGGGACGAGTCTCCGTCCTGCCTTCGGCGGTGACGCACTGGCGCGGAAGGAGCCCCTGTTCTGGGAGCACGAAGGGAACCGCGCCGTCCGGGATGGCCAGTGGAAGCTGGTGGCCAAGGAGAACCAGCCGTGGGAGCTGTACAACATCGACGCCGATCGCCTCGAGGCGAATGATCTCGTCGCCAAGGAGCCCGAGCGGGCCAAGCGGATGGAAGCCCAGTGGAACGGCTACGCCGCCCGGGCCAACGTCCTGCCTCTGGGGACGTGGCGCGGCGACGGGGGAAGCCAGGACAACGGCCCTGCCCGCCGGAAGTTCGCCCTGAAGAGCGGCGACACGCTGGGACGGGGAGAGGCCCCTGCGATTGCCGAACGGAGCCTGCGGATCGCCGCCGAGTTCACGACCAAGGGGGCCGACGACAGCGGCGTTCTCATCGCCCAGGGGGGAGCGGCCCTCGGGTTCACGCTGTTCCTCGACCACGGAAAGCCCGCCTTCCGCGTCCGCGCGGCTGGTGCAGCGTTCGATATCCACAGCAAGGAGCCGCTCACCGGAAAGCACGCGGTGGTCGCGACCCTCGACGCCGAGGGACGCCTCGGGCTCGAAGTCGACGGCCGCGCTGCCGCGGACCCGGTCGCGGGCAAACTCATCGGCCGCAAGCCGGCGGAGGGACTCCAGGTGGGGCTCGACGAAGGGGCGGCGGTGGGCCCGTATGAGTCCCCGGCCCCGTTCGCCGGGACCATCCACTCGGTCAACCTCGAACTGGGACCGCGCTGATCCCGCTCCGTCGGAACGTTTCTTCGGGGGACTCCGCCGACCCTCCCACACGTCACACCTCGACTTCGGATTCTGTCGATCATGAGTCTCCCCCGTCTGTTGCTGCTCTTCGCTGTCGCGCTGCTGGTGCCGAACGGTCCTGTGGCCCACGGGGCGGACCGTCCCAATGTCCTGTTCATCGCGATCGATGACCTGAATCACTGGGTCGGCCACCTTGGCCGGAACCCGCAGACGAAGACGCCGAATATCGATCGGCTGGCGAAGCAGGGGGTGACATTCACCCGGGCGTACTGCACCGCCCCCGCCTGCAATCCGTCCCGGGCCTCGCTGATGTCCGGCCAGCGGCCGAGCACGACCGGCTGCTATCTCAACAGCCAGAACTGGCGTCCCGGGATCAGCGAAGACAAGCTCCTGAACTCGCACTTCGCCAAGGCGGGGTACCGGGTCTACGGGGCCGGCAAGATCTACCACGGGGCGGCCGACCGAGGGGGCGAGTGGACCGACTACTTCCCCGGCAAGGGAACGCCGAAGCGGCATCCGGACGCCAAGGATGACGGCGTCGGCGGGATCCAGTTCTACCCGGTGGTCGAGTCCGACGAGGAGATGCCCGACTACGGCGTCGTGAGCTACGGCATCGAGAAGCTCCAGGAGCCGAGCGACAAGCCGTTCTTCCTGGCGGTGGGGCTGGTGAAGCCCCACATGCCCTGGAGCGTTCCGAAGAAGTGGTACGACCAGTTCCCGCTCGAATCGATCGAGCTCCCGCCGCATCGCGCGGACGACCTCGACGACGTCCCGAGCGCCGGGGTCAAGATGGCGGGACCGCAGGGTGACCATGCCAAAATGGTCGCCTCGGGCCGCTGGAAGGAAGCGGTTCAGGCGTATCTCGCGACGATCGCCTTCTGCGACGCGCAGGTGGGGCGGCTTCTCGACGCCCTCGAGAAATCTCCGCACCGTGACAACACGATCGTCTGCCTCTGGAGCGACCACGGCTGGAGCCTCGGCGAGAAGTCGCACTGGCGGAAGTTCGCCTTGTGGGAAGAGCCGACCCGGACGGTCTTCGTCTGGAAGGTTCCCGGTGTGACGACGGCGGGAGGCGTCTGCGAGCGGACGATCGACTACGGCAACATCTACCCGACCGTCTGCGACCTGACGGGGCTGCCGCGCCCCGATCACCTCGACGGCGCGAGCTTCGCGAAGCTGCTGAAAGATCCCGCTGCCCCGTGGGACCGGCCTGCGATCACGACGCACGGGCGGAAGAACCACACGGTCCGATCCGAGGGGTGGCGGTACATCCGCTATGCCAACGGGGAAGAAGAGCTGTACGACGAGTCCGCCGATCCGCTCGAGTATCGGAACGTAGCGGGCCTCTCCGAGTTTGCCGAACGGAAAGCGGCACTCGTGAAGTGGCTTCCGCAGATCGACGCGCCCGATCTCCCGGCGACCCGCGGTAACGGGAACGGCAATGGAAGCGGGCGAGGGCAGGGACGCAGGAAGGCGCAGGAAGACTGACCGCGGCCGGTTCTGAACTGGCTTCCATCTCGGGGCCGCTCCGCGCGCCGAGCCCCCGGTTTGACAATCGCTTCGACGCCTCCCCAGAATCCTGGTGATCACTTCGATCGGACAGGGCGGGGGGTGATCTCTCCCGCTTCCTACGGGCCGTCCAGGGAGACCAGAGAGATGTCGGAGCAGACGCCGCAGTCGTTCGCAGGCAACAAGGTCGCCGCTGGAGTCTGCGGGATCCTGCTCGGCTCGTTCGGGATTCACAAGTTCATCCTGGGGCTGACCACCCCCGGGATCATCATGTTGCTTGTCACCGTGCTGACCTGCGGTATCGGCGGCGTCGTGATGGGAACGATCGGCCTGGTCGAAGGGATCATCTACCTCACGAAGAGCGACGAGGATTTCTACCAGCTCTACTACATCGACAAGAAAGGCTGGTTCTGAAAACTGGCCTCCGCTTTGAACTTCTGCGCCCGCCTGAAGAAAGCCCCCCATGCTCCGCCCCCGCCTGCTGCTCGCCCTTCTGATCGGCTTCGTGCTCCTCTCCAGCGCCCGGGCCGATGAGCTCCCGGACGGGATCCCGACGAACTACAAGCTCCTCTACAGCCAGGACTTCTCGAAGCCGGACGCGCTCGCGGACTTCGTGATGACCGACTCCGGCGCCTGGCGGCTCGCTCCTGCGGCCGACAAGGACCCGGCGGCGCTGGAGCTCCACCGGCAGAGCAAGTACGAGCCCTCCGTCCGCTCGCCGCTCAACATCGCCCTCGTCGGCGGGCAGACCTTCGGCGACTGCGTCATCGAGGCGGAGTGCCTGCAGACCGGCAAGGAGTACGGCCACCGCGACATGATCTTCGTGTTCGGGTTCGAGAAGCCGGATCAGTTCTACTACACCCATATCGCGACCAAAGGGGACGACCACGCCAACAACATCTTCATCGTCAACAAGGCCCCCCGCCTCAAGATCTCGACGAAGACGAACGCCGGCAACAACTGGGGGCTCGGCGTGTGGCACAAGGTCCGGATCGATCGCCGGGCGTCGACCGGCGCGATCAAGGTTTACTTCGACGACCTCGAGACCCCGATCATGGAAGCGACCGACAAGACCTTCGGCCAAGGCTGGATCGGCTTCGGCTCGTTCGACGACACCGGCAAGGTGACCCGGATCCGCGTCTGGGGAGACGAGTCCGAGAAGAAGACCGCGGCCCCGTTTGTCTCCGCCGCCAAAGAGAAGAAGTGAGCCGCAACATGCGGACCGTTCTCCAGCGCCGATGACGCTTCGCCTATTGACCACGAGAATCCGCCATGAAACTGCCCGCCCTGTTCCTCTCGCTGACCCTCTGCCTCCCCGTGTGGGCCGAGGACACACCCTCAGCTGCACTGGCCCCGCGTAAGGCCGGGATTGACGGAACCGAGCCTGGTTTCGTGACGCTGACGCTCGACGACTTCATCAACGTCAACTGCGCCCCGGAGACCTGGTCGACCAAAGACGGAGTGATTCACAGCACGGGCTCGCCGGTCGGCGTCGTCCGGTCGAAGAAGGTCTACACGAACCTCGAGCTCGTCGTGGAATGGCGGCATCTGAAGGCCGCCGGCAACTCGGGGGTGTTCCTGTGGGCGACCGAGGAGTCGCTCGCGCCGCTGAAGCCGAACCAGCTCCCGAAGGGGATCGAGGTCCAGGTCCTCGACCACGGCTACACCGAGCGCTACGAAAAGTCCTCCGGCAAGAAGGCGGACTGGTTCACGACCAACGGCGACGTCTTCCCGGTCGGCGTGAAGATGACACCGTTCCCGCCTGTGGCGCCGGACGGCCAGCGGAGTTTTCCCCGGAAGAACCTGAGCAAGGGGACGCCGGAGTGGAACCACTACTACGTCCGCGCGATCAACGGCGAAGTCCGCCTGTGGGTCAACGGGGAAGAGGTCTCCGGCGGGACCGGCTGCGATCCCAAGAGCGGCTACCTCTGCCTCGAATCGGAAGGTTCGCCGGTCGAGTTCCGGGGGCTGCGGATCCGCGAACTGCCTTAACGGCTTCACCAGCCGAGACGCGGAGAACTTCCAAGGGACGGGCCAGGAGAACGATCCAAGCGATGACCGATCAGCAGGAGAGCGCACGACGCATCGCCCGGCTCGCCAAACTGGCCGTCGCCGTGGTTGCCATGGCGGCGCTGTGGCTCGGAGTGCTCCCCGCTCTGACCCGCACACCGGCGGCGGCCCGCCACATCCGCACCATGCAGGAGGGACGGGTGAATCCCGGAGCGATGTTCTATTCGGAGCTGGAAGGGGCGGGCGCCGTATCCATTCCTCTCGATACGAAGCCGACCCCCTGGAAGCAGGCCGAAGCGCCGGCCGGGTGACCGGCGCTTCGGGCCTCGATCAGAGGGACGCGGGCCATCGAGACTCGGGCGGGCTCAGGCCTCGACGCCGAGGAGCCGGCAGGCATCGTCGTAGCCCGCCGCCCGGAAGCCGTGCTTGTCCTCGCGGTTGTAGCCGTAGGCGCTCGCCGTCACGCGGGTGAGCCCGACCACCTGCCGCCAGCGGAACGCGGGCCGGATCGTCCGGTATTCCTCGCGGACCGTGTGGTAGTACTTCTCGGCATGCAGGCGGCCATCCTCGCTGACGGCGTACTTGAGCATCAGCTCGAACACCGGATCGACGGCGAAGCTCTTCTCTCCGTAGATCTGAATCGCCGCCGTGGCGCGGCCCTGGTCGTTCTGGCGGATCGCGTCCTCCGCGGCGGCCAGGAGTCCCTTCGCGTCGTCGATCTTGAGCAGGGAGCGGTGCTCGTCGGTCGGATAGGGAGGGGTCTGGAACGGAGCGGACTGCACGCCGGCGTGGTACGCGGCGACGATCAGCCCCGTCACGGCATGCCGCGGATCTGCCACGCGGGCCATGTTCCGCCACGCGTTGGTCGCGTCCGACGAGTGGACGCCGGCCGAGTCGCCGTGGGTCCGCCAGTTGTCCGAACCCTGACGCAGCACGTACAGGTTCGAGGCGAGCGAGATCGCTTCGCCGACCACTTCGGGATCGATCCCCTCGGCGAGCGCCGCGGCGGCCGCTTCCGCCGCCCGGTCGCGAGGCCCCTGATAGATCGCGCGGGCGAGTTCGTCGACGGCGGCATCCCCCGGATCGCGCTTGCCGAGCGGCTTGCCGACGAGCTTGTACTGGTCGAGCAGTTTCGGAACGAGCGCCCGGATCGGCGACTCCGGCTGCTTGTGCTCGATCTGCATCCGTTCATGATCGGCGCAGAACCGGACACACTGCCGAAGCAGCGAGTAGGAGTACTCCCGCCCCAGCAGCCCCACGAGTCCGTAAGTCCGGTGCGCGAAGACGAAGCGGTGGACATTGAGGTCGTCCTGAACGGCGGGCTGCAGGGCGTTGAACGCCTCGAGCGGCGAGTCGCCGACCGTCGCCAGCAGCTTCTCGCCCAGTGCCGCATCCGGCTTGCGGCAGGCGTCGCGGATCTGGACTCCGAGATCCCCCGAGGGGGCATGCTCTTCGGCATGCTCGGCCGCGTGGATCGCCGCCAAGGCGGTCACGGAGGCCCCGCCGACCTTCTGGATCTGCTGCGAGTTCCGGTACAGAACCTTGAGGACGGGAAGCGGTCGACGGCCATCGGGGAGCTGGCGGCTCATTTCGAGGGCGGGGAGCATCGCCATGGCGGTGTGGAACCCGACATAGTCGCACCCGCCGAAGGTGACGGCGTTGGCGAGGGCCCCGGCGGCGATGAGCCGCTTGAGGTCGACCTCCCCCTTCAGGACTTTCTCGGCGAGGAGCGGCTGGAGCTTCTCCGCAGGTGTGTTCCGCATCAGTTCGACGAGCCCGGCGTGATCGCCGAGGGGAATCGACTCGGCCCCCTGATCGGCGAACGCGGTCGAGAACCCGAGGTCGGTGGCGAGCGAGGCTCCCAGTCCCGCGGCAAGCATTCCACGGCCAACATCGGAGAGAAACAGGCGGCGGTTGGTCGAAGCCATTGGAATCTCCACGGAGCGAGATGGGGTGTGCGACATCGCCCGGTCCGCCGGGACCGGGCAAATCCAGTTTCTAGAACGGGGGGGCGTTACACGGAAACCCTCGAATGGGTGCAGCGGCCATGGCGCTTGGCGATTCGCTCGCGGGGGCACTGACCGGCTGGTCAATTGCGGGACGAAGAGGCTCGCTGCAACGGTCCGCCGTTAGTATGAATGATTGGGACTCTTTCAGCCGACACGAACGGGAGCCGCCGTGACCGAACGATCGTGCCCCGAACCGGAGCGACTCCGCGAGCTGGCGCTCGGTCGGGGAGATCCTGCCCTGTTCGAGACGACGGCGGAGCACGTCGAAGGGTGCCCGCACTGCCAGGACTGGATCGAGCGGCTCGAGTCCTCGGATGACCCCCTCGTCAGCGAGCTCGGCCGCCTGCGCAGGACGCCCCCTGCGGAACGCCCCCCCAACGAGTCGCTGGCCGAAGAGGTCATTGCCAGCGTCAACCGCTCGAGTCGGGGGGACCAGCGGATTGCTGCGGACGCCGGGCGGGATCTCGCCCGGCGGCTCCTGGCCGGAGTCGTGCGACTCGACCGGTTCGAGCTCCGGTCGGAACTGGGGGTCGGTTCCTTCGGCTATGTCTTTCAGGCCTGGGACCCGCGGCTCGAGCGGATCGTCGCCCTCAAGGTGCAGCGGGCCGGCAGCCTGGCGTCGCCGGAGGAGGTAGAACGGTTTCTGCGCGAGGCCCGCAGCGCCGCACAGCTGAAGCATCCGTCGATCGTGTCGCTCTACGAGACCGGGCAGACTGAGGACAACGTCTGGTTCCTCGTGTGCGAACACATCGATGGCGAGACGCTCGAAGAGCGGCTGAAGCGGGGGGCGTTCCCACCCTCCCAGGCGGCCGCGATCGCGTCCGAGCTGGCGGAGGCCCTGCAGTGCGCTCACGAGCAGGGGGTGGTCCACCGGGATATCAAACCGTCGAACATCCTGCTCGACCGGCGCGAGCGGGCTCACGTCATGGACTTCGGCCTGGCGAAGCGCGACGCCGCGGAGCCGACGATGACTTCCGACGGCCGCGTCCTCGGCACCCCGGCCTACATGTCCCCCGAGCAGGCGGCGGGGGCCTCGCATCAGGTCGATCCCCGCAGCGACCTCTACAGCCTCGGCGTCGTCCTCTACGAGATGCTGACCGGAGAGCGGCCGTTCCACGGCAACCGGCGGCTGCTTCTGCTGCAGGTCCTCGAAGACGACCCGCGCCCCCCGCGGGCGGTCCGCCCGGGGGTGCCGCGGGATCTCGAGGTGATCTGCCTCAAGGCGATGAGCAAGTCCCCGTCGCGGCGGTACGCCTCTGCCCGCGAGATGGGGGAGGACCTGCGGCGGTTCCTCGACGGGCAGCCGATCCTGGCCCGGCCGATGGGGTATGCCGAGCGGGTCCTCCGCTGGTGCCGCCGCTACCCGCTGGCGGTCAGTGTCCTCGCCGCCGTGACGCTCGGTTCGGTCGCGGGGATGTGGTACCTGTCGAGCCTGTCGGAGTTCTTCGTCCGGCAGACGGCGCTCGAGAGCGCCCGCCTCGAGACGAAGATGCTGGATGAGGTCTGGCGGTTCTACAGCGACGAGATTTCCGACCTCGACCCGAAGGTCAGCAACGTCGCGATCACCGAGAACTACAGGCAAGTCCATCCGGCACTCCCTCTCCCGGCGACGTTCGCGATCGACCTGGGGGAGCGGATCAGCCGCCGCAGTCCCGGGATGGAGGTCCGAGTCTACAGCCGGTACCCCTGGCCGACCCGGAAAGACGGGGGACCGCAGAACGACTCCGACCGGGCCGCCCTGGAATGGCTCGATGCGCACGCCCGGCCCGAGGAGGACCCCGCCTCCGAGTATTCCGAGTTCGTCTCGGAGAACGGCCGCCGGAAGCTCCTGTACTACTCGGCCCGGCACATGGAGAAGAGCTGCATCGGCTGCCACAACCACCCCGACAGCCGCAGCCCCAAGAAGGACTGGAACGTCGGGGAGGTCGTCGGAGTGCTCAAGATCGTCCGCCCGCTCGATCGGGAGATCGACAACACCCGCGAAGGATTGCGGGGGGCGTTTCTGATCATGGGCTCGATCTCGCTGTCGCTCCTGATGCTCAGCGCGGGGGTCACCCTCTTCACCCGGCGGAGACGAAGGGAGGTCCCGGAATGAATCCCGATGGATCTCTCGACAGCCGGCTCCGCTCCGGCGGATCGACCTCCCGGAGCCTGTTGGCGGACGCCCGCCTGGCCGTTCCGGAAGCGTGGGAACGCCTCGTCCGGCTGTATGCCCCCCTCGTCTCATGGTGGTGCCGCCGGTGGGGGATCGGCGAGCAGGACGTCGCCGACCTCCTTCAGGAGGTCTTCCTGTCGGTCGCGTCGCGGCTCGACCGATTCCGCAAGGAGCAGCCGCAGGACACCTTCCGGGGCTGGCTGTTCACCATCACGCGGAACAAGGTCCGCGATCATCTGCGCCGCCGGGCGGCTGAACCGGCGGCCCAGGGAGGTCCCGACGGCATTCTCGATCTGCTCGCAAAACTGGAGGCCGATCCGGAGAGCGGTCCCCCCTCCTCCGAAGATGACGGGATCCTGAACGACCTGCTGCGGCGGGCCCTCGATTCGATCCATGGAGAGTTCCACGAACGGACCTGGCAGGCCTTCTGGGGTGTCGTCGTCGAGGGCCGCGCCGCCGCCGACGTCGCGGCGGATCTCGAGATGACCCCCGGCGCGGTCCGGGTCGCCAAGTCGCGGGTGCTCCTGCGACTCCGGCGCGAGCTGGGAGACACCCCGGGGTAAGAGATCGCCTGGCGGAGGTTCGACTCCGGAACCCGAGGTCGGGAGTTCGAATTCGTGATCGTCCGGAGACGTCGTCATTCGTTGTCGTTCTGCCGGCGGACCTTCTCTTCGAACCGCTTTCCCGCTTTCATGGCGGCGGCGGGGTCGGACTCGAGTTCGAAGAAGAGCGTCCTGGCGAGCCGCGCTGCCGCATCGGGCGGAGCGAAGAACCGGCTGGCGAACTGGTCGTTCGATGCCACCCCCATGAACCGGTCCGCCGAGCCCGCTTCCTCGAGCGCGCGGTTGATCATCTGCGTCAGCCGCTCCACGTCGTACCAGTCGCCGAAGTTGCGGAGCCGCCCCCGGTAGACCCGCCCTCCGTGGACGAACTGGAGCGTGTAGTCCGCTTCGAAATCCTCTTCGGACTTCCGATGCCACTCCTCGCGGGCCGCGGTCGGCGTGAACCGGCCCCCGCTGGCGGCGGCAATCTCCATCAGCAACCGGTCGTGCCGGCAGGGGAGCACGTCCGACTCGGCGTCGAAGCCGGCCAGCCGCTTGGCCCCCATCAGCAGCCCGATGAACTGCGAGACGGGAGCGTCGTTCGCGAGCTCCTCGGGGTCGAACTCTTTGAGGCCCAGGTCGATCTCCTCCTGATTGAGAATCCCCGCCTCGCGCACGGCGCGGGCGACACGCTCGAGACCGCTCCCGCCGGTTCCTTTTCCGTCCGCGGCCGGATCTCCACCAGCGGGCGGGGGCTGAAAGCGGGGGACATCTTCGAGATCGAGACCTCCCACCAGGGTGTCGAGAGCCGGCTGGGCCCGCTCGCCGCCGATCGCCTGGATCGCTTCACAGACGAGGACGAGCTCCTTGCGGCTCAGTCTCGAGATATTCTTCCTCAGCTGAGTGACGAGCTCGCCATCCTGCGAGCCGGCCAGTCCGTCCCGCGCCGCCTGGACTGCCGTGAGCCGGCGGCTGGGACTCGTGATCCACTGCATCACGATGTCGCGGCCGGTCTTGGGGGAGAGGCGGATCCACGCCAGGAGCGGATCGCTCGCGTAGAGCCGTTTCTCGTTCGTCGCCAGCTCCTTGATCCAGGGGAGGTCTTCCGCTTCGGCCCCTCGCGAGAGCGCCTCCAGCAGTCCCAGCCGTGTGGCGTTGAATCCCTGCCGGCCGTCGTCCTTCCACCGGGCGAGTCCCTTCCGCAGCTCTTCGATCGCCCGCCGCTTGAGCGGGTGCGCTTCGGCCTTGGCGACGTTCTCGAAGATCGGCAGGCCGGCGGGGGCGTCGCTGGGCGAGGCCTCGGTCGCGCGGACCGCCAGCTCGAACACCCCGTCGGTCACGTCCCCTTTCGAGAGCCAGTAGAGGAGGCGGTCCTGCTCCTCTGGCGGCACCCGGTCCCCCTCGGCCAGCTTGAGCAGGGCTCTGTGGAATCCGGGGACGTTCAGGATGCCGCAGCACTGGATCGCCGATTTGAGGACCTGGGGATGGCGGTCCTCCAGCTGGCTCAACAGGGCGTCTTCCAATCCGGGCTCGGCGAACAGGAACTCGCGGTGTCGCCCCTCCCGTTCCGAGTCGAGGCCCGCCCCGACGTCGATCGTCCCGAGCACCCGGATCCGCTGCGTCTCGTTCCCCGACCGGAGGACCCGCACGATGGCAGGGCGCCCCGCCGGCTCGAGCAGCCGGCAGAGGAGCAGAGCCGCGCCGATCTGCTCGTCGGTGACGGTAGGAGCCGCCGCTTGCCGCTGAAGCGGCGGCAGGATCTCCGCGCGATGCCGCTCCAGGAGCGCGACGTCATCCGAGTCGAGGAACTGCTCCTTGGCGGACGCCTCCAGGATGCGGCGGACCTCCGCTTCCTCCCCTTGCCGGGCGAGAGTGGTCGCCTGGGCCACCTCCTGCGGATCGGTGAGGACGTCGAGCCAGGCCTCCTTCCGCTCTCCGCGAGGTGCCTTCCCGGGACGGGCCGCGGCCGCGGGGCCGGTCCGCTGCGGCGAGATCGCCGGAGCGGGAGCGGCGGGAGGCGGGGTTGCGGGGCGGCCGCACCCGGGGGCGGTGCCGCTGAGCGATCCCAGGACGAGCAGCAGGTGAGCCTTGGAACGACCGGCCATCACGGCTCCGTGGAAGACGATGTCGGCAGACAGCGACCGCGCCCCGCGGTGGACCCCGCTTCTGCCGCCGGCAGCATACCGCCGACGGGGCGCGGACAGAACGTCGCCCGGAGGGTCATGACCTCTCCAGTTCATCGGCCTTCGGCTGCGAGATCGCTCGATGCGGCCAGGTGCGCTGCGCCGCCGAAGATTCCGCTCACTGTCAGGTTTTCCTCCCCGTTCCGGTGTCTCGTGCGGCCTGACAGGTTCTCCGGTCCCCCCCGCCCTGACTGTCGAGCCGGCTTTCCCCTCCCGCGCTTGTCTCCCAAGCCGGAAAGGCCGATCGGTCGTCCGGCTCGTGGCTCTCTGACAATCCCGTCTCTGCCATCACCCCTCGTCGGATGTCCCCCGCTGGCAGGAGGTTTCGGGCATCGCCGCGTCCGCAACTCCGGATCCGTGATGACCGAGAAACTTGCTCACTGTCAGGTTTTCTCCCCCGGGTGGCGGGAACCGGTGCCCACATTGCCAAAGGCAGATGCCACCGAAAAACAGGGTCGCTGTCAGGTTTTCGGGACCGTGTTCGGCGGAAGTCGAATTGTCCGGGGGTGTCTTCGTGATCCTGTTGTCTGTGCGGCCGTCGTTGGGGCATGTCTGCATCCCGATGGAGGAGTGTCGCCTCTCATTCGGAACCCGGTTCCCCCCACCCGCGTAGGGGGCCCCGCGGAGACGCACCCAGGGCCGCGTGGCGCGCGAACCTCTCCCGCCGCGACCGAGTCCGAGGTGGCCGGACGCCGGAAACGGGAGCGAGAGTCCATGAACATCAAACAGTTACGCCCCGGCTCGGAAGAGCGGCTCCGTGCGATTCGGTTGCGGGCGCTCCGGGACGCGCCCGACGCGTTCGGAACGACGTTCGAAGAGGCGATCGCCTGGCCGCCGGAGACCTGGCGGCATCAGCTGGAGCAGTTCGCCACCTTCGTCGCCACGGAGGAGGATTGCGACGTCGGCCTCGTCCGGGGCGCGCGTCACGACGACCTGAGCGACGTCGCCTACCTCCTCTCTCTGTGGGTCGCTCCGGAAGTCCGCCGTAAGAGAATTGCCGGAGCCCTGATCGACGCCGTCGTCGCCTGGGGGGCCGACGCGGGATTCCGCCGTCTGATTCTGGACGTGGCCGAAAGCAACACTGCCGCCAGGACGCTGTATCTCAGGAGTGGCTTCGCCCCGAATGGCACCCGCGGCACGCTCCCCCCGCCGCGCCAGCACATTCGCGAGGTACAACTCGAACGCCGACTGTGAGGAGCCCGTCGACCTGTCGGAGCGGGCCGACGCCCCATGCTTCGTCGCCGTGCCTCATGGTCGGACCATCGTGTCCCTCGGTGGGATTGACCGGGGAAGCGGGCCGATCCACAACACAGTCTCGCGCGTGGTCACTCGAGTGGAGGGAACATGAATCTCTGTCGGACCTGGATCAACGGCACCCTTTGTCTTGCGCTCCTGGGGACCTTCGGACGACCGATCCCTGCCGCGGGGGAGGAAGCTCCCGCGCCGAAGCGGTCTGCCGAGGCGGAACAGCCGGCCGACGCCAAGCTCGGCGAGCCGCTCGCAATCGGCTCCGTCCGCTGCTCGCGGATCCTCTACCTCGGCAACTCGATCACGCTTCACGGCCCCGCGCCGCAGATCGGCTGGACCGGCAACTGGGGGATGGCCGCCACCGCGGAGGCGAACGACTACGTGCACCTCCTGACGCAGCGGATCGCGACGGCGGCCAAAGGGGAGCCGGCGATCCGCGTCCGGAACATTGCCGACTTCGAGAGGAACTACGACCGGTACGACGTGGCGGCCGAGCTCAAGAGCGAGCTCGCCTTCCAGCCGGAGCTCGTCATCGTGGCGATCGGCGAGAACGTCGCGGCGCTCCGGGACGCCGCCGCCCGTGACCGCTTCCGCACTGCTGTCGAGGGACTGCTGAAGACCCTCGACGGCAACGGACATCCTACGATCGTGGTCCGCAGCGGCTTCTGGGCCGATCCCGCCAAGGACGAGGCCCTAGAGGAGGCCGCCCGGGTCGTGGGGGGGACCTTCGTCGACATCCGCACGCTGGGGGCCGATCCGACGATGGCCGCCCGCTCGGAACGGAAGATCGAGCACGAGGGGGTCGCCGGTCATCCCGGCGACAAGGGGATGAAGGCGATTGCCGACGCCCTCTGGAAGGGGCTCGAGAAACGGGCCGCCGAGAAACCGAAGAAGTAGCGCTCACCGCGATGGAACGCTGCAGAGCGCCGTGCTGAGAAGGACTGGCTCCCTCAACAGCTGGCCTCCGGCGAAGGAGGCCCGCAACTGGAGGGAGGCCCCTGAGCCCACGCCAGCGCCCGAACTTCGCGCCGTCCCAAACACCGTCCCTGGGCGTCGCAGCCTCCTTTGCGCAACCCATCGTGCGACGCCGCCCCGGTCCAGCGGAACGCTGGTCAGGTGGGGGATTTGTCGCGACTGATGGGGACGCCGATCATCAGGCCGTTGAAGACGAGTTTGTCGTCGACGAACCCCTGGAACTCGAACTCCGCGCGGAGCCGCGGTTTGATCCGGGTCGCCTTGGCGCACAGGATCAGCCGGCAGGGGGGGAACACCGGCGAGCGGAAGCGGACCTCGTCCATCCCGCCGAAGCCCATGTAGTCCCCCGCTTCCAGCAGGTTGAACTTCTTGCCGTAGAACGCGGCGAGCTGGGCGGCGGCCTCGCACAGGAGGACCCCCGGCATCAGCGGGAAGCCCGGCATGTGCCCCTTGATCCAGAACTCGTCCTGCGAGATGTCCTTGAAGCCGACGATCCCGTGGACCTCATGGTCGACGTGGACGATCCCCGACAGCTGCTCCATCTCATGCCGCTGGGCATTCGTCCGGCGAATGTCGTCCTGCGTGAAGATCGGCTTGTCGTAGTTGAACTTCTTGTAGTCGAAAAATGCTTGAGGCGCCATGACCGATTCCGGTTCGAAGACTGGGCAAGGCGCGATGATAACCGCTTCGTGAGGATCGCTGAATCCCATTGCCGGGGATTCGGCCGGAACGGGCTGGGATTGCCCCGTCCGTTGAGCGGGACCGGCCGCCAGGGAACAATCCGGCTCGTCCCTCCCTGTCGTCCCTCGTGGAATTCCCTCGGAGCCCGCCCCGTGCGACACCGGATCCGTGCGGCCGCCCTGCTCTGCGACGGGGAACGGCTGCTGATGGTCGAACACCGCTCCGGCGTCGACGGGACGCTGTGGTGGATTCCTCCCGGGGGCGGGGTCGAGCCGGGGGACGCATCGGTCTTCGCCTGCGCCGCCCGCGAGGTCCGGGAAGAGACCGGCCTGACGGTCGACTGCTCCCGGATCGCCTACGTCCGGGAGTACCTCGACTCCGCTCGGGGGATCCGGCATCTCGAGCTGTTCGTCGTGGCGACGGCGTGGTCGGGCGAGATCACCCTGGCCCACCTTCCGCCCCCCGGTCCGGGAGACGACATCGTCCTGCGGGCCGCGTGGCTGACCCGCGCGGATCTGAATGACCGCCAGGTCTACCCGGAGCATCTCCGGGACGGTTTCTGGGACGATTTTTCGAAGGGGTTCCCCGAGACCCGCTATCTGGGAGTCGAGCAGGGTTGAACCGGAACGTACGGCATCAGTCGTCGCTGGTTGGTCTGAAGAAGGTACCGAGCGACTCACGGGAGCGGATCCACTCCTCGGGGATCCCCGGCGGGTTGCTCGAGAGCGCGAGAATGCCGCCGACGATCGCGGCGTTGGTGTCGATGTCCCCACCCACCTGCACGACGTTCCAGAGAGCCTCTTCGTACTGACCGGCGAAGGTGGCCGCACACCACAGACAGAACGGGACGGTATCGGGGGCCGTGATCTGCGTCCCGTTTCCGAGCCGCCGCGCGACGTCGTGGTGCCAGGTGTCTCGGGGAATCTCCATGGCCGCTTCGATCCCGTCCCGGACCAGGCCGGGAGGCATCACCTCGAGCACGAAAGGCAACAGCTCCGAGGTGGTGTCACCGAAACTGCGGCGGACACTCCAGGCCGCCGCTGCCGCGACAGCGATCGCCCCGCTGACCCCTTCGGGATGAAGATGCGTCACTTCGGCCGACCGCCGCGCCTCGCTGGCGAGCCGGTCGAGGTCGTCGGCGAAGTAGGCCCCGAGCGGCGCGACCCGCATCGCCGCGCCGTTCCCGAGCGAGCCCCCTTCGAACAGCTCCTCCGAGGCGGTCCGCCAAGGAACTCCGTCGTCGATCCGCCGCAGCAGTTTCATCGCGCCGTTGCCGTAGCCCCGATCGGGCTCTTCGTAGAACCGACGGACGAACGCCTGCGCGAGCTCATCCTGGTCGATCCGGCCGCGCGTGAGGAGCTGCTCCGTCACGCTGATCGCCATGATCGTGTCGTCGGTGTACTTCCAACGGGGGACCGGAAGCTGCCGCGCGGCCCCGGCTCGGCGGAACATCTCCGGCGCAAAGAACTGCTCTCCGAAGGCATCCCCGACGGAAAGCCCTTCCAGCGACAGGAGCGCCAGTCTCGCTCGATCTTCCGGCGTCAGCGTCCGCACCGTGGCCCCCGTCTGGTTCCGGCTCGCGGCCGCGGGCCGCTATCCCTTGAGGTCGTAGCAGAGCAGCTTATCCCCTTCGCGGAGATAGAGCTTGCCGTCGACAATGACCGGGTGCGCCCAGCTCGGGTTCTCGCCGCTGCCGGGGACCTGGAAATGCCCCGTCTCTTCGAACCCCTTGGGATCCGCCTTCACGAGAGTCATCATCCCGTCGCTGTAGCGGACGTAGATGTGGCCGTCGGCGGCGGCGACCGAGGCGGAGTTCTTCCCCGAGCCCCGGCTTTTCCAGAGGATCTTTCCGGTCATCAGGTCGGCACAGAACGGGATCCCCTTGTCGTCCGAGTCGCCGTAGAGCTGGTCCCCCACCAGGACCACTCCGCCATGCTTGTTGGCGAGGTCCGGCTGGACCGGATAGATCTCCTCGACCGAGACCCCGTCCGCGGACGGAACCTGCTTCAGCAGCGCCCCGCCCCGGCCGTAGCCGGCGGTGAAGAACACGAGATCCCCCCGCACGATCGGCGTCGGGATCACGGCGGTCGTCTTATCGATGTCGTACGTCCAGAGCAGCTTGCCGTCGGTCGCGCGGACCCCCATCGCGCCGCTTCCGGTGGTCGTCACGTAGACCCGCGTCCCCCCGATTTCGGACGGGACGATCGAGGCATGCCCCGCTCCCCGATCCCCTTCTCGGGAGGTGGTCCAGAGGGTCTCGCCGGTCAGCTTGTTGAAGGCGACCATCGTGTTCTTTTCCGAACCGGGCGTGCAGACGACTTTCTCGCCGTCGATCAGCGGGGACTCGCTGTAGCCCCAGCTGTCCGCCTTCCTACCGTCGAAGTCTTTGTCAAGATCCTTCCTCCACAGCTCCTTCCCGTCGGTCGTACAACAGACGAGCTTCCCGTACGGCGAGATCACGTAGACCCGGTCCCCGTCGATCGTCGGCGTGCTGCGGGAGCCCTGCCAGTTCGGCTTGCCGTTGTTCCAGGCAGGGCCGGTCTTGCTCTTCCAGAGCGACTTGCCGTCCTTCAGGTCGAAACAGATCAGGTATTCGTCCTTGTCCTCTGCGGTCGACGGCCCGTCCCCCAGCGTGAAGATCTTTCCCTCGGCGATGGCGACGCTGGCATAGCCGCGACCCGCCCCGGCCGTTTCCCACAGGAGCTTCGGTCCGTCCTTCGGCCACGCGTCGAGCAGGCCGGTATCCGGCGACACGGCGGTCCGCTCGGGGCCGCGGAACGTCGGCCAGGAATCGGCAGCGGCCAGAGCCGGGAGGCCGAGCCCCAGGACGCACGAGGAGAACCAGAGGGGGAGGGGGCGGGGGCGAACCATGACACAGCTCCGGGAGGAGAGACGGGTGGGAGGTCAGACCGGTCCGGTCCTGGCGGCGGGAGTTCGGGGAATCGCGGGCAGGGGAGCTGCGACCCTTCAGACCGATCAGCGGCTTGTCATACCACCGGATGCCCCGGATTTTCCAGCCTCCTGTGCCACTCATGAAGCCCGATTCTGTGGATGTCATGAAGAGGCCGCTGCCGGGGAAACGGGTTTCACCTCAGAGAGGGGCCAGCCCCCAAACAGCACCGACCCGGCCCTCTCTCGCGAGCGGACCGGGTCGATGGAAGTTCTGGTTCCCGTGCGACGGGGTTGGGCGATCATGCGACGCACAGGCCCCAGACCATCAGGTTGTATCCGGCGTGGACGGCGATCGAGGGCCACAGCCGCCCCGTCCGCTCCGCCGTCAGGGCGGTGGTCGCCCCGAGGGTCACGAGGGCGACGCTCCCGGCGACCGGATGGAGCGTGGCGAACAGGACCGCCGTCACCCCGACGCTGAGAGCGATCCCCCAGCTCCGCCGCAGGCTCCGGTACAGGAGGCCGCGGAAGACCCACTCCTCGAACAGCGGAGCGGCAATGACGAACAGGACGAACAGGTACCACTTGTCGTAGCTGCCGTGGCGGATCACCTCGTCGCTGACGTGGGCGGGGGTCTGCCAGTGGAGCTCGAAGTGCTTGAGGATCGTCACCACGACGAACCCGACCGCACACGAGAGGGACAATCCCTGCAGCATCGGACGGAGGATCGGGCCGCGGGGATGGTCCCAGCGGATCGACAGCTTGTGCTCATGCAGCCAGACCCAGCAGCCGGCCATGACGAGCGCGGCACTCACGCAGTAGGCGGCCATCGTCGCGGCGGCGGCACTGAGGAACTCCGCCTGCCGGAAGAGTCCGCCGAGCACCCCGATCAGAGTCTGGAAGGCGATCAGGGCCAGGAGGCCGTGCATCGGATAGACCCGGCGGGGAGGGGTTTCGACCGGCTCGCTCAGCCAGGCCAGCTCGACGAGCTGCCGTTCCCGGACCGCGGCATTGAGGATCACCAGCATCGCCAGCACCCCCGCCTGCAGCCACCAGTTCTGGCTGTAGACCGCGATCGCGGCGTCGCTGAGGATCAGGGCGGGGATCCACATCACGCTGCTGCGGAAGCGGACCGTCTGTTCGTTGGTGACGCTCGCCGCCAGGGCCGTGAGGCCGAACATCAGCTCGGTGAGCCACCACATCGAGGCGAGCAGGAACGGAGTCCGGACCAGGATCGCGGTCGTCTCCGAGGGATACCAGGCGATGACCCCGCCGAGGAACGGCAGGCCGAGGAGGACCGCCATGACACCCCAGACCCGGGCCTTGGAACGGATGATGTCCGCCAGCGGCTGCGGCTGGGACTGCAGGAACGTCAGCATCTTGAGTTCGCGGCTGACCGACTGCGTCGCGGCGACCATCAGCATGTAGGCGGCGGCGACGAGGATCGCGACACAGACGTTCGCTCCCCCCTGGGTCGCGAGATCGACCGCCTTCTGGTACCCGCCGACGGTCAGCAGGACTCCGATCGTCAGGGGAGCGGCGAGCATCTGGCCGAGGACTTCGGGCTGCCGACCCATCTGGAGCAGTTCCTTCCAGGCGACGGTCCCGAGTCCGGTCAGCCGGAGCGACGTGCGGGCCGCCGCCGGCTGGTGGACATCCCGGCCCGAATCCTGACAGCAGGCGAGACCGGCCCGAGTCAGGGCCGAGGCCAGGAGCACCGCCAGCGTCGAGAGCACGAGGGCGGTCGCCGGAGCGACGAGCCACCAGGGCTGCGCGGTCAGGTTTTCGAGCGAGACAGCTCCGAGGCCGGCCGAGAACGGGTTCCAGTAGAGGGACGCCGGAACCATCTGGGCCCAGCGGCCGAACATCTCGACCGCCATCTGCGAGTTGCTGCCGGTCATGGCAACGAGGCTCGCCAGGCTGCCGACCGCGGTGGCGACGGCGACGATCGAACCCCGCGTCCGGCGGCCGAGGGTCTGCGTCATGACGATCTCGGCGGCGAGGCGGATCGCCCCGCCGGCGAAGGCGGCCGACAGACCGAGCAGCGCCCCGAGGCCGAGCCCGGCGAGGAACGACGTGCCGCACTGCCACAGGACGATCGCGTAGAACAGGCCGGTCAAGGGAGCCGCGAGGCTGCCGCAGACCGATTCGACGAGCTTGGCGGTGAACAGCACGCTCCGGGAGACCGGGAACTGCCAGAGCCAGACGAGGGCCGGGTCGGCGTTGCCGAGGTTCCGCCCCGAGGCACCAAAGCCGACCGCCACGAGGGCCACGTTAATCAGCAGGAGATACAGGCCGAGCGAGTGGAGCGCCCGTTCCCGTCCGGCCGGCGACAGCCAGGCGAACGTCCCGGACCACTGCGGATCGGCGGGAAGCTCCCGGAATGCCGTCATCCCCTCCTTGTCGAACCGGCTGCGGGCCAGTTCTTTCATGGAGTCGGTGAGCCACGCGGCGGAACTCGAGTAGGCCTCCGCGAGAGTCGAGTTGATCTGATCGTCGCGATCAGGGGACGTCGGAAGGGCCGTGGTCTCGCCCAGCGTCTTGTATTGAGCCGCCGTAAGGGGGAGCGTCTTGGCCGCACGGGACTCGAGCAGCAGGTTCGAGTCGATCAGCACGAACATCGTGTTGACGCTGAGGAGGATCGTCCCCAGGAGCGCCATGATCGGCAGCCACATTCCGAGGGCCCGCCGCAGGAGCGACTGCCGCTGCGAGCGATGGACCGTCGCCGTCCGGGGAGCCGCTTCGGCCGCCGGAGCTGCCGTGGGGGTGGTCGCGGGAGCTGCGGTCCCGTCGGCCGCGGTCTTGGCCGCGGCCCCCTTGCGGGCGGGGAGCTTCATCTGGGCGCTCTGGTTGAGCGTCCGCCGGACGGCCATCCGGCCGAACAGGACCAGCGTCGAGAGGAAGGAGGGAGCGTTCACGACAGGGCTCCTTCCGGCTGGGCGACCTCCGAAGCGGCCTGGTGAGCCGGTTCGGTGAGGCGGAAGAAGAGGGTCTCGAGGCTGGCGTCCGCACCGAAGCGATGCTGGAGGTCCGAGATCGTCCCTTCGGCGGCGAGTTCTCCCCGGTTGATCACGGCGACCCGGCTGCAGAGCCGGCCCGCCTGGTCGAGGAGGTGGGTCGAGAACATCACGGTCCGGCCCGCGGCGGCGATCTCCCGCATCAGCTCGTGCAGCACGAGCGTCCCGTGCGGGTCGAGGCCGTTGGTCGGTTCGTCGAGGAGGACGAGGTCCGGTTCATGCAGCAGGGCGCACATCAGGCCGAGCTTCTTCTTCATCCCCCGCGAGTAGTTCTCGGCGAACTCTTCGAGGGCATCGGCCAGGTGCAGCCGTTCTGCGAACGGGGCGCTCCGCTGTTCGATCGTCTTCCGGTCGAGGCCGTGCATCTCGCCGACGAAGCGGAGGATCTCCCGACCCCGGAGGAAGTCGTAGAAGACCGGTTCGTCCGGCAGGTAGCCGACGAGCTGCTTGACCTTCACGCTCTCCCGGAACGCGTTCAGGCCGCCGACGGTGAGTTCCCCGCTCGTGGCCTGGAGCATCCCCATCAGCAGCTTGATCAGGGTCGTCTTTCCCGCTCCGTTGGGGCCCAGGAGTGCAAAGATCCCCCCGGCGGGGATGTCGAGCGTCAGTCCGCGGACGGCGGTGAATTCGCCGTACTGCTTCGTGACGTTGTGGAACTGAACGATCGATTGCATGCCTCGCCCCTTCTGCAGGTTTCGTCCGGCCCGCGGAAACGTTTTCAGCGGAGCCGACCCCTCATACGAAGCGGGGGCGAGCTGTTACGCCCACTTCACGCAGTTGGCAGGGATCGGAAAGAGGTCGTTGCCTCACAAGGAGATGCGGCGACCGGCCACGCTGAATTGAGAGAGTCAGCGCGGGAAGTGCGTGACAGCGACGAGGATCGTCGCCGCCAGAAACAGGACCTGGATCAGCGTCCGGAGCCCGAGCGCCGGGACGGGGCGGCCATCGATGGTCAACTTGTTCCGGGCCGCGTGAATGTTGGCGGGGAAGACCGCCAGCAGCAGCAAGGTCAGCCCGAGGGCCGCCCAGGGGACGAGAGACGGAATCAGCAGTCCCACGGCACCCGCGATCTCGAGCATCCCGGTCAGGGTCACGAGCCCTTCCGGATTCGGAAACGAGGGAGGGATCATCCGGACGAGGTCGGGCCGCCGCTTCCCCCAGTGCGCGGAGGCGGTCAGGAGAAACAGCGGCACCAGTCCGAACCGGACCGCCTCAGGCCAGGAGCCGAGCGCCGGGACGAATGTCGCGCCCGCCAGCCGGAGGAGCAGGGTGGCGACGAGGAAGACGTAGAACGGAATCATGCGTCCTCCGTCGTGAAGCAGCCAGAGCGGAGTCGACCCGGAGCGCTACGCCGGATCGCCCCCGAGATACGGCTCCGCCTGATCGACCGAGCCCTGGGCGGCCGCGGCCAGCGACTCTTCGACCGTGATCTCCGGCGACGAGGCGTCGGCAATCCGGAGATGGCCGGCGATCCAGAGACTGGCCAGCGTCACCGCGGCGCCGATCAGGCCGACGATCGGGAAGTGCGTGAACTCACCCGTCGCAGATTTTCCGAGAATGAGCCCCGCGACCGAGGCCCCGAGCCCCGAGGCGAGGTGCTGGACGGCCGAGTTCGCCCCGAGAAATCCCCCGCGGCGATGCGGCACGACGCTCGAGGTGATCATCGCCATCGCGGGGACCATTCGGCCGGCGTTGCTCACCATCAGCGCCGCCATGATGACCACCGCGACCGCGACATGGACCGGCGGCAGGTTCGTCACTGCGATCATGACCACCGCGGTGGCGGGGGCGAGGATCCGGTAGACCTTCAATTTCCCCGCCCGGTCCGCCCACTTCCCGGCGAGCGGCGCGGCGAACAGCGTCAGGCCCCCGCCGACGACGTACAGCCACAGGAGCTGGCTCTTCGGCATGTGGACGTTCGAGACGAGATAGGGACTGATGAACGGCAGCACGGCGAAGCTGCCGAACTGGAGCGCGACCGTCAGGGCGAAGGCCCGCAGGTGGTTCGGCTCGCTGAGGGCATTCCACAGCCGGAGGTGCGAGGGTTCGGTCGAGGGGTGTCGCAGGTGGTCATCCAGGACCGGCAGTCCCCGCGCGGCGAGAAACAGCGTCGGCAGCCCCAGGATGGCGAGCGCGATGAACGGGAAGTGCCACCCGTACGTCTGGCCGAGCCAGATCCCGATCGGGACCCCGAAGATCGAGGCGATCGCAAACGACGACATCAGCGCCCCGGTCGCCGCGCCGCGGCGGTGCTCCGGAAAGACGTCGCCGACGATCGTCAGCGCCATCCCCCCCAGCACCCCCCCGAAGGCCCCGGTCAGGAACCGGGCTGCCAGCAGGATCGAGTAGTTCGGCGCGAGGCCGCAGGCGAGCGTTCCCGCCAGGAACCCGACATAAAGCCACAGGAAGGCGGTCCGCCGGGCGAACCGGTCGAACACGATCGTCCCGAGCAGCCCGGCCAGACCCGCCGCAAACGTGTACGACGAGACAATCAGGGAGAACCGCGCGGGGGTGAGCTGCATGGCTTCCCTGAGCTCCGGCTCGAGGGGCATGATCACCATGAAGTCGACGATGCTCGTGAACTGAACCGACGCGAGGACCAGGAGAATCAGCCTCTCACGGATTGGAGGCTGCGACTGGGACGGGGCGGAGTCAGCAGACGCGGGAAGGCTCGGTTCCACAGAAGGCATTTCAGATCCAGAACTCCACGACAATCCTTGTCGAAACGGGAGCCGATTCTAGGCAGGCCCGGTGGGGCCGATGAGGGGCGAGTCTGCAAATTTCCTGTTCAGGAACGCTGTGTCGAGAGATGCCTCGACCCGAGTCTCTGACGCAACTCGTCGCCACGGAACGACATGAACCGGACCGGCTCACCGGATCTTCCGGCAGGACAGCGGTGCGGCGAGGGCGGTTCGGGTATCCTGCCGGAGCGCTCGAGAGCTCTCCCCCACCTCCTCAACAGCCCATGGAGCCGACGCTCCGTTTCCAGCGGGCCGGGGACAGCGCCCCTTCCTCGATCTTCACGGCCCCTGCGGCCAAGGCCTTCCGATGCCGAGACTTCCGGGCACCTGGTTCTTCACCCTGGCCACACTGCTGTGGCTGACGCTGCCGCTCGAGACCCGCGGCGAAGACGCGGTCGATCTCGGGGGTGTCCGGGAGGAACATGTCCTGATTCCGATGCGGGACGGAACCCGGCTCTCGGCCTACCTGTATTTTCCGCAAGGTGAGGGCCCCTGGCCGGTCCTCTATGAGCAGCGGTACGCCGACCTCCGGGGGGCGACGACGCGAAAGGCCAACGCCCGGCTCGCTGCGGCGGGATACGTCGTCTGCGCCGAGAATTTTCGAGGGTCAGGCAAGTCGGAAGGGACCTGGGTCGGCTACCGGGCCCTCGGCTGGGGGGAGCAGCAGGACGGCTATGACAGCGTCGAATGGCTCGCCGCCCAAAAGTGGTCGACGGGGAAGATCGGGACGTTCGGCAGCTCGCAGGCGGGCTTCGCGCAGAACTTTCTGGCGGTCACCCGGCCGCCGCATCTCGTGGCGCAGTACATGATCGACACGGGGCTGAGCCTCTATCACGAGGGGTACCGGATCGGCGGGGCGACCCGTCCCGAACGGTTCAAGGGGATGAAGACCGTCTGCCGCGAGCCGGATCAGCAGCTCGCGCTGATGGAGGAGTGGTTCCGGCATCCGACCTACGACGAGTACTGGCAGCAGGAGGACTGCGCGCGGCACATCGACAGGATGGATGTCCCCTGCTTCACGATCGGGAGCTGGTTCGACTTCATGAACGTCGGCTCGATCGAGAGTTTTCGAGGCCGGCAGCATCGCGGCGGTCCGAACTCCCGCGGCAGGCAGCAGCTCCTGATCGGTCCGTGGCTGCACGGGGGGTATCTCGGCAAGGACACGAACCTCGTCGGCGAGCTCGCCTTCCCCAAGACCGCCAAGTTCGCCGCCGAAGAGCATCTCCTCCGCTGGTTCGACCACTGGCTCAAGGGGAAGGACAACGGCATCGAGCGCGACGCCGCCGTGCGGTACTACGTCATGGGAGCGGCCGGCGAGCCCGATGCCCCCGGCAACGTCTGGCGGGAAACGGCCGACTGGCCGGTCGCCGCTACGGAGACCTCGTACTACCTCCACGAGAAGGGGGCGCTGACCACGGCCGCTCCGGACAAGGAGGAGGGGAGCGTTACCTTCAAGGCGGACCCGCTCCACCCGGCCGAGATCCCCAACAAGCGGGGTTTTCCGGGGGCGGCGGACGCCCGCGGCTTCGAGCAGCAGGGGGAAGTCCGGACGTTCACGTCCCTCCCCCTCGACGCGCCGCTCGAATGGACGGGGCTCGTGAAGGCGGAACTGTTCGTGACCTCGTCGGCGAAGGATACGGACTTCATCGTGCGGGTGAGTGACGTCTACCCGGACGGCCGCTCGATCCTGCTGATCGACTACATCCGCCGGGGCCGGTATCGCGACGGGTATGAGAAAGAGGTCTTCTTCGAGCCAGGCAAGATCGAGAAGGTCGCCTTCGATGTCGGCTGGCTCAGTCAGATCTTCGCCGCCGGACACCAGATCCGGGTGACCGTCGCCAGCACGGGGGCCCCGTTCTACGAACCGAATCCCAACACCGGAGAGCCGCTGACATTCGAGCTTCCGGCGAACCCGGTCGTGGCGCAGAACGCCGTGCTGCTCAACCGGAAGCACGCTTCGCGCGTGTTGGCACCAGTGCGGACGGAAACGGACGGGAAGTAGACGTCGCCAGCTCAGGGGATTGACATGGTGGCCGCTTGGGATGGCGACTGGCAAGAACGCGTCAGAGTAAGGATTCGGAAGCTCGGCTTCGCCGACGCGCTGGCATACTTCAGAGCATTTCCAGACGCGTCATTCGGAGAACTCTTTCGGAAATTGTCAGAAGTGAAGGAGGAGGGGGGCCGCGAGATTGCCTACATCCATCTGCAGTTCGCGCTGTACGAGAGCGCCGATCGGAATCGTTGTTTGAGAGAGGTGATGGCCGACCTGCTGGTCAGGAAGATGCGTCAGCATCTTCGACACGGCTGGAACATCGGAAAGGACTCGCAGCAGCGTCGTGCTGCCGTCGCCGCCGAATGGGAAGTCCCTTTGGACCCCGCCGGTCGATTCGTCGGGCTGGCATCCCAAATCTGGGCGGCAATCAAGCGACTGTCGCCCGCCGATGATTGGGTCCCGTTGGATCAGAATGATCCGATGATCCAATCGGTATTCGACTCCGTCTGGCCGTCAGACTTGGCTCACGGCGCCGAGTGAGCATTCCTCACGGCTGAAGGTGCCGGACCAGAAACTCCATCCGGAGCCGCGAACCGAACGGCGTCTCCGCCGCTCCGTGGCCGGTCCCGACGACCGGCATGAAGTCGAAACTCTTTCCCGCCCGCTGGAGCGCGCCGACCACCTGCGTCGTGCTGGCGGGATCGACGTTCTCGTCGAGCTCGCCGACGATCAGCAGCAGCCGGCCCTGAAGCCGCGCCGCGTCGTCGACGTTCGAGCTCTTCGCGTAGCTCTCGTCGACCGGCCACCCCATCCACTGCTCGTTCCACCAGATCTTGTCCATCCGGTTGTCGTGGCAGCCGCAGTCGGCGACCGCGACGCTGTAGAAGTCGGAGTGATCGAGGAGCGCCCGCATCGCTGTCTGGCCGCCGGCGCTCCCGCCGTAGATCCCGACCCGCTTAAGGTCCATCCAGGGGCGGGTCTCCGCTGCCGCGCGGATCCAGGCGATCCGGTCGGGGAAGCCGGCATCCTTGAGATTCTTCCAGCAGACGTCGTGGAACGTCTTGCCGCGGTGGTTCGTCCCCATCCCGTCGACCTGGACCACGATGAACCCGAGCTCGGCGATCATGTGCTGCCGCAGCAGCGGCCCGAATCCCTTGGGAGCGAACGCCGAGTGCGGACCGGCGTAGACCTCTTCGACGACCGGATAGACCTTGGCAGGATCGAAGTGCGAGGGGCAGATCAGGACGCCGTGGATGTCGGTCTTGCCGTCGCGGCCTTTCGCGACGAACCGCTCCGGCAATGTCCACCCCGCGGTGACCATCGCGGACGCATCCCCCTGCTCCAGCACGCAGACGAGGCTCCCGTCCCGGCTGCGGCGGAGTTCCGTCACCGGCGGCTGGTCGACCCGGGACCAGGTGGCGACGAAGAATTGCCGATCGGGAGAGAACTCGATCCGATGGTCCCCTTCTCCCTGCGTGAGCTGCACAAACCCGGTGCCGTCGAGCTGCACCCGGCAGAGATGCTTGTAGTACGGGTCGTCGGTCGGCCGGACGCCGCTCGCGAGGAACCAGACGGTCCGCTCTTCGGCGTCGACCTGCAGAACCTCCCGGACGACCCATTCGCCACGGGTGACCTGCTGATTCGGCTGGCCATGCCGGGCGTCATACAGCCAGAGGTGGCACCAGCCATCCCGCTCGCTGGTCCAGAGGAGTTCGTCGGTCTTGTCGAGCCAGTGCCGCCAGGTCTTGTTCGTGTAGTCGATGAACGTCGGGCTGGTCTCTTCGACGATCGTCCGGACGGTCCCCGACTTTGCCTCCACGCCGAGGATCCGGTAGAGCTGATGCCCCCGCTGGTTGTAGTTGAAGGAGAACTCGCCGCCGTCCGCGGCCCAGCGGATGTCGAGGTTCCCGTCCGGCTCGAACGGGGTCGGAAACAGATCGGTCGCAACCCGAATCGCCCGGGGCTCCCCTTCGTCGACCCGGAAGATCACCGGAATCGGCCGCGGCAGCGGGTCTCCCGGTTTGACGTAGTCGAGCTCGCGGCGCTTCGGCTCGCGCTGGTCCTTGGGGGAGGACTCCACGATCGTGATCCGGCGGACCGGAACCGGAACCGCACTGACGGCAACACAAGCCTTCGAGTCCGGCGCCCAGCGGACCGGCCCGCGGAACCGGGCCTCCGGTTCGAGGTCGATCGTGGGGCAGGTCTCCTGCCCGGTGGCGACGTTCTTCAGGATAACGCGGCCCTCTTCGATCCGAGCGGACCACAAGCCGTCGGGCGAGATCCCGTCGCGCGCGAGCCCCGGCCGGTTGCCGCTTCGCCCTTCGCGGCCGCGGCGTTCCGCCGCGCCGTCGATGAGGACCCGCAGCCCCCCCGCTTCCGCCTCGATCGAGGCGATCGGATCTCCGCCGGGACGGGCGACGAGCCAGACATGCCCTTCGAACGTGTGCTGCTCCCGTTCTTCTCCCGGCCCAAGGCGGCCGTAGCCGACCCGCTCGCCGGCGAGGTCCATCCAGAACAGTTCCACCTCGCCGTCGAGTTCGTTCCGGAACGTGATCCGGGTCTCCTCGCCGGTCCGGCGGCTGCGCCGCGCCTCGCTCCCGCGAGAGGACGTCCGGACTTCGGCGGCCGCCGGAAGATCGAGCGACTTCGCGTCTGGTGCGGTTTTCCGCGTCCCGGTTTCGGCGTCGATCAGGACGTATTCGAACGACTCCGGTCCGGTCCGGACCCGGTACCAGAGCCGCTTTCCATCCGGGAGCCAGCGGGGCTTCACATCCGCCCGCACGAGCCGGTTCTCGATCCGCTTCGGAAGGGAGAGGGCCGGCTCGAGGTTCGGCTCGGAAGCCCCCAGCGTCAGCAGAAGAGCGACGATTGCGTGCATGACAGGGATCCCTGGGGAGTCTCGACACGGGGGCGGAGGCGGAATCGGACAATCGACGGTTTACCGTCCGTCGAAATGTTTGGCCACAAACTCCCACGCGCTGGCGTCGTGGAACTCGTGTCCGCCGTCGAACACGAGATGCTGGAATCGTCCGGTAAGCCCCAGCTTCTCATAGTAGGCGGCGGACTCCGGCGCCTGCAGGACTCCCGCCTCCCGGTGGTCGACCCCGTCTTTGCTCCCCGCCTGGATCTGCAGCCCCCGCGGGCAGACGAGAGCCGCGAGATTCCCGTCCCGGAACAGCGTGAACCGGTCCGGGAACCGGAAATCGCTCGGAATCGAGAGTTCGTCCCGGGCGTACCGTCCCTCCTGCACACCGTAGTAACAGCTGCAGACCGCGACCCGGATCCGCGGATCGACCGCCGCCGTGACGAGCGTGTAGTACCCGCCGTACGACAGGCCGACCATCCCGACCCGGTCCCGGTCCACCTCGGGACGCTCGAGCAGCCGATCGAGGCTCCGCGTGATCTTGGCGATCTCGACGGCGGTCAGGCTCGTCCCGACCAGCCGCAGCCGCTCGTCGGTCCGGTTGCGGACATCCTGCGGAAACCCCTCCGCCGAGAACAGGTGCTGCGGCGCGAAGATGATGTAACCCCGCTTGACCCCACCCCGGACCATGTCGTGGTAGTTCGCCCCGCCATGAAACAGTGCGACCTCAGGCGATCCACCCCCGCCATGCATCGAGACGACAAGCGGGGCCTTTTCTCCGGCCTTCAAACTCCTGGGGACAATATAGAGCCCTTCGGCATGCACCCCCGGCAGCACGGGAATGCGGGCTCGATAATAAAGGCCGATGCCATCCTCTCCGATTGGTTCAAATGTCGCCTGATCGAGCTTCGCTTCTCCCGGAGGGGGATAACCGATGCTGCGGCAGAAGGCCTCGCGATAAGCCTGAACCGATTCCTCATAAGCCCCCGGTGAGGAATAGTCCGGCTTCAAGAGCTGCTCGAAACGGCTGTGATCCTGTTTGAGCGACACGATATAGCCATCGAGCTCCCGCGCCTGTTCGGTCCGGAGCGGGTTCGAGGCGGCCACCTCCTGTTCGAAGTAGCGGGGGGCGGCCTCCTGGGCCGGCAGCGCCGCAGCGAACGCGAAGAGCCACGATCCAGCGAGCAGCGCACAACGTGTCATGAATCCCTCGCAAGTCGAACCGCAGTGGAAAACCGCATTCCGGCCTTCGCCCGTCCGCCGAAAAGGGGAGTCTGTCGCCGCCCGGCCCGGCGTGCCAGCCCGCCCTCGCCCGCCAGTCCCAGCGAACCTCCGCCGCGGGACAAGGGACCGACTTCCGGGGACATCGCGGTAACACCCTGACCCGCATGCGGTTCCACTGACGCGACTTTCCTGAAGCTGGCCCGGACCTCCGGGTAATCCTGATGCCCCTCACCCGGGTGTTTGTTCGATAATGGAGGGTCAGGCTGGCCAAAGGCTTTGCGGACCACTCTTTTAAGAGCGTTCCATTCCGAAACAGATGTTGCGAATTGCATCACATCCAATATCGCAGTACCTTGCATACTTAAATTTGGGGCGATTGGGAATTTCGCGGCGGTCGTGCGTCCACGGATGACACTCCGAGTTGCTGCCCTGTTTCCTGTCGACGCTGTCCGCTTCCCTTCCAATTTCCCATGTCGACCGAACAGTCCGTTTCCAGGTGGCTGAGCGAACTGCGGGGAGGTCGCGCCGACGCGGTCCAGAGTCTGTGGGACCGTTTCTTTGCCCGGCTGGTGGAGCTCGCCTCCAAGCAGATCCGGGTCGAATCCCGCCCGGTGACCGACGCCGAGGATGTCGCCGCCAGCGTCCTGCAGAGCATCTGGCAGGGGGCCAAGGCGGGACGCTTGCGGGACGTCAAGACCCTCGACGAGATCTGGTGGCTGCTGGTCGCCATGGCCCGCCGGAAGTGCATCGACCACGCCCGCCGGGCGACCGCGGCCAAGCGGGGGGGGCGGATGACCCGGCTCCGCTGGGGAGAGGCGGATTCCGCCCTGTTCGAGGATCTGGTCTCGAAGGAGCCCGATCCTCAGCTGGCAGCCGCGTTCAATGACGAGTATGTTCGGCTGCTCGAGCTGCTCGACGATCCCCGCCAGCAGGAAATTGCGAAGCTGAAGATCGAAGGGTATACGAACCGCGAAATTGGTGAACGACTCAAGCTCTCCGAGCCGACGATCGAACGGAAGCTCCGTCTTGTGCGCGACGTCTGGACCAGCGAGTTGAAACATGCCCCAGTCGAATGACTCTGCTTCGGGCCTGGAAGAATTCTCCTCCCAGAAGGATCTGGACCGGGCCCGCCGGATCGACCGGGTCTGCGACGAATTCGAGGACTCCTGGCGGTCGGGCTCCGAACCGAGGCTCGAGACCTACCTCGAGCCGGGGAGCGAAGCGGACGTCGACCTGTTCTTCGAGCTCGTCCGGATCGACATCGCCTACCGCCAGAAGGCGGGGCAGGATCCCGACCTCAGCCACTACGCCTCGCGGTATCCGCAGTACGAGTCGGCGCTCTCAGATCTCAAGGAGATCGTCGAGAGCTCCCGCTCCGGGCCGAAGGCGCCCAAGAAGCCGACCCATCCCGCGATCGGCGCCCGGTTCCATCTCGTCGCCGAGCTCGGGGCGGGAAGTTTCGCCACGGTCTGGAAGGCGTGGGACAACCGCCTCCATCGCTGGGTGGCGGTCAAGTGCTTCCACGAGAACCTCTCCCGTTCAAGCCGCCCGTCGTTCGAGCGCGAAGCCCGGGCGGTGGCGCTGCTCGACCACCCGAACATCGTGCGGGTGATCGATCTCTCGCCTGCCGACAGCCCCGACTTCATCGTCTTCGAGTACGTCGAGGGGACGAACCTCAAGGAGTTCGCCGACACCCACGAGGGGTCGCGGCTTCCGCCGGAACTCGCCGCCCGGATCGTCCTGGCCCTCGCGCGGGCCCTCGACCACATGCACGAACAGGGGATCGTTCACCGGGACCTCAAGCCGGAGAACGTCCTGGTCGACAAGTACGGGATTCCCAAGATCGTCGACTTCGGCCTCGCCCGGCATCCCGACGTCCTGTCGACGATCTCCCGCGACCGGTCGATCCTGGGGACGGTCCCTTATATGAGCCCCGAGCAGTGCCGCGGCGAGCCGCTGACGGCCGCCAGCGACATCTACGCGCTGGGCGTCATCCTCTACGAAATGCTGGCGGGAACCCGCCCGTTCCAGGGGACGCGCGACGAGCTCCTGCAGCGGATCCAGCATGCCCCCGTGAAGCGTCTGCGGACGGTGGTCGACATCCCCGCCTCGGTCGACGCGATCTGCCGCCGGGCGATGGACCGGCAGCCGAACCACCGCTATCCCTCCGCCGCCCGGATGGCGGAAGACCTCGAAGACTACCGCGAAGGGAAGGCGGACTCGATCCGCAAGGTCATCGCCCGCACGGCCCGCGATGTCCGGCCCATCGTCCGACGGACTCTGTTGGCCTTTACGGGGGCCGCGGCTCTCGCGGCGGTCATCACCTGGCAACGGGGTCCGACCGTCCCTGAAGGGATGCGGGCCGTCGAGATCGACACGGTCCCGCCTGGGGCCAAGGTGTCGTTCGTTCCGCTGAATCGCGCCAGCGGGATGCCGGAGCCCCGGATGATCGTTCACGCGGAGCAGGTGACACCGGTTTCCGTGCATCTGCCACCGGGAGACTACCTGGTCGTCGCCCGCCTCGAGGATGGCAGCGGCCGGTTCCATGAGGTCTATCGGCACGTTCCGGATGACGTTCGCGCCGTTCCGTTTGCCTGGAATCACCAGCGCTGGGAGGTCGGCAGCTATGGAAGCGTGGTTCTGCCGGAGATCTGGATTCCTTCCGCCGCAGTGACCAAGTCGATGGTTGAAGTCGACGGAACCGAGGCGTTCGCGATCAGCCGGGGCGAGTCGAAGTGGGCGGGCATGGCAATCCCGACGTTCTATGTCGATCCGTACGAACGGACTGTGGGCGCCTACAAGGAGGCCCAGGGGAAGAATGTCGGGGCGGACGTCCGAACGCGACTCTCCCGGCCGGACGACTATGCCGTCAACATTTCCTACGAAGAGGCCGTAACCCGCGCCGAGCTGGCAGGCAAACGCCTGATCCTCGACGCGGAGTACCAGTTCCTCGCTACAGCCCGGGGGACAAGTCGTTTCCCGTGGGGGGATTCTGTCCCGAAGGACGTGGCCCTTCCGCCCCAGTACGGCCCGGTCGGCTTTCCGGAGTTTGACCGGGTCGACACCGGTCATGGATTTGTTTACGGGCTCTGCTCGAACCTTGCGGAGTGGACTGACTCGGGGATTCCCGCATTGATGCCGGGAGAAGTGATTCGCCGGTGCACAGTCCGCGGCGGCCCGGTGGACGCCGGGGCACAGGCAACGTGGCAGGCAGCGGAGCACGATCCTCGGGTCAGGAGATTGGCCAGGCAGTACGACGTCCAGGATGGGATCGGGTACCGCACAGCGCGGAGCGCCCGGCCCCGGCTGACGCCGGAGGACTTCATCCAGCCCAGTCCGCCGCCGCAAAGCCTTGAAGCCACAGCAACGGTGTCTCGAGATGAGAGTGATCCGAGCGTCGGCGGATCGAAACTCGACTGATCCAGACTCCGATGAAGGCCGGCAGCGGCTGGAGCGAGAGCTTCGCAGTGTGTCATCCCCGCGTCAGCGGAGCTGCACCACGTACACATTCCCTTCGCACTCCACGTGGTACGTGTAGGGATTGCGCTTCCGGACCACCTTGGCGGGGGTCGCTTCGGCCGGAGTCTCCTGCGCTTCGAATCCGAACTGTGCCACCTTGGAGACTCCGTCTCCCCCCAGTGCCGCAGCATTGAGGAGGTAGGTGTAGCAGTACGCGGTCTTCTCGGCCGTGGCCGGGTTGCTGTCGTGGTCGAAGCGGACCGCCATCCGGGAAATCTGCGTCGCGAACCGCCGCGCGGGTCCTCGCGGCATCTCGAACTGATCAGTCTTCGGAGCCCATCCCTGCGCTAGCACTCGGACATGTGCCCCCCCGGATTTCGCGTCGGTGCCAGCGACAAGCGCCTGCTGCGCGGGGATGCAGGCTCCCGAGCCGCAATACGCCGGCCAGTCGTAGTCACCCACTACGTAAAGAGTTTCCGGCTCATCGCCGCATTCGGCTTGATACTCGGCGTAGTAAACCTTCATCCCCTCCCAGTCCTGGATCTCCCAGATCGGGCAGACGGTCGGTTCCGAGAAGGCCTTACCGCCGATCAGCGCAAAGAGGGCAGAAACGAAAATCGAGAAACGGAACAGGCGCATAATAACCTCACAGGAATGAAACAGCCGTCCCCGGACTGATGGGGTTCAGCGTCTGGCCAGCAATCGAGCGCGAGCAACAGCGAAATGCGCGTTGGCTTCACCAAGCGCGAAATCGCTCCACATCTGCGCGAAAGCGCACCGGTCCCCCAGAGAGACGGGCGCATCGCGACCCAGCGTGATTCAGGAAACCGGAACGGACGGACCGCCCAGGGGCCTCGTCCCGTTCAGAGTGACATCGCGACGGAGAACGTTACGGCTGAAAACCGGGACGCTGGTCATCCCGCGCCCCAAAGCTCTGGAACACGTCGCGGCTGATATTGTCGATCACAAAGTGAACGGATCCGTCGGCGAAGAGGGCCACGATGCCCCCGTCATGCGCCGAGCTCAACGGATTGTTCGGACCCAGCGAACGGTAGACACCGGCACATTCGTAGGTCTTCCAGTTCGGTGGATAGCGAAGTGTCGTGATGTTGAACGGGGCCGCGGGATTCGTTGTGGCCGCATCGTAGAGCGGCGGAATCCCCGTCGCGCTCGTTCCCGCATACCAGCTGAGGCCGATCGCTCCGTCGATCCGCTGAGCCGCGCCGAACTTGTCCCACATGAACTGCGAGGACTCTCCCACGATCATCGTGGTCGAGCTCCCGTCGGTGATGTCCCTGAGGCTCGCCGCTCCGTTGGGAAACAGTAGACCGTCGGCCGACAGCTCCCCGAAGATCGGGACCGAAGCGCAGCACTTGGTGATCCGGCGTGCCGGAAGTCCATCCGCGTCGCTCGCTCCCGCGATCCCGACGTAGGACGGCATGAAGTGCTCGTAGTTTCCGATCTTCCTCGTGTCGGGAAGGGGACTCGACGGACAGCGGAGAACCGGAAACTTGATGTTGTGGAAGACCCAGGTGTTGGAGGAACCGAACGGGGCCGGCAGTCCGGCCGTGCCGTTGCCGGACTTCTCCATGTCGAACTGCAGGTAGGCCGTCATCTGATCGATGTACGGCAGGAGCCCCACGATCCAGGAAGGACCGAATCCGCGCTGGGCGCGGGCCCCGATCGGAAAGCTGCCGTACACCTCGTGATAGTTGTGCAGCCCGATCCCGACCTGCTTGAGGTTGTTGCTGCACTGCGTCCGCCGCGCCGCCTCCCGCGCCCGCTGAACCGCCGGCAGGAGGAGCGAGACGAGCATCCCGATGATCGCCATGCAGACGAGGAGCTCGATCAGCGTGAACCCGGGCACGGGCCTCCGGGCAGACCCCGAGCCGCACTCTGAGGCGGAGCGGAAGGACACCCGTTGAAGGCTCGTGAATCTCAAATCGGCCAGCCGCAAAACTCGTTCGGAACAGCAGCGCCGCAGTCTCGCCGATCCCCCGGGCCGAGTCGAGTGCGAACGGAAACCGTTCCGCCTCTCCCGGTGGCTGTGCAGATCGCGATCGAAGGGGGAAGGGCATCGGAGGGGCGGCTGGTCGTGACGGAGGACTTCGAGGTTGCTGGGGGCGTCGAAATTCAAACCGCAGAAGTGACTTGCGGTCCATCAAGGAAAAACGGGGAATTTGCGGTGTTTCGGGAAGCCCCCCTTCCGGATTTTCCGGCGCAGCCGCATCCGCCAAGGCGCGCGTGAGAGGAGAGAGCGCATCGCGCCCGTCGCAGCAGAAGACAGTTTGTCTTTTTCGCCGAGGGAGGTGCTAAGCCAGGATCTCGCGGACGACGCGCCCGTCGACGTCGGTCAGCCGGTAGTCCCGTCCGGCATGGCGGTAGGTCAGCCGCTCGTGATTGAGCCCCAGGAGATGCAGGATCGTGGCGTGGAAGTCATGGACGTGGACCTTGTCCTCGCCGACCGCGACGCCGTAGTCGTCCGACTTCCCATAGACCATTCCTCCTTTGACACCCCCGCCCGCCAGCCAGGAGGAGAAGACCTGGTGGTGGTGCTCGCGCCCCTTGGCCTCGGCGCTGACGTTGTAGGGGGTCCGGCCGAACTCGGTCGTCCAGACCACGAGGGTCGAATCGAGAAGCCCCTGCCGCTTGAGGTCGCGGATCAGGCCAGCAATCGGCTGGTCGATCGCCTGGGCCAGGGGGCCGTGAGCCGCCATGTCGCCATGCGAGTCCCAGTTGGCTGCGGAACCGGAGCCGGTGTCGATCAGCTCGATGAATCGGACTCCCCGTTCGACGAGCCGCCGCGCGACGAGGCACTGCCAGCCGAACCCGGCGGTCGCCCCGCGCGAGAGGCCGTACATCGCGAGGGTTTCGTCGGTCTCCTGGCCGATGTTGAACGCCTCAGGGGCCTCGCGCTGCATCCCGAACGCCGTCTCGAACGACCGGATCCGCGCGTCGAGCGCGAGGTCCGCCTTCCGCTCGGCCTGGTGCTTGCGGTTCATCTGGGCGAGGAGATCGAGCTCCATCCGCTGGAGGTCTTCGGACGACGCCGCGCGGACGAGATTCGGCAGCGGCTCGGTCCCCGGCAGGACGTGCGTCCCCTGGTGACAGCCGGGAAGGAAGTCGCTCCCCCAGACCTGCGCGCCGGCGTACGGGGCAGCGGGTGCGAGGACCATGAACGAGGGAAGATTGCGGTTCTCGGTTCCGAGGCCGTAGCTGACCCACGCGCCGATGCTCGGCCGGGCGAAGTTGAACGACCCGGTGTGCATCCCCATCGTGGCCTTGTCGTGGCCCGTGTGATCCCCCGAGACCGAGTTCAGGACGCAGATGTCGTCGATGACGCCGCCGACGTGCGGGAAGAGATCGCTGACCGGAACGCCGCTTTCACCTCGCGGTCGGAACTCCCAGTTGGGCCGCTTGAGGAACCGCGGGAATTCCCCTTTCTTCCCCTGCCAGTTGTCGACGGTGATTGTCTTGCCGTGGTCGGCGAACAGCTTCGGCTTGTAATCGAAGGAGTCGACGTGCGAGGCCCCGCCGGTCGAGAACAGAAAGATGACATTCTGAGCCCGGCCCGGGAAATGGGAGGCCTTGGGGGCGAGCGGATCGCTGGAGACGCTGGTGTTGGCGAGTCCCGTCTCGGCGCAAAGCCCGGCGAGCGCGATCGCTCCGAAGCCTCCGGCGGCGCGGTGCAGCATCTGGCGGCGGGAGAGAGTCATGGCAGGGCCTTTCGGACGGCTACTCGACGAACAGGAACTCGTTGCTGGTCAGGAGGACGCGGGCGAAGGCGGACCACGCCTGCTCCGCCTGCTGATCGGCGGGGACGTTGTTCCGGACTGCCTGCTCCCGGTACCGCTCGACGAACTTCAGGAACTCCGCCACCTCTTCCCCGGTCGCGCTCCGGCCGAGAGTCGCCTCCACGGCGAACCGGACCCGGTCGCTGTCGGGCTCCATCCGCGCAAGGAGCCGACGGGCGAAGGCTCGCGACTGCTCGTGGACGAACGGCGAGTTCATCAGGTAGAGGGCCTGCGTCGGGGTCGTGGTCAGGAACCGGTCGGCGGTGCTGACATTCGGGTCCGCTCCGTCGAACAGGGAGAGGAACGGATGCTTCACCGACCGCTGCACCATCAGGTAGACGCTCCGGTGCTTCGAGTCGTAGTTCGCCTTGAACGGGTAGTGAATCGTGTAGGTCCACTGGTCGAGCGGCGGGAACGGGTGCCCGGCGGGGGTCGTCCGGTCGAGTTCGCCGCTGACCGCCAGGATCGAGTCCCGGATCGCTTCTGCCTCGAGCGGCCGGCGGGCGTACCGCCAGAGCCACTTGTTCTCCGAGTCGGTCTCGAGGTTCCGCGGATCGTCGCTGCTGGCGAGCCGGTAGGCCCGCGTGGCAAGGATCGCCCGGTGGAGCGACTTGATCGACCACCCTCCCCGGATGAAGGCGCTCGTCAGGTGGTCGAGCAGCTCGGGGTGCGTCGGCTGGTCGCCGCGGGTCCCGAAGTCACTCGATGACGGGACGAGCCCCGCGCCGAAGTGGTACTGCCAGACGCGGTTCACGATGACCCGCGCGGTGAGCGGATTCGAGGGACGGGTCAGCCACTCGGCCAGCTCCAGCCGTCCGCTCCCCGGCCCAGCGGGGACCGGTTCGGCCCCGAGGATGTCGAGGTTCCGCCGGGGGACCTCGTCGCCGAGTCGGTCGGGTTCGCCCCGCTTCTGGATCCGGGCGTTGGCAGGAGTCCCTTCGGCGACCGCGTAGGCGACCTCGTACAGCGACTTCGCCGCAAGCTGGTCCCGCTCGGCCTTGAGACGGGTGATCGAATCCTGCGTCTCCTTGAGCCGAGCCAGCTGCTCGGGTGTCTGGGTCTGGTCCGCGCTCGGGACCGCGAAGGGGGCGTTCTGGATGCCGAGGTTGTCGAGGTCGCGGGTCGGGGGCGTGCCGGCGGCCTTGCCGATCCCGTCCGAGACGAAGGTGTTGAAGATCCCGTCCCAGTTCGGGGCGAGTTTGCGGTCCTGAAACGCGATCGGCGTGGCGTCGCCGTGCCTGAGCAGCGTCCCGGAGTAGGTCTTCGCAGCGAGGTCGAACGTGATCGCGAGGTTGTACCACGCTCCGGTCTCCAGCCGGGCGAGCGACTCCCATTCGGCCCCGTTCCGGAGATGGAACTCGCTCGAGCTGACGCTCGCTTCGAAGGCGAGCGACACGATCGCCCCGTGCCCGGCGTAGAAGCGGTACGCCGCTTCCCCTTCGACCTTGTCGACGTTCCGGAAGTCGAGATTGAAGTAGAGCTTCGGCGAGGTCGCGGCGGTGTGGTTCGAGAACTCGCGGCGGACCCCTTCGTGCGGCGTCGTGTTCCGGACCCGCACACCGCGCGTTCCTGCCGGATGGACGTTCACAAACGGGCTCTGGGCCTCCGCGAGAACCTGGTTCGGCCCGGCGGTGAACCAGGGGGATCCCGGGGGTTTTCCAGGCTCCTGCTGTTCGACGCCGTAGTCCGCTCCGCCGCCGATGCGGGTCGAGTCGAGCGTCGCATGGACCTGATCAAGCCGGAGCAGTTCGGCCTCGAGTCGGTTCAACTCCGTGGTCCGCTGCTGTTCGAGTCCCTCCGCCTGGGCGGGGGGAATCAGCGGGACGAAGTGCCGGGGCCGCTTCAGCTCTTCGCCGCCGGGGAACGCGAACCGGCTGCTCGCGAAGATCCCGTAGAGCGAGTAGTAGTCGGCCGCCGAGACCGGGTCGTACTTGTGATCGTGGCAGCGGGCGCAGCCGAGCGAGAGCCCCAGGAGCGAGCGGCCGACGGTGTCGATCGTGTCCGAGATGTCGAGGTGAACGAACTCGGTGTTGTCGTTGTAGCCGAACCGTTTTCCGATCGCCAAATAGCCGGTCGCGATGACCCGCTCGGCATACTGCTCGGGGGACTGCGTTCCGCTCTCGAGCGCCTGGCGGGCGATGATGTCCCCCGCGAGCTGCTCCCGAACGAACTCGTCGAACGGTTTGTCGGCGTTGAACGCCTGGATGACGTAGTTGCGATACCGGAACGCCTCGCGGACCGGGTAGTCCGCTCCGTCTCCCGCGGTGTCCGCATAGCGGACGACGTCGAGCCAGTGCCGCCCCCACCGTTCGCCATAGTGCGACGAAGAGAGCAGGCGTTCGACGACACGGGACCACGCCTCCGCGGAATCATCCGCGAGGAACGCCTGGATCTCTTCGGGCGTCGGCGGAAGCCCGATCAGGTCGTAGGTGACCCGCCGCAACAGCGTCCGCTTGTCGGTGAGGCCCGCGGGAGTGACCCCGTGCTCGAGATGGGCCGCGTGGAGGAAGCGGTCGATCTCGGTCTGGTTCCACTCGGGGGCCGCGGCGGTCGGCGGTTCGCTCGGCTGCAGCGGCTTGAGGGACCAGAGGTCCTTTGCGGCGGTCTGCGGGGTTGCGGGTGTGAGCGTTTCGGTCGGCCAGGGGGCGCCGAGCTCGACCCACTTGGCGAGGGCCGCAATCTCGTGCTCCTTGAGTTTTCGCTCGGGGGGCATCGCCGAGGCGTCGCCGGTGTGGCGGACGGCGGCGATCAGGATGCTCTCGTCCGGCTTTCCGGGAACGATCGCCGCGCCACTGTCTCCCCCCTTGAGGACCGCATCACGCGACGTCAGCGCGAGGCTGGCATGCTGTTTCTTCGCGCCGTGGCACTCCTGGCAGTTCTGCACGAGGACCGGCCGGACCTCCCGCTCGAAGAAGGCGAGGTCATCCGGTTTCGCATCCGCCCCGCGCGCGATCCCGCCGTCGAAGGGCACGGCACCGAACAGAGCTAGGAGGAGAAGAGGGCGAATCGTCATGCAGGGCCTCGAGAGAGGAGGCGGCGTCAGCCTCGAAGCCGGGAGGCCGCGAGGCTGCCAGAGGTCAGGCGGGGTGAGCCGATCGGGCGACCGGCTCACGACAACGTGCGGGCGGGAGGAGGCAGGTGAGACGGTCGGACAACGGCTGCGGGGGGAGTTCCATGATCATCGGACCACCTCGCGGGGCCGGGGCTACGGTGCCGATTTCAGCGGGAAGTCCTGGGTGTTGGTATCGGCGACGATGTCGGCCACGAGTTTCGACTCGGCATTGTACTGTTTGGGGATGTACATCTTCACCGAGGTAACCTCCCCGCCGGCCGAAGGGCCTACGGTCGCCCCGGCGGCCCCCTTGATCACGGTGGTCCCGGTGGTCCGACTGGCGCGGATCTCGACCCGGTACTTTCCGGGGACGGGCCCCGCATCCTTCGGGATCTCGTAAGCCCCGTTCCGGATCGTTCCACCGCTGGCGGGGCCTTTCGTGCCGGTCGCCGGCAGAAAGACGATCGAACCGTCCTCCACGGGCGCGCCGTCGAATGTGACGTTCCCTTTCACAGTCGCTCGCGGAGGACCGCTCGCTCCGCCGCCGCAGCCGAACAGGGCCGTCAGCAGGAGGAGCGCGGCGGTCGGAAATCGGACCGGGGCCGGGATCCGGCGGCGGCAGGAGATGGGCATGGTGGTTGGCGGATGAGCGCCGCCCGCAGTCCGGGCGGCGCGAGGGGAAGAGATGGGACGGCCCGCAGGCTAGAACTCGCCGAGCGGGCGGCGATCGTTGAGCGTGCTGAGGTCCTGCCACGTCTGGAGGTTGACGAAGTTCGTGATGAACCGGACCGAGCCGTCGGCGAGAGCGGAGTGGACCCCGCCGGCGTGGAGGCTCCGGGCAGACTGCAGCAGGTTCCGGTCGTTGTACGCGCCGTAGGTCCCGATGCAGGGAGGGAAGGCAGTCGGGGCGCACCAGGCGCCCCGGAGCTGGTCGGGAACGGACGTGTTCGGCGTGTAGTTGTGATGCGAGAAGGGGCCTTCCGGATAGAACATCACTCCGCGGGAGTCGATGTTGCTGTCGTGCAGCACCTGCAGCTCGTCGAGAATGGCGGTGTTGCTCATCCCGTCGATGAAGTCCGCGGCCGAGATCCGGGAGTTGCCGTCGAACGCGCCGGTCCCGCCCCGGGGATTCGTCACGACAGCGACGCCGGCCGGCGAATTGAGAGGACCGATGCCGTTGCAGGCGGCATAGTTGCCGCGGGCGTAGACACCCCCGAGGACGTTCGGCCCCTGCGGGTTGGAGGGGCAGGTCATCATCGGAATCGTCTTGCTGGCGATGTCGTAGTTCGGCGACGTTGGTCCGCCGATGCAGCCCCAGCACTCGGCGAAGTTCGCCTTGTTGAAGGCGTTGATCTGGTCGATGTAGGGGAACAGGAACACGACCCAGGTCGCCTCATTCCGCATGGCAGGCGCGGTCTGAACGTATCCTGGCGGAAAGACATTGAGCGCCTCGTGATAGTTGTGCATCGCGAGCGCGAGCTGCTTGAGGTTGTTCCGGCAGTTCGATTGCCGGGCCGCTTCGCGGGCCTGCTGCACCGCGGGGAGCAGGATCGCCACCAGGACCGCGATGATCGCGATCACCACCAGCAGCTCGATCAGCGTAAACCCTCTGTGGAAGCCCACCGTACGACGAGACATGACAACCTCCGGACGGGAGAATGAAGAGCCGTTGAACTCAGGCAGACGAACAGAACGAAAACAGTCGAAAGGGGAGCATCGCGGCGCGCAGCATCCCCCCGGGCCTTGCCTCGATGCGGTCGAGACAGCCGATGATGGATGAAGATCCGGTCCAGATCGGGGCCTGCGCCACCCCACGGGACAGCCGGCCGGCTGTTGCCGCCGCTTCCCGTCCACGAGCCTCATGCCACACAGTCTTGCGAGCCCTGCACGTCCGGTGCCGGACTTCGCCTGACGCGCGCCGGCCAAGCCGGCGCCGCAGGCTCAATCAATCTTCTCCTTGAGAACGCGAACCGCCTCTTCGACGGTCCCTTCGCGGAACGTCCGGACGAGCGTCGCGTGCTCTTCGTAGATGTCCATCGGATTCGAACACCGCCGCTGAGCGCGGCGGAAGTGCGACCGGATCCGGCCGACGAGGGTTTCCCAGATCGAGATCAGGTCGGGCTGCCCCGCCCGGTCGAGCAGGAACCGGTGAAAGGCGATGTCGAGCTCGGCGAGCGCGTGGTAATCCGCCTTCTCGCAAGCGGGGCGCATCTTCTCGACGATCTCGTCCCACCCTCGAAAATCCTCTTCGGTCAGCTCGTCGAAGATCAGCTGCAGGGCGTGGGCCTCGATCGTGCGGCGGATCGGCACGATCAGGCGGCGGATCGTCTTGGGAGCCTCCGGGGCCACAATCGCTCCACAGTTCGGACGAGTCTGCAGGAGCCCCTGTTGAGTCAACCGCTGCACCGCCTCGCGGACGAGCCCCCGTCCGACGCCGAAGCGGGTCGCCAGCTCCGCCTCCGTCAGCCGCAGCCCTTCCGGCATGCGGCCGGAGAGGATGTCGCGGCGGAGCTCTTGGACGATTTCACTGGACCCCGAAGTCGGGACCTCGGGAACCGGCGGACGATTGCGGCCAGCCATGGAGACTCACCTGACGGGAAGTTTCGAGCAGACGAGCGCAATGAACAGAAACGATTCGCGGAAAGCGAGCGAGACGGCCGGCCAGCGCGAGGTTTCTGAGGAATGGTGAAACGGACGATCGCGAACGCGACGGCCTCGTTGTACACAATGGATTTTGGATTGTCTACAATCTTGTTGGCGGAATTCCGACTTCATCGTGGACAAAGCTCGTCGGATTGTCTACAAAGTGGACAGACTGGACCTCGGCGCAGCGCGGGTCCTACGATGCTGATCGGCCCCCAGTTCCGGCCTTGTCTCGCGAGCGGTTGATGCCAGTGGCTTCCCGATCTCTCGGTCCGCTGAAATCCTTGCCGCTCCCGCTGTTGCTTCTCTCTGCCCTCCTGCTGGTTTCGCGATCCGTTGCGGCCGCCAGTGAAGGGGAAGCCTTCTTCGAAAAAGAGGTCCGGCCTCTGTTGGCCGAGCACTGCGGCAAGTGCCACGGAGCGACGAAACAGTGGGGCGAACTGCGGCTCGATTCCGCGGAGGCGCTGAAGAAGGGGGGCGAGAATGGTCCCGTTATTGTTCCCGGGAAACCCGATGAAAGCCGGCTGATCGAAGCGGTTAGGTACAAGGGTGAGACGCAGATGCCCCCCGACGGGCCGCTCAGCGCGGCTCAGGTGGCGGTTCTTGAAAAATGGGTTCAGCTCGGTGCCCCGTGGCCGGCGACTGCGGTTCCGGCGGATCTGGAGCGGCGGAAGAAGCACCAGTTGCACTGGGCATTCCAGTCGGTGGCAAATCCCGCCCCGCCGGCGGTCTCCGATCCGGACTGGTGCGCGACGCCGGTGGATGCCTTCATTCGTGACCGGCTCGACCGGGCCGGGTTGCCCCCCTCTGCCGCGGCGGACCGACGGACGCTGATTCGTCGGGTCACCTATGACCTGACCGGACTCCCGCCGACGCCGGAGCAGGTGGAGGCGTTCGTCGCCGATGCCGATCCGGAGGCCTACCGTAAACTCGTCGAGCGGCTGCTCGAGTCTCCTCAATATGGAGAGCAGTGGGCCCGGCACTGGCTCGACGTCGCCCGCTACTCGGACACCAAGGGGTACATCTACGCCCGTGAGGAACGGGTTCGGGTTCACGCCTGGGCCTACCGTGACTGGGTGGTCGGGGCCATCAATCGCGACCTCCCGTACGACCAGTTCCTGCTGCTGCAGCTCGCCGCCGATCAGGCGGCCCCGGCCGATCCCTCCTCCTGGGCCGCGATGGGTTTTCTCACACTCGGCCGGCGGTTCCTCGGGGTGACGCACGACATCATCGACGACCGGATCGACGTCGTGACCCGCGGCACGATGGGGATGACCGTCGCCTGCGCCCGCTGCCACGACCACAAGTACGACCCGATCCCGACCGCTGACTACTATTCGCTCTACGGCGTCTTCCTGAACTCGACCGAACAGCTCGCCGCGATCGCGGAGCCCGTGGCCAAAGATGAGGCCTACGCTGCCTTCGAAAAGGAGCTGCAGGTGCGTCGCAAGACCCTGCAGGAGACCACCGCCACCCGTCGCAAGGAAGCGGCCGACCGGGTCCGGGGGCGGGTCACGGACTACCTCGTCGCCCAGACCGAGCTCTCGAAGTATCCCGAAGAGGGGTTCGACCAGATCCTCGCCCCGACCGACGTCATCCCGACCTTCGTCCGCCGCTGGGAAGCCTACCTGGCGATGCCCGCACGGAAGAACGATCCGATCTTCGGGCTCTGGCGGCAGCTGGCCGACCTCAAGCCCGAGGAGTTCGCGGCGAAAGCCCCCGAGATCCTCCAGGCTCAGGCCAGTTCGGCTGGCAGTGCCGTGCATCCCCGGATTCTCGCCGCCCTGACTCCGCCCCCCGCCACGATGCGGGAGGTCGCCGAACGTTACGGACAGGTCTTCGCCGCAGTCGAGAAGGAATGGAAAGCGGTCTGCGATGCGGCCGCCAAAGGGATGGTCCCGGAGCCCGCGGGACTCGTCGATCCGGTCGCCGAAGAACTGCGGCAGGTGCTCTACGGCCCCGCCTCTCCGTGCCTCGTCCCCGACGAAGGGGTCGTCTCGACGGAAAACTACTTCGACAGCGGGGTCTGCACGGAGCTCTGGAAGCTGCAGGGAGAAGTCGACCGCTGGCTGATCAATTCCCCCCTCGCACCGGCGCATGCGACCCGGCTCGTCGACCGGTCGCTGATGCGGCCGACACGGATCTTCCGCCGGGGGAACCCCAAGACCCGCGGCGACGAAGTCGAGCGGCACTTCCTGTCGGTCGTCGCCGGTCCGACTCCCACGACGTTCCAGCAGGGGAGTGGACGGCTCGAACTCGCGCGGGCGATCGTCGATCCGGCGAACCCCCTCACCTCCCGCGTCTGGGTCAACCGGATCTGGCATCACCACTTCGGAACCGGGCTCGTCAATACGCCGAGCGACTTCGGGATCCGGGCCGAGACCCCGAGCCATCCGGAACTCCTCGACTGGCTGGCGACGCAGCTCGTCCAGAACCAGTGGAGCACGAAGCACATTCATCGGCTGATCGTCCTGTCGAACACGTACCAGCAGCGGTCGGAGGCTCCGGCCGATCCCGCGATGCGGCAGAAGGCCCAGCAGCTCGATCCGGAGAACCGGCTCCTGTCCCGGATGACCGCGCGGCGGCTCACCTTCGAGGAGTTCCGCGACACGCTGCTGGCAGTCTCGGGACGGCTCGACCCGCAGACCGGCGGACGCCCGGCGGACCTGTTCGCCGGCAATCGGCGGCGGACACTGTACGGGTTCATTGACCGCCAGTTCCTCCCGTCGGTCCTGCGGGTGTTCGACTTTGCGAACCCCGACCTCCACATCCCGCAGCGGAGTGAGACGACGGTGCCGCAGCAGGCGCTGTTCGCTCTCAATCATCCGCTGACGGCGGACCTCGCCCGCGCGGCCGTCATTCGGGCGAATCCGACCGGATCGACTGATCCCGCGGCGAACATCCGCGGACTCTACCGGGTGATCTACCAGCGGGAGCCGACTCCCGCGCAGCTCTCCCGCGCCGAGGCGTTCCTCGCCGCCGAAGTTCAGGAACCGACCGGGAAGCCCCGCCCCGAGACCTTCGCCTGGCAGTATGGCTACGGCGAACTCGACGCCGCGACGAAGACCCTCAAGGGATTCGCGAAGCTCCCCTACTTCTCCGGCTCCGCCTGGCAGGGGGCCGCGCAGTGGCCCGGCGGGGGACTCGGCTGGCTGCAGCTCACGGCCGATGGCGGTCACACGGGGGACGATCTCCAGCATTCGGTGGTCCGCCGCTGGACAGCCCCGCGGGATGGGACCTACGCAGTCACCTCGACGGCGATTCACGAGGTCGCCCAGGGGGACGGCATCCGGTGTTACATCGTCGCCAGCCGGGGAGGGCTGCTGAAGTCGGTCGACCTCCACAACCGGAAGGAAGAGCTGAACGTCGAGTCGATCTCGCTCCAGAAGGGGGACACGCTCGACTTCGTCGTCGACCTCAACGCCAACCTCAACAGTGAGCAGCACCTCTGGGCGCCGGTCGTCCGGGAGATCACGACGCAGGTCTCGGTGGAGCCCGCCGCGCCGGGGGCCGAGCCTCGCCTGTGGGATGCCCGCCGCGATTTCGGTGGTCCGCCGCCGGTCCTCCTGACCCGCATGGAGCAACTGGCCCAAGTCCTGCTCGTTTCGAACGAGGTCATGTTCGTGGACTAGATCCCCCCATAGCTCGCCTCTGAGCCCTCTGTGATCTCTGTGGCAAAGGCAAGAACTGGATTGCCACAGAGTTCACCGAGAACGAATCCGGGTTGCCCCAAGAGAGTGTGTGTGATGCCTCCGAGACCCTTTTGGAATTCGCCGCTCGACCGCCGGTCGCTGCTTCAGCGGTCCGGGATGGGGCTCGGTGCGCTGGGACTGGCCGGAGTGCTGGCCGACGGGGGACTCGCCAGTGCCGCGACGTCGACCGAAGGGGGTGTCGGGCTGCGGCAGCCGTTCTACGGTGCGAAGGTCAAACGGGTCATCCACTTCTTCTGTAACGGCGGACCGTCGCACGTCGACACGTTCGATCCCAAGCCCGCCCTGACCGAGTACTCGGGGAAGCCGGTCCCGACGACGCTGACGACCGAACGGAAGACCGGCGGGGCCCTCCCCTCCGCCTTCAAGTTTCAGAAGCACGGCCAGAGCGGCCTCGAGATCAGCGAGATCTTCTCGCGGACGGCGGAGCACGCGGACGACATCGCGGTAATCCGCTCGATGTACGCCCATGTGCCGAACCACGAGCCGTCGCTGATGCTCATGAACTGCGGCGACTCGGCCCAGCCCCGGCCAAGCGTTGGGGCGTGGGTCCTCTACGGCTTGGGAGCCGAGAACAAGAACCTTCCCGGGTTCATCGCGATGTGCCCGGGCGGAATGCCGATCAAGGACTCCGAAAACTGGCAGTCGGGGTTCCTCCCCGGCGTCTACCAGGGGACCTTCATCGACCCGCAGCACCAACAGGTCGACAAGCTGATCGAGAACATCCGCAGCCCGCACGCCTCCCCCGGCGTGCAGCGGAGCCAGCTCGACCTGCTGCAGTCGCTCAACGCCGAGCATCGGGACAGCCGGATCGATCCGCGACTCGAGGCCCGGATCCAGTCGTTCGAGCTCGCCTTCCGGATGCAGTCGGAGGCGGCCGAAGCGTTCGACATCACCCGCGAGCCGCGGCACATCCAGGAGCTGTACGGCACCCACGTCCATGGCCGGCAGACCCTGATGGCCCGCCGGCTCCTCGAGCGGGGTGTGCGGTACGTCCAGCTCTGGCACGGGGCCGGTCAGCCATGGGACAACCACGCCGACATCGCGAATGCCCATCGAAAACTCGCCGGCGAGATCGATCAGCCGATCGCCGCCCTGATGGCGGACCTCAAGCAGCGGGGGATGTTTGAAGATACCCTGATCCTGTGGGGGGGCGAATTCGGCCGGACCCCGACCTCCGAAGGGGGGAGCGGCCGGGACCACAACCACTACGGGTTCAGCGTCTGGCTGGCGGGGGGTGGGATCAAGGGGGGGACGACCTACGGCGCGACCGACGACTTCGGCTTCAAGGCAGTCGACAGGCCGACGAGCGTCCACGACCTCCACGCCACGATCCTGCACCTCTTAGGCTTCGACCACGAGAAACTGACGTACCGCTACGCCGGCCGCGACTTCCGCCTGACCGACGTCCACGGCCACGTGCTCAAAGAGATCCTCGCGTAGTTTCAGAAGAGTTAAACACCAAGGCACCAAGGAGGCACCAAGATCACAAAGGAAGAGAGAACGAAGCCATTCCTTCCCTTCGTGTCCTTTGTGCCTCCTTGGTGTCTTGGTGTTTAACTCCGCTTCTTTCCTTCAGACTGCCAAGACCGAATGAATCGCGTTGTTGCCCGTCCGAATCAGCTCGACCTCGACTCCCCTGGCCGCCGGGACTACTGGCTGGCTCTCGAGCATGACAGCATCTGGGGAGACCACCTGATCCCCCTGACGGTGTGGGTCGGCCCGAACGCCAAGCCCGGCGAAGGCCTGGTCTCATTCGGCTCGAACCACGGGAACGAGTACGAAGGCCCGGTGGTCCTCAAGCACCTGCTGCGGGAGATCAAGACCGAGGACGTTCTCGGGCGGATCATCTTCATCCCGGTGCTGAATCCCTCCGCCTTCCGGGCGGGGACCCGCGAGAGCACCCCGGATGACAAGGTGAACCTCAACCGGGCGTTCGTCGAAGGGGCGGGCGTTCAGCCGGCGCTCTCGGGGATCACGCACCGGATTGCCGCCTTCGTCCGGCAGTACATCTGGCCGCGGGTCCATGTGGTGATCGACCTTCACTCGGGAGGGAACGTCGCCCGGTTCTCGATCTGCGCGAACTACCACCCGGTGGACGACCCCGTCCTCGCGAAGAAGATCGAAGAGACCGCCCGCTGGTTCGGGACGCCGTCGCTGATGGTCTACCAGAACGTGACCCCCGGCCTGCTCCCCAGCGAAGCGGAGCGGCTGGGAAAAATCACGGTCGGGACCGAACTCGGCTGGGGCTCCGCGGTCAACGCCGAGGGAGTCAAGTACGGCCGGCACGGCGTGCTGGCCGCCCTGATCCACAACGGCCTGCTCAAAGGCTCGATCGAGAAGATCGGCTATCACGCTGAGGGGAACCAGCGGAAGCTGGAGATGGTCGACCGGGACTGCTTCACGGTCGCGCCGTTCGACGGCCACTATGAATGCGTCCTCGAATGCGGGACCCGCGTCCGCAAGGGGGACATCGTCGGCTACCTGCACGACTTCGACCACATCGACATGGATCCCTGGCCCGCCCGCGCCGGGGTCGATGGCGTGGTCCTCGCCCAGGCCTGGTGTGCTCCCATTCCCCGCGGCCAGCACTGCGTCGTGGTCGGCCGCGAGATCGCATGACCGTTTCGGAATCAGGTTAAACACCAAGACACCAAGGATTCACAAAGAACACCAAGAGATCCAGACCACCTTTCGCCAGACCTTTGTGCTCTTGGTGCCTTCTTTGTGTCTTGGTGTTTAACTCCTCTCACCTCAATCAACTCCTCACTTCCTACCAGCATCTCATCGTGAAAATCACCCAAATCACCTGCCAGATCCTTCGCATCAAGAACGTCGAGGCGAAGACCGCCAGCAGTCAGGATTCCGTTTTGATCCGCGTCAAGACCGACACCGGTCTTGAAGGGATCGGCGAGGCGGACTCCAGCCCCGAGATGGTCAAGGCGGTCATCGACGCCCCGTTCAGCCACAACGTGGCGACCGGGCTCCGGTCGCTGCTCATCGGCGAGAACCCGCTCGATACCGAGCGGCTGTGGCAGAAGATGTACCGCCGGACGATGTACGCCGGCCGCCGCTCGGTGACGATCACGGCGATGGCCGCCATCGACATGGCCCTGTGGGACATCAAGGGGAAGCACTTCGGCGAGCCGATCCACCGCCTGCTCGGCGGCAAGCAGCACAGCCGGATCCTGGCCTACGCCTCGATCCTGTTCGGCAAAAATGGCGATGAGACCGCCAGGATCGGCGCCCGGTGGCGCGAGGCGGGCTACAAGGCGGTGAAGTTCGGCTGGGAGCCGATGGGGCAGAGCGAAGCGGTCGACCGCGATCTTGTGGTCGGGGCCCGCAAGGGAGTCGGCGACGACGGGATCGTCCTCGTCGACGCCGGCTGCGTGTGGGACGCCCGGACCGCGCTTGAGCGGGCCAAGGCGTTCGAGCAGCAGAAGATCGGCTGGCTTGAAGAGGCGCTCCATCCGGACGACTACGAAGGCTACCGCTGGCTGCGGGACCGCTCGCCGGTCCCGATTGCGGCGGGGGAAGAGGAGTGCGGCCGGCAGTCGTTCCGGCCGCTGATCGACGGCCGCTGCCTCGACGTCTACCAGGTCGACCTGTCGCGGAACGGGTTTACGGACTCGGCCTACATCCGGTCCCGCGTCGAAGAGATCGGGGCCCGGCTCTGCAACCACTGCTACACGAGTCCGGTCACGGTCGCGGCGAGCCTCCACTGGCTCAGCACTTGCCGGGACGCGTTCCTGTTCGAGGACTGCGTCGAAGACTCGCCGCTGCGGCACGAGCTGACGGTGGAGAAGGTCCAGGCCGAAGATGGCTGGATCACCGTGCCGGACCGTCCGGGGCTCGGCGTGACGCTCAACGAGGACTTCGTGAAGTCGACGCTGATCAGCGAGTCGAACTAGCCTGACGGGCTCCCGGAGCGGGCGACGACCATCGATCGCCCTGCTCCGGAGATCTTGTGCGAATTGACCGCCGCATCGCGATGTCCGGGAGCGATCCCGGACTCTCCGCTGGACCTCCTCCCGACCTGCGCAGGGGAGCATGCCGAGTCCCGAGACCGCAGTACCGACGACCGAACAGGCTCTCCGGGCGACCGCGCCGGTGCGGGACGAAGTCCCCCCGACGCGGGTCCGGTACGAGGTGCTCGTCTTCGTCTGCGGCCTGTCGATGATCACCTACATCGACCGGGTCAGCTTCGGCGCGGCGGGGAAGGAGATCGCCGCGTCGCTGGGGCTCGCCGGAACGCCCGACCTCAAGTGGGCCTTCGTCGCCTTCTCGATCGCGTACGGCCTGTTCGAGATCCCGGCCGGGTGGCTCGGCGACCGGTGGGGGCCGCGGGGGACGCTCATTCGAATCGTATGGTGGTGGTCCGTCTGCACGGCGCTCACGGGGCTGGTCGGGCTCGCGGTCGGTTCGGTAACGATCGGCGGACTCGCGTCCCTCATCGCGCTCCGGTTCCTGTTCGGGGCGGGAGAGGCGGGGGCGTACCCCAACATCACTCGCGCGATCCACAACTGGTTCCCGATCGAGCGGTGGGAGATGGCCCAGGGGATGGTCTGGATGTCGGGCCGGCTCGCCGGCGGCATCACGCCGTTCCTGTGGGCGGTGCTGGTGGCCGGTACTCCCTACACCGCCCCGCTCCCCTGGCGGGGAGTGTTCTTCCTGTTCGGCGGGATCGGGCTCGTCTGGTGCACGCTGTTTGCCCTCCGGTTCCGCAACCGGCCGGCGGAGCACCCGAGGGTCAATCAGGCGGAGATCGACCTGATCGGCGTGCATGACGCTCCGGCTCCCGCAGAGGCTTCCACGTCGCTCGGCCCGGCTGCCGCGGCGGAATCGATCGAGGCGTCCGATCCGGCGGAGGCCGAGACTCATGCGGTCCCTTGGCGGCTCTTGGCGACGAACCGGAGCCTGATCGCGCTCTGCTTCATGTACTCGCTGATCAACTACGGGTGGGGCTTCAACATCACCTACCTCGCCGGTTATCTGAAGGACCGGTACAAGGTCGAGGACAGCGACCTGTGGGGGGCCCTCTACAAGGGGGCTCCGCTGTGGGTCGGGGCAGTCGGGTGTCTCGTCGGTGGGATGGTCGTCAACGCCGTGACGAAGCGGCTGGGGGACCGCCGGCTCGGCCGGCAGGTAGTCTGCATGGGGGCGCTCCTGATGTGCGCCGGCTGCTGGTGGTTCGCCCCGAGCGCCCCGGACATGCACTGGTTCTGTCTGCTGATTTCGCTCGGGGCGTTCGGGATCGACATGACCCTCGGCGCGGCGTGGGCCTCGTGCCAGGACATCGGCCGCCGGCATGCCGCCGTAGTAGCGGCCTGCATGAACATGATCGGGACGTTCGGGGCGGCGGTCGCGGGCTGGGTGACCGGCACGATCGTCGAACGGACCGTCGCGGCGAAGGCAGCCTCCCTCGGGCTCGCCGTGAAAGCCCTTCCCGATGTCGAACGCCGCACCGCCGAAATGGCGGGCTTCTCGACGGTCTTCTCGACCTACGCCGCGGTCTACGTCGTCGCCGCTCTCTGCTGGCTGGCGATCGACCCCCGCCGGACCGTCGTCCGGTCGGAAGAGGTCTCCGCGCCGTCAGCCTGACGTCCGACGATCCGCCTTCTTCCTGGCCCCCCGACAGCGTCTTCACGCATCAGCCCCCCTCTTGACAGGATTCGTGGCGACCGCAATCATAGCGCCTGAAAGAATTACGTTCGTAATTCAGCATGGGCGTTGTCAGGTCGGCTCGAAATGGACACCGCGAACCCGCAGACCGGCTCGGAACTCGAATCTGAGACAGAGTCGTCGATGGCAGTGGCCGACTCTCTATCGGACGAAGCCCCCGCGGGGCGCCGGACGAGCGAAATGCTCGACGGGAAGATCCTTCCGACGCTTCTGCGGCTCTCGGCCCCGACTGTCGCTCTGATGTCGCTGCAGGGGATCGTCTCCGCCGGAGAGACCGCGTTCGTGGGGCGACTCGGCTCGTCGGCGCTGGCGGGGGCATCGCTCAGCTTCCCGCTCGTCATGCTGATGACCACGCTCTCGGGCGGAGCCTACGGCGGTGGTGTCGCCTCCGCGGTCGCGCGGGCGCTGGGCCGTGGCCAAGCTGCCGAGGCGGGAGAAGTCGCCGGAACGGCGCTGACACTCTCGGGGCTGATCGGCCTCGTCTACATGGCACTGATGCAGCTCGGCGGGCCGGTCCTTTATCGAGCCATGGGAGCCAGCGGCCCGTCGCTCGAGGCGGCGGTCGCCTACTCGCAGATCCTGTTTCTCGGCACGGTTCCGTTCTGGCTGTTCGGCGCCGCGGCGAGCATTCTCCGCGGCGGCGGAAACGCCGCGTACCCTGCCCTGGTCGGAGCCGTCGGCGGGCTGGTGACCCTGGCGGTCTCTCCGATCCTGATCTTCGGAGCGGGACCGGTGCCGGCCCTGGGGATCACCGGGGCCGCGTCGGCGATCGCGCTCTACAACGTCGCCGCCATGGTCGTCCTGCTCCGGGCCCTGCGGACCGGTCGATCCGCAGCGGTCGTGACCCTCGCCCGGCTGGTTCCCCGCCGTGCGCATGTCGGGGCGATTCTCCGCGTCGCCATCCCGAGCGCCGTCGGCACGCTGCTGACCAACACGACGGTCCTCGTCCTGACCACACTCGTCGTTCCGTACGGCGAGACCGCCACTGCCGGTTACGGAGCGGGGGGACGTCTCGAATACCTGATGATCCCGCTCGTGTTCGGGATCGGCTCGGCCCTCGTCCCGCTCGTCGCGGCGAACGACGGCGCGGGGCAGTTCCAGCGGGTCCAGCAGTTCACCCGGGCGGGGGCCTGTCTCGCCACCGCGGCCTGCGGCGGGGCGGGGTTCCTCGTGGCCCTCTGGCCCGACCTGTGGATGGGGCTCTTTTCGACCGATTCGGCGGTCCTCTCGACCGGGCGGGCGTACCTGGCCCGCGTCGGGCCCGCCTACCCGTTTCTGGGGCTCGGGCTCTCCCTGTACTTCGCCGCCCAGGGGCGGGGCCGGACCGTTCCGCCCCTGCTGGCAACCTCCGCACGACTGGCTGTCGTCAGCATCGTCGGCACGACCGGCACAGTGTTCTTCCACTGGAAACTTGAATCACTCTTCCTCCTGATGTCCGCCGGACTCATGATATATGCCCTGACGATGGTCGCCGTGATGCGCCGCGAACTGGGGCTCGCTTCCGAGGCGAGCTCTGGCGGGCTGCTCCCGGCGGCTTCGACGAGCGGATAGACCGCAGTCCGCCTCCCCGGGGAAGGAAACGCCCGGGATGCGTCCCTCGGAACCGGATTCCCTTTCGAAACGAGTCACTATGAACCGCCGAGTCGTCATCACCGGAATTGGCTGTATTTCGCCTGTCGGCCACGACCCGCTCTCCGCCTGGAAACGGGCCTGCGAGGGGAAGTCCGCGGTCCAGACGATCCGCCGCTTCGACGCGACCGGCTTCCCGACCACGATCGCCGCGGAAGTCTCCGACTTCGACGTCGGCCGCTGGGTGCCGGCCGAGCTCGTGCCGGGGCTTGCGAAGGCGGGCCCGAACATCACGTTCGGCCTGGCCGCCGCCGTGCAGGCGATGCGGGATTCGGGGCTGCAGGACAAGCCGCTCACGGGCGACCCGTCGCGGTTCGGCGTCTATCTCGGCTCCGGCGAGGGATCGCAGGACTTCGACATGCTGACGCGGATGATCATGGCGTCCCTCGATCAGACGGAACGCTGCGACTTCTCGCGGTTCTCCGACCTCGGCGTCCAGTGGATGGACGCAGAATACGAGCGGCAGCAGGAACCGAACGTCCTCGTGGGGCGGATCGCCGGCCTGTTCGGAGCCCAGGGCCCGAACATGAACTGCCTGACCGCGTGCGCGGCCTCCGCGCAGGCGATCGGCGAAGGGACCGAGATGATTCGCGAGGGGCTCGCCGACGTCCTGATCACGGGCGGCGCCCACAGCATGATCCACCCCTTCGGCCTGACCGGCTTCACGCTGCTGACGGCCCTCTCGACCCGCAACGACGCGCCGGAGCAGGCATCGCGGCCGTTCGACCGCGAGCGGGACGGCTTCGTCCTCGGCGAAGGGGCGGCGATGCTGATCCTCGAGGAATACGAGCACGCCAAGCGCCGCGGCGCGAAGATCTACGGTGAAGTCCGGGGATACGGCGTGGCGTCCGACGCCTACCGGATCACCGACATCCCGGTCGACGGCAACGGGATCGCCCGGGCGATGCAGCACGCCCTGCGGAACGCCTCGCTGAATCCGGAAGACATCTCCTACGTCAACGCCCACGGCACGAGTACCGGGGCCAACGACAAGACGGAGACGCGGGCCCTCAAGACCGTATTCGGCGACTACGCCCCGCGGCTCCCGATCTCGAGCACCAAGGGGGCGACGGGGCATCTCGTGGCCGCCTGCGGGGCGCTGGAGGCGGTCTTCTCGCTGATGGCGCTGCGGGACCAGGTCCTGCCGCCGACCGCCAACTACGAGTTCCCCGATCCGGAGTGCGATCTCGACTACATCCCGCGGACCGCCCGCTCGCTGCCAGGGCAGGTCAAGACGGTGATGTCGAACAACTCCGGCTTCGGCGGCCAGAACGTCTCGCTGATCTTCTCGGGCGTCTGAGCCACTCTTCTATCGGCCTCCGCTCCGGCTCGCTGTTCGCTTTCGGCATTGCCCGGCCTCTCCTGTTGAGGCCGGGCGGTTACCGGCGCGCAAAAAAACACCAGGGTTCACAAGAACCCTGGTGTTTTGCTTTGTGTCTGAGCGGCGAAGCCTACTTCGTTTCCTGGCGGCGTTCGCGGAGGCGGGTTGCCTTACCGACGCGGTCACGCAGGAAGTAGAGCTTGGCCCGGCGGACTTCCGCGCGGCGCTTCACGACGACGTCGGCGACCTTCGGCGAGTTCACCGGGAAGGTCCGCTCGACACCCTCGCCCGCCACGATCCGGCGGACGGTGAACATCTCTCCCATCCCCTTGCCGGAGATGGCGATGACGACGCCGTTGAACAGCTGCACGCGCTCCTTGTCCCCTTCCAGAATCCGCGTGTGCACGTCGACCGTGTCGCCGATTGCGAATTCCAGGGCCTTCTCGCGAAGGCTCGACTTTTCTGCAGCTTCAATGAGCGGATGCATGACCGAAATCTTTCGTCACCACGAAGGGTGGAAAATCACAGGCGCAAAAAGTGGAGCGGAGGAGGATACGGCAATCCGGGGTGGAGAACAAGTCTCCCCGCCCGGACTCGGCACCCCGCCCGTCCGGACGCCGTCCGGCCGGGCAGGGGCTGCGTCAAAATCGTCATAACTCCAGGGAGGACAGCGGATACCGTCCTCCGAGGGGACAGCCGATCAGGCGTCCAGGTAGCCCTTGGCCTTCAGGAAGGCGATCACGTCGTCGGCCAGCTGGTCGATGTTCTTGTTGTCCGAGTCGAGGACCAGTTCCGGCTTCAGCGGCTCTTCGTACGGGTCGCTGATCCCGGTGAAGTTCTTGATCTCGCCGGCGCGGGCCTTCTTGTACAGCCCCTTCGGGTCCCGCTTTTCGCAGGTTTCGACCGACGCCTTGACGAGGACTTCGATGAACTCGCCGTCCTTGAACAGCGCCCGGACGTTGTCCCGGTCGATGCGGTAGGGGGAGATGAAGGCGGTCAGGGTGATGATCCCGGCGTCCGCGAACAGCTTGGCGACTTCGCCGATCCGGCGGATGTTTTCAGCCCGGTCGGTCGCGCCGAAGCCGAGGCCGAACCGCGTGGCGAACTCATCGCCGTAGCGGTCCTTAAGCATCGGGGCGCCGGCGTTGAGGCCCATCCGGATGTTGTCGCCGTCGAGGATGTAGGTCCGCTTCCCCTGGGCGTGCAGCTTGTGGTCGACCGTGTTGGCGATCGTGCTCTTGCCCGAGGCGCTGAGCCCCGTGAACCAGATCACGCAGGACTTCTGGCCGTTGAGCTTCTTGCGGTCGGCGCTGGCGACCTTGTGTTCATGCCACGTAACGTTCATCGATTGACCGGCCGACATTGTTGACTTGCTCCTGATCGCCGCGGCAGATCGCCCGGCACGAAACCGCGTCCCCCGGGATTGTCTGGTCGGAGGACGCCCAAAACGACATAGCGAAACCGTTCGCCAGGGACCGGTCGCGACGGCCGAAATGCTAGAGAATGCCCGCGGGAGGGGGAAGACCGGGGCCAAACTCCTTCCGCGAAGCGGCTCCTGAGGGGCCGATTGCGTTCCGGTGAGCGAATTCCCTCGCCATCTCACGCCCCCAGCGGCGGGTCCCCCGGCCGCCACCAGGTCTCGTAAATGGGAGACTCCGGGTTCGGGAGCTCCCCGGCGACGCCCCCCGGGAGCGGAATCGCGACGGTCGCCGGCGAACTCCAGACAATCGCCCCCCCGAGTGCCCCCGCCACGGTCAGGGCGGTCTGAAACCCGCGGCCGAAGTTCGCATTGGTCCGGAGAAAAATGCCATCCCGGAACCGGAGCCGGCGTCCCCGTCCTTCCGGGTACTCCACCGAGGCCCCGACCTCGAACGACTGCAGCTTCCCCTGCACCTCCGACGGGAGACCGACCGGCAGCGAGACGAAGCCGAAGGCTCCCCCCTCGCAGGGAATCTCGAAGGTGATCGCCTCGATCCGGGCCCGGGTCAGAAAGAACCCTTTGGCGGGCCGCAGCGCAATCCGGCCGACGCAGGGGGACTCGTGCTGGTTCTGGTAGCAGGCATCGAGCCAGCAGACGCCGTCGACGACCCGGGGCCGAAACCCGAAGCAGAAGCCGCCGCGATTGAAGTACTCCCCGACCGTCTGCAGCAGGTAGTCCGGGGCGAGGTCCCGGCGGAAATGCAGGGCCAGCAGGATCCCCAGGGCCCCGAGGGCGGTCACGGTCGCGATCGCGGCGGTCGTCCAGACGGTGGCATCCGGGCGGTCGTGAAAGAAGCAGACCGCGGCCACGATCCCCGCCACGCACATCACGAGCGCGCAGACCGCCTTGAAGGACTCCCCCATGAAATGCTCCCGCTCCGGCCCCCGCCCTTGTTGATCCCCTTGATCCCGGACCCGACCCGCCCGCGATCCCCGTCGCCGCACTATACTGGATGCGAACGGTGCCGGCCGCAATCGGCTGCGCCGGTGATGGAAACGGTCCCCCGTTCAGGCAGTCGCCGCACAAGCTCTCCCCGTGTCCGATTCCACCTCCTCCCGCCGCGACTTTCTCTCGGGACGCTCCGTCCTCCGGCAGGGGGAGCGGGCGGGAGAGCAGCTCGCCGACGCTCTTGCGAAGGCGGCCCCCGAGGCGGGGGACACGATCCGGCTCGAGACCCGGGCGATGGCCTGCCCCTGGTGCGTCGTCCTGAACCCGGTCCTCCCGCAGACCGTGATGGCCGCCTCGCACGCCCTCGATCTCGTCCACGAGCTCGACCGGCAACTGACGGTCTATCAGCCCGACAGCGAAGTCTCGCGGCTCAATCGGAATGCCGCCGAGACTCTCCAGACGGTCGAGCCCCGGTTGTTCGAGCTGCTGCACCGCGCCCGAACCCTCTCCACCCAGACCGGAGGGGCGTTCGACCCCACCTCCGGGGAGCTGATCCTCCTGTGGCGGCGGTGCCGGGACGAAGGGCGGATTCCGACCCAGTCCGAGATCGACGCCGCCCTTGAGGCGACCGGAATCGAGCGGCACGTCGCCTTCGACGAAGCCGCGCGGACGATTGCCTTCCGGCGTCCCGGCCTGAAGTTCGACCTCGGAGCGATCGGCAAAGGTTACGCGATCGACAGGATCGCCGAAGAACTCCGCCAGAGCGGTCTCTCCGACTTCCTCGTCCACGGCGGCTTCAGCAGCCTCTACGCCCAGGGGGACCACAACGGCCAGGGGGGGTGGCCGGTCGGGATCCGGAATCCCCTGTTCACGGAAGAGCGGTACGCCACGATCCTGCTCCGGGACCAGGGAATGGCGACCAGCGGCTCGAACATTCAGTATTTCCGGCACCAGGGGAAGCGGTACGGCCACATTCTCGACCCCCGGACCGGCTGGCCCGCCGACCGGCTCCTCTCCGTCACGGTTCTCGCCCCCACGGCCGAAGAGGCGGACGCAGTCTCCACCGCCTTCTACGCTCTCGGACTCGAAAAGGCCCGGGAGTATTGCGATACTCGCCCTTCCCTTGGTGCGCTGCTCATCCCGCAGCCCGCCCAGGGGCGGACTCTCGAGCCGGTCGTCTGCAACATCCCCGACGACGGCCTGTTCTTCGGAGCGGGCGAGATCGATGAGAACGCGTGGTGATCGGGGATTTTCCGAGTGAGTGAGAATGTCGAGCGGCGGGACACTCCGCGCTCGCAGCCAGGTAGCCCAACAGTGAACGATTTGAAGCGCGTGTCGGTGGTCGCCGTGTTCCTGATCGTGGTCCTCCGGATCGCGATCGGCTGGCAGTTCCTCTACGAAGGACTCTGGAAGTACAGCACGCTCAAGTCGAACGCCCCCTGGACCGCCGAGGGATACCTCAAGGTCGCGCAGGGACCGTTCCGCGACACGTTCCGCAGCATGACCGGCGACCCGGACGACCTCGGCTGGCTCGACTACGAGCGGATGAGCGCCAAGTGGGATGGCTGGCGGGACCGGTTCGTCGCTTTCTACGGCCTCACGGAAGCCCAGCAGGCGGAGCTCTCCCGGCTGCTCGATCCCCCCGCCTCGTTCAAGCGGGCGGTCAAGGGTGGGCTGCCGGAAGGGATCGACCCCAAGAAGCTCCCGCCGGTCCTCAAGTACGACGACGTCTCGCTCGTCGCCACCGGACCGATCACCGGACCGGAGTTCACCGGTCTCGAGCGGTCGCTCGGCGTCATGAACGTCGGAACCGAAGCGAAGAAGGAGTACGTCCTCGTCGATGAGTTCGGCGCCGAGCAGCTCGATTCCGACAAGAACCCGATCCCGGCCAAGCCGGAAGTCGTCGCCTTCCTGACCGAGTTCGACGCCCTCCGGAAGCAGGCCAACAACCTGACCCTCCGCCAGAAGCTCAAGGCCTCGCTCGCCGTCGACCCGGACCGGGTCGGCGTCGTCTGGAGCCCCAAGACCAAGGCCTTCACTCCGGGCGCCGATCCGGACGAGAACCACGTCGTCCGCTACGGCGAGATCCAGGAGTACAAGGACACCCTCAAGGAATACGACCAGGCCCTGAAGAAGGCGAAGATCGACTACCAGCTCGATCACGCCGAGCGGATCGGCAAGCTCGTCGCCGAGAAGCGGTCCAAGCTCGTCGGCCCGGTCCGGGCCCTCGAGTCGGAACTCAAGACCGAGTCGATGAAGATCCTCACCGCCGAGCAGATCGCCCGGGGGGCGCTCCCGCCGGAAAACACCCCGCTCCACCGCTCGAGCATGCAGGCGATGTGGGGCCTCCTGATCCTCGGCCCGCTCCTGATCCTGGGGCTCGGGACGCGGGTCGCCGCCCTCGCCGGGGCGGTGATGGTCCTCTCGTTCTACCTCGTCGTCCCGCCGTTCCCGGGTGTGCCGCAGCCGCCGGGCCCGGAACACAGCTTCGTGGTGAACAAGAACCTGATCGAAGTCCTCGCCCTCCTGGCGATCGCCGCCCTGCCGAGCGGGACGTGGTTCGGCCTCGACGGGATCTTCTACCGCCTCTTCCGCAAGCCGACCGTCTCCACGATGAAGGCCTGAGGCCGCACGCGGCACGGCGTCGATCCCGGTCGGAAGGATTCCAGTGAAGCGGTGCGAGGTGTGGGACGGCGGAACCTTGCGCCGGTTCTCCCGCTTCGGCTGGGAAGTCATTTCGGAGTCCGCCACTGAGGTCACAGAGACCACCGAGAACACCAGAGCCGGTGAAGCGGCTCCCGGAAGGAGGGCGCGGCTCCCTCCGACTCCTCTGTGCACTCTGTGGCAAGAAATCGTCCGCAAACCGCCGCTTCCTGTGGCCGGAATTCCTGTTGAATGGGCGTCGGGCCGCCCGTAGTTTGAGTCACCCGGCGGTTCGTCAGACCGTCCGGGGCGTCTGACGCATTCTCAACAGGGGGCCAACCATGCTGCGCTCGGCTTGCCGCGTTCTCGCACCTCCGGTCTGTCTTCAACTCGCCCTCCTCCTCGGCTCGGCCACCTTCGGGGACGACCTCCCCAAACCCGCCGACAACCCGGGACCACCCTCCCCGGCGCAGGCTGCAAAGCCCCCGAAGTTCGTCTCCCCCGAGCTCTCCTTCGTCTCGGAGAAGACGGAACGGATCCGGCGGGCTCTCCAGAACAACGTGGAAATGCAGTTCCCGGACAGCACCCTCCGGGAGGTCTGCGACTACGTGAGCCAGATCCACGGGATCGAGGTCGCCATCGACGACCGTGCCCTCTTCAGTGTCAGTCGCTCGGGCGAGGACAAGGTTCAATTCAGCGTCTCCAACGTGACTCTCGCCCAGGCCCTGAAGCGGCTCCTGGGGGACAACCTCGACTACGTCATCGACGAGGACCGGCTCCTCATCACGAGCGCCGCCGTCGCGGACGACCGGAAGGAAACGCGACTCTTCGGGCTGCAGGAATTCATCCTCACGGGCATGACCACCAAAGACCTCGCCGAAGCGGCCCGCCAGGTCGCCGGCACCGACGAGGGAGTCGTGGCGACCGGGAGCATCCTGGTCGTCACCCTCAATCAGCGGTCGCAGGACAAGATCCTGAATCTGCTCGTCTCCCTCCGCGCGGCAGTCGCCAAACAAACCAGCGTTCCGCTGGACCGGGGCGGCGAAGGCGATGGGTTGCGCTAAGGGGGCTGCGACGCCCAGGCGCGCTTTGTGGAAGGGGTGCAGGGGCTTTGCCCCTGCCTTCGCTGGAGGGGCTCCGTGGTGGAACCGTTCAAGCGTCACAGGACGTTCCCCACGCGGCGCGTCCTGAGAATGGAGCGGCCGAGTCATGGCTGTCGCCGGTCAGGGAGGAGCACATGCCAGCGTCCGGGCGGAAGCTGAGTCGTCGCAGGCTCCTCATCATCAGTCTCGCTCTCATTGCCGGACTCCTGCTGGCATGGCGATCTCGTGGGCTGAGTGAGTCGGAGCGTCGTCTGGTCGGGACTTGGCGATTTGATGTGGAAGACACCTACTGGGAATTTCACTTTGCCGAGAACCGCCGCTACTCCGAGCTCTGGGCCACGATCCCGGCCTCGGGCGATCAAGGGAGCGGGACGATCACGGCGGGCAGTTGGAAAGTTCGAGGCGACAGGCTGATTTTGATGGGCGACAGGATCCGTTTGAGTGGCTGGGCTCGGCTGTACCAGATGGCGAAAGACCTCGTGACCGGCGGGGGGCCGAAGGAGAGTTTCGCCATCGACCTCGAGACGCGCGACGGGATCCGGCTGCTTCGCTCGCCTGACACGAATCGCGTGCGATGGGAGCCCTACCGGCGCGTCTCGGATAAAGCGGATTCCTCTGGCAATATGCCCGAACTGAGGACGGAGTAAGTTTGTAGGGTGGGCTGTGCCCACCATCGGCGTTTCGAGACGGCGGCCCGCGTTCGTGGACGCAGCGGCACGTCCTGCAAAGAGCGTGATCTCTCTCCAATTTCGATCTCGCGATCCACCCGCTCCTCCGGCCAGTCCAGCCCGGCCTCCCTCCACCTGACACGGAAACCGAAGGGGGGCCCAGGTTGCCGCTTTGGGCGACCTGGGGGCCGAAGGCCCAAGAGGCTGACTGGTCGAATCTCTCTCGCCGCTCACGCACCCCGACGCGGCAAACTCCCGAACTCGGACAACTCTGCGCGATCGCGTCCGCCATCGAGTCGGGCGAAGTGTTCCCCCGATCCTGTTCGGCGGGATCATCGACCGGCTCGGAGTCGGTCCATGGCGACTCTTCGGCATCGTCGTCAGTCGACCTGACACAGAAACCGTCGTCGCTGTCGCCGCTTCCCGGGTCATCGATCTCGGCAGGCGCGTCGTCTGCCCCCTGCACCGCCTCGTTCCACACAGACGCGAGGGGATCGGCGATGACCCCGGCCGCCCAGCGGGCGATCACGTCCGCATCGGGCGGTGTCCGAGCCACGACCCCCGCCTCGGAGGGGGTCGCGATCGTCTCTCCGCAATCTCCCGCCTGATGCCAGAAGCCAGCCGGAGGCTGTGGCGGCCGGGGAGGCCGAGGGGGCATCGGCGGCAGGGGCCCGGTCATCCGGGAGAGCGTCGGCCGCCCGACCTCCTCCCGATCCCACCTGACACCGAAATCCTTGTTCCGGCTGAGTTCCTCTTTGATCCCCGCAAACTTCTCAGGATGGTTCGCCTCCAGAAGAAAAATCAGCAGCGCGTCGGAGTGCCGCGTGTCGTAGCCAACGACTCTCCCTCGGAAGACGATCGGAACCTTCACCCCATCAACGGCCCGCCGCCGCGCCTCCTCTTCCAGCTCCACCGCCACGTCGCACTGCACCAGGGCAAACGCCTCGCGGTACGTCTCCGAAGTCCGCATCGCGCCATAGTGCAGCTCGCGGGAGCAGCCGATCGTCTCAGCCGCCTCCTTCACCATCCCGGAATACCGGTAAGCGTCGAGGAAAGCCTGCTGCCGTTCTGTGAGTCTGTTGTTCATCGTTACGAATCCATCGGCGCGCCCATCCCCGGCGGTCTCTTCGACCCCCACCCGTCCACGCTGCCAGCATCCGCTCCCACCCCGCCCACGCCGGCCGAGCCTCCTTTGCGCAACCCATCGCCCCTACGGCCACCCCGGTCCAGCGGGACGCTGGTCAGGACTTCCGGAACTTGGCGGGGTTGTTCGCCGAAAGCAGGTACATGAGGAGTTTGTCGGAGCGTTTCTGCCAATGCCCGACGAGCTCGCCCCCCTGGTAGACCGGGTGTTCGGATCCGTCGACGGCCCGGTACCGCGCCTCCTCCTCGAGGGCATTGGCCGATTCCCGCTGCGCAACGGCAAAAGCCTTGCGGTAAACCTCCGACTCTCGAAGGGCGTGGAAGTGGGTCTCGCAGGAGATCCCAAGCAGTTCGGCGGCGGCCAGCATCCGCCCGGTGGCCCGGTAGGCGTTGAGGAAGGCCCGCTGGGGGTCAGTCAGTTCGGTGGACATGTTCGACCTCTGGAAAAGGAAAATCGGTTTCCTCTCCATCGGCCCACTCCTCCCGCATCAGTCTCGTCAGGGAGGAAAGAGCCATTGGCAGGCGACGGGTGGCAGGTCCCCAGGCGAACCACGCAGAATGGCAGGACAGACGTGTGCCGATAGCTCTGCCAGTACCAATGTACGAGTAATCCAGAGAAGCCCTCTGCAACACACGCCTCTCAGCGCTTCCCACCCGTTGCCGGTGGAGCCTTGGCCGGCACCGCCGCCTGAGCACCCCCGCCGTTGACCGTGAAGGTCAGCTTCTCCTTCACCGCCGTGATCGGCCTCTTGTCGAAAACCTTTCCGCCGCAGACGACCGACACGCTCTTCGGCTGACTCCCCTCGGGGACGTTGACGTGGAACTTGTTCATGACCGTCGCCTTGAGCCGGCGGTCCGCCAGCCGGAACCGGAGCGGCCCGTCGCGGGTCTCCACCAGCAGGTGGCAGCCGGTCTCCGCCGGGAGATCGCGATCCTCGCCGTACGTGAAACCGTACGCGCCATGCAGCGGCGGGTAGATGGTGGTCGTCAGTTCGCCGGCCGGGTCGTAGTACCCGATCAGCGTCGTGACCGGCACGCCGAAGGCCTGCGGCTTCCGTTCGACCGCCAGGTTCGACTCGGCCACCGCCTTCCACCGCTGGCCGTCCGACAGGTAGGCCTTCCTGAAGCCGGTGGAGACTTTGACCTGCCCGCCATTGATCGACAGGACGCTGTCGTACGCGGCCGAGTGCTCGATGGTCACCATCCGCCCCTTGCTGGCGGGGGTGGCAGGGGGAACCTCGATGTTCCGGGTCCAGTTCCCATCCTGCATCGCCACCTTGACGACGTCGTGCTCAGCCAGGAACGACGCCAGCTTTGCTGCACTGAGGTCGGCGACCGGCGCGGTGATCTGTCGGGAGAAATCGATCGTGTGCTCGTACGGCTCCATCTTCCCTTTGGCCTCGTTCCACTTGCGGAAGCCGGTCGGCGAGCCGGAGTCGAACACCGCCTTGTTTTCGAGGAACTGCTGAATGATCGCCGCGGAGTTCGGGGTGTAGAGCGTAAAGCGGTTGAAGTCCGAGAACGGGGCTCCCCCGGCCATCGCGTCGAGACCGAAGGTGCGACCGTCGAAGGGACTCTGGCACTGGCGGTCGAGGCAGGTCTCCTTGCCGCTCCGGACCGGCGCAAAGTTCGGGATGAAGCGGTTCCTGTCGGCATCCCAGCCCCAGGTGGAGTTGATCTCGTCGGCGCTCCGGTGCACGGAGCCGTCGAAGCCCCCCACGAAATGGCCCAGGCCGTAGTTGTGCCCCACCTCGTGGCTGAACTCGTTGTGCAGCGAGTCGTCGAGCGTGACGATTCCGCCCCCTCCCGAGCCTCCGTGCACCACGACCCCCTCCGCGTACTTGCCGCGGCTGTTGTGGGCCGCCAGCTGCGCCGCGACGTAGGGATGACTCTCTTCTCCCTCGCCGGGTGTGCTGTGGATTCCGTAGTTGGCGTTGTCGATCCCCAGCGAAACCAGCTCCTTGCCGATCCGCTGCCGCATGGTCCCGTCGTGCCAGCCCGCCTTGCTCGGATCGTGATCCTTGAGCAAGGTCCCGTCCGGCAGCATCACTTCGGGCAGGGCGAGAGGGGCATACTGGCTGACGATCAGCCGGCTCACCGGCGCGGCCTGGAAGTATTCCCGGTGGGCCTCGGGGTCCTTGGCAAACTGGAACTGGTCGCGCGGCGGGACCAGCATGCCGATGTCGATGGTGTGGATGAGAAGCTCGGTCGGGGCTCCCACCTTGAGATCGGTCAGTTCGCCGGTGGCCCCCCCCTGCTGGATCTGAAGGCTCAGGCCGGGGACGATCCACTCGGCGGGGAGGAGCCCGCTCCAGGCATCGTCGGCGTACGTCAGCCCCTGATTCTCGAGTTCGCTCTCGTGAACCCACTGACCACGGACCTGTCGGAAGCTCAAGGTCTGCCCGCCGGAGATCTCGACCCCCCGATCGCTGTAGTGGATGGTCGACTTGTAACCCGCCTGCGAGCGGACCCGGACGATCTTCCCTTCGATCTTCGATCCCTTGGGAAGGTAGATGTCGCGGACCCACTGGCCGTCGGCGGTCTGGATCTCCAGCACGGCGGTCTGCCGGATCGCATTGAGCAGGAACGACTGCTTGGGGTCGCTCAGCTTCTCGAGATCATGCCGGTTGCTGATGACGGCGCCCGAAGCGACCTGCGTCTTGAAATCGATCTTGCCGTCCGGGATGCCGTCGATCGAGTACGCGGTGCGGGGGAGCTTGTCGGGGGGATCGAGCGTGACCGAGCCGAGCGTCTTTCCCCCCTTGTCCCGGGCGGTGACGACCATCGGCGTCGTGGCATCGGCCTTGAGGGGCCGTACCATCAGCAGCGTCTTGCGGCCGCCGATGAGATGCGGCTGACGGTCCCCCGCGCGGGCGTGCGCCGGGAAGATCTGGCTCTGGGCGAACTGGACCCGCGCGGCCAGCGCCCCCTTCAGATCGTTGATCGGCTTGGTCGTATTGAAAACCTGTGGCTTGGCGACCGGCTCTGCCCCGAAGACCGGAGCCCCAAGGAGCGCCACCAGCGTCCAGCAGCGGAGTGACATGGCGAACATGCTCATCATCGACTCTTCCGCGCAACGGCCATGGACGGCCAGCCCCGGTCCGCCGCAGCACCTCGGCGCCCCGCAGGGCCAGAAGACGCGATCCCTGGCGAACTCCCGCCGCGATCACGCAGAGCCACGGTAGCACAGGGGCTCGTGCGTCGGAATTGTTCGGCTGACCACAACCCGTCATCGACCCGGAATCCGCTCCCAATTGTTGAGGAATTCTCCCGTCGGGTAGTGGCCATCCACTTCGGCTTCGCTGAAGGCGACCTGGTCCGGAGAATAGAAGTGGACTCCGCGCGTCTTGAGATAACAGTCCCCTGCGTCGCCCTGAAGGATGCGGATCAGCGTGGCGGGGATCGTCCGCCACGTCGGCGGCCCCTCGTTCCAGATCGAGAGCTCCTCTCCGTTCGCCTCCCACCAGCCGGAGAACACCACTTTGTCCTGGAGCCTGTGAGTGAACCGGCGATCGGACGTGAAGAGGAACTCGTGGCGATCCACCCCGAGTTCCGGTCGCCACTCTCCGACGAGCGCCGCCTCGGCAGCATTCAGCGGACGAAACCGCCACGCGATCGGACCACCCGCCAGAATCAGCAGGACGGCGAGAATCGCCCAGGGCCAGCGGCGGCGTCTTTTGACGATGTCGGACATTCGGCCCCCTCCCGCGGGGAGCGTACATCTCTTCCCGCAAGCTGGGCTACGGCAACTGGATCACCGGATCCCAGCGTTCCGTGCCGCGACATGGCAAAGCGAGTACCCTGTCCGACGTGAACGAGATCTCTCGGGGGGCCGCATGCCTGTGAGACTGTCCCCAAGACGCTACTGGCCCTGGGTGGCCGCTGTCGCCGTCGTGCTCGCGCTTCCCGCCGCCTGGCCCTATCGTCCTCTGAACCGGACGGAGAGGGGGCTGCTCGGCACGTGGTTCGTCTCGCACTCCGTCGGTCGACACCTCAGCACACACGTCGCGGTGCTGACGCCCGATCGCCGATTCCGGATTCACCTCGTTGTGGGGACCCCCGGGGAAAGTTCAGGCCAGGTCTGGGTCGGTCAGTGGACCGCCACCTCCACCACGTTCACCTTTGATCACGACAATGAGCGGAAGCGGCTCGCAAAACGCCCGTTCCTGCAGAAACTCCGCGACTTCGTCTCTCTCAATCACTATGCCGGTGACCTGACGTTGACCATCGATTCTCTGGGAGAGAGGACCACTCAGATGACCCATCCCCGGAACGATGGCGTGGACCAATGGAGTCGGATCGACGATTGATCCACTCGTTTCGGCCCCGCGCGGCCACGATCGGACGGATGGAAAGAGTCCCGGCGACGGGAGCAGGGGGAGGCGGGCAAGCTCGCCCCCCGCTCGACCGCCGCCGGGCGAATGTCAGGCTCCGATTTCACCACGAGCGAACATCGCGAGCCATTGGGACTTTCCCTCGGTCCCGCGTGCGGGTCGGCCACACCGGGATTGGAAACTCAACGCCCCCTGTCACGCGGGGGCGGTTCGATCTCGGGAGCGGAACGCCGCAGCCAGGCACGGATCAGGCGGCTGGCAAGTCCCCCGACGCCACCGCAGACGCCGCCACCGATCCCGAACAGAAGGAGCGCGCCCCCCGCTCCGATCCCTCCTCCCCAGACGATCATGAGGATCAGGCTGATGAGGGCCGCCGTGAATCCTCCGAGCACGCCGCCCCAGAGAATCCGCCCCGTCGCGAGACCGAGGCCCAGCGCGAGCAGGATCGCGCCGGCGACCGCCAGCTGGGCGACGGAGTCGGGAGGCCCGCCGTTGAACGACGCCAGCAGATACATCGGACCCTCGGCAGCTCGGACTCGGGCCAGACAGCGTTGTGTCATTCTACTCCGCCGGCGGGCCTTCAACAGCGGCTGGGCGAGGTCGAAAGTCCTCCGCCGCGGCAAGGACTACAGCTGGTGCTCGGACCTGCCCTGCGGAAGACTTACTAGTAGCCCGCGCGGATGTACCCCTCCTGCGTCGACGGAGAGTACCAGACGTCGAACCCCGCCCCGGTCGGCCATCTCCAGCCCCGGTAGCGGACGACGTCGGCCGGCATCGCCCATCCGTTTCGTCCGAACTCGTTCTCGAAATCCCTCAAGTCCCCGTGCCCGTCCTTCGGCTGTTCCTGAAACGGAGTCGGCTGTCCCAACTGGTCGCGGCGCCTGTTGGCGACGGACTCCATCCAGCTCGCCAGCCCCGGCGGGTCGATCGTGAACCGGACTTCATGGCCGGATCCAGACTTGTGCAGCGTGATCCCGGTGGCGGACGCGGGGAGGAGGACGTGAGGATCCCCGACCTCTGCGGCCCGTTCGAACCGGAACACGCCGTACCGGAAGGAATCGACGATCCCCGACACCAGGAACAGGATCGGGACAACCGCGACCACGCCGGTCGCAGCGGCCAGCTGTGCGGCGGGGGTGACCTTGCGCGACCGCCGCAGCACGCGGTAAGTCCCGGCGACGACCAGCAGAACGATCAAGCACGTGATCTGAAGCGGCAGGATCAGGGGACCGAACAGCACAAACCTCCCGGTCGCGGCGGAATCGAGACCGCCAGTTTACCGGCGTGACCTCTGCATTTCAGGTCGAACCCTCGTCGGCGAAAGCCTCGCCCCCGGCACGGACCGGCCGCGGTCGCAGACCGTACCAGCAGAGATAGAGCACCCAGCTGATGGGCGCGGCGAACAGAATCAGCAGCAGCCAGGTCAGCTTCGAATTCGGATTCGGAAAGTCTCGCCGGTAGAGATCACGGATCATCAGGACGAGCGCCGCGAGGTTCTGAACCATCCCCAGCACATGAAACGGAATGAAATACAAGAACAGGTCGTCACCCCGCCGGGGAAACGCGACTGCCAGGACCGCGACCGCGGCAACGTAGACCGCGAGGTATCCGATCGCCCAGATCACAAAGGCCCGTTCCAGTCGTCCCATCGCATCGCCCCGCCGCCCGATCGCTCACCACCACGACATCCTACCAGCCCCGTCCGGGAACATTCGCGAGCTATGGGATGACTTCGTGCCCCGAACCGACTCCGGGCGCAGGTTCCGTCCCAAAAAATCGACCGAACCGTCCCGCGCAGCGGGTGTCCCGAGAGGGCCTCAACTGCGGTCGGGACTTCCTCCGATTTGACCTCGGTTGTGCCGCAAGGCACGACGTCTCGGCAATTCTTCGTTGAGGCCATTCACGAATCTTCGTTCCGGCAGACGGACCGTCCGCCGGGATCTCGAGAGTCGTCGGGGCCTGATCGCGGGTCCCGCGGGAACACGGTCTGACTGCCGGCCCGGAGTCCATCCGTTCATACCGGGGAGGTCGTGGGTTCGAATCCCACCGGCGCCATCGCGGAACGATCCTGCCGCGCCGTAGCTCAGTGGCAGAGCGCCAGGTTCTCCAGCCAACACTTCGTCAGGTCGTTTGTCTCCGGCCGCCGCCCACGCTCCCGCACGAGCCCGCGGCATCCCCGGACCACCAGCAAACACGCGGTTCGACTGCCGGTCCGGATTCCAGGTCCTGACCTTCCTGTCGTGGGTTCGAGTCCCACCAGCCCCGCTGGTCGACCTTTCCTAGTCGAGAGGCGCCGATGAACGACGGGGGCTGTAGCTCAGTTGGATAGAGCAGATCTCTGGCCACTCTTCGTCGAGCCGTGTTGAACGATTGCGGCAGGGCCCTTCAAGGGCCCCCTGCGTCAAGACCCCAAGGGGCAGTTGGAGCAGACCGATGCGTCAGGACATGGCCAAGGTGATCGTCGAACGCCCGCGCTGGGGCTCGCGAAACCCCTCGCGCAAGAAGGGCTACCGCAAGTTCGTGCAGTCGGTCGCTATCGAAGACCAGACGCGGCGCGGGCCGATGCTGGGGCGGTGGCGCGGCCGGCAACGGCAATTCAGCGACCTGATCGGTCCCCTCCGGCGGTTCCTCCACTCCCAGGTCGGACGTCCCTGGAACCTGGTCCACCGCGACCTGTGCGAACACATCTCCTTCGACAACGTGGTTCAGAAGCACATCCTGCAGCACGTCGAATCAGAGGTCGAGCGGCACGTCCGCATGACCGAACGGGGGCCGGTCCACAACGCGGGGTGGTGGACCGGCGAGGCGATCCGGCCGGAGACGCTCTACGTCTGCCCCGTCTCGGGGCTGCTGAAGATCGCCCCGCGAAAACGGTCCGCCGCTCCGTCCCGTCAATACTTGCGGGGAACGCCGCTGCAGTACCTGTTCCGGGACGGATCCTGGTGGGAACTCCGCCTCCGTCCCGCCCCTCCGGAAGCCACGGAAGCCTGGGACTGCTGGCTCGAACGCCCCGTGACCGCCGCAATCCGACAGCTCCGTCTCGACACCTACGGAGGAGACTTCGTCGCGACGTCAAAGCGACTGCTGAGCCCCACCGAGGCCCGGACCACACTGCGCGGGCTGCAGCTGCAGAAAAGCGATCTCGTCTGGTGAACCTTCCCGTTCGCGGCCTGTCTCTCTTCCGAAGCGACACGTAAGACGTTTTGAAAGGGCCATCACTTGCTCTGCCTTCACACACGAGATTCGGCTGCCGGTCCGGAGTCCCTGTAGGTTCGACTCCTCCCAGCGCCTCTTTGGCAAACGGCGCTGTTGCTCAACGGGTGAGCAGCCTCTGGCCACACCTCGCCGAATCTCGCATCCATTCCGACTGCCTGCCGGGATTCCCTAATTACGAGGGGCCTAAGGTAGCGACGCCGGGCGACCGGCTAGTGAGCGGACGCGATCTCTCCGAGAGGACGCCCGCGTGTCCACTGCCGAACTCCTCCTTCGGGATGAGGTCGGTAAGAACGACATCTCGGCGAACACTTCGTCGGAAGGTTTTTCGTTCATCCACCGGAGCCGGCTCCGCGTTCTCGAGAGGAACGCGGGGCCCGGCTCCACCAAGTCACGATCCCGAGTCACGATCCGACTGCCGGTCCGGAGTCCATGCCCCAACTGGCCGTGGGGGCCGCGAACCCCCAGTCCCGCACGGGATCAGGCCGCTCCGGGCCACCTTCGTCGGATCGTTTCCACATTCGTTTCACCACCGATCGACGGCGCGAGCGATCGCGCCCCCTGGTAGGGTCGGCCCGACTGCCGGCACGGGGTTCATGGGATTCGGAGGATGCGGGTGCGAATCCCGCGGGCGCAAGCCGTAGCTCAACTTTCGAGCGCCGAAAGGGTCGCAAGACCCGTTCTCTGTCCACATCTTCGTCGGGCCACGTTTTCTTTGAGGAGGCCGTTCCATGGCCAACAAATCGCTGTTCTCGAGTTCGAGTGTCGTGCTTCCCCGCGCCCCGGTCCAGAACCTCGCGGGAGGCCCCGCCTACGCCCTGGAGCCCAAGGCCGCCCTCGCGCAGTTCGCCGCGACCGGCTGTTTCAACGGGACGTTCTACGCCGATGCCGATGCGCAGCTCGACACGCTCAAGAGCCTCATCGCCGAGGTGAACGACAACCTGTTCCTGGCGAAGCTGGCGGTCTACAGCCGCGAGCGGGCGTTCCTCAAGGACATGCCCGCGGCGCTCGCGGCGACGCTCGCCGCGCGGGACACCGGGCTGTTCCAGCGGGTGTTCGACCGGGTCATCGACAACGGCCGGGTCCTCCGGACGCTGTTCCAGATGATCCGCTCGGGGCAGTTCGGGAAGAAAAGCCTCTCGAGCTCGCTGCAGCGCGCGTTCCAGCGGTGGCTCGCCACCGCCTCGCCGGAAAAGCTCCTGTCGGCCTCGATCGGCCGCGACCCGAGCCTGCGGGACATCCTGCGGCTCGCGCGGCCGACCCCGGCCGACAACGCCCGCCGGGCGATGTTCGGCTGGCTGACCGACAAAGAGGTTGCCAAGTGGGCTCCCGCCACGGAAGGAGACCTCCCCGAGCCGATCCGGCTCCTGGCGCAGTTCCGCGCCGCGGAAACGGCGGAGCCGCAGGTCGAGCTCCTCGGCCGGCTGCGGGCCCGGTGGGACCTCCTGGCCGATACCGCCAAGGGCCCCCTCGTCTGGAGCGCGATCGCCCGGACGATGGGACCGCAGGCGCTGCGGATGAACCTCAACACGCTCGAGCGTCAGGGGGTCTTCGCGGAGGCCGAGATGGTCCGCGTCGTAGCCGAGCGGCTCTCGGACGAGGCGGAGGTCCGTCGATCGCGGCAGTTCCCGTACCAGTATTTCGCGGCGTATCTCAATGCCTCGGAGACAGTGCCGCAGGCGATCAAGGCCGCCCTGCACCGGGCGGCGGAGCTGGCGTGCGGCAACGTGCCGGAGCTGCCGGGGCCGGTCGTCATCGGGCTCGACGTCTCGGGCTCGATGCAGTCCCCGGTGACGGGACGCCGCGGAGCGGGAAGCACGACGAAGATGCGGTGCGTCGACGTCGCGGCCCTCGTGGCGGCGGCGATCCTCCGCCGGAACCCCGACAGCGTCGTGGTTCCGTTCGACACGTCGGCGTACGAAGCGAAAGTCGATCCGTCGGACTCGATCCTGAGCCTGTCGGAGCGGCTGGCGCGGTACGGCGGCGGGGGAACGGACTGCTCGCTGCCGATCCGGGAAGCCAACAGCCCGCGTCTCGCAAAACGAAAGTTCGCGGGGATCGTGCTGGTGAGCGACCAGGAGAGCTGGGTCTACCAGGGGCGTCCCTACTTCTATGGCGCGAACGGTGCGACCGGCGTCATGACGGAGTGGGAGACCTTCGTGCAGAACCAGCTTCAGCTGGGAGGGGGAAACGCCTCCGCGCCGAAGCTGATCTGCATCGACCTCCAGCCCGCCCGGACGACCCAGGCGCCGGAGCGGCGCGACATCCTGAATGTCGGCGGCTTCAGCGACGCGGTGTTCGACGTGATCGGAGCGTTCCTGTCGGGAGACGCGGGACGCTTCGTCGGCGAGATCGAAGCGGTGTCGCTGGACGCCTGACGTTCGCATCGCGCGAGACGGCCTGATGAGCGGCGGACGGGCGAAAGCCTGTCCGCCGCATTTTCGTTTTCAATCCATTTCAGAACGAGCCACAGAGAATACAGGGGCCACTGAGAAGACCAGATCCGACGAAACCGCTCGTTGAGGACGACACAACATCTCGTGACTCTGAGTCCTCTGTCCCCTCTGTGGCAAAGAACGGAATTTGAAACCGCGTCCTGACCTGAGGCGAACGTCGACACTTGGGGGAACAAGACAGCCTCGAGCGGAGCTCGTCCGGTGGAAAGCAGGCCGGAGCCCCGTTTGGCATGCGGCATGCTTCCTCTCGCGGAGGAACCCCGCGAGACCCTTTCCGATGCCCGCAACCACGCTGCAGCCCGGTTATTTCCCGAGCCCGAAGTTTGAGCATCCGCACCGCTTGCGGCGATGGCTGCGACCCGCCGCGATCGCCCTGAGCGTCCTGGCGGCGCTCCTCGTGGTCAACTGGCTGCTGGTCGCCTTCCGTACCGCTCCCGCCAGGCAGACCGATCCCGATACAGTTCTGATTCCGACGACCGAAGGAACGATGCAGGTCCGGATCTCCGGAAACCCGGCAGGCGCCCCCGTCGTTCTGGTGCATGGGCTCATGGGATCCCATCACTGGTTCGACCGGATCTCTCCGCTGCTCGAGCCGACGCACCGCCTCATTGCCATCGACCTCCTCGGATGCGGAGGCTCCGCCAAGCCGGGCCAGGGGACCTACAGCGTCGAGAACCAGGCTGCCGCCCTCGGCGAAGTCGTGAAGTCCCTCGGCCTCCGGCAGGTCACCGCGGTCGGCCACTCGCTGGGGGGCGCGGTCGTGACCTCGCTCGCGGAGCAGTCCCCCGATCTTGTCGGGCGGCTCGTGATCATCGACTCTCCGACGAGTTCCAGGACGGCGGACCTCGGCCTCACGGCGAAACTCTCCCGCCAGCCGCTGCTCGGTCCGGCGCTCAAGACGCTGGTCAATGTCGCGGGGACGAACGAGCTGGAAGCGAAGGGCTTCGCCCCCGGCTTCGACATCGGCTCGGGGTTCGAAAACGCCAACCAGCCGATCCGGGACATGCAGCGGATGACCTACACCGCATTCAACGAGTCGCAGAAGGTCTACCGCCAGTACACCGATATCCTCCCGCTCGACCGCCGGCTGGCGGGGACGGGGAAGCCGCTGCTGGTGATCTGCGGCGAGCTCGACCAGATCATCTGCCGGCTCGACGAGGATCTCGCCCAGTACGGCCGGATCCCCGGCGCCCGGATCGAACGGCTCCCCGACATCGGCCACTCTCCGCAGATCGAGTCTCCGCAGCAGACCGCCGACATCCTGCTGAGCTTTCTGCCTCGTTCGTGAGTCACGATTTCGGGCTTGGAAGCTGTTTCAAAAACCGCGTGCAGGACTGACGCGGCCGGGTTGACCGGGCGCGGTAGTTACGGAGACTCCACCCCGGTCCAGCGGGACGCTGGCGGGTCCAGCACGCTGCTGGCCGCCGGAGGCC